>ENA-UOJG01000844-UOJG01000844.1-human-gut-metagenome-genome-assembly--contig:-C47-NODE-844-length-37706-cov-17.939895_pt1 | contig 37706 bp, 36 predicted proteins | sample MGYA00242340_ERZ723887 | MGnify/ENA metagenome assembly ERZ723887 | reverse complement strand
GGGAAAAGACGCGGCTGGCTGCCGCGCCTTAAACCGTAATTATTATTGTAGGAGGAGAGTTACATGGATATTTTTAAGGTACTGACCATGATCGGCGGCCTGTGCCTGTTCCTGTTCGGCATGAACCTGATGGGACAGGCTCTGGAGCGCCGCGCCGGCGGCAAGGTGCGGACGCTGCTGGACAAAATGACAAGCAATGTATTCGCCGGTTTTCTGACGGGCCTCGGCATCACCGCCATCATCCAGAGCTCGTCGGCCACCACCGTCATGGTGGTGGGCTTCGTCAACTCCGGACTGATGACGCTGCGGCAGGCCATCAACGTCATCATGGGTGCCAACGTGGGCACCACCGTTACCGCGTGGCTGCTGAGTCTGGCGGGCATCGACAGCGGCAATGTGTGGATCAATCTGCTGAAGCCCACCTCCTTCACCCCGGTGCTGGCGCTGATCGGCATTATTTTCTATATGTTCTGCAAGGACACCAAGAAGAAGGACACCGGCATGATCCTGCTGGGCTTCGCCACGCTGATGTTCGGCATGGACACCATGAGCGGCGCGGTGGCAGGCCTGAAGGACGTTCCCGGCTTTGCAGAGCTGTTCATCATGTTCAAGAACCCCCTTCTGGGCGTGCTGGTGGGCGCGGTGCTGACGGGCATCATCCAGTCCTCCTCCGCCTCTGTGGGTATTCTGCAGGCGCTGGCTCTGACCGGACAGGTCAGCTACGCCGCCGCCATCCCCATCATCATGGGCCAGAACATCGGCACCACCGTTACGGCGCTGCTGTCCTCTGTCGGCACCAATAAGAATGCCAGACGTGCCGCCGTGGTGCACCTGATGTTCAATGTGATCGGCGTGGTGGTGCTGCTGACGGTGTTCTGCATCGTCAAGGCCATCTTCGCCCCGGCCATCCTCAATGAATCCGCCACCATGTACGGCATCGCCATTGCCCACTCCCTGTTCAACATCCTGTGTACCGCCATGCTGCTGCCCTGCGGCGACCTGCTGGAAAAGCTGGCCATCCGTCTGGTGCCTGACGCGGCGCAGGAGGAGCAGGCTGTGGAGTTGGACGAGCGCCTGCTGGCCACCCCCTCTCTGGCGCTGCAGCAGTGCCGCGCCGTGGCCGGCGACATGGCGGTATGCGCCGTGCGGGCACTGGAAAACGCCCTGACCGCTTTCGATCATTACACCCCGGAGCTGGCGACCAAAATCCGCAAGGACGAGGACCGCTGCGATCACTATGAGGACGTGATCGGCACCTATCTGGTGAAGCTCAGCGCCCAGAAGATGGGCGGCAGCGAAAGCGAGGAGGCCACCGAGCTGCTGAAAACCATCGGCGACTGGGAGCGTATCTCCGACCACGCCGTGAACGTGCTGGAATCGGCGGAGGAGCTGCGGGAGAAGGAGCTTACCTTCAGCGGCAGCGCTCAGGCGGAGCTGAACACCCTGTGCGACGCCATCCGCGAGATCCTGACGCTGGCACAGAACGCCTTCGCCCAGCAGGATGTGACCGCCGCATTGAAGGTGGAGCCGCTGGAGCAGGTCATCGACGCGCTGAAGGAGGAAATGCGCACCCGTCACATCCTGCGGATGCAGCAGGGTCAGTGCAGCATCGAGGCCGGCTTCGTCTGGTCCGACCTGCTGACGGATCTGGAGCGCACCTCCGACCACTGCTCCAATATCGCCGGGTGCGTTATCGACGCCGCCCAGCATAACCTGAACCTTCACGAAACGCTCCACGCCATCCGTCGAAGCGACGAGAGCTTCCAGCGTCGCTTCCGCTCCTATCTGGAAGCCTATCAATTGCCAACTCTCCCCTCTATGTAACGTGAAACGCCCTGCCGCCGAAAGGCGCAGGGCGTTTCACGTTATTCTTATAAAAATCCTCTGATATCCACCGCCAGCCGCTCCTCCAGCGCGATGAGCCGCCTGGTGATGTCCTTGGAGATCTCGTCCGCCGCCTTGTACTGGTTCAGGTACTGGCTCAGGGACTTGACGCCCATGTTGCAGCCATCGGTCATCAGGTCGGCGATGGTCTCGTCAGAATCGTCCATCCCCAGCTTCATGCCGGTTTTCATATGGGACATGCCCTTGGCGATGGGGTTGGGGTCTTTTCCGTCATCGCCGTACTTGTCCAGCAGCGTCTGGATCTCCGTCTTCAGCTTGTCGTGTTCAGCCTTACAGTCCGTCAGCAGGTGGCGGAAGCGCTTGTCCGCCACCCGATCCACCACGTCGCTGATGGCCGAAACGCCCATTTTGATGCCCGCGTCACACTCCCGCAGCAGCCGGATGGTATCCGGTTCCATCATTGGTCATCCACTCCTTTGTTTCAGATGGCCTTAGTGTGTCCCGCGTCAGGGATTTTACACGCATTTCTGGGCCGTAAACACGGCGGCAATGCCCAAAATCACGCTGGCTGCCGCATAGCACGCCAAGCCCGGTCTTGCCGCTTTGAAAAAGCTGCACCGTTTCCAGTGAAAAGGTGGAGAACGTGGTAAAGCCGCCGCAGAAGCCCACCTTCAAAAACAGCACCAGCCGCGGGTCAAAGCCGCTGTGCTTTCCCACCGCCGCCACGATCAGCCCGATGCAGAAGGCACCGGCCACGTTGATACCAAGCGTAATTACCAGAAAGCCGTTGGTCTTTACCGGCAGCAGGCCCAGCAGATACCGGCTCACCGAGCCGGCCGCGCCGCCCAGCGCCACAAACAGACAGTTCAGCAAAGTTTTCATGACGTTCACCTCCGCCCCAGCATACCAAACGGCGGCGGCTCAGTCAAGCACGATCGCCTGCGCCGCACGCGCCAGCTGCTGCCGCGTCTGAGCCGGCAGCTCGGAGAGCCGCAGCGCCAGCGCGGCGGTCATATCGCGCTCCCGTTTCTCCTCCGGCTGCGCGTCAGTGGGGTATCTTGCCAGCAGCGCCGCCAGCAGCTCCGGCGGGAACTGACGGAACAGATGCAGCAGCTCGTCCCGCGTCCAGTCGCCGTCATGCAGTACCTCCAGCATATCGCCAAAGGCGCTGACCCGGCTCATCACCAGCGCCGCCTTTTCCTCCGGGCCGCCGCACCACGTCAGCTCCCGCAGCAGCGCGGCGTAAGCGCTGTCCTCCATCCGCTGGCCGTAGCTCAGCCGGATCACCGGCCGATCCTCCGGATAGACCGGCACCGGCACCGCCGTCTCCAGCTTGCCAAGCGCCATAGCCCGCATCAGCGACGCCGCCAATCTGGGGATGCCGCGCCGCAGATAGTCCGCCGCGCCGGTGGGACACGCCAGCTGCCGCACCAGCTCTTCACAGGCCTCCGCCAGCAGTCCGGTCACCTCCGTACCACCGGCAAGCCGTTCTGCCAACGCCCTATGATCGCAGGAAAGCGTCTCCGGCGGCTGTCCGGTCACCACGCAGCACAGCGCCGTCAGCGCCACCGGCTCAAAGAGATTGACGGGCAGCTGGGCATAGTTCACGTCCACGCCGCACAGCAGCGGATGCACCGTCTCCGGCGCAAAGCACCGCAGGAAGCGGTTCTCATGATCCAGCTGCTGCAAATATGTCTCGATAAATTCAATACCCGTCAGGTCAGGCCGCTCCATAAACGTGGGATAGTCCGCCGTAATGTGGGTCTCCTGCGGAAACAGCGCCGGGCGATACAGCTTGAAAAAGCCGTCGATGCCCTCCACCGCCGTGGCGTGGTAGAATACGTTGGGGGTGGCAAACAGCTCCCGCTTCAACCGGCGGTGCAGCAGTCGCGCCGTGTGCAGCTTCCGCTGGATGCGCCGCTGCCCCGTCTCAAACAGGGCGGCCAGCGGCTCCTGCCGCAGCAACTCCAGCGCCGCCTCCGGTGTGGGACATGCCTTCAGCGCCGCGCCGACGGTATAGTAAACGCCCGCCAGCAGCTCCTGTGCCTTCTCCACCTGGATAGAACTGCTGGCGCCGCCGTTATACCGCTCCGACTGGACGGCCAGCAGCGACAGACTGTCCATCTGGAACCGCTCCATCTCCGCCTGCGGCAGCAGACCGCAGCGCCGCGCCTCCGCCAACAGCGAAACAAGATACTCCCCCTGCCGCAGCGCGGACGGGTCCATGGCGCGGATGTTCGTTAATTCGTTCATGCGTTCTCCCCTGCCTGCGGCATATGAGCTGCCCGGCGCTCGTTCAGCTTTCGGGCCAGCGCAGGCAGAACGCTGCCGGACAGCAGCTCCAGCGAGCCGTGACACTCCCCGTCAAATGCCCGCTTCATATAGCCGATCAGCGCGTCGTCGCCCACCACGTCATAGGTCTCGTTCTTGAAGCCGTAGAACAGCTCGATCAGCTCGTGCAGCGTCTCCTCATAGGTCTCCTTCGTCACATACGGCGAATCGCAGAAGGCCGCCGCCAGCTTCGGCGCAACGCCGTCTCCCAGCTCAATGCGTCCCGTTTTTCGTAAAGTCACCGTCTGCGTCTGGGCCAGTGCCAGCGCCTGCTGCGGCGTCAGCCGCAGGCCGTGGGCGGCGGTCTCGCCGTTGCGCTCCAGCAGCGCGTCCGCCTGCTTTTTCTGCATCAAACCGGCGCTGTCCGCCAGAAACGGTATCATATCAAAGGTGCTTTCCATTGTTCTTCTCCCTCCCGCTGCGCAAAAATGGAGTTGTATTATACAGCGCCGTCCAGTCCATGTCAATAGGATTTCCCCAAATAAATAACAGCCTCTTTGCGTTTTGATAAAAATTCATCGTTACGCAAAAAAGCTGCTGTGCTATCAGTATCTATTACGCCTGCTGCGGCGCGTACTTTTCCAGAATCCCCCGCAAAGCTGACAGCGAGCTGGTGTGGCACCGCTCGATAATGGTATCCGCGCCCTTCATCTCGCTCAGCGCGCCCTGCACCAGCTTGTGGGACATGGTGTTGGTGAAAAAGATCATCAGGTCGGGGCTGCCCAGCTTGTTTTTCAATCCGCCGGAGGTCTTTGTCACCACCTTTGCCTGACAGCGATAGGCCTGACACAATTCCTTATAGCGGCGCTCCATGCACTCATTTCCGCCCAGTATCACAACGCTCATAGATCGTCTCCTTTTCCGCAATTTCCTATGGTCAGGGTCAATGCCCCATATGTACTCTGTTTTAGTTAGCGCATGCTAACCTATGTACAAAGTATATCATGCCTTTTTGCGGTTGTCCAGTGCTAACTGCAAAAAAGGCATGAAAATTTTAGATGACATCTGTCCCTTCCACCATCAGGCGGTAGGAATCGTCCATATCGCAAACCCACGCATACCAGTGATAAAGGCCCACGGTCCCGTTTTCCGTCTCAACGGTCTCCTGCGCCGCCGGATAAAATACCGAGCCGCAATTGTCCGCGACCACTGCATCGCCGCTGTTTACCGTCACAGAAATATAGTAGTCACGGCTGTCCTTCAGATGATAGATCATGACCATCGCCGTCTCGGATGCATTGACCGTCCGCTCTACCGAAAGGCCGCCGGACGGACTCCACCCGTCGCCGTTTCTTGCCACGCAATCCACCTGATAGCCGGACGCGCCGTCCCTTGCCGCCATAAATGCGCTGCCCTCTCCCTCCAGTGTCAGGATGATCTCCCCTTGGTTCTTCCATCGAAAGGCCTCCGCCGGTGAGGAAAATACCTGCGTCCGGTGGATCACAGGGATCAGTCCGATCACGGTCACAAGAACGGCGGCACCCACAACCGTTCCGATCCTGAACCAGCGCTTGCGGAAAATCGGGCGCTTTCGCGTCAGGGCAAACACTACCGCCACCGCCGCCAGCCAGATCAACGTCAAAATGATTCCATACCGCATGATATCCGCTCCTTTATCCCTCTGGCTGACAGCATGAAAAGGGCGGCGTGTTACGCCGCCCTTTTCATATGGCGCGAGCCGATCTGTAAGCCGGGTTCTGTCTTGACAGTCATCTATCTAGGCGTACCGTTGCCGGCACGCTCAAGCCACCCCGGGGACGGCCGGGCCAGCCATCGTCCCCATACCGGTGTTGCTCCGGATAGAGTTTACAGCATCGGACTGTTCCCAGCCGATGGGTGAGCTCTTACCTCACCTTTCCACCCTTACCTCGCCGCGCCCCCGGAGGAGTCGCCGCAAGGCGGTATATCTCTGTTGCACTTTTCCTGAAGTCGCCTTCGGCGGGCGTTACCCGTTATCCTTGCCCTATGGAGCCCGGACTTTCCTCATCGGCAGGCTTTCGCCTTGCCGCCGCGACTGTCTGATCCACTCGCAGTCTCCATTTTACCCAACCGCGCCGCAAAAGTCAACGGCAAATCCCGCTTGATATTTCAGGAGAAGCTCTTGTTCTGAAATATGTTTTCGATTATAATTGTGGTAACTGAAAAATCGGCAAACCAGAATTCTGGGAGGTCATTATGGATAAAACATTTAATTGCGGCAAGCCCGAAGCGACTGCTCCGGAGTGGAAGGTCTACTTTGAGGGAAATTTCTGGGGGCATTTGGGGAAAGACCGTGCCGGAACAAAAATCAGATTGAATCAGCAGTTTGATTGGGCAGGGCATCATTGGATCATCCCCGCGGTGTATTCCTGCGGCAAAGGACTGGTGGTGGATCTCTGTATGCGTACTGAGGCGGAGGACATCCGCAGGTTCATAGCAAAATGGGACCTGACTGCTGAGAATGATTCAGAGGAAAACTTTACGCAGGAACAGCAGATGCAGATGGAACTGGAGAATCCGCTTGACCTTGATTTCAGCGCCCAAATAGCGTTGAACGGGAAAACAATGCAGTCTTCCCACGGTTGTGCAGTAGGCATCAGTCCATGTTTGCCGGATGGTGCGGCAAATGAGAAAGTGGCTCAAGCGGCAGCCGCTCATTATGGCTTGGACAACTCCTACGGCTGGACGATTTACAGGCAGTCTTATCTGTGGGGCGGAAAACACCGCCCCGAAATAACATCACTTTCCCTTACGATGGAGCAGCGGCCGTGCCGTGTACCCGGACCGCATTTCAAGGCACACGCGCCCGGCGATTCGTTTTCTTTTTTCCATCCGGTCAGCGGAACGGAATACACATTGACGGTGCAGGAATTGGAGAAACAGACAGCTTCTCAAGAACAATTTGACTCGAATCGCTGGGTCTACCCGACGCATTTTACCGCCATGAGCTATACACTTTCTCCTGAACCGGACGGTGATATTGCGATCTGCGATTGTGCTGAGGGCGACAGACCTTTGGAACGAAACGATACTGCCTGTGTCGGTGTGATCGGCGGCGCGGTCAGCCCAGCCGTGATCGTGTTCGGAAAAAGCACCCAAGGAAATCTGCACACGGTTTGCTCCGCGCTGCACTTTGCACCGACAGCAGAAGATATTGACTGGCGTATTGAGTTTCATACCGTTCAATTTTTAAATGAAACCTTCTCGCTCATATAACGCACATGCGCCGGAGATCAGCATTTGAAAGGAGTGTGATCGTATGAAAAAGCGGAAAATAACGATGCTGCTCATACTCCTTTTCACAGTTGCGGCGGCTTTTTGTCTGTGGTTTGACTTCAACGCATACGAAAGCCAGTCCAGAACGATCCCCTGTGAGGATGACGGCATTATCTTTTCCATTACGACATTCAACGGCGACAGTGAATCCCAGCCGTTTGTCAAATGCCTTGGGCATACGTGGCTGTCCATTGATAATCAGTCCGGTCACTCGGTGTACCTAAAGAATCACGAGATCAAGCATGGCGAGATGATTACCTTCTCGGTTTGGGCCGTTTCTGATCTTCCGGGGCTGCTTTTCAATCTGGAATCGGCCTACATTTCAGCATATGACCGGTATGCTGGCAGGAAGTCTTTGAACGTCAATATCGAAGAAGAACAGCTAAAGAGCATCGAAGCGTATATCGGCCGGAGTAACAAATGGACGCTCAGCAAAAATTGCAGCTATTGGTCAGTCCATCTATGGAATGAAGTGGTTGACGAGGCGTTCCGGCTAAAGACACAGACTCTTTTCTATACACCGAAAAGGCTGGAAAAAGCCTTTCGTGAATTCGATTGCGTCGAGGTGGATAAGGACTTTTCGCGGGCGGGACGTATCTTCTGTTACCGTGACGGCGTCAGAACGGAGCTGCAATTATGTTCATGAAAGCTATGAGAAGCAAGCCCGTGCGCTTGGTTTTATACACCGTGTTGGGCGCTTTCGGCCTTTATAACGGAGCTTCCTGCCTTGTTACACTGTATAAAGCTGGAAACCAGCCCTACCTGCTGTCGAGGACGGAGCGGTTCGATTTTATGGGCTATCACATGATGGCCGCGATGCATGGCGCTACTTGTATTGTCCTTGCCGTCACTCTCATTCTTCTCGTCAGATGGATACGGAAAACCGAATCAAATCAGGCGTAAGCCTGACTGCAAACTATCAAAGCCCCCTCGTGAGCCTCACGAGGGGGCTTTCTTTTCTTCGCCGCCTGCTTATGGAAAGGAGTTGTATTTTCCGGCGGCATATGTTATACTGGTATATTGATATAATAGGTATATTGTTGGCATTTGCTTTTTTAAGGAGGTCTTTTATCATGAAGATCGTGGTTTTGTCCGGCGGTTTCTGCACCGAACGCCATGTGGGACTGGTCAGCGGCAGCGGCGTGTGCCGTGCCCTGCGGGAAAAGGGCCATCAGGCCATTTTCGTGGATATGTTCATGGGGCTGGAAAACTACCATGGCAGGCTGGAGGATATCTTTGACGCGCCCGACGGCCTGCTGGAAAAGGTGGCCATCGAGGAATCGGCTCCCGATCTGGAGGCTGTCCGGGCCGCGCGGCAGGACAAGAGTCCTTCCCTGCTGGGTAAGGACGTGCTGAAGGTCTGCGCCATGGCCGACGCGGTATTTCTGGCCATGCACGGCGCCAACGGCGAGGATGGCCGTATTCAGGCGGCGCTGGATCTGGTGGGCGTGCCCTATACCGGCTCCGGCTACTTGGGCAGCGCCATGGCCATGGATAAGGCCGTCACCAAGCGGATGATGGACTCTCTGGGCATCCGCACCGCCCCGTGGGTGGACGTACATTATACCAAGGACGATATTCCCCGCCTGACGCAAGAGCTGATGGTGCCCTGCGCGGTGAAGATGGTCAACGGCGGCAGCTCCATCGGCATGGCCCTGCCCGACACCCGGGAGGAGCTGGAAAAGGCCCTCTACGACCTGCTGCCCTACGGCGGCCATGTGGTGGTAGAGAAGAAGATCAAGGGCCGTGAAATTCAGATCGCCGTACTGGGCGACACCTATCTGCCCGCCGTGGAGATCATCCCCAAGGGCGAATACTTCGACTATGTGTGCAAGTATCAGAAGGGCGGTGCGGAAGAAATTTGCCCCGCGCCCATCTCCGACGAGGAGTGGCATCAGGTGGGCGAGATGGCGCTGAAGCTCCATCAGGGGCTGGGTCTAGCCGTCTACTCCCGCAGCGACTTCCTGCTGGATGCCGAGGGCAAGGCGTGGTGCCTTGAGATCAACACCCTGCCGGGTATGACCCCCACCAGCCTTGTGCCGCAGGAGGCGGCGCAGGTGGGGCTCAGTTACGCCGACCTGTGCGAGAAGATCGTGTTGGATTCCATCGAGGCCAGAAAGGCGGAATACAGATGACCGGCTGCACCGTAAAGGAGCTGTGCGCCGCCGTGGGCGGCACGCTGCTGCAGGAAAGCGGCGCGGTGGTGACGGAGGTCTCCACCGACAGCCGCAGCATCCCCGCCGGGGCGCTGTTCGTCCCTCTGGTGGGTGAACGGTTCGACGGCCACGACTATCTGGACGCGGCGCTGGAACGCGGCGCGGCAGGCTGCCTGACAGCCAGAAAGCCCGCCTCCCTGCTGAAAGACAAATTCTACATTCAGGTGTCCGACACGCTGGAGGCTCTGAAAGCGCTGGCTGCGTGGTATCGGGCGAAGTTTGATATCCCCATGGTGCAGGTCACCGGCAGCGCCGGAAAGACCACCACCAAGGAGATGATCGCCGCCGTGCTGAGCCAGCGGTTTTCCACGCTGAAAACGCAGGCCAACTTCAACAACGCCATCGGCACGCCCATGACGCTGCTGAACCTCAGCCCGGAGCATCAGGCCGCCGTTATTGAGACCGGCATGAACCATTTCGGCGAAATTCGCTATCTGGGCGAGATGGTGCGGCCTACCGTGGCCGTTATCACCAACGTGGGCGACGCCCATATTGAAAACTTAGGCGGCACGCGGCAGGGCATCCTGCAGGCCAAGTGCGAGATCTTCGAGAATCTGCATCCGGTTGGCCTTGCCGTGCTGAACGGCGACGACGAGCTGCTGTCCGGTCTGGCGCTGCCCTTCGAGACGGTGCTGTGCGGCCGGCATGAGCGCTGCGGCGTCCGGGTCACCAACGTGGCCGAGCACGGCATTGAGGGCGTCACCTGCACCATTACCACAAAGCGGGATGTATACGAGGTAGCCATCCCCTCCCCCGGCGCGTACATGATCTATCCCGCCGCCATGGCCATCGCCATCGGCGAGCATCTGGGGCTGACCAAGGCGGAGCTGCTGTCCGGCATCGCCGCCTACCGTCCCGTAGGCAGCCGCATGCATCTGGTACGGTGCAGCAATGACCGCATCATCATCGACGACTGCTATAACGCCAACCCTCAGGCCATAGCGGAGGCCCTGCGTATTCTGGCCCAGACGGAGCATCCCCGCCGCGTGGCGGTGCTGGGCGACATGGGCGAGCTGGGCGACCTGACGGAGCAGGCCCACCGGGACATGGGTGAGCTGACCCGCACGCTGGGACTGGATGCGGTGGTGGCCGTTGGCCCCAAGGCCAAGGCGATTCAGGACGCCAACCCCGACACCCTGTGGTTCCCCACGGTGACCGAGGCACTCCCCGCCATCCGGGCGGCGTTCACCGCCGGAACGGCAGTGCTGGTGAAGGCGTCTCACGCCATGCATTTTACCGATATTGTAAAGGATCTGGAATCGACAGAGTAAATTTTTATGGTAGACATTTCTGTGAAGGACATTGTCAAGTCCTTCGATCTGGAAAAGAAAATACTGGATGGCATCACCTTTCAGGTGGACACCGGCGAACGGGTGGGCCTGCTGGGCAAGAACGGCGCGGGCAAGACCACGCTGTTCCGCCTGCTGACCGGCGAACTGGAGCCGGACAGCGGTCAGATCGTCATTGCCACAGGGCGGCGGATCGGGCTCATCTCCCAGATCCCCGTCTATCCCACCGGATACACGGTGGAGGACGTGCTGGACTCCGCCTTTGAGCGGATGCAGGCCCTGAAGGACGAGATGGACGAGCTGACCGACCGGATGGCAAAGGGCGAGAGCGACAGCGCCATGCTGCGGCGGTACGATCACCTGACCGCCAGCTTCGAGGCGCTGGGCGGCTATGATACCGCCACCGCCAAAAACAAGGTGGCCAACGGCCTGTCCATCGACGGCGACATGCGGCAGAAGCTCTTTGACCAGCTGTCCGGCGGCGAAAAGACCCGCGTGAATCTGGGACGGCTGATTCTGGAGGATACGGACATCCTGCTGCTGGACGAGCCGACGAACCATCTGGACTTACAGGCCACGGAATGGCTGGAGGAATACCTCCGCAAGTTCCACGGCACGGTGGTGGCTATCAGCCATGACCGCTATTTTCTCGACCGCACCGTATCCCGCGTCATTGAGGTGCTGGACGGCAAGGCGGAGTTCTACAGCGGCAATTACAGCTTCTACGCCGTGGAAAAGGAGCGCCGCTATCAGGAGCGGATGAAGCAGTATCTGAAGGAGCAGGCCAAGATCCAGCAGCTGGAAAAGGCCGCCGAGCAGATGCACCTGTGGGCCTTTATGGGCAACGACGCCCTCCACAAGCGGGCTTTCAGCATGGAAAAGCGCATCGAGCGCATGCGCACCACTGCCAGACCCACCAAGGCTAAGAAGATGGATGCCCGGTTCGCCAGCCGTGAGTTCAAGGGCGATGAGGTGCTGCAATTCCGGGGCGTGACGAAGGCCTTCGATCAGCGGACGCTGTTCTCCGACGTATACCTGCGGGTGGAGGGCGGCGAGCGCATCGCTTTCATCGGCGAGAACGGCACCGGCAAGACCACGCTCCTCAATATGCTGACGGGGCGGGAGAGCTGCGACGGCGGCTCCATCCGTTTGGGGCCGTCGGTGAAGTGGGCCTATCTGGAGCAGGTCATCCACTTTGACCACCCGGAGCGGAATCTGGTGGACACCATGCTGTACGCCAAAAAGAATATCACGCCCCAGAGCGCCCGGAACCGGCTGGCGGCCTATCAGTTCCAGGGGGAGGATGTGTTCAAATCCGTCAGCGTCCTGTCCGGCGGCGAGCTGAGCCGCCTGCGGCTGTGCATGCTGATGGACGAGGAGATCAACCTCCTCATTCTGGACGAGCCCACCAACCATCTGGACATTGCCAGCCGGGAATGGGTGGAGGAGGCGGTGGAGGCCTTTGACGGCACGCTGCTGTTCGTCAGCCACGACCGCTACTTCATCAACCGCTTCGCCACCCGTATCTGGGAGCTGGCGGACGGCACCATCACCGACTATCCCATGGGCTTTGCCCAGTACCGCGCCATGAAGGCGGCGGAGCCGAAGCCGGAGCCTGCGGCCCCGGTAAAGAAGGGCGACACCCGCCAGAGCCGCGGCAATCGCAGCCAGCAGGCGGCCCGGCGGCAGTTGACCATTTGCGAGACCGGCATCGCCAAATTGGAAAAGGAGCTGGCGGCGCTGGACGAGGCCATGGCCGCCAACGCCTGCGACGCAGGCAAACTGAACGAGCTATTCACGCAGAAACAGGAGACGGAAGCCCGGCTGGAGCAGGAAATGGCCCGCTGGGAGGAGCTGTCCCTTGCATTGGAGGAATCTTGACTATGAGCGACATATTATGTATCTATTACTCATTCAGCGGCAACACCCGCCGCGCTATGAAGGAGATCGCCGACGCGGTAGGCGCGGAGATCGTGGCCATCGACGACGGCGCCGACCGTAACGGCTGGCGCGGCCGCCTGCGGGCCGGTAAAGACGCCATGCGCCGCACCACCGCCCCGCTGAAGCCCTTCACCACTGAGCGGAATATCGAGGACTATAAGCTGGTGATCGTGGGCACCCCCGTGTGGGGCGGCCGCTGCTCCAGCCCTATTCGCGGCCTTTTGAAACGCCGCGGGCTGGAGATGTCCCGTGTGGCCTATGTGCTGACCCGCAGCGGCAACCGCCGCTGTGAAAGCGTCTATGACCAGTTGGACCTCTACACCGCTGAAAAGCACATTCTGGAGGTCTCCCTCCAGCCCGGCAGCGTGGGCTACACCTTCTGGCGGGACAAGTTCATTTCCGACGTGCAGAAGTATCTGGAGACCGGCCATGTTGGATAAGCTGGAAAAGATCGTCCGCCGTCTGGACGAAGTGGAGCGGCAGCTGTCCGACCCGGCGGTATACAGCGACCGGGACGCCATGACGAAGCTGAGCCGCGAGCAGAAGGAGCTGACGCCGGTGGCAGAGGCCTACCGGGCCTACGCCCGCGCGGAGGCCGACATCGCCGCCGCCACGGAAATGCTGTCCGACCCTGAGTTGAAGGAGTTGGGGCAGGAGGAGCTGTCAGCCGCCAAGGCGGAGCGGGAACGGCTGACGGAGGAGCTGAAACGTCTGCTGCTGCCCCGTGACCCCAACGACGACAAGAACGTGGTGCTGGAGATCCGGGCCGGGATCGGCGGCGAGGAGGGCGCGCTGTTTGCCGCCGACCTGCTGCGGATGTACACCATGTATGCCGAGCGGCGGGGCTTCACGCTGGATGTGGTGTCTCTCAACGAGACGGAGCTGGGCGGTGTCAAGGAAGCCGTGGCCACCGTGGAGGGCGCGGGCGCTTACTCCCGTCTGAAGTTCGAGGCAGGCACCCACCGGGTGCAGCGTGTGCCGGAGACGGAGTCCTCCGGCCGCATCCAGACCTCCGCCGCCACCGTGGCCGTCATGCCCGAGGCGGAGGAGGTGGAGTTCTCCATCGACCCCAAGGACTTACAGATCGACACCTACCGCTCCAGCGGCGCAGGCGGCCAGCACGTCAACAAGACCGAGTCCGCCATCCGCATCACCCACCTGCCCACCGGCACAGTGGTGGAGTGTCAGGACGAGCGCAGCCAGTATAAGAATAAGGAGCGGGCCATGAAGATCCTGCGCTCCCGCCTGTACGAGGCGGAGCAGGAGCGGCAGAACGCCGCCATCGCCAAGGAGCGAAAGTCTCAGGTGGGCACCGGCGACCGCAGCGGCAAGATCCGCACCTATAACTTCCCCCAGAACCGTGTCACCGACCACCGGCTCACAGGCGACAGCAAGAATTTCAACATCGCCGCCATCATGAACGGCGACCTCGATCCCCTGATCGACGCACTGACCCTGAATCAACAGACACAGCGCCTGCAGGAGGGCGCAGAATAAGAAAGGAGCAAATCACCATGTTAGCACCTATGAAAATGCACTATGACAAGTCCGGCCCCAATGTTGTCAAGGCCATGAAGAAGCGGCAGTTTGACGCCTACTACTGTCCCGCCGCCGAAGAAGCCGTGGAAAAAGTGCTGGAGCTGATCCCCGTCGGCGACGTGGTGAGCTGGGGCGGCGTGGCCACCGTGGACCAACTGGGCATTAAGGATCGCCTGCGCCAGCGTGGCCAGTCCCTCATCGACCGCGATACCGCCAAAACCCCCGACGAGCGCATGGATATGCTGCGTCAGGCCCTGACCTGCGACACCTTCTTGATGAGCAGCAACGCCATCTCCGAGGACGGCCAGCTGGTGAACATTGACGGCATGGGCAACCGCGTGGCCGCCCTGTGCTTCGGTCCCAAGCAGGTCATCGTGGTGGCCGGTATGAATAAGGTGGCCGGTGATCTCGACAGCGCCATGTCTCGCGCCCGCCACATTGCCTCCCCCGCCAATGTCCAGCGCTTCGATGTCAAGACTCCCTGTGCTGTCACCGGCCAGTGCGGCAACTGCACCAGCCCCGACTGCTGCTGCGCCCAGATCGTCACCACCCGGTTCTCCAAGATCCCCGGCCGCATCAAGGTCGTGCTGGTGGGCGAAGAATTAGGACTCTAATAGCTCATAAAAGGAAGTATCCACTGTGAATACCATCGTATTCCACCCTGAAAAGGACAAAAACGCCATCGCCGAAGCCGCCGCCATATTGCAGCGGGGCGGCCTGCTGGGCATCCCCACCGAGACGGTGTACGGTCTCGGTGCCAACGCGCTGGACGAAGAAGCCGTGCTGCATATTTTCGAGGCAAAGGGCCGTCCGCAGGACAACCCGCTGATCCTCCATGTCCCCGGCGCGGACTGGCTGGAACGGTACTGCCGCGATATCCCTCCGGAAGCCTACGCGCTGGCGGATCGGTTCTGGCCGGGGCCTCTCACCATGATCCTGCCCCGGCGGGACAATGTGCCGCTGCGCACCACTGGTGGTCTGGACACGGTGGGCATCCGCTGTCCCGACCACCCCATGACGCTGGCCATCATCCGTGAATCCGGCATCCCCGTGGCCGCACCCAGCGGCAACACCTCCGGACGGCCCAGCCCCACCACCGCCCAGCACATGCTGGAGGATATGGACGGCAAGATCGACGGCATCGTGGACGGCGGCCCCTGCGCCGTGGGGGTAGAGAGCACCATCATTGACCTGACGGTGACGCCGCCCCGTCTCCTCCGTCCCGGCGGACTGCCGCTGGAAGCGCTGGAGGAGGTGCTGGGCGAGGTGGCCGTGGACAAGGCCGTGCGGCAGAAGCTGGCGGACGGTGAAAAGGCCAAGGCCCCCGGCATGAAATACCGCCACTATGCCCCCAAGGCTCCCGTCACCGTCATTACCGGGACCCCCGGCGCTTCCGCCGCGTACATCACCGCCCATCTGACGGCGGACAGCGGCGTCATCTGCTTTGACGAATACGCCCCCTTATTTGAAGGACATATCATCCACCGTCTCGGCCCTGCCGCCGATAAGCTGGCGCAGGCCCGGCATGTGTTCGACGCGCTGCGCACCTTCGACGACACCGACGTGCCGGAGATCTTCGCCCAGTGCCCCGACGAGAGCGGGCTGGGTCTGGCCGTCAGCAACCGGCTGAAAAAGGCGGCGGGCTTCCATGTGATCGAAGCGCCCCGCCCGCTGGTGGTGGGCATCACCGGCCCCACCGGCGCGGGCAAGACCAGCGCTCTGCGGGCGCTGGAGCAGCTGGGCGGCTGCGTACTGGACTGCGACGCCATCTATCATGAGATGCTGCGCACCGATGGCGGTCTGCGCCGCGCCATCGCCGACGCCTTCGGTGATGTATTCACCCCTGACGGCCGACTGGATCGTCAGAAGCTGGGGAATCTGGTATTCGGCGACACGGCGCAGCTTCAGCGGCTCAACGCCATCATCTATGACCAGCTGCCCCGTGAGCTGGAACGGCGGATGGCCCTCTCCCCCGCCCCTATCATGGGCATCGACGCCATCAACCTGGTAGAGTCGGGACTCTCGAAGCTCTGTGACCGGACGCTGGCGGTCATTGCCCCGACGGAGGATCGCGTCCGCCGCATCATGGCCCGTGACGGCATCACCGAGGAATACGCCCGTCTGCGGGTGGCCGCCCAGAAGGACGACGATTTCTACCGCGCCCATTGTACCGACGTGCTGGTGAACACCTCCGCCACACCGGAGGACTTTCGGACCGCGGCACTGGAATTTTTCCGGGCAATTGCCCGCAAATAGCGCTTTTCAGCCCAAATGCAACCGCCGGTTGGCAGACTTCCAAGCCCGCTTTCTGGCGTGCAACCGCGCGATCCGGTATGCTATCCTCATCAAATGCGCTGCGGCGCACATCACATCAGGAGGAATAACACTATGATCTTAGCGGATAAAATTATCAGCCTGCGGAAGAAGGCCGGTTGGTCGCAGGAGGAACTGGCATCACAGCTGAACGTCAGCCGCCAGTCGGTCTCCAAGTGGGAGGGCGCACAGTCCGTCCCCGATATGGATAAGGTGGTGCAGATGAGCCGCCTGTTCGGCGTCTCCACCGATTTTCTGCTGAAGGATGAGCTGGAGCTGGAGGAGCCTGTCCAGAGCGTCCCCGTCGACGAGCCGCCGCTGCGGCGGGTCACCATGGAGGAGGCCTCCGCCTATCTGGCACTGCGGCGGGAAGCCGCGCCGAAGATCGCGCTGGCCACCTTTCTGTGCATCATCTCCCCCGTGGCGCTGCTGATGCTGGCCGCTATGAGCGAGGTCTCCCGCTTCGGCATCTCCGAAAACGCCGCGGCCGGTATCGGCCTGTGCGCGCTGCTGGTGCTGGTGGCTATCGGTGTGGCGCTGTTCCTCACCTGTGCCGCCAAGGTGCGGGACTTCGCCTTTCTGGAGGAAACACCCTTCGAGACGGAGTACGGCGTAAGCGGCATGGTAAAGGAGCGCAAGCAGGGCTTTGCCGCCGTCTATACCCGGCTGAACATCATCGGCACGGTGCTGTGCATCCTGTCGGCGGTGCCGCTGTTTGTCACCATGTGCATGGAGACCGCCGACATCGTCTATGTGGCAGCGGTGTGCCTGCTGCTGGTGATCGCCGGTATCGGCTGTGTGGCCTTCACCTATGGCGGCACCATCAACGCCTCCATGGAGCGGCTGCTGGAGGAGGGCGACTACACCCGCCAGAATAAGTCCCGCCGCAGCATCAAGGGCGCGGTCAGCGCCATCTACTGGCTGCTGGTGACGGCCCTCTTCATGTGGTACACCTTCGGCCCCTCCGGCAACGGTCAGGCCAAGTACAGCTGGTTCATCTGGGCCATCGCCGGTGTGGTGTATGCCGCGGTGATGCTGGTGGTGAATCTGATCCAGCGCGGGAAAAAATCATAAAAGCTTCATCGAGGTAACGCCATGGCAAGACGCAAGTGGGATCTGAATACCGTCTACATCTCGGAACGGCTGCAGGAATGTCTGCGGCCCATTTTCCGCTGCGCCCTGACCACCGTGGTGGCACCTATGGGATACGGAAAGACCACGGCGGTGAACTGGTATCTTGGCGAGCGAGCCAAAACAGAGCCGCTGCGGGTCATCCGCATCAGCGTTTATTCGGACAATCTGGCGATCTTCTGGAAAAGCGTGCAGGACGCCTTTTCCTATGCCGGGCTTCCCTTCCTGCTGGATTACGCCTGCCCATCCGACACCGCCGGAGCCAGTCTGCTGGCGGACGATCTGTGCCATGCCTTGGCCGGGCCGGAGGGCTGCTATATCTTCATCGACGATTTCCACCTGCTGACGGACGGTCAGGTAGTGAGCTTTGTCTGCACACTGGCCAACCGCCTGTCGGAAAACGTACATCTGATCATCGCCAGCCGCGACCGCTTTCTCCCCAGCGAGGAGGCCCTCCGGCTGGGGAAAAAGGTCTATCAGATCGGCACGGAGCACCTGCGGCTGAACCACACGGAGCTTTCCATCTATGCCCATCGCTGCGGCATCCCGCTAGATGACCAGCAGATCGAGGCGCTGCTCTATTCCAGCGAGGGCTGGTTCTCCGCGGTCTATCTGAATCTGCGCACATTGACCGAGCATGGCGCGCTGCCGGATCGCACCTCGGACATCTACACCATGTTCTCCGCCGCCATGATCGACCCCCTGCCGCCCAGACAACGGGAGTTTCTGGCGGTGATGGGCCTTGCCGACGAGTTTACGGCGGAGATGGCGCAGTTCATCACGAAAAACAAGTCCACCGCCGGACTGCTTACCGCCATGACCGAGCAGAACGCCTTTGCCAAACGGCTGCCGGACGGCGTGACCTACCGCTTTCATCACATGATGAAGGACTGTGCCGAGCAGGCGTTTTCCCGCCTGAAGCCGGAAAAGCAGCGGCTCTACCGTGACCGCTACGGCGAATGGTACGAAACGCACCGGCAATACCTGCACGCCATGTCCGCCTACCGGAAGAGCGGCAATTTTGACGCGGTGCTGCGGGTCGTGGAGCGCGACGCCGGCATCCTGCTGGCCGCACTGGCGCCTGCCGACGTGCTGGCGTTTCTGGAGGAATGTCCCGTTCCGGTGCTGAAGGCTCATCCGCTGGCGCTGCTGGTGCTGATGCGCCGCATGTTCACATGGCGGCAGATCCCCAAGATGATGGAGCTGAAGTCCCTGCTGCTGGCCTCTATCGAGGAGCATCCCGACATGCCCCGGACGGAGCGGGGTGACCTGCTGGGCGAATGTGACCTGATCCTCAGCTTTCTGTGCTATAACGACATCAGCGCCATGAGCCGCCTGCACCGCAGCGCCAGCGCCCAGATGTCCCGTCCCGCCATCAGCATCCGCAACGATGGCGGCTGGACCTTCGGGTCACCGTCGGTGCTGATGATGTTCCACCGTGAGCCGGGGCAGCTGGACAAGGAGCTTGCGGAGATGGACGAGTGCATGCCCCACTACTATAAGATCACCAACGGCCACGGGCAAGGCGCGGAACACATCATGCGGGCGGAGGCCGCCTTTTTGCAGGGCCGCTTCGCCGACGCGCAGATCGCGCTGGAAAGCGCCTACGCCTGCATCGAGGGCAACGGCCAGATGAACATGGCCTTGTGCTGCGATTTTCTGGCATGGCGGCTGTCACTGTTTACGGACGCCCTCCCCCGCCACACCTTTGCCCAGCGCCGCGCGGTGCTGCTGCGGCAGCACAACGCGGACTGGCTGAATATTCTGGACAGCACCAGCGCCTATCATTATGCGCTGCTGGGCCAGCCGGAGAAGATCCCGCCGGTGTTCCGGGAGCATCAGCTTTCCTTCATCAACTTCCTTGCGCCGGGCAAGCCCATGATGGAGCTCATCGAAAATCAGGTCTATCTGGCGCAGGGCGCTTATGCGCAGGTCATCGGCCGCAGTCAGGGTCTGCTGGCCCTGTGCGCCGGGATGCACTATGCGTTGGTGGCGCTGCACATCCGGATCCAGACCGCCGCCGCCTATGAGCTGCTGGGCAAGCATGCCGAGGCCGCCGCATTGCTGGAGCAGGCGCTGAACGACGCCGCACCGGACGGCTTTGCGATCCCCTTTGCGGAAAACTTCCGTTATTTGAAGCCGCTGCTGGCCGCATGCCCGAAAACAGCCTTCACCACGCAGATCGCATTGCTGGGTGAGGAGGCTGAGCGCCGCCGCAGACAATCCTCCTTCCCTGCCGCGCTGGCCGCTTTGACCGGGCGGGAACAGACGATCGCCGCGCTGATCGCCGACCGTCTCAGTAACCGTGAGATCGCCGAGGAGCTGTTCCTTTCCGAGGGCAGCGTGAAGCAGTATGTCAACCAGATCTACGCCAAGCTGGAGATCGAGGGCGATGTCCGCACCAAGCGGAAGCGTCTGGCAGAGCTGGCAAAGTCCTAACCAGAGGTTAATAGAAAAAGAAAAGGATCCACTGTATACTGTTGGTACAGTGGATCTTTTTATGCCCTGAGAAAGGAGGAACCGCACTTGAACCGGAAATATATATCAGCCGTGTCCCCCTTGGAGAACTATATCCTGCAGGTTGATTTTGTGTCCGGCAGCCGATTGCTATTGGATATGAAGCCCTATCTGGATAAGCTTCGCTTCCGCCCCCTGAGCGACCCACAGCTGTGGAGCAGCGCCGTCACCAACGGCATTTTCATCCGCTTCGGCAATGTAGAGCTGAGCCATGACGAGCTGTTCGCCATGGCGGAGCAGGCGCACTGATTCATAACAACAAAAAGGAGAGAGCAAACAATGAAAAACTGGAAAAAATATCTGGCCCTGATGCTGGCACTGGTGATGTGCCTGACGCTGGCCGCCTGCGGCGGTGACCAGAACGAGGATCCCAACGACGTAGTAGGCGACGACTGGCGCGTGAGCGGCATCGTCCGTGACTACGGCAGCATCACCCGCAACGGTGAGGACACCGACGTGCTGGTGTGCATCAACAACGACAGCGCCGACTTCTATCTGGACGATGATACCCAGACCCTGTACGACTATGTGGATTATCCCATCACCCTTCAGGGCGATCCGTGGGAGGAGTTCCAGAGCATCGACTTTGCCGACCGGGACGGCGACGGCAACGGCGATGTGGCCATGCTGTTCGAGCTGGATGGCCAGCAGGTACTGATGGTATGGTTCTGGGACGCGGACACCGAAAGCTATGTGTTCCAGCCGGAGGAATCGCAGGTAGAGGACTTCGGCGGTGAGAGCGCGTCTCACTTGGGCTTCGAGGGTACATGGTATCTGGACGGTGATGAAACAGAGGATAGCGTTATCATCATCGGCGTTGTCGGCGACTGGGTGCTGTATGACCAGCAGGGCGACACCCGTACCGCCATCGACAGCGGTCTGCTCCGCGTGGTGGATGAGGCGCAGGGACACTTCGCCGCCGACTCCGAGCAGTTTGCCGATGTCTCCTATCTCATTGCGACAGCCGGTGAAAACGGTATGTACTGGGGTGTTACCGGCGACTACGATTACTACGAGCGACTGGACTAAACGTTGCGGAAAGGGGCGAGCCATGAAGAAGAATTGCCTGACCCTTTTGCTGGCCCTTTTGCTGGCCCTGCTGCTGGCCCTGAGCCTGACGGCCTGCGGCAGCGGCGGCGATACTTACGACGATTCCAACGACCCGGTCAACGCATGGGAGGTGCTGGCCGACGAGGATCTCACCGACGATGTCACCGCCTGGCAGGGCGACGACGGCAGCCAACTGCTGCTGGACATTTCCACCAGCAGCTACACCTTCCGCACCTGGTATGGCCGTGTCGGAACGGGCAGCCTGTTCCGGGATGAACACGGCCTGGGCCTCAAGTACAGTGAGATTGACTCCGACCGGTACTATTATCTGGTGAAGGAGGGCGGCGGCTTCACCGTACGTCACGAGGGTGCCGGTGAGGGCAGCAGCTACGGCGAGATCAACGACCTGCACTTTGAGCCGTCCCAGGGGGAGATCGCCCCCTATGACATCAGCCTTCTGGACGGCGTGTGGCAGAACGCCCTGGGCGAGACCTTCGCCTTTGACACCGATCGGATGCGTGTCATTGAGTGCTTTACCGACCGCACCATGAGCAGCGGCCCGCTGTATGAGAGCACCGACGGACGCGGCCCCTATGTGACCGGCCCCGAAATTCTCTATCCCTGCCTCAGCGCTGACGGCAATGCCTTTGTGCTGTTCTCCGACGGCAACGTCCCCCGCGAGGAGGATGCCGACAGCACCGGTGTGTTCTATCGCAATGGCGATATGGCGGCCTATGCCGACCCGGAAAACGCCTGCTTCGAGGAATCGGACGGACGTATCTGGTATTATGACGGCGTGAACTACTTTGCCCTGCCGGATGGCTATACGCTGGGCGAGGACGGCATGGCCTATGACGCATACGGCAGTCCCTTCGCCCCCGAATGGCCCGAGGAGCCGTATGATCCCGCATCGGTCTGGGGCGAGAACTGGCTGGAGGAAAACTGGTAAGGAGCGTACAGACATGAAGAAAGAGAAAGAGCCCGCCGTCGGCACGGAGAAAATGACCGACGCGGAGCTGTCTAAAAGGCTGGGAAGCTATCAGAGAACGGAAAGCATTGGCATATTGCTAGGCGTTATTCTGGTGATCGCCGGGTGCATTCTGGCCTTTGTGTATCGCAATGTTATTGTGATCTGCATTCTGGTTTTCGCCGGTGTGGCGCTGTTCCTGCTGGTAGCACAGCCCGCCCAGAAGAAGAAAAAAGCCCTGATGCAGCAGCAGTTGGGCAGCTTCTTCCGCACGGAGCTGACCCGCACCTTCGGCCCGGAGCCGGAGCCGACCACGCTGCCCATCGACTGGGCGTATCTGGCGGCGGCAAAGCTGTCGTCCTTCCCCTTTACGGAGTGTACCGCGACGGACTTCCACGAGGGTGAGCACAAGGGTCTGCGGTTCTCCGCCGCCAATGTAGAGCTGTGCCGCACCGTAGAAGAAAAGTCCGGTCCCGACAACGACAACTGGATGACCCGGACCGAGACGCTGTTCCGCGGTATCGTAGTTCGCTGCAAGGGCATCTGTGACCCGGCGCTGGATATCACCCTGAACGACCGGTTTCAGGAGCGGAAGAAGGACGATATCACAGACCCCGTCGCCTTCCGGAAGCACTTTGCCGCCCGCACAGCGGACAGTCAGGAGGTGGACGGTCTGGTCACACCGCAGCTGCGTGAGCTGGTAAAAAAGCTGGAGACCACTTCCAGCACTGCCAAGCTTTGTGGCCTTATCCTCCGTGACGGCGATCTGACGCTGGCCCTGAACACCCGGTATGTGTTTGCCGGTGTTCCGGAGGAGCTGGATCTGCGGGACATCGACGGCATCCGCAAGTGGTTCACCGCTTCGCTGAACGGCATGGCCAATCTGCTGAATCTGCTGATGGATAGCCCCGCCCTGAACGGCGCGGAAAATAAGGAGTAACAAATGGAAGAACAGAAAAACAAGATGACCGACCAGCAACTTACCAAAGAGATGCGAAAGGGCAAGCGGGGCGGCGCAGGCGGCAAGCTGCTGATCGTGTTGGGCGCCGCCGTGGTGCTCATCGGTATCATGATGAACGGCTCGATCCCCGTGGTCATCGTAGGCGTGCTAATCGCCGGTCTTGGCGAATGGCTGAAAAACAAAAGTAAAGGCGCCGCCGACCAACAGGTGTACGATAATATCGTGCCGGACGTGGTAAACGCCGTCTTTGATAACGTGCAGATGGATCCCACCCCTCACCTGCTGGACGTCAATGACACCAACATTCCCCTGCCCGACCACACCTATTGCAGCGGCAGCGGCTACATCCGGGGAACATATCAGGGTCTGACCACGGAGCTGTGTACCGTCAGGCTGACGGACGTCAACGAGGTCCAGCGGGAGGAGACCGGCCTGTGGGAGAAAAACGAGCAGGTGGTCTACGCCGGTCAGTGGATGCTGTGTGAGCTGGGTCGGGAATTCCCGACGTGGCTGACCATCTGGCCCCGGGGCAAGCTGGATAAGCTGTTCAATTCCCGCACCATCAAAACGGAGAATGAGGAATTCAACAAGAAGTTCAATCTCAGCAGCGGCGATGAGCAGGAGGCCCTTCGCATCCTGAATCCCAGCCGGATGGAACGGCTCATGAGGCTGGCGGAGACCTCCGGCAAGTTCGCCGTCAACCTCAACACCGACGGCAGACTGTACATCGCCTGCCACTGTGACCGGGGATTTTTTGACATCGGTAAGGGCCGGGGGAAACCGGACGCTCTGCGCCAGCGCTTTGCCGGCGAGCTGAAGCGCTTCACCGACATGATTGATACCTTCCGCCCGCTGTAAAGGAGGAACAGATATGCCTTTTGGACTTGCTGTGGCGCTGCTTCTGGCCGCCATCGCCGGTATCGTGCTGGCCTGTAAGCTGCTGCGGAAAAACCGTGCGGCACGAATCCTGTGCATTATCGGATGCGTCCTGATCGCACTGGCCTGCGCGGTCTACATCGGCCTGACGATCATTTTCGTCGATGCAGCCATGAATCAGCCCGTTGACGCGCTGTAAACGGCGTTTTCGGTTTCGCCGGTCTATTCCGGCAGAATTTTAGGCAAAGCGGAAAAGCACGCTGCGGCGTGCTTTTTCGCTTTGTATCGTTTCTGTTTCGTTCCTTCGATAAAATCACACAATTTTTTCAAAAAGGTCTTGCAAATCAAAAACCAATCGGTTATAATAGCACCGTTCTAAAAGATATGCACCTTTAGCTCAGTTGGTAGAGCACCTGACTCTTAATCAGGGTGTCCAGGGTTCGAGTCCCTGAAGGTGTACCAAAATTACAGTGCATCTCAAACCTTGCCAATCGGCTTTCAGCCGATTGGTCAGGGACTCGGCGCTGTAAAACCTGCCACCGGCAGCTTTTACTTAGCGCCGACTGAAGGTGTACCATAGAAGATCACCGACCCGATCGCCGGTGATTTTCTATACGGCCCGTTGGTCAAGTGGTTAAGACAGAGGCCTCTCACGCCTTTAACATCGGTTCGAATCCGGTACGGGTCACCAAGTTCAAACTCCACCGTTTGGTGGGATGATTTAGCTCCATCTTTATGATGGAGCTACTTTTTTCGATAGGAGGCCCCCATGGCAAAGCAATCCATCCGTCTCTCCGACCATTTCACGTATGGCAAGCTGCTGCGCTTCACGCTTCCCTCCATCTGCATGATGGTCTTCACGTCCATCTACGGCGTGGTGGACGGTCTGTTCGTCTCCAATTTCGTGGGTAAAACGCCCTTTGCCGCCGTAAACCTGGTCATGCCCTTCGTGATGATCCTGGGCGGCATGGGCTTTATGATCGGCACCGGCGGCACCGCCCTGGTGTCCAAGCTGCTGGGCGAGGGCAAGCAGGACGAAGCCCACCGCACCTTCTCCATGCTGGTACTGTTCACACTGCTGTTGGGCGCAGTACTGTCCGCCGTGGGCATCATCACCATGCCCGCCGTGTCCCGTCTGCTGGGCGCGTCTGACGCCATGATGGCCGACTGCGTCCTCTACGGCCGCATCGTCACCGGCTTCACCTTCGCCTTCATGCTGCAAAATGTGTTCCAGAGCTTCTTCATCGCCGCCGAAAAGCCCCGCCTGGGCCTTTTCGTCACCGTGGCCGCCGGCATCACCAACATGGTCCTGGACGCGCTCTTCATCGCTGTTTGTAACTGGGGCGTGGCCGGCGCGGCCATCGCCACCGGCCTGAGCCAGTGTGTGGGCGGCGTACTGCCCCTGATCTACTTTCTGCGGCCCAACACCAGCCTGCTGCGCCTGCGGCCCGCCGCCCTGCGTCTGCGCCCCATCCTCCAATCCTGCGGCAACGGCTCCTCCGAGCTGATGAGCAACATCTCCTCCTCCCTGGTAGGTATGCTCTACAATTTCCAGCTCATGCGCCTGATCGGTGAGGACGGCGTCTCCGCCTACGGCGTTCTGATGTACGTCCAGTTCATCTTCGTAGCCATCTTCATCGGCTACTCCATCGGCAGCGCGCCGGTGGTCAGCTTCCACTACGGCGCGCAGCACCACAGTGAGCTGAAAAATCTTCTGCGGAAAAGCGTCCTGCTGATGGCCATCGGCGGCGTGACCCTGACGGTCCTGGCCCGTGTGCTGGCCGCCCCCTTGTCCCGGCTGTTTGTGGGCTACGATGCCAGCCTCTACGCTCTGACCACCCATGCCTTCCGGCTGTTCTGCTGGTCGTTCCTACTGGCAGGCTTCAACATCTTTGCCTCCGGCTTCTTCACCGCCCTGAACAACGGTGCCGTCTCCGCCGCCATCTCCTTCTTGCGGACGCTTGTGTTCCAAGCTGGCTCCGTCGTCATCCTGCCCATACTTCTGGGCGTGGACGGTATCTGGTGGGCCATCACTGCCGCCGAGATCTTTGCCTTTATCATCTCCGGCGTCTTTCTGGTGCTCAAGCGGAATAAGTACCACTATATGTGAGCGTTTTCCCCTTGCAATCGCATAAACATAGTGCTATACTATGTTTACTAACATAAGGGAGGTCTTCCCATGCTCGTATCTACCAAAGGCCGTTACGCCCTCCGGGTCATGCTGGAGCTGGCTCAGGACGACAGCGCCGCCTATCTCCCCCTGCCCGCCATTGCCGAACGGCAGGGCATCTCTGAAAAATATCTGGAGAGCATCATTTCCGTGCTGTCCAAGGCCGGCCTGGTGGACGGTCTCCGTGGCAAGGGCGGCGGCTACCGCCTGAACCGCCCCGCCGCTGACTACTCTGTGGGCCAGATCCTCCGCCTCACCGAGGGTTCTCTGGCCCCCGTCACCTGCCTGGAGGGCGACGAAAACACCTGCCCCCGGGCCGGTCACTGCACCACGCTCCCCATGTGGGAAAAGCTGGACACCATCATCAACGACTATCTGGACAGTGTCTCCCTGGCCGATCTCCTGACGCAGACCGACGGCAACGCTCTCTGAAAATGCATCGAAAAAACTCCCGGGCCACGCGGTCCGGGAGGTTTTTGTTTTTCAGGTCCGACTCAGCCTTTGTGCTCCGTCTTGGCCGTATCCGTCTTGCTGGCAGCGTCGGTCTTATTGGCGGCAGCATCCTCCACCGCGGAGACATTCGCGGCAGCGGCCGCGGCGTCTGCCGCTGCCTTGTCCTGGATGCGATCCGCCGGGATACCGGCAGCCTCGGCCTCACCGCGGGTCATGGTGATGGGCGCGGCGGAGTCCTCCACCAGCTTTGCCATCAGCAGATAGCGGTGATGATCGTCACCGTTCTTGCACACGGACAGCACCACCACCTTGTCGCCCGCCTGGGGCAGGTTGGTCTTGTCCACGTTCACGCAGCCCTCGGCACTGTAAAAGGCGTTCTGGTTGGTGTCGCTCTTGTACTTAGGATCGCTGGCCGCCTTGCCCAGCGCCTCAAAGAATGCGTTAAACACCTTCTCGTCCTTGAAGTCGTGGTAGTACAGGATGTGGCTGGTATCATAGGGGATGCATGCGAAGAACTTATAGGTCAGCTGACGGCCCGGCTGATAGATGTACATCACGGCGTTGTCGTCGAACTTCAGCGTCTCGCCGTAGCTCTGCAAACCGCCGAACATGGTCCGGTTGGCCATGTTGTGGCCGTAGATCACCGTCATGGGGTCGCTGAGGTCAGACTTATTGTAGTACGCCTGGATGTACAGCGAGCCGGCCTTGTTGGTCTTGCCGTCCAAATCGCGCTGCAGGTAGTAATCGTCGTCATACCCGGTGCTGCTCTTAGTGGACTTGGGACTCTGCGCCAGATAGTGGCCCTTGCTGATGGCGCACTGGGTGGCGTTAGGGATCTGGATGAACCCGAACACGTCCGGGTACTTCTTCTCATCAAAGCTGACGCCGTCCGGCAGCTGGATGGGCTCCGGCTCTACCACGACCACCTCATCCTTGGGGTCCGGTTCCGGCTCCTTCTGCCCGCCGCAGCCCACCAGCACGGCAGAGCCCAGCGTCAGCAGCGCCATCACAAGCGCCATTCGGCGTAAAAAGTGCTTCTTCATCTTCTCCATTGTTGCTCCTTCCCGCGGCTCCTATCTTCCTCTCGAGCCGCTGCGGCGTGTCCGCCGCATCGCAATATACTTTGATATGATACCATACAGTGTCCCTGATTGCAAGCACTTTTCCCCTATCCGACCCTTATGCCAGCGTCATACCGTACTGCCCCAGCAGCTTCTCAAGCCGCTGCCGCTGCGCCGGTGTCATGCGGGCTGTGTACTGCGCCGCCAACGCCTGGGCCAGATCGCCGTTGCCCCGCTTCAGATAGTTCACCACAGCCCGCTGCAGGCTCTCCGCCGCCGTAGAGCTCAGGCTCTCGCTCCTGCTGCCGGTATCTCCACTATCTGTAAGACGGACGCCGGAGGCGGAAAGTTTCCTCTCCTGCTCCGCTTTGTCGGAAAAATGTGCCAGCAGCGCCTGATACAGTCTCTGATCCCGGCTGCCCACGTCCTCATACGCCGCCTGAGCCGCCTCCAGCTGCTTCTGCCAGTCACCACGCGCCTCCTGCCAGCGGTCATAGTCCGCCTTTTCCTGCGCGTCCAGCATACTATACTGGTTCTGCAGTGCCTTGCCCTCCTGCTGATACTCCGCCAGCGCCGCCTGCCGCAGCTCCGGCACCAGCGCTGCCAGCTCCTGCAAATAGCCGTTGTACGCCTGCTGCCCCGCGCTCTGGGCGTAGCTGGACGCGTACCCGCCGGTCAGCGCCGCCGCCTTGCCCAGCGTGTCCTCCATGGCCGCCGCGCCGCGGGCGGCATACAGTCTGGCGTACCGCTGGTACGACTCATCCTCCTCCGGATCGTAGTCAAAGGCCTCCCGCCCCGCGATCTGGTCATACAGCGCCTGCAAACGCTCCTCGAACCGGGACCGGTACGCCTCCGGCTCCAGCGCCGCCACGCTGTCCCGGTAGGCCTGCGCCGCCGTCACCTCGTCCGATGGCGTATAGCCCCTCTCCAGCTCCTGCAGACGCCGCGCCGTGCCCGCCGTGACCTCCGCCCTGGGTGCCGCCGCCTCTGCTGCTGCGGCGGCCTGCGCCGCCTGCTCCGCCGCCGTAGGCGCGGACAGCAGGCTCCCCCACGTCTCATCGCCGGCAATACCGTCCACCATCGTCAGTCCGTTCTTCTTCTGATAGTCCCGTACCGCGGCTCTCGTCTTCTTGCCGAAGATACCATCCTGGTCCAGACTATACCCCCGCTTGTTCAATTCATTCTGCAGCTGCCGCACCGCGCTGCCCTGTGAACCGTACGCCACCATCGTATACGTCGATGCCATGCCTCTCTCCTCCTCGTCATGTCGTGCGCCGCCAGCCATACACGCCGGCGATGCCTGTCTCCACGCTCTCCCACGCTGTGCCTGCCGGTGTCTCCGGCGCCGCAGGGCTGTCTGTCAGGCGCACGCTGCCCACCGGGAACAGCATCGCCTCCACTGTCTGTCCGTTCACCGTCAGTGCGCCGGATACCGCCACATCCCCGTAAAACACCGCCGGCCACACGCACTCCAGCGCCTCCTGCTCCGCGTATTTGCCGAAGGCCGCGCCCATTCCGCCGGCGCGCAGATGCAGCGTCACCCGGCTGGTGGCCGCCGTATACCGCACCACCCGCACGTTGCCCACCGTGTCCTCCGCGCTCAGCTCCACCTCATAGGAGGTCCCGCCGTCCAGCCCGCCGCCCAGCAGCTGCTCTGCCCCCGGCAGCAATGTCACATAGCCGCTCCACGCGCCGCCCACGGGCCGGAAGCGCGCCCGCAGGACCACCGTATTGTGCCCCTGCACATCGGCGCACTGTGCCGCGCACTTCACCTTCAGATACGCCCCGTCGTCCTTCTCTGTGCCGTCCGCGGCGCACCGTGCTGCCATAGACGCCGTGATGGCCGGCGGATAGTACGCCGCCACCGTCACCGCCTCGCCTGTCGCCGTCGCCGACCGTCCCCGGCTGTCCGTCACCGTGACCGTGGGCCGCAGCGTCCCGCTGATGCCGATGACCGCCGTCGTCCCGGCAGTGCCGGTCAGCTCCTGCCCCGCAAAGCGGAACTGCACCGACCGCACGGACGCGCCGCCCTGTGCCGCCGCCGTCGCCGCGTACCGTATCCGGCTGATGCCCTGCACACACAGCCCCCAGCTCTCCGCTGCCGTACCGTCGTTTACCACCTCCGTGGTCAGCGCCGCCGTGGGCCGCATGGTCTCCGGCACATACGCCGTGAACGCCGCGCTCAGACTCCCCACCGGCGTACCGCCGCTGTACACCTTCACCGTCACCGTCCCGGTGCCGTGCGTCGTCTCCGGCAGCTCCCCGGCCAGCGACTCCGGCACCGTCCACTGATACACCACGCGCCCCGCGCTGCTGCTCACCGTCCGCAGCGCGCCGCCGCTCAGCGTTCCGGAGGCCGCCCCCAGCGCGTAGCTGAACGTAAAGCTGTACCCATACCCGGGCCGCGTCAGTGTCAGCGTCCCCGTCTGTCCGATCACCGCGTCCCCCGCCGTCAGCGAGAAATCTCCAATGTCCTCCACGCGCTCCACCGGCAGCGCATAGCCGTAGCTGTCGTCTCTGGCAGACCCGGAGCCGCTGTACAGCCGTATCCCCAGCGGCGCGGTGCCCACTGCTCCTGCCGCTGTTACCCAGCCGCTGTCGTACTCGATCGCGCTGCTCCACCGGCTGGGCGATGCCGCCTTCAGCGTATGCCCGCTGCACACACTTCCGCCGTCCACCGTCACCGACAGATAGATAGGGTACCCAAAATACGATGCCCCTGTCAGCGGCGCCACCGTCACATAGATCCTGTACTGCATCGCGCTGCCGCTGCGCCGGCTGTCATAGCCGAAGCTGACGCCGATCTTCGGCACGCCGCCCCACTGGATGCTGTCCAACGCCGTATAGCTCACACACTCACCCTCCGATCCACCGGAAGGCCAGTCCGCCCTCCGCCGCCTCCATGCTCCACTGTCCTACATCGATACCGCCCAGCACCGTAATGTTCGTGATGTACAGCCGGTTGTTGGACACATAGGCCACCTCCGTGGCGTCCTGCCAGAAGGACAGCCGCGTGGCGGTGAACACCGCGCGAAAGTTGTTCTGCTCCACCACCTTCTCGCCGTCCACCTCTCTGCACGTCAGGTCCTGTCCCACAGCCACGCCATACACCGGCGCGGCCCCGTCGTAGTACACGATACCCGTGCGGATATACCCCTCCGTGTCCAGCTTATAGTGCGCGAAGGCCGCGTCCACCTTCTCCACGTTGGCCTGCAGGTCGGAGAAAAAGCTGTAATACTGCGTCACCGCCTCCGGTGCCGCCTCCAGCTGGGCGCTGAGCTTCGCCACATAGCTGCCGAAGTCCGAGCTCGCCACATATTCCTCCTCCAGCTTCGCCGTCAATGCCGCCGTGGTCTTCTGTACCTGGTCCGCCGTCTTCAGGATCATGCTCCGCAGCGTCTCATACTGCCCGTCCGCCGTCTCCGATGCCGCCGTGCCCAAGCGTCCGTTGGCCTGCCGCCGGGCGGAGGCCTCTCCGGCCCCGCCGCCCAGTGCCTCCAGCTGTCCCAGCGCCAGGTTGAGCTGCTGGGCCATCTGCACCAGATACGCATACTGCTGCGTCACCTGCTCCTGCACCGATCCCGCCGGTGCCATCGGCAGGGCAAGCACGCTCATGGCCCGTCACTTCCCTTCTCATACACCGCTGCCGCGCTGTACACCCGGCACGGTCCGTCCCCGGCCAGCTTCAGCCGTAGGTGTCCGCACCGCCGGGGCCGCACCTGCAGCACCGCGCCGCGGGTCTGCCCCGCCTCGCCGGAGACACCGCCCACCTGTTCCCAGACGTTGTCCCCGTCATAGCAGACGTACGCCTTCACCGTGCTCCCGGCCGCCGCCTTCAGCCGCAGCTCCAACCGCGAGAGATACTTGTGCTCCGGCGTGTACAGTCCCAGGTCGCCGCTTTCGGCGCTCCAGGAGAACCCCGTCTCCGCCGTTCCCAATGTACCGCTTGTATCCAGCAGCCGTCCGTCGCTGCACAGTACCGTCATCTCCCCGTTCCACCGGGCGAAGGCCACCGCCGCCGTATCGTCCTGCCGGTGCCACAGCCGCTTCTGCGTGTCGTACACCAGCAGCTCCGTCTCTCCCGCCGCGTCCACGGCGGACAGCCAGTACCGGCCGCTTTCCCCGCCGGCCACGCCGCCGGTATACCGCTTGTCGCCCAGCGCCCGGGATACGCACACCGGCATACTTCCGTCAAAGGCGTACACCCCGTCGTTCCCCAGATAGTACACCACACCGTCCGCCACGGCCACGGTCCTCTCCGCACCCTTCCGCACGCCGCTGCACGGCACCGTCACGATCTGGTGCCCGCCGCCCGCCGCCGGATAGATACGCTCCATGCAGTTCTCCTTGAAGAACACCACGCCGCCCATGCAGGCCGCCGCCCCGGTAAAGGGTCCGTCCGAGCCTCTGGCGGCGGCGTAGCTGTCGGTGCTCAGCCCCGCAAAGCTGTTCCAGTTGCGGAAATCTCCCAGCGCGCAGGCGTATATCTCGTTCACCGCCTGACCGTCCACGATGCCGTATTTGCACCCCCACAGCCGGTTGCCCTGCTCCACCACAAAGTCCATCTCCGGCATCAGCCGCATCACCGTCACCGCCGCCGTCTGGCTGTCCAGCGTCCGGCACAGCGCCGGCACCAGCACCCAGTCGTCCTCCGCCGCCTGCAATACGTGCAGGCCGTTCAGCTCCGCCGCGCCGCAGCCTGCCACCGTCACGCCGTCCCCGGCGCGGAAGCCCAGTCCCACGCCCACAGCGGCGATCTTTGTGTACACCTCCGTCAACGCCGTCCATGTGCTGCCGTCATACCGCCGCATCACGCTCTCCGACCGCTCCGTGTCCAGCCACAGATCCCCTGTCCGGGGCTCCTGGGGCGCCTCCGTGCCCGCCGCGTAGTTGCCCAGACTCTCCCCCGTCCCGTCGCACAGGGTGAACGTCACCTCTCCCGTGGTGGCCCGCACGTTCTCCATACTTCCGAAGTCCGTCAGATCCTGTGTATTGATGTACTTCTTGTCCGGAAAGATCAGCAGATACGCCCCCATGCTCACCAGCTGCTTCCGGCTGTCCGTCAGCACCAACCCCGTTTTCGCGCCGTTCACATACAGCGCCGTGCCGTCCACCCAGAACAATCCGTCCTTCTCCGTCATGCCGTTGGGCTTTGTCAGCTGCGTCACCGTCCGCCGCAGGGGCCGCGTCTCCAGCGCCGGATACCCGCTGCTCCACAGGTTCTCCATCTGCTCCAGGCTCCCCGCGCCGCTGCCCGGACGGCGATCCAGTCCCCCGAACTGCTCTACGCCTGCCCGCTGCTGCGCCGCCGCCTTCAGCTTGGGAAAATACATCTCCGCCGCCCCCTTTCAGCACAGCCGCAGCACCGACGCGCCGCCCTCCGGCACCGCCGTCCTGGCCCGGTAGTCCCGATAAGTCAGAAACGCGTTGTTCCACAGGCCCGCCGCGCTGTTGTACCGCGCCGTCTCCCCGTTGGCATAGTGCACCTGCGCCTCCACATAGTGCCGGTACAGCTCGTCAAAGGGCGGCGCCGCCGTCAGCTCCGTCTCCTCGGTCAGCACCGGCAGTTCCCCCGTCTCCCGGCACAGCTCCCGCCGCACAAAGCCCTCCGCCTGGGCCAGCCACCGCAGCTTCTCCGCGCGCGCATACCCATTGGGCAGCAGCGCGTCCACCCGGTCCAGCACCTGTTTTGCCGTCGTCCTTGCCATGGCCGTCACCTCAGGACGCTCTCTCGTCCACATAGCGCCGGGCCGCCTCCGCCATCATGGCGGCGTTTTCCAGCACCTCCGCCACGCACACCGGCACACGCACCTCCACGCCGCGCATGATCTTCCAGCTGCGTCCGTTGACGGACACGATGACAAAATTCTCCTCCTGCTTTCTGCCTCTGGGCAGCAGCACCGTTGTCATTTTCTCCTTCATCTCGCCCTTCTCCTTTCCTCATGTAAGACCTCGCCCCGCCGTCCGCCCGCGTTCCGCAGGGGGCGGCGGCCCCGACGTCCCGTCAGCGCGGCGTGGCCGCGCTGCAAGCGGCATTTCCCGCAGGGGCGGACGACCCGTCCGCCCCTGCTTCACGCTCCGTCAGTTCGCCTTGTCCTCGTCCGAATAGCTGCTGCCGCACTCCACGCGCACCATGTACTCGTCGTACAGGATAGCCGCGGCGTGTACGCCCTTCCAGCCCACGCTGGAGCGCTGGTCCAGGGGGTCGGCGGTGCCGGAGCTGCCGCGGGGCTTCACGATGACCTCCGTGCCCTCGCTCAGGTCCACCACGCCATAGGCGCCCTTGCCCAGGAACAGGCAGCCGTACACGGCGCAGCCCTGCTTGCCGCCCTCACCGGGGTAGATGACCTCCTTGTCGCCCACGGTGACGGTCTTGTCCAGCACCAGCTTCGCGTCGGTGTTGCTCACCACCTGGCAGCGGGTGCCGCCCAGCACCACATAGCGGCCCGCCAGTGCGCCGGCGGCCACGGTGCCGCCGTTGAAGGTCACGTCGGTGCTGGCCATAACGTTGCCGTTCACCTTCAGCGTGCGGCTGTCGGCGGCCAGGTCCTCGCCGCGATAGATCTTCGCCTCCGTGGTCTCCACGAAGCGCACGCCATGCAGCTCGCCGATCTCGCCGGAGAAAAGCTCCGTGGCCCCGGCATACTGGTGTGCGGCGATCCACGCCTCGTCCTGGCGCAGGTCAAAGGCCACGCTGGGGTGGATGATGCACACATACTTGCCGTCAAAGGTGGGCGCGTTCATCTTCTTCAGCTGGGTCGCCGCCTTGGCCACCAGCTCGCTGGTCATGCGGCAGTCCTTGTCCAGCGTCATGCGGCTGGTCACGTCGGTCTTGGTGCCGTCGCTGCCGATCTTGGGCGCGTAGATCACCTGCTTGCCCTGCTGGATCTCGTTTCGGGTCACCGTGTCCAGCGTCAGGCCCATATTGCTGCCGTGGCGGTCAGTGATCTCCAGCACCACGTCGTCGATGGCCGTCAGGTCCAGCATATCCGACACGGTGGTGTAGTCGCCGTACTGCGCCAGCTCCTTGGTGATGTAGCTGACGGAGATACCGCTGCCGTCGGGCGTCACGCCCTCGGTCAGGGGCTTCAGCGCCTTGTCAAAGGCGCCGAACTTACGCCACTCCACGGTCTTGCCGCCGCCGGCAGGCAGGCCCTTCGTGGCCGCGAACTGGTTGTGCACCAGCTGCGGTTTGGCGTTCTCCAGCAGCTCCATGCCGTAGTAGGTCTTCATCTCCGCGCTCAGGCCTGCCGTGGTCTGGGTGTTCTCCGCAAACATCTGCAAATTCATCTCCATGTTTTCTCTCCCTTTCTAAAATCTGATCTTCTCTCCATCCTGTACTCTCTTCCGTATCGCCGCCAGCTCCGCCCCGCTGAGCCCCCTCGGGTCCCAGCGGCTGACGCTCCTGCGCCGTCCGCCGTTCTCCGCCACGCGGCTTCCGCCGCTGGCGATGGCCTGGGCCATCTGCTGCCGCGCCCGGATCACCGCGAATTCCATCGCGGCCCGCAGCTGCGCCTCCTGCTCCCGCTGCCGCGCCGTCTCCGCCGCGGCCGCCATCTGCCGCAGCCTCTCGTTCTCCTGCCGCAGTCCCCGCAGCCGTCCGTCCAGTATCCGCCGCACCCGTGCGTCGAATTCCCCCTTGTACCGGCCGCGTATCAGCGTCTCGAAGTCCTCTTCCCCGCCGGGTACCCCCTGTTCCCCGTCAGGTACCTGCTGCTCCCCGGCGTCGGGAGCCATTCCGCCCGTCTCCTCCGCAGTCTCCTGCGCCGTCTTTTCCAGCTCGTCCATCCGAACTCTCCTCCCCGTGGTAGGTCACGACCCGATCTCCACCCTGCCGGGGTATTGCCGCGCCAGCAGCGCCAGCCCGCACCGCACCAACGCGAACTCCCGGGCACAGTCCCCTGTCCCCGCGATCTCCGCGTATCCCGGCGCGCTTTGGAACCGTTCCAGCCGCCCTGTCTCCCGCAATCTCCCCGCCAGCGCGTACACCAGCGCGGACGCCGCCGCGCATACGATGTCCTTCCCATACTCCCCGTACCCGGCGTGGCCCCGCACCGTAAGGTGCGCGCCGCCGCAGCTGGCCCGTATCATCTGGGCCGTACCGCCTGCCGCGTGGCCTGCCGCTGCCGCGTCACCGCGTCGCTGCTCCGGTGCACCGCCGCCTTTCCGCCGCTGCTCTCCCGTTTTTCCAGTTCCCGTTCCAGCGCCTCCGCCAGATGGGTCCCCTGGCTCTTGTCCAGCAGCGTCACCGCCCGCCGCAGCGCCTCCGTCAGCCACGCCTTCTGGTCCGTCTCCTTCTGTCCCTGCCGGATGACCTCTGCCAGCGTGTCCTTGCTGCGGAACTGCATCAGCTCCAGGCACCGCAGCGCCTGCTCCGCCATATCGCTGCGGAAGAACCCCATCTGGAACAGCTGCAGCGCCAACTGGTTGTACTCCATGGTCTGGTACGGCGTCTCGTCCTGTGCCATCACCTCCAGATCAAACTCCGGCACGCGATAGCCCCCGGTCAGCAGCGCCCTGGGCCGCAGGCCCCCGTTGCCGTAGGCGATGAACGCCCCGCCGTCCCGGCCCAGCAGCCGAAACTGCCGCGGCACGTCGTAAAACTGCCGGATCAGCTCGATGCACAGCGTCACCACCTGTGAAAACGCCTCATACCCGTCGTCGATCATGTTCCGCGACAGCTTGCCGCCCGCCTCCTGCAAAGCCGCAATAGCCGTGGCCGCCGTCACGCCGCCGGCGGTGCCGCCGCTCATCACGTCCCGGTTGCCCGCCGTCTCCTTCATCTCCGCGATCTTGTTCTGCAGCACCGCCACATACACGCTGTCCAGCGCCGGCACCCGGATCGGTGCGATGGAGTCCGCGCCCAGGTTCCCGTTGGTGTGCACGAAGGGCCTCGTCCAGTCGGCGTACTCGTTCTCGTTCACCGCGCCGTCCGCCCGGATAAAAAACCGCGGCGTCGCCGCCGCCAGCGTGTTTTTCAGAATAGCCTGGTTCATCAGATCGATCTGCTTCTGCGCCGACTTGCACAGATCCACATACCCATACCCGCAGGGCGTCCCCTCCTCGGGAAACAGCGTATCGAACACGAACGGGTACTTCCCGTGGTCGTACCAGCCCCGCGCCGCCATCTCCGGGTCGTTCTCCGTGGCATACAGCACATTCTCCCCCACGAACTTGCAGTACTGCAGCACCTGCCGCCCCTCACGCTCCGTGTGGTAGTACCAGTCCACCACCAGCGACTGCTCCGACGTGTCCACCTTGTCGTCGAACAGATACCGGCTCACCTGCGCGCCGCCGCGCCCCAGCTTCCCCTCCAGCTCCGGCCATCTCCGCACCAGATGGTTGTTGGGCACCAGCTCCGTGCAGAAAAAGTGCTCCGACTCCTGTATGTCCGTGACCCCCGGCTCCCAAAACAGGTTCAGCACGTCCATGCTGCGGATGCTCACGTCTCCCAGCCCGTGCAGCTTTTCGTTGTCCCAGAACACGCCGTACACGGCGCACCCGGACTTCAGCTTGTCCCACCACGCCTTGGAATACGTCCGCCTGAACCGGTCGTTTTTCAGCAGCACCGGCAGGATACGGCTCAGCGTCTCTGCCTCCTGCCGGTCTCCCGGCTCCCGGGGCAGCACCGTCGGCTCCGGATAGCAGTCCATGGCGTCCGCGTGCTTGCTGAGGATGCAGTTCACCAGCCAGCCGCTGGCCGGCCGCACGTCCTCCGGATTGCCGCCCTCGCCCGCCTTCTCCATCTGCTCCCAGTGCCGCAGCTTCCAGAACTGCTCGTTGTCGATGAT
>ENA-UOJG01000836-UOJG01000836.1-human-gut-metagenome-genome-assembly--contig:-C47-NODE-836-length-37931-cov-9.363713_pt1 | contig 37931 bp, 27 predicted proteins | sample MGYA00242340_ERZ723887 | MGnify/ENA metagenome assembly ERZ723887 | reverse complement strand
TTCCATCCCACCTCCTTCCCCCAGGCCCGGGGGTGACCCCCTGGACCCCCGGCCTGCGCGCCGCGGGCGCGCAGGGCTTGGCTTTTTGGTTTGGCCTTGCAGGTTTAGGCCGCCGGAGGGCGGAAGGCCCTCCGGCTCGCTTGAGCGGCAGGCGGCCCGCTTTGGCGGGCTGCGCCTTCGGGAGCCGGGGCTTGCGGTTTCGGGTTTCCCAAACCGGCTCGCCGCTTGCGCCCTGCGGGCGGCCTAGCCCGTAAGAACGAAGATACCCCCGCGGCTATTCGAGTCGCAAAAATCAAAGAAAGGGAGGTTTTGCCTCCATGCGCTTTACCTCCCTTAGGGTACAGCAATTCCGCAACTATCCCTTCCTGGAACTAACGCTCCGCCCCGGCGTTACGGTGCTCTACGGCCCCAACGGCAGCGGCAAAACCAACCTGCTGGAGGCCATGCACCTATTGTCCCTGGGCCGCAGCCACCGCACCGCCGTTGACCGCGAGATGATTGCCACAGGCAAAAATGTGGCCCTTGTGCATGGCGAAACCGAGCGCATCGATGGCAGGCATGAGGTGGAGGTGCGCCTCTACCCGCTGGAACGGCCCAAAAAGCGCGTGCTTTTGTATGGCAAGCCTGCCCAGCGCATCGGCGATATGATGGGCCACGCCACGGTGGTGATGTTTTCGCCCGAGGACATCCGCATCGTCAGGGACGGCCCCGCCGCGCGCCGCCGCTTTGTGGATATGCAGCTTAGCCAAATCCGTCCAAGCTATCTGCGGGCGCTGAAAACCTACCTAAACGTGCTGGAAAGCCGCAACGCGCTGTTAAAGCAGCACAAGCTGTTTGGCGTGAGCGACTTTTTAACCCAGCTGGAAACCTGGGACGAGCAGCTGGCCGCCGCCTGCGTGCCCATTGTGAACACGCGCCGCTGGTTTTTGCAGGAGCTGGGGCAAAACGCCGCCGCGCAGTACGCGGCCATTGCCGAAAACCCCGGGGAAACCTTCGCCCTGCGCTATGCCGGGCCCCTCAGCCGCACCGAAACGCCCTACCGCGACATGCTTGCGGGCCTTAAACGCACGCGCGAGGAGGATATGAAGCGCATGTTCACCGCCTTTGGCCCCCATCGCGACGATGTGGATATGCTGTTATGCGGCCGGGAGCTTAGGGCCTTTGGCAGCCAGGGCCAGCTGCGCACGGCGGTATTGAGCATGAAGCTGGGCGAGATACGCCTGATTGAAACCGAAATGGGGGAGCCGCCCACGCTGCTTTTGGACGATGTGTTCAGCGAGCTGGACGTAAAGCGCCGCGCCGCGCTTACCAAAAGCACCGAGGGCGTGCAAACCCTGCTTACCTGCGCCGACCGGCAGGACGCCGCCGACGCGCGCGCGGATTTGTTCCTGCGCGTATCGCAGGGCGCGGACGGCGCCGTGGTAACGCAGGAATAGGCGGCCCGCCTTTTCAAAATTTCCATAAAATACAAAACAAAAGCAAACCGGCGAGCGGTTTCCCGTTTTCCGCGCCCATTGGGTGTGTTATAATAAAATGTCGCTGCAAAGCATCTTAAAAACAGGGAATCACATTGGGCATTCTGAAAGGGGTTTTTTGAATGAACGAGTATACGTCCCGCGTGCTGGAGGGCCTCAAAAAGCGCAACGCGCATGAGAGCGAGTTCCTCCAGGCCGCCACCGAAATCCTGGAAAGCATCTCCCCCGTGTTTGACAAGCATCCCGAATACGAGAAGGCAGGGCTTCTTGAGCGGTTTGTGGAGCCGGAGCGCGTGGTTTTGTTCCGCGTGCCGTGGGTGGACGACCAGGGCAAAACGCAGGTAAACCGCGGCTACCGCGTGCAGTACAACAGCGCTATCGGCCCCTACAAGGGCGGCCTGCGCCTGCATCCCAGCGTAAACCTGTCCATTTTAAAGTTCCTGGGCTTTGAGCAGGTGCTCAAGAACAGCCTGACGGGGCTTCCCATCGGCGGCGGCAAGGGCGGCAGCGATTTTGACCCCAAGGGCAAGAGCGACCGCGAGGTCATGGCCTTCTGCCAAAGCTTTATGACCGAATTGTACCGCCATATCGGCCAGGATACGGATGTGCCCGCCGGCGATATCGGCGTGGGCGCGCGTGAGATCGGCTATCTTTACGGCCAGTACAAGCGCATTACGGGCCTTTACGAGGGCGTTTTAACCGGCAAGGGCCTCACCTACGGCGGCAGCCTGGGCCGCACGCAGGCCACCGGCTACGGCCTGTGCTATTTTGTAAAGAACATGGCCGAGGCCAACGGCAAAAAGATCGAGGGCGCGACCGTTGTGGTAAGCGGCAGCGGCAACGTGGCCATCTACGCCAATGAAAAGATCACCGAAATGGGCGGCAAGGTTGTGGCCATGAGCGATTCCAACGGCTACATCTACGACCCCAACGGCGTAAACCTGGCCGTGGTCAAGCAAATCAAAGAGGTGGAGCGCGGCCGCATCAGGGAGTACGCCGCGCGCGTGCCCGGCAGCGAGTATCACGAGGGCTGCAAGGGCATCTGGACGGTGAAGTGCGATATCGCCCTGCCCTGCGCCACCCAGAACGAGCTGGACGCCGAAGGCGCGAAGGCGCTGATCGCCAATGGCGTTTTTGCCGTGGGCGAGGGCGCGAACATGCCCTCCACCCTGGAAGCCACCCAGCTGTTTTTGGACAACGGCGTGCTCTTTGCCCCCGGCAAGGCGGCCAACGCCGGCGGCGTAGCCACCTCCGCGCTGGAGATGAGCCAGAACAGCATGCGCCTGAGCTGGACCTTTGCCGAGGTGGACGAGAAGCTTAAGGGCATTATGAAGGGCATCTTTGAAAAGTGCGCCGAGGCGGCCGCCGAGTATGGCGACAAGCCCACCAATTACGTGATTGGCGCAAACACCGCAGGCTTCCTGAAGGTGGCCGAGGCCATGATGGCCCAGGGCGTGGTGTGACGCGGCAGCGCGCGGCAAAGGGCGCCAAACCCTTCGCCGCGCCCCTTTGGCTTTGCTTTTGCGCAGATTGTTACCCATAAGCAACTTCCGCCCGTTGGGCCAGGCCGCCAAAGCGGCCCGTCCCGGCGGGCGGAAGCTTTTTCACTCTATGTTCTTTTGCGTTACTTCACCTTTTTGGCAAAGCTGTCCTTCAGGCCTACCACCCGGTTAAACACGGGCAGCTCCGCGGTGGAATCCTGATCCTTGCAGAAGTAGCCCATGCGCAGGAACTGGAAGGTATCGCCCACGTTCGCGTCCGCAAGGAAGCGCTCGGCATAGCCGCGGCAGGTTTCCAGGCTGTTGGGGTTGAGCTTTTTCAGGAAATCCGTTTTCAGCGTGGCGCTGCTTACCGGCGCGGCCTCCCCGTCGGCCTCGGCCTTGGCTTCCTGGTCGGCTTCGGCGGCCTGGGCGGCGGCTTCGGCCTCGCTTTCGTCCATCATAAGGGGCTCGTACAGGCGCGCCTCAAAGGGGACGTTGTCCTCCGCGCTTACCCAGTGCAGGGTGCCCTTGATTTTGCGGTTCGCGCCCTCGGTGCCGTTGCGGCTGTTCATATCCACGGTGCACAGCACGGCGGTCACATTGCTGTTCTCGTCCTTTTCGCAGCCCTCGCACTTGACGATGTACGCGCCCTTCAGGCGCACCTCGTTGCCGGGGTAAAGGCGGAAGTACTTCTTGGGCGGCTCCTCCATAAAGTCCTCGCGCTCAATGTAAATTTCGCGGGTGAGGACGGTTTTGTGCATGCCCATTTCCGGGTGGTTGGGGTGATTCTCCATATCCAGCTCGTCGCGCTTGTCCTCGGGCCAGTTGGTAAGGATTACCTTGAGGGGGCGCACAACGGCCATGGCGCGAGGGGCCTTCTCGCCCAAATCCTCGCGCACGCAGTGCTCAAGCAGGGCCAGATCTACGGTGCTATCCGCCTTGGCCACGCCGATGCGGTCTATGAAATCGCGGATGCTTTCCGGCGTATAGCCGCGGCGGCGCATGGCGCACAGCGTAGGCATGCGGGGGTCGTCCCAGCCGGACACATAGCCGCCCTCCACCAGCATGCGCAGGTAGCGCTTGCTCATAATGGTACGGGTCAGGTTCAGGCGGCTGAACTCAATCTGCCGGGGGCGGGAGGGCAGCATATTGGCGGCATGCTCCACCACCCAGTCGTACAGGGGGCGGTGATCCTCATATTCCAGGGAGCACAGGCTGTGGGTAATGCCCTCCAGCGCGTCCCCGATGGGATGGGCAAAATCGTACATGGGGTAGATGCACCAGGTTTTGCCCGTGCGGTGATGCTCCTTAAACAGGATGCGGTACATGGCGGGGTCGCGCATGTTGATGTTGGGCGATGCCATATCGATCTTCATGCGCAAAATCATGCTGCCCTCGGGATGCTTGCCCGCCTTCATTTCCTCAAACAGGCGCAGGCTTTCCTCCACGGGGCGGTCGCGGTAGGGGCTGTTTTTGCCGGGCTGGGTGAGGGTGCCGCGGTACTCGCGCACCTGCTCGGGCGAAAGCTCGCACACATAGGCCAGCCCCCGTTTGATCCAGTCCACGGCGATATCGTAGCACTGCTGGTAGTACTCGCTGGCGAAGAACAGCCCGCCCTTCCAATCGAAGCCCAGCCAGCGGATATCGGCCATGATGCCGTCCACGTACTCGGTTTCCTCCTTGGCGGGGTTGGTATCGTCAAAGCGCAGGTTGGTTACGCCGCCGAAGCGCTCGGCGGTCAAAAAGTCCGCCACAAGGGCTTTGCAGTGGCCTATGTGCAAGTAGCCGTTTGGCTCGGGAGGAAAGCGCGTGTGTACGCTTTGATAGCGCCCGCTCCGTAAATCTTCTTCCACGGCGTCCCAGATGAAATTGGTTTTGGTTGCGGATGTTTCCATAATGCGCCTTCCTTTCTGTATGATGGATTGGGGCCTGGCGGCAAGGCAAAGCCGCCGGTTCGCATCATTATAGAACGAAACGGCGGCTTTGGCAAGAAAAACCTTTCAAAATCAGGCAATTTGGGGCTATGGCGTGCCCGGCGCGGCCGCGCCGCCCACGGGCCGCAGCCCGCGGCGCGCATGGCGGCTTTGGCCGCCCGGGGCCGTTTGCCGGCGCGTTTTCCCGGCCTTGGGCAGCGCTGCATCTTCGCCGCCCAGGGCTTTTCAGCCGGGCCCGCTTGTGGTATACTGGAAGCGCTTCCCGATGAACGCCTTCGATAAATCAATAGAAAGCATAAAGGAGAATGAACCATGATATTGGATCGCTGCGTCAATGCCCTTACCTATGTAGGAATCAGCCCCAGGCTGGATACGGCGCTCAAATTCCTGGCGGGGCTGGAGCCTGCGGCCCTGGCGGTCAATACCCGCGTGGAGCTGGAGGGGACGGACGTGTTCTATTCCGTGGGCGAGCCCCTGCTTACCCACCGCGAGATGAGCTTTGAGCACCACAAGCGCTACATCGATATCCATGTGCCAATCACCGGCACGGAGCGCATCGCGCTGTGTCCGGCAGCCGCCCGCCCGCAGGACGCGGCCTTTGACGAACAAAAGGATATCGGCTTTTTCCCGGGGCGGCAGGTAAACACCGTGGATGTGCCCGCGGGCTGGTTTTGCATCTGCTTCCCGGACGACGCGCACGTGCCCGGCATGACCGCCGGGGAGGACCACGCCATTGTGAAGGTGGTTGTAAAGGTGCGCGCCTAAACCAGGGGCAACGCCAAAATGACGGGGCTTAGGAGGAGATACATATGAAAATCGCGGTTCTGATCCCCTGCTACAACGAAAGCAAAACCATTGCCAAGGTTGTAAGCGATTACCGCGCCGCGCTGCCGGAGGCCGAAATTTTTGTGTACGACAACAATTCCACCGACCATACGGACGATATCGCCCGCGCGGCGGGGGCCACCGTGCGCTACGAGCGCCGCCAGGGCAAGGGCAACGTCATCCGCACGATGTTTCGTGAAATCGAGGCGGATTGCTACCTGATGATCGACGGGGACGACACCTATCCCGCTGAGAACGCGCGCGAAATGGTAAACCTTGTGCTGGAAAAGAAGGTGGACATGGTGGTGGGCGACCGCCTGAGCGCCACCTACTTTACCGAGAACAAGCGCCCCTTCCACAACCTGGGCAACCGCATGGTCAAGGGCCTGGTGAACACCCTGTTCCATGGCGATATCAGCGATATCATGACCGGCTACCGGGCGTTCAGCTATCAGTTTGTCAAATCCTTCCCCGTGCTTTCGCAGGGCTTTGAAATTGAAACGGAAATGACCATCCACGCCCTGGACAAGAACCTGAGCCTGCAAAGCGTGGCCGTGGAGTACCGCGACCGGCCCAAGGACAGCGTGAGCAAGCTCAACACCTATTCCGACGGGTTTAAGGTGCTGCGCACCATCGCGCGGCTGTTTAAGGAGTACAGGCCGCTGCGGTTCTTTAGCATTTTTGCGGCGGTGCTTGGGGCGGTTGGCCTATGCATGTTCCTGCCCGTGCTGGTGGAGTTTTTCCGCACGGGGCTGGTGCCGCGCTTCCCCACGCTTATCGTGAGCGGCGTTTTGATGACGTTTGCGCTGCTTTTGCTGGTGTGCGGCTTTATTTTGGACACGGTGGCCAAAAAGCACCGCCAGCTGTTTGAAATCAACCTGAACATGCTCAGGCTTATGCACGACAAAGGGGAGCGGGCATGAAGGGGCCGCGGCAGAACAAGGCGCTTTCCATCGCCCTGTGCGTATGCGGCGGCGTTGCCAGCGCGATGAGCTTTGTGATAGGGCCCGAAGGCTATGTGGGCAAAAGCGCGTATCCCGCGGCTGGCGCGGATTATCTGTGGACGGCGCTGGCGCTGTGCTTTGCCTGGCTGTTTTTTCGCGTATACAGGCGGGGCGGCCTGCGCCCGCGCCTGCCGGAAATGCTGTTTGCGCTGCTGTTTGGCGTGCTCAACGCCTTTTGCGGCGTGCTGTTTGCCTATGATACGTGGAGCGGCCTGGCCTCCCCCGCCGCGCTGGCGCTGACGCTTCTGAAAAGCGTGGGGCAGGCGCTGCCCATGGCGGCGGTATTCGCGTGGGTGAACGCCGCTTTGCAAAGCGGCCCCGCCATCCGCCGGGAGCATGCGGCCATGGCTGCGCCCGGCTGGCTTGGGCGGCTGTGGCGCTGGGCCGCCCGGCATGACGTTGCGGCGTGCATGCTTGCGCTGATCGTGTGCTGGTCGCCCTACCTGATCGCGTTTTTTCCCGGCACCGTGTGCTGGGATGTGGGCGAGATGGTGGCGCAAACCTACGGCCTTCGCCAGCTAAACACATGGCACCCCGTGTTTTTAACCTGGGTGGCGGGCCTTTTGGTGCGCCTTGGACGGTGGGCGTTTCACAGCGACAACGCGGGCGCGGCTATGTACATGCTTTTGCAAACGGCGGCGCTGAGCTATGCGCTTGCGCGCGCGGTGCGCTTTTTGCGCCAGTGCGGCGTGAGCCGCGCGGCGCGCGCGACAGCGGCGGCCTTTTTTGCCGTTACGCCGCTATGGGGCGGATACGCGCAGTTTATCAGCAAGGATACGCTTTACACCGCCGCGCTTTTGCTGTTTACGTTAAGCGTGCTCAGACTGTTGCGCGCGCGGGAGGGCCATATGCGAACGCCCGTGAAGCGCGAATGCGCGGAGCTGTTCGCATGGGGCCTGCTGGCCTGCCTTTTGCGGGCAAACGGGCTGTACGTGGTTTTGCCCACGGCGGCGGCCGGGGTATGGGTCATGGCCCGGGGGCGCGAGCGGCTTTGGGTGGGCGGCTCGCTTGCCGGGATGCTGGCGTGCGCGCTGGCCTTTTCGGGCGTGCTTTTGCCCGCCCTGGGCGTGACGGACGCAACGTCCAGCGGGATATATTCCGTGTGCTTCCAGCAAAGCGCGCGCGTTTTGCGCGACCATGCCGGCGACGTAACCCCGGAGGAATACGCAGAGATTGACCGCGTGCTGGACGCGCCCAACCTGCCCGCGCTTTACGAGCCCTGGATATCCGACCCGGTGAAATACACGTTTAAGCAATACGGCCAGGGCGCGGAAGTGGAAAAGGAGGCGCTTGCGCGCTACCGCAAAACCTGGCTTTCCATGCTGAAAAAATATCCGCTAACCTATGCGGAGGCGTTTTTTGCGGGCAACCTGTCCTATTACACGTTCGCGCCCAAGTTTGAGGGGGAAACCTACAACTATCAGGCGGGCAACCGTTTGGTATTTGAAACCTACGACCTGGGGGAGGACGCGCGCTACCTGCACACCACGCAGCCCGCCGCGCTGGCGGGCGCGCGCACGCTGCTGGCGGCCTTTGCGCGGGGCTGGCGCAGGATTCCGCTGCTGGCTTTGCTTTACGTATGCCCGGTATACACCTGGCTGTTGGCGGCGGCGGGCCTGAGCGTGGCGCGGCAGCGGCGCTGGCGGCTATTGGCAGGGTATCTGCCCGCGCTGCTTACCCTGGGCGTGTGCCTGCTTGGCCCGGTGAACGATTACTTCCGCTATTTCCTGCCCATTGTGGCCATGACGCCGCCGCTTCTGGCGGCCTCCCGCAGGCCGGCGGGCAAATAACCGTCACATTTGCAAAACAAGCGCCGCGCCCCTTCCTGGAACAGGAGGGGCGCTTGTGCGCGTCGAATGCTTTACAGCGTTGGATTCCCACTAAACAAAGAAAAACGGAGGGTATGAACCATGAAAAAATATTTGGCTTTGCTTTTGATGATGGCCCTGGCCGCCGCGCCCGGCGCGCTGGCGCAGGAAGCCTCCACCCCGCTGCCCTATGGCGTGAACTTCCACATGGACGGCCAGGCCCTGGTGGAAGCAATCGGCGATGGAGCGGCGTTCACACCGTATTACGACGAGGATAAGGAGATTGGGGCCATCTATCTGGATCAAACCGCCCTGGGCCTGGGCGATTTGCAGGCGGAGTGCGTTACTTTTGAGGTGCAGCGCAACAACAGCCCCGAGGAGCCGCGCCTTAGCCTGATCAGCGCCGGGCTGCCCGTGAACGGCAACGGCGTTCAGGACTTCCGCAACGCCTTGGAGGCGGTTAAGGCCGTTTATGGCGAGCCGGACAGCGATCCCTTTGACGAGCTTGCCGTGGAGAGCTATGTGGAATACGGCATGCTATCCGCCGCCTGGACGAAGCCGGACGTGCGCATAAACCTGACCATGGGCCGCATGTACGGCGCTTACCTCTCCCTGGATTTTACCAGCAGGCTCTGCTACGACGCGGCCGACCTGCAATAAGGGGGGTGCCCTAACGTGCGGCGCGCGCGTGAAAAAGTGAATACGCCCAGCGGCCAAAAGGCCGCTGGGCTTTGTAACGCCGGGCCCCGGAAGGGTTGGCCCGGCTTTTTGCCGCTTGGGGGCGCAAGGCCCGTTTGCCTTTTCAACACGTCTTGCTTGACAGCGCTTTTCCTTCCATAGTACAATATGATGTTGTACTATGTATTAAGCCAGGCGGGAAAGAGAGGGTACATCCCCATGAGCGAGGCCACCTTGAGCGCGGAAGCGCTTTCCCAAATTCAGAAGCGGCGAACCTTCGCCATTATCAGCCACCCGGACGCGGGCAAAACAACGCTTACCGAAAAGCTGCTCCTTTACGGCGGGGCCATCCGCCAGGCGGGCAGCGTAAAGGCCCGCAAGGCCGAGCGCCACGCCACCAGCGACTGGATGGAAATTGAAAAGCAGCGCGGCATCAGCGTTACCTCCAGCGCCATGCAGTTTGAATACGACGGCTGCCGCATTAACATTTTGGATACGCCGGGCCACCAGGACTTCAGCGAGGACACCTACCGCGTGCTGGTGGCCGCCGACGCGGCGGTTATGCTCATTGACGCGGCCAAGGGCGTGGAGGCGCAAACCATCAAGCTGTTTAAGGTGTGCCGCATGCGCAATATCCCCATCTTTACCTTCGTGAATAAGATGGACCGCGCCAGCAAGGATCCCTTTGCCCTGATGGAGGAATTGGAGCAGGTGCTGGGCATCCGCTCCTGCCCCATGAACTGGCCCATCGGCGTGGACGGGGATTTCCAGGGCGTGTACCAGCGTGAAAGCGGCAATGTGCTGCTGTATTCCGGCGGCAACCATGGCATGAGCATGGCCGAGCAGCTTTCCGTAAAGCTGGACAGCCCCGAGGCCGAAAAGGCGCTGGCCAAGCACTACCGCGACCGCCTGCGCGACGAGATTGAGCTGTTGGACGAGGCGGGCGACCCCTTTGACAAGGAAGCCGTGCTCAACGGCAGGCTCACCCCGCTGTTTTTTGGCTCGGCGGTTACCAACTTTGGCGTGGAGCCGTTTTTGGAGGCGTTTTTGGCCATCACGCCGCCGCCGCTTTCCCGCATGGCGGATATTGGCGAGATCAAGCCCACGGAGCCGTATTTCAGCGGCTTCATCTTCAAAATCCAGGCGAACATGAACCCGGCGCACCGCGACCGGCTGGCCTTTGTGCGCGTTGTGAGCGGCGAGTTTGAAAAGGGCATGACGGTGTACCACTCCGGCACCGATAAGCAGATGCAGCTAAAGCAGCCCCAGCAGTTTATGGCGGACGAGCGCGAGGCCGTGGAAACCGCCTACGCGGGCGATATCATCGGCCTGTTCGACCCCGGTTGCTTCCACCTGGGCGACGCGCTCAGCTCCGGGCCCAAGCTGCGCTTTTCCTCCATCCCGGTATTCGCGCCGGAGCATTTCGCCCGTGTCCGGCCCGAGGACAGCATGAAGCGCAAGCAGTTTTTGAAGGGCATTTTGCAGCTGGCCGAGGAGGGCGCCATCCAAACCTTCCGCCGCACTGAAACGGGCCGCGAGGAGTTCCTTGTGGGCGTGGTGGGCGTGTTACAGTTTGAGGTGCTGGAGCACCGCCTAAAGACCGAATACGGCGTAAGCATGCTTATGGACCGCCTGCCCTTCCGCTACGTGCGCTGGGTTACCAAAACGCCCCGCCCCGTGGAGGAGCTCAAGCTTACCTCCACCAGCGGACGCGCCTTTGACAGCGAGGAGCGCGAGGTGCTCCTGTTTGAAAACGACTGGTCCATCCGCCTGGCGATGGAAAATAACGAAGGGTTGGAGCTGGCCGAAACGGCCATGCGCACCGTGTATGAATAAGGCCTATTTGGTTTCTCCCCTGGCGGGCGTGCCGCCGGCGCGCTGCGGCCGGCATTGCATAATGGGCGTGCAGGAAGGATGCCCACCGCCCCATATTTTGACTGAAAGAGGGATAGAACCCATATGATTCGCAACGATATTCGCAACATTGCCATCATCGCGCACGTCGATCATGGCAAAACCACCCTTGTGGACGAAATGCTCAAGCAGGGCGGCGTGTTCCGCGAAAACCAGCAGGTGGCCGAGCGCGTGATGGACTCCGGCGATATTGAGCGCGAGCGCGGCATTACCATCCTGGCCAAAAATACCGCTGTGCACTACAAAGCCACCAAGATCAACATTGTGGACACCCCCGGCCATGCCGATTTTGGCGGCGAGGTGGAGCGCGTGCTCAAAATGGTGGACGGCGTGCTTTTGCTTGTGGACAGCTTTGAGGGCCCCATGCCGCAAACCCGCTTTGTGCTTAAAAAGGCGCTGGCGCTGAAGCTGCCGGTGATTGTGGTTATCAACAAGATGGACCGCCCGGACGCCCGCTGCGAGGAAGTGGTGGACGAGGTGCTGGATCTGTTCATCGAGCTGGGCGCGGATGAAACGGCGCTGGACCGCCCCATTGTGTACGCCAGCGCGCGCCAGGGCGTGGCTACGCTGGATTTGAACGCCCCCGGCGAGGATTTGCGCCCCCTGTTTGATACCATCCTGGAATACATCCCCGCGCCCGAGGGCGATATGGAAGGCCCCGCGCAGGTGCTAATCTCCACCATCGACTATAACGAATACGTGGGCCGCATCGGCATTGGCCGCATCAGCCGCGGCACGCTTAGGGAGGGTATGCCGGTTATCAAAACCAATTACGATACCCTGGCCACCTCCATGCCCCTGCGCCTGACCAGCCTGTACACCTTCGACGGCCTTAAGCGCGTGAGCGCCAAGGAGGCCTCCATGGGCGATATCGTGGCCATGAGCGGCATTGAGGATATCTCCATCGGGGACACGGTGTGCGCGCCGGAGGCTGTAGAGGCCCTGCCCTTTGTGAGCATTACCGAGCCCACCGTTACCATGACCTTCTCGGTAAACAACAGCCCCTTTGCGGGTCGCGAGGGCGACTATGTGACCAGCCGCCACCTGCGCGCGCGCCTGATGCGCGAATTGCAGACGGACGTGAGCCTGCGCGTGAATGAAACCAGCAGCCCCGATTCCTTCGAGGTGCGCGGCCGCGGCGAGCTGCACCTGTCCATCCTGATTGAAAACATGCGCCGCCAGGGGTACGAGTTCCAGGTGTCCAAGCCCCAGGTGCTGTATAAGGAGATTGACGGCAAGCTGTGCGAGCCCGTGGAGCGCATGGTGGCCGACGTGCCCCAGGCCTATGCCGGCGCGGTGATTGAAAAGATAGGCCGCCGCCGCGGCGTGATGGAAAGCATGCACGGCGTGGAGCGCGTGCGTTTGGAATTCCTCATTCCCTCGCGCGGCCTGTTTGGCTACCGCAGCGAGTTTATGACCGATACGCGCGGCGAGGGCGTCATGTCCAGCGTGTTTGAGCGCTACGAGCCGGTTAAGGGCGATATTCCCCACCGCAGCGTGGGCGCGCTGGTGTGCTTTGAGGATGGCGAAAGCACCAGCTACGGCCTGTTCTACGCGCAGGAGCGCGGCACGCTGTTCATTGGGCCGCAAACGCCCGTGTACAAGGGCATGATCTGCGGCCAGAACGCCCGCCCGGACGACCTGGTGGTAAACGTGTGCAAGCAAAAGCACGTGACCAACATGCGCAACGCCTCCGCCAGCGAGGAAAGCCTGCGCCTGGTGAGCGTGCATCCCCTTACGCTGGAGGAATGCCTGGAGTTTATTGACGACGACGAGCTGCTGGAGATCACCCCCAAAAGCCTGCGCATGCGCAAGCGCGAGCTTTCACACGAGCAGCGCGCCCGCATGGCGCACCGCGCCAAGCAGTAAGGCGTTTTTTCCTTCCCGCGGAAAGGAGGCTCCCCTTCATGATGAAACGTTCTGTTTGGAAGCGCCTGCTGGCGCTGTGCCTGTGCGTGTGCGTAGCGCCCGTTTGGGCCCTGGCGGAGGAAGCCGCCGGGGACGGCGTAACCCGCTCGGCCTTCACCCTATCCCTTGCGCTGCACCCCGACGGCTTTCCCAACGACGGCGCGGCGCACTACCGGGACTGGGAAACCCTTCTCAACAAGCTTAGCCTGCGCGGCACGGTGGATGTGCAGCGCTTCCTTACCCCCACCAGCCGCGTGTACTTTGACGGCGGCCTGTACGTAAACGGCCAGGAAAGCGTGCCCTTTGTGTACGACGGGTACCACAGCTACCGCTATATCCGCTCCGACGCGCTGCGCGGCGACAGCATCCACTTCCAGATGCACAACTTCTTTGAGTTCATGCTCAAGGGCTATTATTTCATGGGGCTGCCCACGCAGCTGATCGCGCTGTTTCTGTATCCGGAGGCTACCTACTACCTGGCGGATAGCTACTATACCCCCATCGCGGAGCTGCTTGGCGGCGAGGGAAACCGCGCCGTAAGCCACGCCGAACTGTACGAGCTGTGCGAGCAGCTGGATTTGATCGTTAACGAGGACTTTGATTACGAGCGCGCCTACTTCTACTTCACCAGCCTGCTGGTGGACCTGGGCGCGTCGGACATCGCGCTTTCCAAGCTGGGCGATTTGGAAAGCTGGCTGTTTGCCATCGACCCCGACGAGCGGGGCATGACCATTACCCAAAGCGGCGATACCCAAACCTATGTGCTGGGCGAAACCCAGGTGTTTGAAAAGACCGTTTCCGGCGGACAAACCAGCTTCGCGCTTTTCCTGCCGGATGACGAGGGCTATGCGCTGGCGGTTTCCTACCAAAACGGCGGCGATGCGCTTTCCCTGGCCGTGAAGGTAACGCTTGAGGACGAGGAACGCCTCGCCCTGAGCGTGAAGGCGGACGGCCTGCTCACGGACGGCGCTGTGAGCGCCAGCGGCACGGTTGAGATAGCCGTGAGCGGCGCATGCCTGATGAACCAGCCCGACCCGGTGCGCCTGGCCTACCGCTATGCCCGCGACGCGCAGGCCCTGCCCTACGGCATGACCCTGGAGGTGGATTGGCTCCACCCCGCCACCCAAAGCCCCGCGCTCACCCTGCATTATCAGGCGGATATGAGCGCGCAGCCCGCCTCCGTCATGGTGGAACGCACCTATGATAACCAGAACGACTTTTTCCACCTCAATGAAAGCTTTATGAGCGAATACAAGGAGCTATACGTCCCCTCGCTGGCGGCGGCCCTTTTGCCCCTGGCGCTGGAGCTGCCCGCGGGCGTGATCAGCGACGTGGCGGGCTTCCTGTATCAAACAGGCATTTTGGCTTTCCTGGGGATTGAATGATGGAGGACACGCACGTGCGAGAGAAGCCTTTGGAAAAACGCAGCCAGAGCCCGCTGTACCAGCAGCTGATGACCCGGCTGAAAAACGATATCCTGGCGGGCGTATACCCCGCCGGGGCGCGCATCCCCAGCGAGCAGCTGCTTTGCGAAACCTACGGCGTAAGCCGCGTGACCGTGCGCAAGGCCATGCTGGACCTGGTGCAGGAGGGGCTGCTGGTGCGCCGCCAGGGCAAGGGCACCTTTGTGGCGGAGGAGCGCATCCGGCGCGATTTGCACCAGATCACCAGCTTTTCGGAAGCGTGCCGCCAAAACGGGCACACCGCCGGGGCCAGGCTGATTAGCGCCCAGCTGGAGGAGGCCGCCCCCGAGGACGCCGAAAAGCTGGGCATTGCGCCGGGCGCCAGGGTGGTGGAGATTTGCCGTCTGCGCCTGTGCGACGGGGAGCCTGTGATGCTGGAAATCAACCGCTTTCCGGAAAGCTACGCCTTTTTGCTTAAGGAGGCGCAGGAAACCTCGCTCTATGGGCTGCTCAACAGCCGGGGCATTATTCCCGCTACGGCTGCGCACGATATTTCGCTGGGGCATGCCACGCCCTTTGTAAGCAAGCACCTGGGCTGCGCGCAGGGCGACGCGCTGCTGCTTTTGGACGAGCTGGTTTTGGACCAGCACGGCGAGCCGCTGCATTTGAGCCGCCAGTGGATTCGCGGCGATAAGTTTACCTTCCGGATTTAAGAAAGCGAGGCCCTTGATGAGCAGCTCAAAATTCGCCCTGTTTGTGGATTTGGAAAATTGCGGCGCGAAGGTGGACACGCTTCTAAACGTGCTGGAAAAGGTCAAAATCCGCGGCGACATCCTTTTGGGCAAGGTATACGGCTATACGGACCAGTATAGCGATTTGAAGGAAGTGTTGCTTTCCAACACCTTCACCGTGGTGCCCAGCCTGCGCTACGGCATCAGCCAGAAGAACAACGCCGATATCCAGCTGGTGATCGACGCGCTGGAGGTGGCCTTCACCAATTCGCTGATCGACAGCTTCTGCATCGTATCCGGCGATAGCGATTACACGCCCCTGGTGGGCCGGCTGAAGAGCATGGGCAAGTTTGTGCTGGGCATCAGCCGTTCGGCGGCGGCCTCCACCATCTTCATTAACGCCTGCAACGAGTTCCAGTTCTTGGAGAACGTGGGCGGCCGCACCCGCAAGCCCAGCGGCAAAAAGAAAACCGCCGCCGATAAGGAGGAGCCGCTGGATACGCAGGAGCTGAACAAAATCCTGTGCGGCATTTTGGAGGAGCAAACCGATAAGGACGAGCTCTATGCCAGCGAGCTGAAGGGCATCCTTTTGCGCCTGCGCCCCGATTTTAACGAAAAATCCTTTGGCTGCGCCACGTTTTCAAAGCTTTTGGACAAGCTGGGCAAGCAGTATGGCAGCCTGCGCACGCACAGCGATAACTTTAACGTGATGGTCAGCCTGGCGCAAAGCAGCAAGGAAAGCGCGCCCCAGCTGAATAAGGACAACTGGCGCGCCCTCATCCGCGAGCAGCTGGCCCGCTATAAGGAGGATGGCTTTGAGCGCATCAACCCAAGCATCCTCAAGGCGGATATCCAGGCCAGCTACCCGGATTTTTCCGAAAAGGCGCTGGGCTTCAAGCGTTTCAGCGATATGCTGAAGGCCATGGAAAAGGAAGCGCTGATTACCGTGGAGTTGGACGAGCAGCGCAATATGCTGATTAAGGTATCCTAACGGCGGCTGCAAGCAGAAGGGGGAAGCGTTATGCCAAAAGGGTTTGCGCGCGTGGCTGCGGTAAGCGTACCCGTGCGCCTGGGCGATGTGGAGGCCAATGAAAAACAAATCCTTGCCGCGATGGAGGCGCTCAGGGCCCGGGGCGTACAGCTGGCGGTGTTTCCGGAGCTGTGCTTGACCGGCTATACCGTGGGCGACCTTGTGCAGCACGAGCTAATGCAGCGGCGGGCCTGGGAGGCCATGTTCAGGCTGTGCGGGCATACGGAAGATATGGCCGTGGTGGTGGGCCTGCCCGTTAGCGACGGCGGCCGCCTGTACAACTGCGCGGCGGTGTTGCAGGGCGGCCAGGTGCGCGGCCTGGCGCCCAAAACCTACCTGCCCAACGGCAACGAGTTTTACGAAACCCGCTGGTTTGCCAGCGGCGCGGATGTGGAAGCCCGCATCCTGCGGGACGGGGCGGATTGCGCCCTGCGCCCCAACATGCTGTTTGAGCTGGGCGGCTTCCGCTTTGGCGTGGAATTGTGCGAGGATTTGTGGGCGCCTATCCCGCCAAGCTGCCAGCTGGCCGTGGAGGGGGCGGACATCATCGTAAATCCCAGCGCGTCCAACGCGCTGGTGGCCAAGCACCAGTACCGGCGCGAGCTGATCAGCCAGCAGAGCGGCCGGCTGTACGCGGGCTATGTGTACGCGGGCGCGGGCTTTGGCGAAAGCACCAGCGATATGGTGTTTGACGGTTATACCGCCGTATTTGAAAACGGCCGCGCGCTTAGCGAGGGCGAGCGCTTCTCGCTAACGGGCGGCATGGCGGTTGCGGATATCGATATCGGGCGGCTGCGCTACCAGCGCCAGCGCAACGGCAGCTTCCATCAGATGCGCCGCGCGCCGCGCGCGCCCGAGCTTGTGCCCTGCGGCCCCGCAGCCTGCGCGCCCCTGCCGCTTGAGCGGCCCCTGGACGCGCTGCCCTTTGTGCCCTGCGGCGCGCAGGCGGAGGAACGGCTGGAGGAAATTGTAAAGATTCAGTGCATGGGGCTGGAAACGCGCCTGCGCGCCATTGGGCTTGGGAAGGTGGTAGTGGGCGTGTCCGGCGGGCTGGATTCCACGCTGGCGCTGCTGATTGCCGTTAGGGCGTTTGACGCGCTGGGGCTAAGCCGCCAGGGCGTGCATGCCCTTACCATGCCCGGCATGGGCACCGGCGCGCGCACCCGCTCCAACGCGCAAAAGCTGATGGACGCGCTGGGCGTGACCAGCCTGGAAATTCCCATCGGCCCGGCTGTGAGGCAGCATTTCCAAGACATTGGCCAGGACGAAAGCGTGCACGACGTAACCTACGAAAACAGCCAGGCGCGCGAGCGCACCCAAATTTTGATGGACTACGCCAACAAGGTGGGCGGCATCGTGCTGGGCACGGGCGATTTGAGCGAGGCTGCGCTGGGCTTTTGCACCTATAACGGCGACCACATGAGCATGTATAACGTGAACTGCTCCGTACCCAAAACGCTTGTTAAGAGCCTGGTGCGCTACCTGAGCGCGCACGGCTTTAGCGATACCGTGCGCGACGTGTGCGCCGACGTGATCGACACGCCCATTAGCCCCGAGCTGCTGCCCGTAAGCGACGGCGAGCTCAACCAGCGCACCGAGGAAATTTTGGGCGACTATGCGCTCAACGACTTTTTCCTGTACCACCTTATGGACAGCGGCGCCTCGCCGGAGAAATTGCGGATGCTGGCCGCGCAGGCGTTTGACGGCGTTTATGACGCGGAGCGCGTCGCCTCGCAGCTTCGCACCTTCCTAAAGCGCTTTTTTGCCCAGCAGTTCAAGCGCAACTGCGTGCCCGACGGGCCCAAGGTGGGCTCCGTAAGCCTGAGCCCCCGCGGCGACTGGCGCATGCCCAGCGAAATGAGCGCGGCGATGTGGCTGCAATAGGCCCGCGCCCGGTACAAAAGACCATTTTCCTGTTATTGACACCGTTTGCGCGTTCCTCTATAATAACGGGGCGTGTGTACGCATATCACATGAAGGAGCGAATCACCCATGAAAACCTATACCTCCTCGGAGCTGCGCTCGCTATTTCTGAAATTTTTCAGTGATCATGGCCATAGCGTGATTTCCAGCGCGTCCGTCATTCCGGAAAACGATCCCACGGTGCTGTTCACCACGGCGGGCATGCATCCCCTGGTTCCCTACCTTATGGGCGCGAAGCACCCCGCCGGCCAGCGCCTCACCGACGTGCAAAAATGCGTGCGCACCGGCGATATTGAAGACGTGGGCGATTTTAGCCATCTTACTTTTTTTGAAATGCTGGGCAACTGGTCGCTGGGCGATTATTTCAAGCAGCAGATGATCCCGTGGAGCTGGGAATTTTTGACCAGCCCGGAATACCTGGGCCTGCCCAAGGACAGGCTGGCCTTCAGCGTGTTCGCGGGCGACGAGGACTGCCCCCGCGACGAGGAAAGCGCCAACCTGTGGCGCAGCTGCGGCGTGGCGGACGACCATATTTTCTTCCTGCCCAAGGAAAACAACTGGTGGGGCCCTGCCGGCATCACCGGCCCCTGCGGCCCGGACACCGAAATGTTCATCATCACCGATAAGGAGCCCTGCGGCCCGGATTGCTCGCCCGCCTGCTCCTGCGGCCGGTATTTGGAAATTTGGAACGATGTGTTCATGCAGTACAACAAGAAGGCCGACGGCACCTTTGAGCCCCTGGCCCAAAAGAACGTGGACACCGGCATGGGCTTGGAGCGCACCATCTGCGTTTTGAACGGCAAAAAGAGCGTATATGAAACCGACCTGTTTGCCAATATCCTGGCCAAAATCAGCGAGCTGAGCGGCAAAAGCTATGACGGCAGCCCCGAAACCACCAAGGCCTTCCGCATCATCGCCGACCATATGCGCACCTCCACCTTCATCATGGGCGACGACCGCGGCGTGAGCCCCTCCAACGTGGACCAGGGCTATGTGCTGCGCCGCCTCATCCGCCGCGCGGTGCGCTACGGCATGGGCCTTGGCATGCCCGAGGGCTTCACCGGCGAGGTTGCCAAGGTGATCATCGAGCAGTATAAGGACGTGTACCCCGAGCTTAGCCGCAACGAAAAGTTTGTGCTGGAGCAGCTTTCGCTGGAGGAAACCCGCTTTGCCAAGACGCTGCGCCAGGGCGAGAAGGAATTTGAGAAGATCTACAACAACGTATGCCAAACCCGCGCCGCCCTGGAGGCAATTTTGGCTGCCGGGGACAAGGCGGCGCTTGCGCAGGAATATATTGCGCAAAAGAAGCTGCGCCCCTCGCTGGACATGCTGCCCATTATTGAGGCGGCCAAGGCGGGCGATGAGAAGGCACTGGCCGCCGCCGTGGAGGCGCGCATGGCGACCCTGTCGGTAATGGACGGCCGCAGCGCGTTCAAGCTGTACGATACCTATGGCTTCCCCATTGAAATGACCATCGAGCTGGCTACCGAAAAGGGCCTTACCGTGGACGAGAACGATTTTGCCGAGCGCTTCAAGCAGCACCAGGCCACCAGCCAGGCGGGCGCGGAGCAGCGCTTCAAGGGCGGCCTGGCCGACCACAGCGAGCAGAGCGCGCGCCTGCATACCGCCACGCACCTTTTGCATGCGGCGCTGCGTAAGGTGCTGGGCCCGGAGGTTGCGCAGAAGGGCTCCAACATCACCGCCGAACGCCTGCGCTTTGACTTCTCCTTTGGCCGCAAGATGACCCCCGAGGAGCTTAAGGAGGTTGAGCGCCTGGTGAACGAATCCATCCAGGCCAAGGCCCCCGTTACCTGCGAGGAAATGACCGTGGCCCAGGCCAAGGAGCAGGGCGCGATCGGCCTGTTTGAATCCAAGTACGGCGAGCAGGTAAAGGTATACACCATGGGCCCGTTCAGCAAGGAGATTTGCGGCGGCCCGCACGCGAAGAACACGGGCGACCTGGTGAGCTTTACCATCAAGAAGGAGGAAAGCTCCTCCGCCGGCGTGCGCAGGATCAAGGCCGTGATCGGCGCGCAGGCGGAATAACCGCATACGCATCCCGGATTTCTCAAAAGCGCCCGCAGCATGAGCCGCCTATGGCGGCGGAATGCTGCGGGCGCTTTTTGATGCGGCATTGTTTCTATTTGCTAAAAAATATTCCGCGCGGCGGCCTGCCTTTGCAAGGCCAAGCCCCCGCGCCCAACCCCTGCGCCCAACCCCTGCGCACAACGGCGCGCAGGGCGGAACGCGGGGGTTCAACCCCTGCTAGCGGGATTGGATAACGCATTCGGCCTGGGCGTAGCGCCGTGAAAACTGGTAGGCCTGCCACTCGGCATCCGTGTAAAAGGCGGTGGAGGCCGCGCCGCAAAAGCCAAGCGCGTCGCAATCCAGGGCTTGCAGCTTTTCCATTACCTTTGCCAGCACGTCGCGGCGGTCGTACAGCTCGGTATCGCGGCTTAGGATGAGCTGTAATTGCAGCGAATCGCCGCTGATGGCGACGCGCTTTTCGGCCTCGCGCAGGGCGCGCAGGGCCACTTGGGTTTCCTGGGCGGTGAGAAGGCCGCTGACGCGGCCGTCGCTTGGGGCCGCGCTGCCCAGGTATTCGACGGGGTTGACGCTGGAATGCGGCAGCATGCCCGCGATAATCTGCTCGGGCAAAAGCGCGTTGCTCCAGGGCTCGCCCACGGCAAAGGCGGGCGAGCCGCTATCTCCGCCGCCACCGCCGCTTCCCCCGTCCCCGCCGCTGCCGCCGCCGGAGGAAGAGCCCTGATGATTGCCCTCCTTGGGCGCAAGCTGGCTGTTGACCGCGCAGATGCAGATGAGCGGGTCGCGCCGCCCGTCGCCCAGCTCGCGCACACAGGCGGAAAGGGTGCTGTCCGGCAGCATATCCTCCTGCCGGAGGCGCTCGAACAGCAGGTTCAGGTGTGTGCTCAAGCGCATGCCAAAATCCGGCCTTTGCGCGCTCATCACCTCGGCGGCGCTGCCAAGGGTGATCATCACATACGCGTCAGGGCGCATGGTGGGCATTTCAAACAGGGTGCGCAGCAGCGGGCGCAGGGGCGTGGTGGCAGCCAGGCCATAGCCCACAAGGCATAGCCGGAGCTGGCAAAAGTTGAGCGGATAAGGCGTGGAGGCGGCCAGCACGCGCAGGGCGTCGTCCAGGGTATCGCCGGTGGCGGTGAGGATGTCGTAGGAGGCGGTGGCCTGCTCGGCGCTGCTTTGCGGGGCCTGGATACCCACCTGATAACGCCCATCCCCGTCCAATTCCACGCTCATGCAAATGGGGTAAACCTGCCGCTCCAGATAGGAATAGCTGCATGCGCCCAGCATAGGGCACAACAGCAGCAGGGATACAAACAGGCAAAGGCGCTTCATGCGGCATGCGCCCCCTTTCCCATGCGCTTGGCGGCAATGAGCATGCCCACAGCCGCCAGCAGGCTAAGCGCCGCGCGCCAGGGCAGCGCCCAGCGCAGCGCGCCCAGCAGCTGATCCGGCCAAAGCAGCGAGGCGATTGTGCCGGGCAATAGCACGACCAGCGCGGCGATGGGGCAGGGCAGATGGGGCAGGGCCGCGCGCAGCAGCTTGTCGCCGCTGGTTACGCAGCCGGCAAGCGCCAGCGGCAGCCAAATTAGCCACATCAGGCTGGAAAGCTCAAACAGCACAATGCTGCTGGAATGGCGCGCAAGGCCGGTGAGCCGCTCGCCGATGGTGAGCAGATTGCCGCTTTGCCAGGGGCGCACCAGCGCGTACCACAGCGCCCATAACACGCCGGCCAGCCAGGGCAGGAGGGCCCAAAAGGCGCTGCGCGGCGCGTCGCCAGGCAGGGGACGCCGGCTTGGCGCGCCGGGCATGGAGGACGGGGGCAGCACAAAGAAAAGCCCCACGCCCCATAGCCCGCCCGCGCCGGAAAGCGCGACCAGAGCCGTTTTGGAAACCCCCTGCCCCCAAAAGGGCCATAGCCGCGCCCCCACGCCGTTGGCGCTGACAAACACCGTGGAAAGCAGGAACAGCGCCGCCAACAGCCAGCGAAGGAACACCGCGCCGTAGGCCACCCCGTTTCGCCGGGAAAATACAACCGTGATAAGGCATAGAACGGCAGGCACAATTTCATCCGCGCGAAGGGGATATTCCGGGATAAGCTGCTGGATATGCCCGCTGATCACGCGCAAAAGGAAGGCCGCGTCCACCATAAGGCAGGGCAGCAGCGCAAGGCCAATGAACGCCCCTGCGCGGGTTTGCACCGCAGGCGCGCCCGCGTTCCACAGCGCCCATAGCGCGGCAAGCGGCACAAGCAGCATCAGCGCCGCCTGCCAGGTGGTTTGCACGGTTTGGTCGTAAGCGTAAAAGGTGACCCACAAGACAAGCTGCGCGGCGATTTGCACCGCGCTAAGGGTGCGGTAGGCGCCCAGCAGGGCGCGCGCGCTATAACGCCGCGCTTCCGACGGGCTGTGTACGGGCGTGCGCGTTTGGCGCGCCCGCTTGAACCAGGCGGCGATCATTCGGCCCGCCCCCTTTTGTGCAGGCGGCGCATGCGGCCCTGCGCGCGCGGGGCCGCGTCCGGGCTGGCCAGGTAGGCGCGCAGCCGCTGGCGGAACAGCGGCGCGCGCGTGAGCAAATCGGGGTTATGCGCCCGCGCCGGGCTGCGCGGGGCCAAATAGGGCCTGCCCAGGCTTTCCATACCGGCGATGCGCGCAATCAGCAAAAGAAGCGTAAGGCACATCCCCGGCAGGCCCATCAGCCCGCCCGCGATGAGCAGCAGCATCTGCCCCATGCGAAAGGCAAAGCTGAGCGAATAGTTGGGCAGCGCATAGCCGCCCAGGCCGCTGAGCGCCACCACGATAATCAGCAGCGGGCTCACCAGCCCCGCGTCCACCGCCGCCGTACCCAGGATGAGCGCGCTCACCAGCCCAAAGGAGGAGCCCATCAGCCCCGGGATGCGCGTGCCGGCCTCGTTGATAAGGTTAAACACGGCCAGCATGAGCATGGCTTCGCCAAACAGGCTGATGGATACGATGGAGCGGCTTTGGATGATGTTGGTAAGCAGCGACATGGGCAGCGAGATGGGGTGGAAGATGACCATGCTTACAAAGAGGGCCGGCAAAAGCAGCGCCACCGCCGCGCCTACCGCGCGGATGAGGCGCATGAAGGTGCCATACTGCCAGCGCATGTAGGTATCGTCCGGGGCATGGAAAAGATGCCACAGGCTCATGGGCATGGCAAGGCAGCGCGGGCTGCCGTCCACAATCAGCACGGCCTGGCCTTCCAAAAGGAAGCTCACGGCGCGGTCCGGCCGCTCGGAGGATACCACCTGCGGCAGCGGCGCAAAGGGGTCGTCCTCAATCAACTGGGCCAGCACGCCGGAGGTAAGCACGTAATCCAGCGCCGCGCCGTCCAGGCGGCGCTCCAGCTCCGATAGCGTTTCCTGAGGGCATACGCCGTTAAGATAGCACACCGCCACCTGCGTGCTGATTTGCGTGCCTACCTCGCGCACCTTGCAGACGAGCTGCGGGGTGGGCAGCATTTTGTGCAGCAGGGTAAGGTTATCGCGCAGGGGCTCCGTAAAGGCCTCGTGCGGGCCGATGACCACGCTTTCGGTTTGCGGAGTGGTAACGGCGCGGCGCACATAGCTGCGCAGGTCGATGAGCACGCCCTCGTCCACCGTGTCCACAAGCAGCAGGCATTGGCCGCGCATCAGCTCCTGAAGGGCGGCGTGGGGCTCCTTTTCGGTTTTAAGCTCGCTGGCCTCCACAAGGCGGCGGGTAATCAGCTCCAGGGCCTGCTTGCCGCTGGCTTCCATGGGCGTGCGCAGCAGCGGGCGCAGAACAAAATCCGCCATCTGCTCGCCGCTGGACATGCCCTCCACATAAAACAGGGCGCAGTCGCGGCCCATAGCGGTAAATTCGCGGGTGACGATATCGTCGTTTTGGTCAAGGTTAAGCTGGGTTTCAATCAGCTCCATATTGCGCTTGAGGCTGCGAAAGAACGTTGGCTGCATGGCTGACCTCCATCCGTGCGGAATGGAAGTAGTATGCATAAAAAACGCGTTGCGTATGCGGGCGCAAAGCAGGGCTTACTCCACCAAAAAAGGGTCCTCCACCGCGTGCGTGGGGGTAATAAGCAGCTCGTAGCACAGCCGCATAACCTGCCGGCCCAGCATGCCCACGCCGTTATACACGCTGCGGTTATTGCAGCCGTTGGTAAGCATAACGACCCCGGTACGGTCGGCAGGGTCAAAATAGGCGGCGCAGAGCATGCCGTTGGCTTTGCCGCCGTGGCCGTACATGGTGCGGCCCTCCACCTGGTCGTTTGTGATAATGTTTAAAAACAGGCCGTTGCCGCTTTCGCAGGCTACGCTGCCGCGGTAATTTTGCGGGGTGATGATCTCGCGCACGGCGCTTTCCTTGAGGATGCGCGCGTTTTGGTACACGCCGCCGTCGCACAGGGCAATGAGCAGCTTGGCCAAATCCGGGGCGGAGATGACCAGCTTGCCCGCCGTGAGGAAGTAGTGCGTTTCCGCGTCCGGGCTAGCAATGGCGGTGGAATCCTCCCTGAGGGCCTTGGCGAGCTGCCTCCGGGGCATCAGGTACATATCGGCCATGGGCGTAGACTGGGGAATGCGCGACGGCTGATAGGCGGCGGCGATATCCAGCGGCGCAAAGACGTTTTTCTCCATGTAGCCGTCCAGGGTTTCGCCGGAAAGCGCCTCGATAAGGCTGCCGATCAGCCCGCCGCCAAAATTGGAATACGCGCGCTTCAGGCCCGGCTCCTGATCCTTGTAAAATGAAAACTGCGCCCGCTGGCCCAAAAGCTGGCTTAGAGGGCGCGGGCTGCCGTAGAGGGCCTCCTGGTAATCGCCGCTGTCGCGCAGGGAGGCGGTATGGGTCATGAGCTGGCGAAGGGTCACAGGCGTATCGGGATAGTCCGGATGGCGCACGGGATAGCCCAGCACGCCGCCCAGCTCGCTGTCCAAAGAAAGACCATGCGCATCCAGAAGCTGCATCAAGCCGATGTTCGCCACCATTTTGGAAATGCTGCCCACCTGGAAAACCGTACCGGCGGTGATGTCGGGGCCGCCCGGCCTGGCTTGGCCGTAGCAATGCACATAGGTGACCGAGCCGTTTTGAATCACGGCGACGCATGCGCCCAGCGTATCGTAGCGCTTAAACATTTCATCCAGCCTGCCGGCGGCGTTGTCCTCCGCCTGGCCCAGGCAGGCGGAGGGGCATAGCGCAAGCAGCAGGCAGGCCAATAGCGCTGCCAAAACGCGCCTCATCCCAAACCGCCTCCCTCCTAAGCGTTGTTTATCAGCATTATACCGGGATTTTTGCCGCCCGGCAAGAGGCTGGCTGCGCCAGGCCGCCGCAAGGGCCCCGCCGGTTTTTCCAAAGGAAGGAGGAGGGGGACGCGCTTTCAATCCAAAGCTGTCAAGAATTTACGAAATTCCTTTGTACAATGGGGCCATCCTATGATATAATGGTTCTGTCGCGTCATGGCGCGCCTTTGGCGTACCCAAAAGCGGGCAAACCGCGGCGTTAACGCAAGGAGGACTTTCATTTTGAAGAAGAACCAACGAGGAATGATGGGTTATGTGGTGCTGGTAGCCGCATTTATCCTGATCGCCGTGGCGCTTAACGGCGGTTTTGGGCAAACGGTGAGCCGCCGCATTGAGTATCCCCAGCTATTGACCGCCATCCGTGAGGACAATGTAAAGGCGGTCGCCATCCGCGGCACGTCGCTGGTGGGCCTGTACCGCAACGGCAGCGTAGCCGACGCGGATTTTCCCGAGCGCGGGTACGACTTTGAAACCACCATCGGTTCGGACTTTATCGATACCGTAAGGCAGATGACCGCCGCCCAGCAGGGCAAGGAGCTGGACGAGATTAGCGTAAACGACCTGCCCTTCACGGTGGAGTACCGCGCGCCGGTGGTAACCCCCTGGTATATGGAGTTTTTGCCCTTCCTGCTGATGATTGCAATCACGTTTGGGCTGTGGTATTTCATTATGGCGCGCCAGGGCGGCGGCAACAGCAAGGTGATGAACTTTGGCAAGAGCCGCGCCCGCATGAGCGACCCCTCCAAAAACCGCGTTACCTTTAAGGATGTGGCCGGCGCCAAGGAGGAAAAGGAGGAGCTTCAGGAAATGGTGGATTTCCTGAAGAACCCCAAGGCCTATACGGATATGGGCGCGCGCATCCCCAAGGGCGTATTGCTGGTGGGCCCTCCCGGCACGGGCAAAACGCTGCTGGCCAAGGCCGTGGCGGGCGAGGCCAACGCCCCGTTCTTCTCCATTTCCGGTTCGGACTTTGTGGAGATGTTCGTGGGCGTGGGCGCAAGCCGCGTGCGCGATTTGTTTGACCAGGCCAAGAAGGCCGCGCCCGCCATTGTGTTTATTGACGAGATCGACGCGGTGGGCCGCCACCGCGGCGCGGGCCTGGGCGGCGGGCATGACGAACGCGAGCAGACGCTTAACCAGCTGCTGGTGGAGATGGACGGCTTTTCCATGAACGAGGGCGTAATCGTGATGGCGGCCACCAACCGCCGCGACATCCTGGATCCCGCGCTTTTGCGCCCCGGCCGGTTTGACCGCCAAGTCACCGTTAACTATCCCGACCTGGAAGGCCGCGTGGAAATTTTGAAGGTGCACAGCCGCGGCAAAGCGCTGGATAAGGACGTGGATTTGGAGAACATCGCCAAGCGCATGCCCTATTCCAGCGGCGCGGACCTGGAAAACGTAATGAACGAGGGCGCGATTTTGGCCGTGCGCCGCAAAAAGAGCAAGGTAGGCCAGCAGGAGCTTGTGGACGCGGTAAGCCGCGTGCAGATGGGCCCTGAAAAGCGCAGCCATAAGGTAACCCCGCGCGACCGCAAAACCACCGCCTATCACGAGGCGGGCCATGCGGTGATTGCAAACCTGCTGCCGGAATGCGACGACGTGCATTTGGTAACCATCGTGCCGCGCGGCCAGGCAGGCGGCTATACGCTAAGCCTGCCCAATGAGGAAAACGATAATTACAGCCGCAAGGGCCTGCTGGGTATGATAACCATGGCGCTGGGCGGAAACGCCGCCGAGCGGGTTTCGCTTGAGGATATCTCCACCGGCGCGAGCAGCGATATCAAGCGCGCCACCGAGCTGTGCCGCCGCATGGTAACGCAGTGGGGCATGAGCGAGAAGATTGGCCCCGTGTACCTGGGCAGCGACCAGGAGGTGTTCGTGGGCATGGAATTTGGCCAGAGCCGCGAATACAGCGAGCAAAGCGCCGCCGCCATTGACGCGGAGGTGAAAAGCCTGCTGGACGCGTGCTACAAGCGCGCGTGCGAGCTGCTTACCCAGCATAAGGATAAGCTGACCGCCGTGGCCGAGGCGTTATTGGAGCGCGACACGCTTAACCGTGCAGAATTTGAAACCGTGATGCGGGGCGAAGCCCTGCCGCCCATGACCGAGGCGGAGAAGATGCAGCCCGCGCCGGACGCGCAGGACAGCCCCACGCCCGCTACCGAAGCCGACGGCGCGCATGCCGCGGGCTTTGCGGCCCCGAATCCGCCGGACGCGCATGAGAACGAACCCTTCATTGACCCCGACGATGCGGAGTAACGCCCGCAGAATGCCAGACTCGGGCCCGGCGCGCGCGCTGAGCGCGGGCCGGGCCGATTTGCACCTGCACAGCATATTTTCCGACGGGCTGAAAACGCCTGAGGAGCTGTGCGGCATGGCGCGGCGGCTGGGCCTGCGCTGCCTGGCGCTGACGGATCACGATACCGTTAGCGGCCTTGCGCGGATGGCGCAGGCGGCTTCGGCCCAGTGCGCGGAGGGCGGCCCCCTTTGCTTCATCCCCGGCGTGGAGGTAAGCGCCGGCCAGGGAGGGCGCGTGCATGTGCTGGGCTACGGCGCGGATGCGCGCAACGCGCCGCTGGTTGACTTTTTGCATAAGAGCGAGGCCGACAGGCGCGAGCAGGCGCAGAAAATGCTTGCTTTGCTGGAGGGGGAGGGCATACGCCTTTCGCCCCAGGCGCGCGAGGCGCTGGACAGGCCCGCGGTGGGCCGCGCGCATATCGCCCGCGCGCTGGTAAAGGAAGGCGCTGCGCCTACGGTAAAGCATGCCTTTGACCGTTACCTGGGCGAGGGCCGCCCCGCGTATGTGCCAAGGCCGCTGCTGCCAACGGGCGAGGCCGTGGCGCGGCTGCGTTCCATGGGGCTTGTGCCGGTTTTGGCCCATCCCATGCGCATGGGGCTTGAGGACGCGGCGCTGTACGCGCTGGTGAAGGAGCTGAAGGCGCGCGGCCTTATGGGCATAGAGGCGTTTCATCCCTCGGCGGGCAGGCGGCGCGCGCAGGCGCTGGCACAGATGGCCCTAAGCGAGGGGCTGCTTGTAACCGGCGGCAGCGATTACCACGGCGACGCGGATACGCAGGCGCGCATGGGACGGCTTCCGTCCGGCTGGCACAGCATGGAGCAGGATATCCAGACCCTTTTGAACGCAATAGAACGCACCCAATCACGCTAAAGGAGCTGTGATGATGTACAACCAGGGTTATCGCCCGCAGCCACAGCAGCAGGGCACGCAGTATGAACAAAACTGGTACGCTCCCGCGCCCAGGGCCGCGCAGCCGGCGCAGGCCCGCGCGCGCGCGTCCGGCACGGGCGGCGGCGGCAGGAAAAACAGCGCCCCGCCGCAACGCCAAAAGCCGCGCAAAAAACGCAGCCTGAAATGGCAGCTTGTGAAGGTGCTTTTGGTGCTGGCGCTGCTGGGAGGCGCGGGGGCCGCAGGCTACATATGGAAAACGCAAAGCGATATCAGGCCCTATATGAGCGTTTTTGCGGACAACGTAAGCGTGGACGGCATTGATTTAAGCGGCAAAACCTGGGCCGAGGGCAGCCAGCTGGTATGGGATCAGGTAAACCAAAAGCAAAACAGCTGGTATGTGCGCCTGCGCTACGGCGCGGGCCAGTACAAGGAAATCACCGCGCAGATGCTGGGCATCTCCTTTGACCCTACCGCGGCGCTGAGCCAGGCCTGGGCCGTAGGGCACGATGTGGACGCGAACAACCGCAAGGATATCTTCGCCCTGCGGGATGAAATCGAGCGCGCAAAAACTACCTCAAACACGTTTTCCAGCGCGCAGCAGAGCGCCGATACCACCCAGATCGACGTGATTTTGCAATCGGCGCAAAGCGCGGCGTACCGTTCGCCAACGGACGCGTATATCATCAGCTTTAATCCGGACAACAGCGACGCCCCCTTCACCTATCAGCAGGAGGTATATGGCCAGGAGCTGGATATTACCGCCGTGCGCGAGCGCATTTTGGAAATGGTGAGCAACCTGGAAAGCGGAGAGGTGCTTTTGGAGCCCACCCTTATCGCGCCCAATGTGACGGTGGAGGACCTTGCCAAAACGGTGGAGCTGCGCTGCCGCGCGGTAACGCCCATCTCCAGCTCCTCCAGCCAGGACCGCACGGAGAACATCCGCGTTGCGTTTGGCAAAATCAACGGCATGAGCCTGGCGGATGGGAAAAAGTTCAGCTTCAACACCACGGTTGGCAGGCGCACCCTGGAAAACGGGTTCCTGCCCGCCATTGAATATGCCTATGGCTATGAAACCTGGGGCATTGGCGGCGGCGTGTGCCAGGCCAGCAGCACGGTATACCTGGCGGCCATCCAGGGCGGCATGACGATTCTTAACCGCGAGCCGCACTCCAAGGAGGTAAGCTATACCGAGCTTGGCAAGGACGCAACCGTGAGCGATACGCGCGGGCGCGAGATCGACTTCACCTTCCGCAACAATTCCGGCGGCACGGTTTATCTGGCTGCGCATGTGATTTCCAGCCCCAGCAACAAAAAGAAGCTTATGTGCGAGGTGCGGCTGTACGGCCCGTCCCTTAACGGCGTTACGTATGAGCTGACGGCCGAAACCGTGCAAACCCTCCCCAAGCCCGAGGAGCCCATTATCACAAACGATAAAAACGCTAACTATGTGACCTATGTGGACGAAACCAAAACCGTAAAGGGCCACGACGGCTATGTGGTGGAGGCTTACCTGATCACGCGGGTGAACGGCGTGGAAACCGAACGCAAAAAGGTAAGCACGGATACCTATCCCGCGAAGGCGGATACGGTGTACGTGGGCGTAACGCAGCGCGAAGGGGTTTGACATTGAAAACAACGCTTGGATGCATCCGCAGGGCGGATGAGGACTTTGGCATGATTCAGCCCGGCGACCGCGTGGCCGTAGGCGTAAGCGGCGGCAAGGACAGCCTGCTTCTGCTTAACGCCCTGAGCCTGTACCGCTATGTGCGGCATCACGATTTTACTTTACAGGCCATCATGCTTACCTCCGGCAAGGAAAAGCCGGATACGTCGGCCATTGAGGCGCTTTGCAGGCAGCTGGACGTGCCCATTGTGATACGCCATACGGAGATTTATCAAATTTTGTTTGAGTGGCGGAACGAGGACAACCCCTGCGCCCTGTGCGCCAAGATGCGCCGCGGCATGCTGTGCGATATGAGCAAGGAGCTTGGCTGCAACAAGCTGGCCCTGGGCCATCACCGCGAGGACGCGCTGGAAACCCTGATGATGAGCGTAATTTTTGAGGGCCGGCTGCATACCTTCCATCCCTGCACGTATATGAGCCGCAGCGACCTTACGATGATCCGCCCCATGGTATATCTGCCTGAAAAGCACTGCATACACATGCAAAAGGCGCTCAACCTGCCGGTGCTGAAAAACCCGTGCCCGGCGGACGGGCACACCAAGCGCCAGGAGATGAAGGAGCTGCTGGCCGAGCTGGCCCGGCGCTACCCCAACGTGAAGGAAATGATGCTGGGGGCGCTGAAGAACGTGGAGCAGTATGCGCTGTGGGAAAAGGAGAAAGGGCCCGGCGCGTAAGCAGGCCGCGGGGCGGCCTTGCGTGCGGCGGCACAAAAAACCCCGCCTTCAAGCAGCTTGAGGGCGGGGTTTTTGCGCCGCAAAAGCGCGCCTGCGGCGGGCTTCTTTCCATTCGCTTTGCGGCAAAGCGCCGCCTTTTGCAATTTGGCCGCCTAGTCCGCAAGCTTGCGGAAGCCCTCGCCCAGCACCTCATGCGCGTCGCTGATGAACACGAAGGCGCTTTCATCCGCAAGGCGTACAATGGCCTTGAGGCGCCCAACCTCCTGCGCGCTAACCACGCACAGCAGCATCGGGCGCTCCTGCCCGCTGTATCCGCCCTCGGCGCGCAACACCGTTACGCCGCGATCCAATTCCGACATCAACGCTTGCTTAACCGCCTCGTGCTGGGCGGAAATCACATAGCAGGCCTTTTCGCGCGTGAGGCCGTCCATCACCGTGTCGATGAGCTTGCTGGAGCCATATAGCGAGATGAAGGCGTACAGCGCATACTCCACCTGGATAAAGAAGCCTGCCAGCGCGACCACGCAGCAATCAATCAGCATCAGGATCGCGCCTACCGAAATGTGCTGGAAGCGGCTGTGAATCATACGGGCGACCATATCGGTGCCGCCGGTGGTTGCGCCGCCGCGCAAAATCAGGCCCAGGCCCGCGCCCAGCAGCACCCCGCCAAATACGGCCCCAAGCAGCGGGTCCTGCGTCATGGCGGGAAGGGGCAGCACGTCTATCAGCAGGGAAAAGCATACCGTGGCGATGAGCGAACGCAGCACAAAAACACGGCCCATAGCCCGGTAGCCAATCAAAAATAGGGGAATGTTCATCACCAGGCTTGTGGCGCCCACGGGCAGGCGGAACAGGTAGTGAATCACCGTGGCAAGGCCTGTAAGTCCGCCTGGGGCGATGTGGTTGGGCACCAGAAACAGCGGATACGCGGCCGCGCCTATCAGGCTGCCAAGAAGGATTTGCACATAGGCCGATACGCGCTCGTTTTTTAGCAATATATTTTTCATAGGTAGCTCCTTCATTTGGAACGGCTCCCGGAGGGAGCCGTTCCAACCTGTCGATAAACCCCATTGGGAGGTTTGGAGGGCCGCAGCCCTCCAAGTGTAATCCGGCCCAGCGGCATGCGCGGTGGGGCCGGAAGCCTTGCGCAGCAAGGTTTCCTTACGCCGTTCGCCGCCCGGCGAGCGTAGCGAGTAGGCGAACGGCGCAAATCTCGGCGGAAAAGATCGCCGCAGGCGAGCTTTTTCGCCGCTTTGGAACGACTCCCGGAGGGAGCCGTTCCTTTTGCTATTGTGCCTGGTTTTCCATGGCCATATCCAAGGAGATGCGCAGCGCTTGTTCCACGCGGCGCATGCTTTCGGGCTCCAGCGCGCCGATACGCCTGAACAGACGGGTTTTTTCCAGGGTGCGCACCTGCTCGCACAGCACGGTGGATTCGCGCCACAGGCCGCCTTCCCCCCGCGGGATGCGCACATGCGTGGGCAGCGCCGGCTTGCCGGAGCTGCCAGTAAGCGGCACGGCAATCACCGTGGGCGCGTGCAGGTTGCCCAAATCGTTTTGTATAATCACTACCGGCCTGCGCCCGCCCTGCTCGCTGCCAATGACGGGGTCGAGCTCGGCCATATACAGGTCGCCTCGTTTCACGGTTGTTTCACGCTCCGGGCGGCGCTGCTTGGTATGATGATATCACGAAGCGTGCGAAAAGTAAAATGCTTTCGCCCGTTCCACGCCGCCCATACTCATCCTATGCGCATACTAGGGGTGGCGTGTGGGGCGAACCAAAGCGGCATATTTTGCACTTGCTTTTCAGAACATATGTTCCTATAATAGAAAAAGAACATATGTTCGCATTTCATGCATCCGGGGGGGGAAGGCGCTGTGGGCAAGGTGATTTTGCATGCCGATCTCAATAATTTTTATGCCTCCGTTGCCTGCGTGGACAGGCCGGAGCTATGCGAGGTGCCCGTGGCCGTATGCGGCGATCCTACCAAGCGGCACGGCATTGTACTGGCCAAAAACATGCCGGCCAAGCGCCTGGGCGTGCGCACGGGGCAGGTGATTTGGCAGGCGCGCCAGCTATGCCCCAACCTGCAAACCATCGCCCCGGATTTTGAGGAGGTGCTGCGCCTAAGCCACGTGGTTAGGGGCATCTTTGGCCGCTATACCAACCGCGTACAGCCCTTTGGCGTGGACGAGGCATGGCTGGATGTAAGCGGCCCGGATATGAGCATTGCGCAGGGCGAGCGCATCGCCAACCATATGCGCCATGCCGTGCGCGAGGAAACGGGGCTCACGCTTAGCGTGGGCGTAAGCGACAACCGCGTGTTTGCCAAGCTGGGCAGCGATTTGAAAAAGCCGGACGCGGTAAGCGTGATCTGCGATCAAAACCGCGCCACAGTGCTTGACCCGCTGCCGGTGGGCGAGCTGTTGTTTATCGGCCCGGCCACGGCGCGCAAGCTAAACGCCGTGGGCGTGTATACGGTTGGGCAGCTCGCCCAGGCGGACCCCATGGTGCTCAAGGGCCTGCTGGGCAAGACGGGGCTTATGCTAAGCGGCTTTGCCCATGGCAACGACGCCGCCGCGGTGCTTGAAACGAACGCGCAGCCCACAGTGAAAAGCGTGGGCAACTCCGTAACCGCCGCCCACGACATTGCCACGGAGCAGGACGCGCGCATCACCCTTGTGGGCCTGTGCGAAAGCGTGGCCTCGCGATTGCGCAAGCATGGGCTGTGCGGGCGCGTTGTGGAAGTAAGCATGCGCGACGCGGCGCTTGTGACCGCGACGCGCCAGGTTACGCTGGATTTTACCACGGATTGCAGCTACGATATCTTCGACGCGGCCTTTGGCTTGCTCAAGCAGCATTGGAATGGCAAAGCGCCGCTGCGCTCCATGGGCGTGTGCGTAAGCCGCCTGTGCCCCGCGGACGGCGCGGTGCAGCTTTCCTTTCTGCCGCAGGACGCGCGCCGCCAGCGCAACGCGGCGCTGGACCGCGCCGTGGACGCGATCCGGCAGCGTTACGGCCATGGCGCCATCCAGCGCGCGCTGATGCTTAGCGACCGCCAGCTTGGCGCAATCAACCCGGAAAAGGAGCATGTGCTGTGCCCGGAGCCGTATTTCCGTTAGCCTCCGGCCATGGCGTAATCCTCAATGCGGTCAATCTCCGCGCCCAGGAGGCGCAGCTTTTCAGGCAAATCCTGGTAGCCGCGCTCGATGTGGCCGGCGGGGTCCTGCAGGATGGTTTCGCCCATGGCAAGCATGCCGGCCAGCATCAGGGCCGCGCCCGCGCGCAGGTCGGTGCTTTTGACGATGCCGCCCTCCAGCGGCGTGCCGCCGTCCACCAAGGCCACGTTGTTTTCCACGCGGATGCGCGCGCCCAGGCGGCATAGCTCGGAAACGTGCATGAAGCGGTTTTCAAACACGGTTTCGTTAAGCAGGCTGGTGCCGTGGCAGCGCAGGGCCACCACCGTCATAGGCGCCTGCATGTCAGTGGGAAAACCCGGGTAGGCTAAGGTACGTACCTCAAACGGCGACAGGGCGCTGCCGCTCAAGCGGATGCCCGCCGGCGTTTCGCGAATGCCAACGCCCGTTTCCGCCAGCTTAAACAGCAGGGAGCGCAGGTGGTCGGCGCACGCGCCGCGCACCAGCACGCTGCCCTCCGTAATGGCGGCGGCGCACAGCAGCGTGCCCGCCTCCACCCTGTCCGGGATGGGCTGGTACACCGCGCCGTGCAGGCGCTCCACGCCCATAATGGTTACCGTGCCCGTGCCCGCGCCGCTGATGCGCGCGCCCATCTGGTTAAGGCAATTTGCCAGATCCACAATTTCGGGCTCCTTGGCCGCGTTTTCAAGCGTGGTGCAGCCGTTGGCCAGGGTGGCGGCCATCATCAGGTTTTCCGTTGCGCCCACGCTGGGCAAATCCAGGTACACGCGCGCGCCGGTGAGCCGCCCGCTCAGCTGCCGCATGCCGCCCAGCGGGTGCACCTGCGCGCCAAGCGCCTGAAGGCCCTTGATGTGCAAATCAATGGGCCGCTGGCCTATGGCGCAGCCGCCCGGCAGGCCCACGCACGCGCTGCCCGTGCGCGCCAGAATGGGCCCCAAAATCAGGATGCTCGCGCGCAGCTTGCGCATCTGCTCCTCGTGCCCGGGGCTTTGCGGCTGCATGGCGCATACGGAGATATCCGTGCCGCTGCGGCTGACCTCCGCGCCGCAATCGCGCAGGATTTTCACCAGGGTATCCACATCGGTGATGCGCGGCACCTGCCGGATGATGAGCGGATCCTCCGTTAAAAGCCCCGCCGCCAAAAGCGGCAGCACCGCGTTTTTGGCGGAGCTTACCTCCACCTCGCCGCTAAGCCTGGGCGTGTGCTTAATCAAATACGTTGCCACGGCCAGATCACCTCGTTTAGCGCGGTGCGCCGCCCATGGTTGGTTTGCCAAAGCTGTGCCATGTTCATTCCCTCCCGTCGCGCTCATTTTGGCCGCCGCGCGCCGCCGCCATGTTGCGTGGAAACGTTTTTCAGCGCGGGGCAAATGCGCTTTTGCGGCGGGGTGCTAACAGCATTTGCCCGCATAGCCTAGCCTTGCGGCGGCGCGGGAGCGCGATGCGTGGAAAGTTTTTTCATGCCGCTGTTTCACCGCCCGCGCCGGGCTGTACCAGGTTTGCCAACTATGCTATAATCAGTACGCACATTACGAAAGGAACGCAAGCCATGAACAAATTTGTGCTCAAAGCTCCCTATCCCGCCAGCGGCGACCAGCCCGCCGCCATCGATTCGCTTGCCAGGGGCGTGCTGGATGGAAAAAAGGACCAGGTTTTGCTGGGCGTTACCGGAAGCGGAAAAACGTTTACCATGGCCTCCGTCATCGAGCGGGTGCAAAAGCCCACGCTGGTGCTGGCGCACAACAAAACCCTGGCCGCCCAGCTTTGCAGCGAGCTGCGCGCCTTCTTCCCGGACAGCGCGGTGGAGTATTTCGTATCCTATTACGATTACTACCAGCCCGAAGCCTACATTGCCTCCACCGATACCTACATTGAAAAGGACGCCTCCATCAACGAGGAGATTGACCGCCTGCGCCATTCCGCCACTGCCGCCGTGCGCGAGCGCAAGGACGTAATCATCGTTGCCAGCGTTTCCTGCATCTATTCCATGGGCGACCCCAGCGAGTACGAGGGCATGATGGTGAGCATGCGCCCCGGTATGCGCATAAGCCGCAACCAGCTGATTGAGCGCCTGGTGGAAATTCAATACACCCGGAACGATTTTGAGTTCACGCGCGGCAGCTTCCGCGTGCACGGCGACGTGCTGGAGATTATTCCCGCCAACGAGCGCGAGCATGCCCTGCGCATCGAGTTTTTTGGCGACGAGATCGACCGCATCCGCGAAATCGAGGTGGTCAGCGGAAACGTGCTGAGCACCCTTGAGCATGCCCTGGTGTTCCCCGCCACACATTATGCGATGGATCGCGAAAAAATGAACGAGAACATTGACCAGATCGAGCGCGACCTGGAAATACGCGCCAAGCAGCTGGAGGACGAGGGCCAGCCGCTTTATGCGCTCAGGCTGCGCCAGCGCACGCGCTACGATATTGAGATGATGCGCCAGATTGGCTTTTGCACGGGCATTGAAAACTACAGCCGCTACTTTGACGGCCGCAAGCCGGGCGACGCGCCCTACTCGCTTTTGGATTATTTTCCAAAGGACTTTTTGATGTTTATTGACGAAAGCCATGTGACCGTTCCGCAGGTGCGCGGCATGTACAACGGCGACCGCGCGCGCAAGCAAAACCTGGTGGATTACGGCTTCCGCCTGCCCAGCGCCTTTGACAACCGCCCGCTTTTGTTTGAGGAGTTCCGCGCCCGCCAGCACCAGACCATCTACGTGAGCGCCACGCCCGGCGAGTACGAGCTTGGCTTGAGCGAAAACACGGTGGAGCAGATCATCCGCCCCACGGGCCTGATTGACCCGCTGATTGTGCTCAGGCCCGCCACCGGCCAGGTGGACGACCTGATTGGCGAAATCAACAAAACCGTGGAGCAGGGCCAGCGCGTGCTGGTAACCACGCTTACCAAGCGCATGGCCGAAAGCCTTACCGATTACCTGAAGAACCTGGGAATCCGCGTGCGTTACCTGCATTCCGACATTCAAACCATGGAGCGCACGCAGCTGATTCGCGACCTGCGCCTGGGCGAGTTTGACGTGCTGGTGGGTATCAACCTGCTGCGCGAGGGCCTGGACATGCCCGAGGTAAGCCTGGTGGCCATCCTGGACGCGGACAAGGAGGGCTTCCTGCGCAGTGAAACCTCGCTTATCCAGACCATTGGCCGCGCGGCGCGCAACGTGGATGGACGCGTGATCCTCTATGGCGATATCCTTACCGAAAGCATGGAGCGCGCCATCAACGAAACCAACCGCCGCCGCGCCCTGCAACAGGCCTATAACGAGCTGCACGGCATTACCCCGCAAAGCGTAAAGAGCACCGTGCAGGCGCTGATTCGCATTACCGAAAGCATGCAGGACCACAAGCCCGACGATATGACCGACGAGGAATTGCAGGCCCTGATGCAAAGCGTGGAGGACCAGATGCTATCCGCCGCCAAGGCGCTGGACTTTGAAAAGGCCGCCAAGCTGCGCGACGAGCTGTTCCGCCTGCGTGGCGAAAAGCAGGACGGCATTCAAAAGCCGCAGCAAAGGCGGCATCGCAAGCAAGGGCTTCGCCCTTGACCCGTGGACTGCGGCCCCGATGGGGGCCGCAGGGCGCTGCGCGCCTGGCTGGCGCGGGGCGGGTGCGGGAATGCAAATACGCCAGGCGGCAAAAGGGCCGCCTGGCTTTTTTCCGCCGGGCCGCAGAAGGGCGGCCCGGCTTTGCGGGCGTCGGGATTGGCGGGGAGGACGCGGTGCGCTTCGCGCCGCGTTCCAGCCTGTCGATAAGCCCATGG
>ENA-UOJG01000829-UOJG01000829.1-human-gut-metagenome-genome-assembly--contig:-C47-NODE-829-length-38173-cov-21.353009_pt1 | contig 38173 bp, 44 predicted proteins | sample MGYA00242340_ERZ723887 | MGnify/ENA metagenome assembly ERZ723887 | reverse complement strand
TCAAGAAGAAATACGGAAAGAACGCCATCCTCAAGGGGATGAACCTTGAAGAAGGCGCGACTGCCAAAGACCGCAACGCGCAGATCGGCGGGCATAAGGCATAGACCGTTAATATAGGAGGACGTAGGATGTACACAAATAGCAAGTACGATGAGATCATGAGTCTTCCACACCACGTATCCAAAACCCGCCCACAGATGCCAATGTCAGATCGTGCGGCACAGTTCTCACCCTTTGCAGCCCTTACCGGCTACAATTCTGCCATCAGGGAAACCGGGCGACTGACCGAAGAGAGGATCGAATTGGACGAGGAAGCTCTGATGGCATTAAATATGAGGTATCAGCTTCTCATAGATTCCCTTAAGGAGTGCCCGGAGGTCAGGATCACCTACTTCAAGCCTGACGAACGGAAGTCTGGCGGCGCATATTTGACCATTACCGGTGTCGTCAAGAAAGTAGATGACTATAAGCGGTTGATTACCATGCAGGATGGCATGATTATCCCGCTGGATGATGTTCTGATGATTGAGGGAAAGCTGTTCTCTGGACTCCAATAATATGCTACCACATTGATAACAAGACGCAGCGATGATTCCATCACTGCGTCTTTGCTCATTTACAAGGAAAACAGGTACATCTATTGCGAAAAAGAACGCATAGCAAAACCGCAGACATCTCTGCCTGCGGTCACGTAACACGAATGCACTTTTCGTAAATCAGTTGTAATTCACGAAACATACGCTCGCTTCCCTGGCAGCACAGCATTTTTCAATATTTCTGACGGGATTTTTTGACGGAACTAAAACACCGCCAGCACCTTCAACGGGCAAGAAACATATACTCTGAACCACCTGCCTTTTGTGGGCCAGAGAAGAGTGGATATACGTTTGTAAAGTCGTCCGAACATCGGCGTGGCCCAGAAGCTCACTGAGGCTTTTGATGTCCACGCCATTTTCCATGCATCGGGTCGCGTAGGTATGCCGCATAGCATGGAAATTTCGATATCGGATGCCGCAGCGCTCCAACAGCTTCCGATACCGGTATTGCAGTGTGCGCGGCTCCATTGGCGTGTCCGTATTGGTCAACAGGTAGTTATCTTTTTGAATATTCTGAGTGGTCGTTTTCAACAACTCCAGCATATCATTGGGAATCGCCACAAGACGCACAGAACTGCTGCTTTTAGGGGATTGAACCACCAAATGTGTTCCGGAAGCATCCCGCACACGGGCAGCCGAGCGCTCAATTCGCAAGACGCCGGAGTGGTAGTCGATGTCGTTTCTTCGCAGGGCGCAGACCTCACCAAGCCGCAGCCCTGTGTTTAGAACCAAAAGGATACACAGTCCGGTGATATCCGGCATCTCCAACACCTTCTGCGCCAGCGCGGCTATTTCGTGATCGGAAAATACTTCGATCTTTTTCCCGCGATATGCGGGCAGTTCCATATCCCTGCCGGGGCAATCGCAATGGCATTTCTTTTTCACGACTTTGAAAATCGTTTTCAGCAGCACGCCGATATCCCTTGCGCTTTTGCATGACAATCCTGCGTCTTGGAGACGTCTGAAAAACGCAGAAAGTTTTTCCGCCGTCAAGTGGCGGAGTTGGATTGTCCCCAGCTCTGGAATGATATAATGGTTTGCCATATACTCGTAGCGCCCGACTGTCGAAGCCTTTAGAGCGCTGCGTCGGTCTGACAGGAAAAACGCAACCGCCTGGGCAACAGACATTTCACCTGTCAAGATAGGCTTCTGAGGTATATTTTCCTCCATCTTCCGCCGCTTCTCACGGCAGGCTGCGTAGCTTTTGGCATAGACATAGCCGTATTCTGCCTTACCAGCAGGTGTCCGGCCGCGAATATATCGGCCTTCCCACCGGCCATCCTTACGTTTGTAGATGTTCTCACCTCTACGTGGCATAAGTTTCCCTCCTCGACGATAATTTTGACGGTTAAAAAACGGGCAACACAATGTTTTCGACCTGTGACTTCCAATTTGTGGGAACTGTAAATATTCGCTTTGACAAGTTTGCAGAAAATCTTTGCTTTTTCACAGATTTTATGGTTTTTCCGTTGACTTCTTTTGCGAATCCATGTATAGTAGAAAACGAAGTTAGGGTAGTTATACTATCGTGAATTACAACTGATTTACGAAAAGCACGGATCGCTGATCCGTATCTTTAGTATGCACGCACCGTAACAATATAAACCATTTTTATCAGACAAGTAAATATGATTCAATGACGCCGTGTGGCTGTGCGTCGTAAAGACTTTTTTCAGAAGAAGTCAGACAGCAGCCTAAAAGGAACTTGGGTTAAAACCCCACCGCGGTCGGCACTGTGAGCACTATGGAAACGGTCGAAGCAGCATGAGCTGCTGGGTAATGCCGCCATTGGGACGCAAGTCCTGAGAAGGTAGATCGTATACGTGAGGCGAATGTCTCGCAGCTTGTGTGCCTGTCTAATCTGGAAAACCTGAATGCAGTATTCATCAGCGAAGGAATATCGCAGGCGGAACGACTGGCGAAACTCAATGCCATTGCCATCAGCCAGATGAAGGTGCTGACGGAAGATCACAGAATTTTGCAGCTCGATGCGACTGAAAACAAGTAATTGAATGAACTCCGTTTTTCGAACATTTTTGACGAAAAGCGGAGTTCTCCTTATCTGCAAAGCCTTGATTTATCAAGGCTTTTTTCTTTTACTGATTAAGAACATGCACAGCAAAACTCTCAGAATGCGGAACGATTATTATCATGAAAGGTCGTTATTTGAACACGGTTTTCTCACAAATTCTCGTGATAAGCGACCGCAAAGGCTTGTGGAGTCTTGTATCTCAAAGTTCTGTGAAGGCGCACCTCATTGCAAAACTGAACATTGAGTTGATACCACATATAGTTGTGGAATGACGGATTTCTTCTCTCGACGGAAGAAAAAATATCTGGTATACTGAAATAAATCACTTGGCGGAGATCATATGTGGCGGGAGGGAAATACCATGCTGATGAATTCCAATGAATATTTACATATTGTCGAGTCAATCAAGCAGGAGATCCGCACAGCGCAGTATCGTGCGGCGGTCAGCGTCAATCGGGAGTTGTTGCTCCTTTATCACTCCATCGGTGAGGTCATCAACGCCCACAAGACGTGGGGCAGCAAGTTCGTGGAGAATCTTGCCGCCGATATCAAGCTTTCCTTCCCGGACGCCACCGGCTACTCAGTGAGAAACCTGAAGTATATGGCGAAGTTTGCGCTGCGTTTTCCGGATAAGGAAATTGTGCAAGCGGCACTTGCACAAATTACCTGGTATCATCACATTGCCCTGATGGATAAGGTGAAGAACCCTGAGGAGCATATTTGGTACGCCGAGCAAGCTGCGCAGAACGGGTGGTCTCGCAATGTGTTAGTCCACCAGATCGAAAGCGGTCTGTATCAGCGGCAGGTGTTGGCAGAAAAGGTATCCAACTTTGAGAATCGGCTGCCCTCCCCGCAGAGCGAGCTTGCGGCGCAGACCATGAAAGACCCTTATATCTTTGACTTCATCCCATTCAAAGCGGACATGGTGGAGCGCGATATTGAGCAGGCGCTGGTCAAGGACGTAACGAAGCTGCTGCTGGAGTTGGGGACAGGTTTTGCTTTCCTCGGCAATCAATACCACCTGAATGTAGGCGGCGATGATTTCTATATTGACCTGCTGTTTTACAACCTCAATCTCCGCTGCTATGTGGTGATCGAGTTGAAAACCGGCGAGTTCAAACCGGAGTACGCCGGACAGCTGAACTTTTATCTCTCAGCGGTGGACGGTATCCTAAAGAAAGCGCAGGACAATCCCTCTATTGGTCTGTTGCTCTGCAAGAGTAAGAATGACCTTGTGGCGGAGTATTCCCTCAAGGACATGAGCAAGCCCATCGGCGTCAGCGCCTACCAGATCACCAGCAATCTACCGGAGGAACTGGGACGCCAGCTGCCATCTGTGGAGGATATTCAAAAGCGGATCAAGGGTGTGAAAGAGTAATTTACAGACAACAAAACCTGTGGGCAATCACAAGTTAACAAACAGGTTTAGATGCCATGCGGTGAAAACCGCATGGCATCAAGCCTTTCCGGGGTTTTCCACACCCCGATTTTACCGGTTTTGAGCATGGATGTCAGAGCCGTCTGAGAGGCGTTCAACGTGATTTGAACCCCCTCTTTTCTGTTTTCTGGCGATAAAATCGGATGCAGCCCCCTTTTGTACGAGGAGTTTCCTCGCAAAAGGGGGCTTTTTTCATAAAAAAGTTTCACAAAGTTTAGAGCGTCGGTTTGTTGGTTTCGTAAAACCATCGAACCGGCGCTCTTTTTGTGTTTAAGGATAGATTAAGGGCGAAAGCCCGGAGAGGAGCGATATATGCGAAAACCAACAAGACCATTGGCGCGGCGGATCGACGAGCGGCAGCCAGCACCCTATCAGCAGAGGTCACCGGAGCCGGTATTCTGCAATGAGCATGAACGATGCCAGGGCTGTCCCTACCCACGCCACGGCATTGTCTACTGGCATCGGGACGGGACTTGCTTGCGGACAGATATGGAGGAAATAGGACGGAGGCAGAAGTTATGAACGATAATCAGAGCAACCGTATGGCGATGGGAGGTATCACATGATCATTCAGGCAGAACTAAAGCGAAAACAGTCCGAGTATGAAGGTGAGCCGTGCAGCGTTGACAAGGTAATTGAACTGCCCGCCCAGCGTTTCCAGCAGTTCAGCCGCGCACTGCTGCCGGACTATGATTTCATTGCGGAGAACAAAACTGCCATCCGGCATGATACAGATTTACGTCACTGCCTGCTCATCCTCGATGCGGAGGGAACAGGCGGCATCCTTGTTGATCCGCAGGGTTATAACTACGCCCGATACAGCGCATTTGTTCCGAATGCCCGCAGTCTGCTGACACCGGATGTGGCAATCGACCGCAGTTATATTTCACCGGCAGAGCCTTGGCGAGACGAGAGCCGGGATGAAATGCTCCGCATGACATTGCACGTCGATGGGAAGCCGGACTACGTCCTCGTCCTCCCTGCTGATGAGAAATATCTCGATGCCGTGAAAGTATATCTTGGCGTGAATGATTTTGCGGAGGCACAGATCCGAGACGTGCGATTCAAGGTGCCCTATATCGGAGAATACATTCGGACACCGGATTGTCCTTTCGTAGAGGATTTACAACGACTATGCGGAAGCAATGGAGGGAATTTGGAAGAAGGACGGGATGCTCCTGACCTACGCGGCCATTCTGGATGTCGAGCGGCCTGATACGCTGCATCGGGCGCGTGAGCTCTTGCAAAAGATGGACAACTACCAACGCATCGTGGACACCTACGGTTACGGCCAGCAGCGCTTGCAGGAACGGCTGGGACTGGATGACGAGACCATCGCGGAGCTGGAGGGCTAAGCGGATAGCTCCATATCCCGGGTTGTTCGGTAAAAGAGAACACATCCCAGTTCTGCTTCCAGTGCCTGAATATGCCGTGAGAGCGTGGATTGCGAGATGTGCAGTTTTTGTGCAGCTGCACTGAATTTCTGTATCTCCGCCAATACCACAAAGTCCTGCAAAAAAGATAATTCCATCTCCATCACCCGCTCTTAGTATATATGCAGATTCTGCATAAGTCGACGAGAATATGAAACAACTATAGGATGAAGTTCTTGTGTGACTTGTTTATAATTAGTATAGAAGGCAACCCTTCAATTTTGTCTGTTTTGTACGAAGCGGAAGTAAAAGGAGAAAGAGACTATGGCAGAACTGAGACCAAAAATCGTAAAGCTCTGTAAGATCATCGGGGGATTCTCCGGCGTGATGAATAAAATCGACGAAAACGCGCCGGAATATTACTGTATGGCTTCCATTCTGACAGACGATGAGGCTGACATTGCAATCGCTGCAGGGCTGCGAAAAGAACGTACCGCAGAATATTTAGCGAAAAAGATCGGCAAAAGCGTGGCGGAGGCTCAGAAGCTGGCGGAGCATTTGGCGTGGATCGGCGTATTCCGCATCACCACCGATCCAGCGGATGGGAAAGACCGCTTCTTCATGCAGATATTCGCACCCGGAATCATGGAAATGCTGGTGAACAACAAGGAGCTGCTGGCTACGCATCCGGAGGTAGGGCGTGCATTTGAGGAATATACCCGCATCCGCATGGCCACTATGGCACCCATGATGCCCAATGGTTACGGCCTGATGCGGGTGGTGCCGGTAGAGAGTGCCATCAAGGATATCCCCGGTGTCAACGACTTTGACAAGCTCAGCTATTACATCGACAAGTATGACATTTTCTCCGTGTCACCATGTTCCTGCCGTGCCTCTCGCCGTACACTGGGGGATGGCTGCGGTCATCTGGAGGAGGATATGTGCATCCAGATGGGCAAGGGCGCGGAGCATTATATCCGCACAGGGCGTGCCCGGCAGATCACCCGCGAGGAGGTCTATGCGATCCTCAAGCGCGCTGAGGAAAACGGCCTGATGCACGACATGCCCAATATTGAGGAACCCGGCGAGAGCGCTGCCATCTGCAACTGTTGTGCCTGTTCCTGCTTTGGCCTGCGTGTAGGTATGCTGTACGGCGCACGGGATGTGATCCGCTCCAACTTTGTGGCGGAGATCGATGAAAGCAAATGCGTGGCCTGTGGACAGTGTGTGGAGAGCTGCCCTGGTAACGCGTTGAAGTTGGGTCAGAAGCTGTGCAGCAAGACACCGTTGGAACAGCCGGAATACCGCAAGATGTCTGATTCCGTATGGCATGAAAGTGACTGGAACGTAAACTACCGGGAAAACAGGGAGGATACCGTCGCCACCGGCACCGCGCCCTGCAAGACCGCCTGTCCCGCCCATATTGCCGTGCAGGGCTATCTGCGTCTGGCGGCGGAGGGAAAATATCTGGAGGCACTTGCCCTGATCAAGAAAGAGAACCCGTTCCCGGCAGTCTGCGGACGTATCTGCAACCACCGCTGTGAGACGGAGTGTACCCGCGGCACGGTGGATCAGGCGGTGGCCATTGACGAGGTCAAGCGTTTTATCGCTGACCATGACCTCCATGAGGCTACCCGTTATGTGCCGCCCATGGTAAACCAGATCGGTAGGCCCTATGACGAGAAGATCGCCGTCATCGGCGCAGGTCCTGCCGGTATGAGCTGTGCATTCTTTCTGGCGGAAAAAGGCTATAAGCCCGTGGTATTTGACAAGGCGGCACGCCCTGGCGGTATGCTGATGAACGCCATTCCTAGCTTCCGGCTGGAGAAGGATGTCGTGCAGGCAGAGATCGATATTCTTCACGAAATGGGCGTGGAATTCCGCTGCGGCGTAGAAGTCGGCAAGGACATCACCATTCAACAGCTGCGGAACGAGGGCTTCAAGGGCTTCAATGTAGCCGTTGGTTTGCAATCCGGCGGAAATCTGAACATCCCCGGCGCAGATGCCGCAGGTGTTATGGCCGGTATTGATTTCATCAAGCGGGTAAATCTCACCTGCGATATGAAGCTGAAGGGAAAGGTCGTAGTCATCGGCGGTGGCAATATCGGCGTCGACGTAGCGCGTACTGCTGTCCGCTGCGGCGCTGACAATGTGGAACTGTACTGCCTTGAGAGCTATGACGATATGCCCATGGGCGAAGAGGATCGCAGCGAATGTGAACGGGATGGCATCACCATCCATGCCGGATGGGGGCAAACGGAGATCGTGACCAGAAACGGCAAGTGCACCGGTATCAAGTTCCGTAAGTGCGTGTCGGTCAAAAACGCAGAGGGTCGCTTTGCTCCTGTATTTGATGATGCCGTTACGGAGGAAGCGGCCTGCACGACGGTGCTGTACTGCATTGGTTGCGGCCTGTGTACCACCAAGTGTGCCTTTGATGCCATTCATTTGAAGAAGGCACGTGAGTGGCAGGCTAGGGCGTTTGAAACTATGCCCATCAAGGTAGCGGAGTATCTGGTGAAAAAGACCGGTAAGGTCATCGCCAAGGCGGTCAGAAAGTAATGCACGAGTTGGGTATCGCAGATGCTATCTGCAAGACGGTTACGCGAATCGTTGGGGAAAACGGCGTTGAACTTCTCCGCAGCGTTACGGTGGAGGTGGGCGATCTCTCCGGCGTGGTACCCCGTTTTCTGCTGGACTGCTGGGAAGCTGTGACGGCGGACACTGCGTTGGCCGGCGTGCGGCTGTTGCTGCACGCCGTGCCGGCCACGGCCAGATGCGAGGATTGCGGCAGTGCATTTGTAGTGGACACCGCGTCCCTGCGCTGTCCTGATTGCGGCGGTGATAAACTGACACCGTTAAGTGGACAGGACTTGACCATTGCCGAGATCGAGGCGGAGGAAACATAACTGAAAGGCGGAAAATGTCCGCGAATGAGGATTAAGTATCCAGTTCTTCTGGTGCAGGAGAACTGCAAAGACTGTCTTGTGAAAAAGCTTACTTGCGATACGATGGGTTTTATTGTAAAATAACAAGTACACAATGTCGAATAAGCAGTAAGCTTATATAGAATCGCGAGCAGGAGGATGATCCCGTGGTCTTATATACAAAAAAGCTTATTATGGCAACCTTTCGTGAAATGTTGTCAGAATCTCCGTTTGATAAGATCACTGTAGCAGCACTGGTCAAGCGGGCCGGAATCAGCCCCAATACTTTTTATTATCACTATCAGGATATTTATGGGTTGTTGGATGCGTGGTTTCAGGAGCAAGTAGAGTCCTTTGTCCCAAACGGGGAACCTATTGAGTGGGTTTCTACCACGAAAGCGATTTTGCATCGATGCAGGGAACATCCTCAGATCATCTACCATATTTTTGACGGACTCTCCCGCGACCGGTTGGAGAGATACATCTTCTCGCTGACAAATGATCCATTCTCACGGATCGTGCGCCAAGCGGCGCAGGAACATCCGATTTCAGAGGAACGATGCTATCGCATTGCTACGTTTTGCCGATACGCCTATATCGGTTTTGCTATGATGGAACTGAAAAAGAGTATAGACAAGGAGGCGATACCATGTCTAAGCTGCTGTTTACATCGGAATCTGTGACCTGCGGCCATCCGGACAAGATTTGCGATCAAGTGGCAGATAAGATTTTGGATGAACTGCTGACGAGAGTCCCTGACTCGCGCGTTGCCTGCGAAGTGACCTGTGCCGAAAATCAACTGCACATCTTTGGTGAGGTGACATCTCAAGCGGAGATCGACTACCCCGCTATAGCGCGGCAAGTCATTACGAGAATCGGCTATACCTAGCCGGGACGAGGCTTTGACGCGGATACATGTATCGTCCATGTGGATCTGCATCAACAGTTCCCTGATATTGCACGGGGGATCGCCCGAGGTCGTAAAGACGAGCAGTTGGACGCTGGGGCGGGAGACCAAGGCATGATGTTCGGCTACGCTTGCAATCAGACTCCCAGCTTTATGCCGCTGCCGATTGAACTGGCACATGAACTTGCCCGGCGGTTGGAACTCGTGCGGTGTACAAATGAACTGCCTTTTCTGCTGCCAGATGGAAAGACACAGGTGACTGTTGAGTATGATGGGGACCGGCACATTCGCATTGCATCGGTTTTGGTTGCTGCACAGCACAGGGAGGAAGTCTCTACGGAAGCGGTTCGTGCCGAAGTGTGCCGTCATGTAATCGAAGCGGTTTTGCCTGCCGAACTGCTTGACGAAGACACGCAGATATTTGTCAATTCTACCGGGAGGTTTGTGCATGGCGGTCCCGCCGCTGATTCCGGACTGACCGGACGCAAACTGATGGTGGACACCTATGGCGGTTACGCCCGCCATGGGGGCGGCGCGTTCTCCGGAAAAGATGCTACCAAAGTGGATCGCAGCGGTGCGTACATGGCTCGATACATCGCCAAGAACATCGTGGCACAGGGCTTGGCCGACCAGTGTGAGATACAGCTCAGCTATGCCATCGGTTTGGCAGAGCCAATGGCAGTATGCGTCGAGACATTTGGAACCGAAAAGGTAGATAGGGAGATTTTAAGCCGTGCAATACAGAACAGCGTGGATATGCGCCCTGCCGCGATCATCCAGCGCTTCGGACTGACGCGACCCATTTTCTCCAGAGTCTCCTGCTACGGACATTTCGGCAGCAACGCCAGCCTGATGCCATGGGAGCAGACAGACCTGAAAATCAGATTATGATCATACATAAGAGGTGAAGAAAGAATGGAAAAAAAGAAGAAGGTCAGGTTCCTCGTGGTATGGCTATTGATCACCGCGGTGTTCTTGGCCGGATCCCTGCTGGTTCCGGGACATGGAAAGTCGGAATCCGTGCAGGCGGCCATGCGCGACGCGGTGCTTCACGGAACGAACCGTATCAGCCTGTTCGGGCTGAAGGACGTAAATCCGGCATACATCTCCTCGTTGGTGGTGGTAGGCGCACTGCTTCTGGCGGCGCTGCTGCTGCGCGTCTTTGTGATCCCACGATTTAAGATGGTGCCGGGGAAGCTTCAGATGGCTATTGAGACGGTGGTGAGTATGTTTGACGGCATGGCCCGCGGCAATAGTCCTCACCGGTACAAGTTCCTGGGGGCGTATGCCTTTGGAGCGGGCGTGTATATCTTTGTGGGCACGCTGTTTGAGCTGTTCGGCTTTCAGGCCGTCACCACCAACGGACACACCATCGCCTTACCGGCGCCGCTGTCGGATGTGAACGCAGCCATTTCACTGGGCTGCCTGTCCTATCTGGTCATCATGGGCGGCGGCATCCTCAATAATGGCGTCAAGGGCTTGGGCAAAACGCTGAAGGATTTTTCCCTGCCGATCTCCATGAGCTTCCGCATGTTCGGCGCACTGCTCAGCGGACTGCTGGTGACGGAGCTGGTGTACTACTATGTGACGCTAAGCTATGTGATCCCTGTGATCGTGGCGGTGCTGTTTACGCTGCTGCACGCGCTGATCCAGGCCTATGTGCTGACTATGCTGACCACGCTGTTCTACGGTGAGGTATCTGAGAAGCAGGAGCGCAAGCCCCAAAAGGGCAAAAAGGAAAAGACCATCGAAACTGCAAATATTTGACGGAGGAAAATGAAATCATGAAAAAGCTGCTGAATAAAAGAGTGTTCGCCTTAGTGCTGTGTCTGGTGCTGGCGTTGACCGCCATGCTGACCGTGACTGCGTTTGCTGATACTGAGCCGGCAGACAGTGCCGCCGCAGCACAGGAAGAAGAGACTTCCACTGACAGTGCCACCAACGGCAAGGCCATCGCATCCGGTATCGCCATCGGTATTGCTGCTGCCGGCGGCGCTATCGGCATGGGTATGGCCGTCGGCAAGTCCGCCGAAGGCATTGCCCGTCAGCCGGAGGCCGAGGGTAAGATCCGTACCACCATGATGCTGGGTCTGGTGTTTTTGGAAACCGCCATCATCTACGCCCTGCTGGTGGTTATCCTGATCATCTTCGTGCTGTAAGAAATGGGGCGTAGCGTATGAGTAACATCCCTCTGAATATTGATTGGCAGCAGATATTGCTGCATTTCTTCAACTTCTCCATTCTGGTGGGCGGCTTGTATCTGCTGCTGTTCAAACCGGTGAAGAATTTTATGGATAAGCGTGAAAAGCACTATGCCGACATGGAATCTGCCGCCGTGGATCGCGAGAAAGATACCGAGGCATTAAAGGCGGCCATGGCACAGCGTGAGGCTGCGCTGGAAGCTGAACTGGAGGAAAAGCGTGCCGCTGCTGCTCAGGAGGCTGAGAATTACATGCAGCAGCAGCGTGACGCAGCCAAGGCACAGGCGGACAAGATCCTGTCCGACGCCCGTACCGCCGCCGAGAGCGAGCGCGTGAAAATCGTGGCGGAGGCCAACCGCGAGGCAGTGGCCATTGCCGAGGATGCCATGGAGAAGCTTCTGGCGGCACAAACAGATCAAGCCTATGATGCCTTTGTGAATGCTGCGGAGGAGGAAGAGCATGAACACTGATGCACGCCTGATGGCGAAACTGTTCAGCGCCTGCCCGCCTGACGGCTCGCAGAAAGCGAAGCTGGAGGATGTGCTGTCGAAGAGGTACGGCAAAGCTGTTGAGCTGGTGTGGCAGGAGGATCGCTCCGTGGCGGGAGGCTTCCGCATCGAACTGGGCACAGAGATCATCGACTGGACGGTGGAAGGCCGGTTGAGTCAGTTAAAGGAGAAGCTGACCGGCATCAAGAGCGCCGACGGTTCAGTGATCCCTCTGATCCGAGATGCGGTAAAGAACTGGGTGCCGGAGGTGTGCGCCCGCGAGGTGGGCAGCGTGCTGACCGTGGCAGACGGCATCGCCTATGTGGACGGTTTGGCGGGAGCCACCTACGGCGAGATACTGCTGTTTGAAGGCGGCATCCGGGGCATGGTGCAGGAGCTGCGGGAGGACCGCATCGGCTGCATCCTGTTCGGCCGTGTAGATGAGGTCAGCGAGGGCACGGCGGTATACCGTACCGGAAAGACCGCCGGTATCGGTGTGTCAGACGGTATGGTTGGCCACGTAGTGGATGCACTGGGCGCACCCATCGACAACGGCGGAGACATCGCCGTAGACGAGTACCGCAAGATTGAGAGCCCGGCTCCCGGCATTATGGATCGCCAGCCGGTGAATACCCCCATGGAGACGGGTATTTTGTCCATCGACTCCATGTTTCCCATTGGCCGCGGCCAGCGTGAGCTGATCATCGGCGATCGACAGACCGGCAAGACGTCCATCGCCATTGACACCATCCTGAACCAGAAGGACAAGAACATGATCTGCATTTATGTGGCCATCGGCCAAAAGGCCAGCTCCGTAGCGCAGATCGCGGAAATGCTGCGCAAGCGCGGCGCCATGGAGTATTCTATTATTGTCTGTGCCAGCGCGGGCGAATCCGCGTCCATGCAGTATATCGCCCCCTATGCCGGGGCGGCCATCGGCGAGTACTTTATGAACAGGGGAAAGGATGTGCTGATCGTATACGACGATCTTTCCAAGCATGCCATCGCTTATCGCGCCCTGAGCCTGCTGCTGGGACGTTCCCCCGGACGCGAGGCTTATCCCGGCGATGTATTCTATCTGCATTCACGTCTGCTGGAGCGGGCGGCACGGCTCAGCGATGCGCGTGGCGGCGGCAGCATGACGGCCCTGCCCATCGTAGAGACGCAGGCGGGCGACGTATCCGCTTATATTCCCACCAACATCATTTCCATTACCGACGGCCAGATCTTTCTGGAGAGCAGTCTGTTTTTCTCCGGACACCGTCCGGCGGTGAACGTGGGGCTGTCCGTGTCCCGTGTGGGCGGCGCGGCGCAGACCAAGGCCATGAAAAAGGCGGTCGGCACACTGCGTCTCGAACTGGCGCAGTACCGTGAGATGGAAGTGTTTACCCAGTTCTCCAGCGATCTGGATGAAGAGACCAAGAGCCAGCTGGCCTACGGCCAGAGCCTGATGTACATTTTGCGGCAGGGGCGCAGTGCCCCGCTGAGTCAGGCACAGCAGATCGTCACGCTGGTGAGCGCCATGGCACACATTTATCAGCAGGTGCCTGTGGCGCAGGTCTGTGCCCTGCGGGACGATATCCTGAAGGAGTTTGCCGCCAACCGCCAGAGCCTGATGCTGGAGCTGGAGCAGGGAACGGTTCTGACAGACGATTTGCGTGGGCAGATCATCGAATTTGCGAAGACCGCACTGGAGAAATTCCAGCGCACAGGCGGGCGGTGAGAACATGGCAAGCACCAGTGAGATCCGCCGGCGCATCGGAAGCGTCCGGCAGACCCAGAAGATCACCCACGCCATGTACCTGATCTCGCAGGCCAAGCTGCGCAAGGCCAAGCAGGAGCTGACCAATACCCGCCCCTATTTCCAGGCACTGCAGACCGAAGTAGGACGCGTATTCAACGCGGACAGCACCATTGAGAGCCGTTATCTGCTGCCGGTGGACGGTAATGCCAGACCATTGCCCGGCGTGACGGCCTGCCTGCTGATCACGGCGGACAAGGGGCTGGCCGGGGCCTACAACCAGAATGCCATCCGGCAGGCTCAGCAGCTGCTGGCCGACCACAAGGATACAGCGCTGTATGTGGTGGGGGAATATGGCCGCCGCTGGTTCACGCAGCGGAATATTCCCATTGAAAAAAGCTTTCAGTATACAGCGCAGGAGCCCACTTTGGGCAGGGCGCGGCATATCGCCGAGCTGCTGCTGGAACGGTTCGATGCCGGAGAGATCAATGCCGTGTGGGTCATTTATACCGATATGAAGAACGGGCTGGAGGCCGTGGTGCGGCAAGCTCAGCTTCTGCCGCTGCACCGCGACCACTTCGCCGCGGCCGCCGCCGAGACTGCCAGGGATAAGGTGTATGAGTTTGTGCCGTCTCCCGGCGCGGTGCTGGACAACGCCGTGCGAAGCTGCCTGACCGGTTATATTTACAGTGCGCTGGTGGACAGCTTCTGCAGTGAACAGAGCGCTCGCATGACCGCCATGAACGCGGCGGATCAGAACGCGGAGGAGCTGCTGAAGGATCTGTCCGTACAGTTCAACCGTGCACGTCAGGCGGCCATCACGCAGGAGATCACCGAAGTCTCCGCCGGTGAGCGTGCACAGCGCAGTAAGAAAGAAAGAGAGGGCTGACCGCAATGAAACAAGGTATTATCACGGGCATTTCCGGCCCTGTGATCGATGTCCGCTTCCCGGAGGGGAAGCTGCCTGCCATCAACGAGGCGCTGACCGTGGAGGCCAACGGACATTGCTACACCATGGAAGTGGAGCAGCATCTGGAAAATAAGACTGTTCGCTGCGTGGTAATGGCAGACAGCGATGGACTGGGCCGCGGACTGTCCGTCATCGCCACCGGTCACGGCATCGCGGTGCCGGTGGGTGAAAAAACGCTGGGGCGTATGTTCAATGTGCTGGGCGAACCCATTGACGGCGAGCAGCCGGTGGACGATAGCGTCCCTCGCTGGGAGATCCATCGGCCCGCCCCCACCTTTGCCGAGCAGATGCCTACGGCGGACATCCTGGAGACCGGCATCAAGGTCGTCGATCTGCTGGAGCCATACCCCAAGGGTGGTAAGATCGGCCTGTTCGGCGGCGCCGGTGTGGGTAAGACCGTCCTCATTCAGGAGCTGATCCACAATGTCGCCATGGAACACGGCGGCTATTCCATTTTTACCGGCGTAGGCGAACGCAGCCGCGAGGGCAACGATCTGTGGGGCGAAATGCAGGAAAGCGGCGTATCCGACAAGACAGCGCTGGTATTCGGGCAGATGAACGAGTCTCCCGGTGTTCGTATGCGTGTGGCATTGTCTGGCCTGACCATGGCAGAGTACTTCCGCGACGAGGAGCACAAGGATGTGCTGCTGTTTATCGACAACATTTTCCGTTTCGTGCAGGCGGGCAGCGAGGTATCTACCTTGCTGGGGCGCATGCCCTCCGCCGTGGGCTATCAGCCTACGCTGGCTGGAGAGATGGGTGCGCTGCAAGAGCGCATCACCTCCACGAAGAATGGTTCTGTTACCTCTGTGCAGGCGGTGTATGTTCCCGCTGACGACCTGACCGACCCCGCCCCTGCTACCACGTTTTCCCATCTGGACGCCACTACGGTGCTGAGTCGTAAGATTGCCGAGCAGGGTATTTACCCCGCCGTGGATCCGCTGGAGTCTACCTCCCGCATCCTTGAGCCGGATATCGTGGGCGAGGAGCATTACAATATCGCCCGCGCGGTGCAATCCACGCTGCAAAAGTACCGGGAGCTTCAGGATATCATTGCCATTCTGGGCATGGAAGAACTCAGTGATGAGGATAAGAAGACCGTAGCACGCGCCCGCCGCATCCAGCGTTTTTTGTCCCAGCCCTTCTACGTGGCAGAGAAGTTCAGCGGTGCGCCCGGCGTGTTCGTGCCTTTGCGCGAGACCCTGCGCGGCTTCAAGGAGATCCTGTCCGGCACTATGGACGACTATCCTGAAGCGGCATTCTTCAATGCGGGTACCATCGACGATGTAAAGCGCAAGGCCGAAGGACTGCAGAAAGGCGGCATGTGATGGCGGCGGTATTTCAGCTGGACGTGCTGGCAGCCTGCGTGCCTTTCTTCCAAGGCAGGTGCGTGTCAGTGATTATCCCTACTGTCGATGGTGAGTACGGCGTTTTGGCAGGGCACAGTAATACCGTCGGCGCTGTGTGCGACGGTGAGCTGCGGTTCGAGACCGAGGATGGGTTGACCCACCGTGCCGCTGTGGCACAAGGTGTATTCAAAATTGACGGGGAGCGGATGTTGCTACTACTGGACGCGGCGGAACGACCTGAGGACATTGATATAAACCGTGCCCTTCGCGCCCGTCAGGAGGCAGAGGAGCAGTTGCGCCAGAAGCACAGTATGGCGGAGTATCAAATTGCTCAGGGTAATCTGTCACGCGCACTGAACCGCCTGCGTGTCAGTGGTAAGATGTGAGAAAAGGCGACAAGCGAAAAGACGGAATAAAGAAGCCCCGCATGATGCGGCGGTGACTTAGGAAAACATTGAAGCAAGGAACGGTATAGCTTAACGGCTATGCCGTTCTTTGCTCTTTTTTACTTGTGTTACGGGCATTTTCGCTTGCCCGTGTGAAGTCAAATGCACCGATGAAGTTATAGACGATGGTGATTTCCCGCGTTCTGGATTTCTTGTCAACATGGGAAACTTCGATCCTGTCAATGAAAGCACGGAGAACAGCCGCGTCAAGCTCCTGCAAATCCGTGTACTTCTTCACGGCAGCGATAAACGCCTTGACATTGGTTTTCTGCTGCTCCTGCTGCTTCAGATCCTTGCGCAAGACTTCTGCCATTGATTTCAGGTTGCTTTGTTCCAACTCATAGTCATGGGACATTTTGATAAACCGTTCGTCTGACAGCTTGCCGATCACGTTGTCCTCATACAGTCGGGAGATAATACGGTCAAGCTCGGCAATCCGCGTGTCCGCCTTTGCCAGCATTTCACGCTTCGGAACAAACTCTGCATCCCTGTCCCGCATATCGCTCTCGGCTGCGTCCTGAATGAACTCCGCTTCATGTTCTGAAACATAGGAGATTGCTTCCCGCAGATTTCGCAGAACAATTTCATGCAGCACGACATTCTTGATAGAATGGGTCGTGCAGAGATCCTTGCCCTTGCGGTAGGTGGAGCAGATGAAGTATTTCTGGTTCTCCGCAAAGTTGGTAGCGCGGCATTGATACATTTTGCCGCCGCACTCTGCGCAATACAGAAGCCCGGAGAACATACCCATTTCACCCATCTTGGTAGGACGGCGACGCGCCTTGCGAATGTTCTGAACAATCAGGAACACGCTTTCCTCGATGATCGGCGGCTGGGTGTTCTCGAAGATCACCCAATTCTCAGGGTCATTCCAGATTTTCTTCTTGCTCTTGTAGGACTTCTTTGTGGTCTTGAAGTTTACTGTATGCCCCAGATAGTCTACGCGCTCCAAAATGCGGGAAACCGTTTCATTTGTCCATTTGTACGGGTCTGCTGTCGGCTTGTTGCTGGTCGGCAGACCTTTCGCATGGCAATAGGCGGTTGGGTTCAAGATTTGCTGCTGTTTGAGCCATTTAGCAATCTGCGTGGGTCCCTTGCCGGACGCGCACAGGGAGAATATCTTCTGTACGACGGCTGCGGCTTCTTCATCGACGATCCATTTCTTTTTGTCCTCTGGGTTTTTCATATACCCATATCGCAATATGCTGAAGCTGTTCCATTCTCGCATCCAGCGCAGCACTAATCTCCGCACACTCAAACAGCTCCTTATTCACATACTCCTGTTCTGGAATATCCTTTTTATACCGAATTTTGTGTTCCAAGCTTGCCCGCCAATCCATTGAGATTGTGCGGAACTGCACTTCGACCTTCATCATCCGCTTTTGGTCATGCAGGAAAATCGGCGTTTCCACGATCAAATGGAGGCTGCGATAGCCGTTTGGCTTAGGTTCTTTTATATAGTCCTTACGATTGATAAGGTGAATGTCGTCCTGCCTTAAAAACGCATCGGCAAGCTGGTAAATGTCCGAGGGGAAGGAGCAAATTACTCTTACACCGGCAATATCATTCAACTTTTCCTCGATATTGGTCAAATTAAGAGGGTAATTTTGACGCCGGAGCTTTTCAACGATGCTGTCCACGGACTTGATCCTTGTTTTTATTGTTTCAATCGGATTCCGGTCATATTGGAGTGACAGTTCCTCGTTCAGTACATTGAACTTTGTTGATACCTCCATCATGGCGCAGCGGTATACAGAGGACGAATGGGCCGATGTGATGGCTCAGCTCAAGCGGCTGACGGAGGACAAGGTGAAGATGCTGCGGCCGCTCTTTGCGCTGGCAGAGCTGTGTTATAGCGGCGGAGATGCCATCACGCTGTCCGGCACACTGCTCTGTCATGCCAGGATCGAGACGGATGCCGTTTTGGAGACCGGCGACGACGGATGGCTCCTGCGCCGCGGCTGAGATGCCGTCGGGCGGGCGAACGGTGTAAATTTGTGGGAGGATCGCTCTTGACAATCGCCTGTTCTTGCGTATAATAGTCAATATATATTATGCGATATGCATTGCGCGATCTATTTCTGGTGAAAGGATGCAGACGATGGCTCCGAAGAATAAGTTCACAAAGAAAGAAATGGTAGAAGCGGCGCTGCGGGTCGTGCGGGCCAAGGGGATCGACGGACTGACGGCAAAGACGATAGCGGATGAGCTGGGTACGTCTACGCAGCCGATCTTTACCGCCTTTGGCTCCATGGACGGCATCAAGCAGGAGGTCTATGCCGCCGCGATCAGCGTGTACGACCGCTATGCGGACGCAGGTTTGCAGGAGGAGATCCCCTTCCTCGGCGTGGGTAAGCAGTATGTCCGGTTCGCGCGGGAGGAGCCGGAGCTGTACCGGCTGCTGTTCCTGACACAGTCGCGGGAATACAGCGCCATGAAGTCGATGCAGCATTTGCAGACGCTTGTCCGCCCGACGCTGATGGCGATCTATCACATTACCGCCGGGGAAGCGGACGTGTATTTCCGCGACCTCTGGTTCGTGGTGCATAGCCTGTCTACGCTGATCGTGACCGGAGACTGCCCCTATTCCGATCAGGAGCTGGGCCAGATCCTGACCGGCATCAGCATCAGCATCTGCAAGGCCATCAAGGAGATCCCCGGCTTTGCCGCGGGCACCTTTGACCGCGACGCGGCGTTTCGCGCGCTGGTCGAAAAGTAAGCAGGGGTGATAGAAAATGGCCGAGAGTCTTACATCGAAGCTGGCGTGGCTCTGCTGTCCCAGATGCGGCGGGAAAACAAGAACGCAGATTCGGCCCCACACGGTGCTGGAGGATTTCCCACTGTTCTGCCCGAAGTGCAGGTATACCTGCGTGATCCGTTTTAAGGACGGAAAAACGGAGGAGATCAAAACGCCAGACGCTTAGACGCAGTGCGGAGGTTGGTGAAAAGCCGGGCTCGCTTTGCGTCTTTTTAATTGCGCACACAGAGTGACCATGATCGAGAGAGGTAGATCGGATATGGAAATCAAACGATTAGAGCGGGAAGCCTATGCAGGCAAAAGGTTTACCGCACGGTATCAGACAGGCGGGTATTACGATATTTCTCCGGCGGAAGAGGGCTTTCAGATCACCTATACGCCCTTTGAAACACCGGTGGAGCGGTCCTTTGACGATGTGTTCTTCGGCGAGTGGCTGGAGGAGCCGGTGGCCTTCGGCGCGTTTGAGGACGGGCGGCTGATCGGCTATGTGGAGGGCTCGCCGGAGATGTGGAATGGCCGCTTCCGGATCAGCAACATCTGTCTGTTTGACAGTGGCGAGCACCGCCGCGGCGTCGGCACGATGCTGATGGCCGTCATACAGAAGGAGGCGGCAGCCTCCGGTGCACGGATGATCGTACTGGAGACGCAGTCCTGCAATGAGGCCGCCATCGGGTTTTACCGGAAGAACGGCTTTGCCGTCATCGGCTTTGACCTGTATGCCTACTCCAACACCGACCCGGAGCGGCATGAGGTCAGAGTGGAAATGGGAAAGAAATTGCAACAATCAGAACAGGAAGTGCGTATCTGATATGAAGGAACGGATCGTTGACGAGGAGATCAGGCTGATCCCCTACTACCGGAATGACGCGGTGTCTCTTCCGTGGTATCAGGATCCGGACGTTTGCAAGCAGGTGGATAACCGGGATGAGCCCTATGATCTGGCGCTGCTGCACAGCATGTATGACTATCTCAGCGCCAACGGCGAGTGCTACTATATCCAGTATAAGGGCGTGCTGGTGGGGGACGTATCCCTGCGCAATAGTGCCGAGGTGGCCATTGTCGTCTGCAAGGCGTATCAGAACCGGCATATCGGGCGGCGCTGTATTCTGGATATGCTGAAGCTGGCCGGAGAAAAGGGTATGGAGCGGGTGACGGCCAACATCTATTCCTTCAACCGGCAGAGCCGCCACATGTTCCTGTCCGTCGGCTTTGAGCAGACCGGCGAGGAGTGGTACGAGTACCGGCTGCTGTCCTGAATCAAGGAGGACTACTGTGAAAAAGCGTATTATGAAATGGCTTGGCATCACGCTGGGCATCGTGCTGGTGGCCGCCGCGGCCCTCTGGGCCATGTTCGGCACCTTCATCAGGGCCGCCAACAGCGTCAAAAAACTGGAGGACGGCCTGTATACCATGGAGTTTACCGGCGACTACGGATTCGATAAGTTCCTTGCGCAGGGCGGCGCGGCCAGCGACGCGGAGGTGGAGAACTATCTGCTCGGGCTGCTGTCACACGGCTTCTACAAGGGCACAGTGCAGACGGGCGGCTACGGCTGCTCCACCATCTGCACGCAGGATGCCGACGGCGCCTGTTACTTTGGCCGCAACTACGACTGGGTGGAATGTCAGGCCATGATCGTACATACCAGACCGGATGACGGCTATGAGTCCATCTCTACCTGCTGCCTTGATTTTCTGGGGTTTGCCGCGGACTATGCGCCGGATGGCTCTATGATGGAGCGGATGCAGAGCATCGCGGCCATCTATGTGCCGCTGGACGGGATGAATTCTCAGGGCCTTATGGTGGCCGACCTGACGGCGGGTGACGACGAGGAGACCCATCAGCGGACCGGTAAGATGAACCTGACCACCACCACGGCCATCCGCCTGCTGCTGGACAGGGCGGCCAATGTGAACGAGGCCATCGCGCTTTTACGGCAGTATGATATGAACTCCTCCATCGGCATCTCCCACCATCTATCCCTTGCGGACGCCAGCGGCAAAAGCGTGGTGGTGGAGTATGTCGGCGGTGAGATGCTGGTGACGGAGACAAAGGTGGTCACCAATCACTACCTTGCCGACTGTGAGAAGCAGGGCGTCGGCTCGCAGCAGTCCCATCAGCGGTATGATACCCTTGCCGCCTATACCGGCCCTGCCGGCATGTCGGAGGTCCGCGGCCTGCTGGAGAGCGTGTCGCAGAAAAACTATCCCCTGACGGACGGCAGCTACGAAAAGACCATGTGGAGCATCGTCTACTGTCCGGAGGAGCATCGCGCGGACTTCTACTTCAGGGAGAATTACCAGCGCAGCTATGGCCTGCTTCTTTCGGAAGCGACACAGGAGAACGGCCAATGAAGCGGGGCGGCTTCAAGCCTGAACAGATCAAGATGCAAAGAAAGGAAGAGCTATGAAACAAACGACCTTTGAGATCGTCCGCGCACAGGCGCAGGACGCCGCCGAATTGCTGGACTATCTGAAAACCATCGGCGGGGAAACGGATAACCTCAGCTTCGGCCCGGAGGGCGTGCCGCTTGGCCTTGAGGAGGAACAGGCCTATCTCAGCATGCAGGCGCAGTCCCGCGACCATATGCAGCTGTTTGCCAAGGTGAACGGCGAGATCATCGGCACCGCCAGCCTGAACCGCAAGCCCAACCGCATGCACCATCGGGCGGAGTTCGGCATCAGCCTGAAAAAGGCGTGGTGGGGCTGCGGCGCGGCATCCGCCCTGACGGAGCGCATCCTTGCTTTCGCAAGGGAGAGCGGCGCGGAGCAGGTCAATCTTGAGGTGCGCAGCGACAACAAACGGGCCATTGCGCTGTATGAAAAGTTCGGCTTTCGCAAGCTGTGTACGTTCCCCGGCTTTTTCAAGATTAAGGGCGAGCTGGTGGATTTTGATTTTATGAACCTCGACCTCTGTCCCGCCGCGCAAAGCGAGACCCGCTGAGGTTTGTGCATAAGGAGGAGAACCTATGAACCAACTGACCGGCTGCTGCGGACTGGACTGCGAAGCATGCGACGCCCGGATCGCGACCATCACAAATGACGACGCCCTGCGGGAAAGGACCGCCGCTCTGTGGACACAGCTCAACGGGGTGACCATCACACCGGACATGATCCACTGTACCGGCTGCCGTGTGGCGGGTGCGAAAACACCCTTCTGCGATACGCTCTGTCCCGTCCGTAACTGCGTCCGGGAGAAGGGGCTGGATACCTGCGGAGACTGTGAGCAAATGGACGGATGCCCGACGCTGGGGCGAATCGCCGCAAACACGCCGTCCGTTCTGGAGCGGCTGAAGCAGTTCCGCCAAGCGAAATAAAGCGAAAATGCCCCAAAAAGGAGACATCATGAAGCATATGAAAAAGATAACACTGACACTTCTGACCGCCATGGTGCTGGTGGCCGTTCTGATGACGGGCTGCACCAAGCTGACGGAGGTAAAGAACAACACGCCTTCGACCACGGATGCTCCGGCGGAGACCGGAGAATACGGCGTGTATATCAGACTGGCGCGTGATGACGTCAGCTCCGTCTACATCCACGGCGGCAGCATTTCAAAGGATTATGAAAACGCGGACGGCTCGGCGCTGAACGCGGGAGAATGGGTCTTTACGGGCGAGGAGATCGCGGAGCTTTCCAAGAAGGATAATTGTTCCGTCCTCTTTACCGTCGGCGCGGTGACGGCGGATGGTACGCTGCTGGGCGAGGGAACGTTCCTCTATGACGCGACGCAGAAAAAGCTGTATGTGACCGTCTCCGCCGACGGTGTGACCTGCGCCACCTCCGACGCGCCCGACGCTCCGGCCGATGTGCCGCCGGTGCTGACGCTGTCCATTCTGGACGAGATTGACGCGGATGTGACGGTGGGCACCTCCGGCTCCTCGCTGACGGCCGTACAGGCGGCGGTCAAGCTGATCGAATGGGGTACGGGTACCGGCCTTGACGCGAATGAGATCAGCGACGCGGCCACTACATGGCTGGCGGCGAAAAACGACGATCTGGCGGAGTTCCTGCAAAAGCTGGAGCTGGTGGATGACGCCTATCAGAAGCTGCTGACCGACGGTGCGCGGGAGCTGCTGGACAGCGCAGGCTGCGCAGATGCCCAGATCACATGGGGCAGCCAGCCAGTGGAGGCCGTGGAGGCCGTCATGCAGGCAGCCGGGCTCCGGTAAGGGAAAAGAGTGAGCCGCAGGCTCACTCTTTTTTTTCAGGGCGCTTTACCAGCAGCATGACGCCCGTCACCAGCAGATATACGCCGAAGGGCTTTCGCAGCAGTGCTGTGTCCACGGCGGCGGAGAGCCACGCGCCGCCTGCCGCCGTCAGCAGCCCCCATGGCACGGCCTGCCGCAGCGCCGCCCTGTCCAGCAGGCCGCTTTTCCGGTGGAACAGCAGTCCCACCCCGGCGGTAGGCAGGAAATACAGCAGATTGATGCCCCGTGCGGCGGCGGGATCGACGCCCAGAAACAGCGTCATCACCAACAGCAGCAGCGTTCCGCCGCCCACGCCCCATGCCGAAAGGATGCCGGTGCCCATCCCCACCGCCAGCGGCAGCAGCCAGTCCGTCACAGCAGATACCTCACGCCGCCGTACAGCAGGAACAGGGCGAACAAACGCCGCAGCCACAGGCCGCTGACCTTGCCGAACAGCAGCCCACCCAGTGCGCCGCCGATGCCGCCGCCGATGAGATACGGCAGCGCCAGCAGCCAGTCAAAGCCGCCCCGCAGCACGCAGATGGCCGCCGACAGCACGCACAGGGGCAGTATCACCGCCACGCAGGTGGCCAGCGCCCGCTTCTGCTCCAGACCGCACCATTCCGTCAGCATGGGGGAGAGCACCATGCCGCCGGCTCCGCCGAAGGTGCCGTTTACCAGCCCTGCCGCCGCGCCCGCCAGCCGCAGCTTTCCCTTTTGCTCCATTCCGCTCCACCTCCGTGCATATGTAAGGCCGCCGAAGGGCGGCCCTTTGCGCAGACTTCTTAATATTTGCGGAAGCTCTGGCAGTCGGTGCACTGGTCCATGGAGGGGTTCTGTTCATGAGTGCCCACCTGAATGGAGTTCAGGCCGCAGCGGTTCACGTCCTTGCAGTGATGGGCACAGCTGGTGACCGTGCAGTTGATGGCGCTGTTGGGGGTGCACTCGCAGCCGTCGTTGGTGCAGCCGCACTTTTCGTAATTGCTCATTGTGGTTTCCTCCCGAATAAAAAAGTAAGGTCAGGCGCGGAAAGCGTGGCTTTCCATTCGCCTGACCATAGTTTGTCCGTCAGCAGCGGGAGTATGCAGTTGAAAATTTTTGAAATTGAAATGGGAGCCTTTACTCCGTCATGATCCTCAGGATCACCCGGTCGGTCTCACGCATGCCCTGCGCCGCCAGCACGCCCACATGGCGGATGGTGTCCTCCACGTCCCTGCCCATGATGCCGTGACCGGGCTGGAAGTTGTTGCCGCCCAGATACATGTTGTAGCCCAGCAGGCCGCACTCCACGCCCATGGCGATCTTGCTGGCGCAGCTGGCCTTGGCTCCGTCGCAGATGCAGCCGGAGATCATGGCCACCGCGTTTTCCAGCGTGTGGCAGATGGCGTCATAATCCGCGCCCCGCAGCCACGCGATGCCGCAGCCTGCGCCCACACCGGCACTCACCGCGCCGCAGTAGGCGCTGAGACGGCCGATGCCGGTTTTCTGGTGGATGGTGATGAGGTCACTGAGGCATACGGCCCGCAGGATCTTCTCGTCGTCCGCGCCCATGAGCTTGCCGTAACGCCACACGGGGACGGAGGCGGTAATGCCCTGATTGCCGGAGCCGGAGCAGATGACCACCGGCATCTCGCAGCCGTTCATGCGGGCGTCGGAGCCGGCGGCGGCCCATGCACGGGCCTGCGTCTCGATGTCGTCGCTGCGCTGGAGGAGGGTGGAGCCGATGTTGGCACCCCAGCTGTTTTTCAGGCCCTCCTCGGCAATGGCGGTGTTGCAGGCGATCTGCCTGCCGATGATGGGTTCGATGGTGGATAACGGTACGGTTTCAGCGAAAGTGAGAATGTCTTTCACGTTAAGGACGCTCTTGTCCTGCAGGTTGTCCTCCGCGTTGGCGGTAACGGGCTTTTCCAGCAGGATATCCCCGTCCTTTTCGATGTAGATGATGTTGGTATGATTGTTGGCCACCCGCACGGCGGCGGTATGTCCCTCCCGCTTGCCGTGCAGGAAGATATCCAGCAGGCACGGCGTTTCGGGACATGTGACCTTGATGGGTGTGGCATCCAGATAGCCCTGAATGGCGGCTGCGTCATCCTCTGTGACGTTGGCGATCACCTGAAGCTCCGCGTCCGCGTCGCCCGCTACAATACCTACCGCGATGGCAGCGTCGATGCCGCGACGGCCATCAGTATTGGGTACGACCACGGATTTCACGTTCTTCAGAATGTTGCCGCTGACCTCGGCCAGCACTTCTTCCGGTTTTCCGCCCAGCACCTCGCGCAGCTTGGCAGCACAGTACGCGACGGCGATGGGCTCTGTACACCCTGTTGCCAGCAGGAGCTCTTCCCGCAGGATAGCCGTATAGGCGGCTACCGTTTTGTCGTTCAACATCATGACATTCTCCTTCGTATTCATTTTTTATCATCAGGCCATTGGCCGGATATATCCCTCACCGCAGGTCGGGCACGTCGTCCTCCAGATCCACCCAGTCCTGCACGTCCACGGTGGAAAATTCCGTCTCGGTATTGCGGATGACCACCTTGGCAAGGCCCGCGTTGATGACGAGACGGCGGCACATGGCGCAGGAGGTGGCGTCGTGGAGCAGCTCGCCGGTCTGGGCGTTGCGGCCCACCAGATACAGCGTGCCGCCCACCATGTCACGCCGGGCGGCGGAGATGATGGCGTTGGCCTCGGCGTGGACGCTGCGGCACAGCTCGTACCGCTCGCCTCGGGGCACCTGCATGGCCTCGCGGGTGCAAAGGCCCATATCCACGCAGTTGCGGCGGCCACGGGGCGCGCCGTTATAGCCGGTGGAGATGATCTCGTCGTTCTTCACAATAATAGCGCCGAACACCCGGCGCAGGCAGGTGGCCCGCTCCAGTACGGTCTCGGCGATGTTCAGATAGTAGTTTTCCTTGCTGATGCGCTCCATGGTGGTTTCTCCTTGCGACACAAAATTTTCACTTAACTTGATTATAGCCTGTTTTGGCCTTCCCTTCAACAAATACGACCGTCACGATTTTCACAAAAATTTGCCGTGTTTTTTGAAGAAAACGTAAAATTTAGGAATCTTTTTCCATACTGAAATGGTCTGTTTTTGGCATCGGGGCCAAAAACAGGACCGCCTTTGCGGGCGGTCCTGTCAGTGTATGATCAGCTCTTGTTCAGCTTATACAAATTCTTATCCGCAGCGAAGTTGGTCAGCTCATACAGTACCAGCACATCGTCAGCCTGATCCGCCAGCGGCTGCACGCCCTCCCGGTAAAACCGGAGATCCAGCACGGTGATGGTGTCGTAATCCCTTACCAGGAAGGGCAGGAAGCTGTTGGCGAAGCTGTCCTTCACCACCAGCAGGGACTTGCCGGTATTCGCGCCAGTGTCGATGACCACCTTGGCGTAGTTGCCGCCCATGAATATCTTGTAGTGATCCTTCTCCTCCAGCGCCGCCATGCTGTACAGGCTGTCGGATACCTCGCCGTCGCAGTCCATGGAGCGGATGGCGGCGTCAGAGGCGATGGTCACCCGGTCATAGGGACTATCCGGCAGCAGCACCTTGGAGTACAGCGTTCCCCGGAAGCAAGTGCTGGCCGTTTCCAGCTGCCAGTCCTGCCGCTCATGTCCGGTGGCGGCGCACCACGCGCCGTAGGCGGTCAGCGCGCCCTCGCTGGTCCAGTGGTGGTCGGTACGGTAGTACATATCCTCCGCGTTGGGCGTCAGCGCCGGGCGCAGGTCGATGGCCTCCGGGCCGAACTCGCCCAGCAGCGTATCGAAGCAGCTTGCCGCGTCGAAGAGGGGTGCGTTGGCGGGCAGGTCGTCACGGAGCATATAGGCGGGCGTGGGTACCATCATAATGCGGCAGTCCTTGCCGGAATTGTTGTCGAAGAATGTCCGCACCTGCTCCAGATTCTTCTCGTACTGGGCAGTGTCGAAGGTGTCGGGCGTCACCTTGGCGAAGTAGCGGCCGGAGCGCCCCAGCCATGTGTCGTTGATCTCCTGCCGCAGCGCCGCACGCTGCACCAGAGAGGCCGTCTCCATCCATGTGTCCCGCAGGGCGATCTGGTCGGAGACATAATCCTCCGCCTTCTTGGTAAAGGTGCCGTCCATCAGTGTGGCCCAGCTCAGCTCCGGCGTCAGCTGGAGATAGCGGTTCTCATTGGGGGAGAACTCCCGCTCCGGTGTCAGCAGCGAGGCCAGCGCCAGCGCCACCAAGATACCGAAGATGGCCGCCAGCGGCGCCAGCTCCCGGCGCTTGTGTTCACTTTTCATCAGGCGTGCGCCGCCCTTTTTCGGGTTACTCATACAGGCTCCTCCTTAGAAACGGAAGTAGAGGAAGGGGTTATAGCTGTCGCCCACCAGAAACGCGATGGACAGCAGCAGAAGCAATACCACGCCCACGGTGCGCAGCGTGACGGCGGCGGTGTCGGACAGTCGGGCCTCCACCCGGTTCCACAGCCGCAGCGGGCCGGTGGTGCAGCCGATGGCGGCGGAGATCAGCAGCACCACATTGGAGCGCAGCAGATACAGCGCCGTGCCGTCGGCAAAATGGGCGGTGAACATGGCCGAGACGTACTGCCCCAGCTGGCCGAAGTCGGTGATGGCAAACAGCACCCAGCCCATGATGAAGGCAAAGATGGTGTAGACGTGGCCCACCCATTTGGGGGCCTTGTCCAGCCAACGCAGCAGAAACAGCTTCTCTAAAATCAGCAGCACCGCGTAATAGAGGCCCCACAGCACGAAGTTCCAGCTGGCGCCGTGCCACAGGCCCGTCAGGAACCAGACGATCAGCAGATTCAGGATCTGCCGGGCCTTGCCGTGACGGTTGCCGCCCAGCGGGATATAGACATACTCCCGGAACCATGTGCTGAGGCTGATGTGCCAGCGCCGCCAGAACTCCGTGACGGTGCGGGACTCATAGGGATGCTCAAAGTTTTCTAGAAAATGGAATCCAAACAGATGCCCCAGACCGATGGCCATGTCGGAGTATCCGGAGAAATCGAAATAAATCTGGAACGTAAAGGCGATGGCACCCAGCCACGCCGTCACGGCGGAGGGCGCGGACATGACGCTGATCTGCTCCCACAGAGCGCCCACCTGATTGGCGATCAGCACCTTTTTGGCAAGGCCCACCACAAAGCGCTGCATGCCCCGGCTGGCCTCAAACACGCTTTCACGGCGATGCATCAGCTCATGCTCTACGGTTTTATACTGGACGATAGGGCCGGCGATCAGCTGGGGGAACAGCGTCACATATGCGCCCACATTGAGGATGTTGCGCTGGGGTTTGACGATGCCCCGGTACACGTCGATGGTGTAGGACATGGTCTGGAAGGTGTAGAAGCTGATGCCGATGGGCAGGGCCAGTCCCAGCGCGGGGATACCGGCACTCAGCAGGCTGTTCAGGTTGTCGATGGCGAAGTCCGTGTACTTGAAGAAGCCCAGAATACCCAGATTGCCCACCACGTCCACGATCAGCACGGCCTTAGCGGCCTTCTGCTTTCCGACGTCCTGAAAATGGCCGATGAGTCGGGCGTTGGTGTAGTCAAACACCGTGGAGAACAGCATGATAAGGATATACTTTGGCTCGCCCCAGCCGTAGAACACAAGGCTGAACAGCAGCAGCACGGTATTGCGTGCCTTGCGGGGACACAGGAAATAGATCCCCGCCACCACGGGCAGGAAGATCAACAGAAAGACGGTGCTGCTGAATACCATAAGGCGTTCTCCTTTGGAAAGTTTACAGATTGTTTACGGCGCTTTTGCCGGAAAGTGGGACAGAGCAGCGCTCTGTCCCACAGGGGTATATAAACCTTGCAGAGTTCGCGGCGCGGACGCCGCAATCCCTTTGGCGGCAAAATCGGCAGATTTTGCGCCAGCTTTTCTTACACCACGTCGTGCAGATATCCCACCAGCGCCGTGGAGCGGATGGCGGACAGGTTGTTGACGAACAGCACGTCCTGTACGCCCTTGCTCTGTGCGAATTGGCTGATGCTGCCCTTCCAGTACCGGTAGTCCAGCACGTAGATGGTCTGATAGTGGTCCGTCAGGAACGGTACAAAGGCGTTGCCGAAGGACTCCTTTACCACGATACAGCTGGAGCCGTTGGTCACGTCGGGGTTATTGATGATGGAATAGGCGTTGTCGCCGGTGATGAACGCGCCGTATTTCAGGCTGGCGGGCGCGTCGGACTCATCATAGATGATCTTGCCGCGGGTCAGGCTCGCGTTCTCGCTGTCGCCGTAATCCAGCGTGGCCTCGGTGCTCAGGGGATGGTACGCCACCACCTTGTCGGGGTTGGCCCCCATGGTGGCATTCTGGCTGGAATCCCGGTAGAAGGTACCCAGAAAGCCGTCATACTCGTCCACCTTATAGCTGCTGATGGGTGTAGGTGTGATGCCCTTGGCCTTGCAGAACTGCTCATAGGCGTAGTACGCGCCGGTGGCCGTCCAGTGATGGTCGGTGCGGAAATAGATATACTCGGTGCGATGAGCCAGCAGCGCGTCATACAGCGCCACAGACTTCACGTTGCCGTTCATATAGCCGATGATCTTCTGCTCGGCGGCCTTCTGGTCGGCGAAGATATCCTTGCCGTACAGATCGTCCGGCAGGCTGACGCCGGAGCTGAGAGGAATGGGCAGCATGTACACATTGGCCTTGCCTGCCAGCGCGTCCGCTACGGCGTTCACGTTGTCGGCGTACTTCTTGGCGGTGCTGTCCACATAGCTGTACATCTCATAGCCGGTGTCGCCCACACGGTATACGGCGTCATACTGCTGCTCGTCGCCGTTCAGCTCGATCCGCTGGTATGTGGGTGCGGGATCGACCGGCGTATTGTCGCCGTCGCCCCCGTTGGGGTCATCCGTGTTGCCGGGGTCGGTGGTATCGCCGGTGGCGGGAGGCGTCGTATCATCGCCGGAGGGCTGCTTGTCCTTGCCCAGATTGATGACGATCAGCACCACGGCGGCAATGGCCACCACCAGCGCGATCAGCAGCATCAGGGGCGACAGGCTGCCGCGGCGTCCTCTGTACCGACTCATTTTACATAGCCCTCCACAATGGCGGTAGCGGCGGCGGTATCATCGCTGACGCACAGCACCACCACAGTGCCGTCCTGACGCAGCAGCGCGTCGTTCAAACGGGCTTCCTCCTCGGGCTGATAGCGGTTGGCCTCGGTCTTCAGGTCATTCAGATAGGTCTGCACATTGGTGTACAGCGTCTTGGCGTCGTCGGCGCTGGCGCACTGACCCACCACGATCATGTCATAGGCGTTGCCGTCAGCCATGTAACCGGCGATGGTAGTGCCCTCGGGAGGATCCAACTTATAGTTCAGGTCCTCCTCCGCGGTGGCGATCATGTCGGCGCTGTAAGGCACGTTGTTCTTCAGATCGTCGGCCAGCTTCTGGACGTCCACGGTCTTGGTATCGCTTCCGCCGCCGCATGCGGCCAGCGTCAGCATCATCATAGCCGCCAGCAGGGCGGCGAGCATCTTTTTCATCCGATATCCCTTCCTTTGTCTCTGGCCCGGTTTCCGGGCGGTCGTCATTTTTCTCCTGTGTGCATCGGCACATATGCCGACGCATCTCATCATACCACAAGTATAGACGAATTTGAAGAGCAATTTGTTTCCACTTTTAAAAATTTTACATTTCGTTCACGTCTCTAGTATGTGCCGTCTGCGGGGTGGTCTATACAGGACGAAGCCGCCGCAGCCTGCCGCTGCGGCGGCTTTGCGTATCCATTTGACGGACAGCCGTTTCAAGCGATCGGCGTACTGTCATCGGCCCATTGGCAAAAGACCGCCACGCGGGCCTTGCCGCCGGGCGTGCAGGTATACAGCACCAGCGGATAGTCGTCGTTGAACACGGCGTCCACGTCCTCTACCCATTCCGGCTCCAGCTGGCGCACCTCCGCCACGGTATATTCGTAAACCGTGCCGTCCATGTCCGTAAAGGTCACGGCGTCGCCGCTTTGCAGCTTATCCAGATAGCCGAAGTGGCTCTTGTAGTTATGGGCCGCGATCACCAGATCGCCGCCTTCGGCGGAGCCGAACTGACGGCAGGGCGCTGTTTTCAGCGCCGGATAGCTCCAGTCCCGGATCACCGGCAGCTCGCGGGAGATGGCGGGAATGGTGATGATGCCCGCGTACTCATAGACCGGCTTCTCCGCCGCCGCAGGTGTCTCGTCGGACTGCGGCGGCCGGGCGGCGTCCTCGATGGCGGAGCGCACGTCTGCCAGCAGGGTCTCGGCCTCCTGCCCGGCATGGCGATCCTCGCCCCGGTTGTAGAGAAAAAGGAGCAGTGCCGCAAGTATCAGCACTGCTCCCAGTGAGATCAGGATAACGCCTGATTTCTTAGGCATCGTCGTGTCTCTTTTTTCTGGTGACGATCCAGCCGAGAACGATCAGCACCACACCGGCGGCTGCCAGCGCGATAATGGGCCAGTTCATCTGGCCGGTCTGGATCAGCGTACCGGGCGTAATGACAGGGGGCTTGCCCTCAGTAAACTCCGAGGCGATGAACTGCCAGTCCACCTCGCCGTGCATGTCGGCATAGGCGTTGCTCAGTTCCAGAGGAACTGTCAGCGTTACGGTCAGGGTCGTGCCCTCACCTTTTCTGAAGGTGCCCAGCTCGACGCCCTCGGTCAGCTGCTTTTCGGGCGTGCCGTCATAGATCACCTTGCTGCCCTGCTTCACCGTCATGTGCAGCTGGGCCAGAAAATCGTTCATGACCGCCACATCCGTGATGGCCTGATTCTGCGGGACATTCTTCGCGTCGTGGGGAATGCCCTTGATGGTCAGCTTCACATAGTCGCTGCCGTTGTTGGCCTGATTCTTGAAGGTGATGGTCTCGGTGCGCTCGTCACCGGGCATCACGTTCTTGAAGCTGCCGAACAGGTCGGTGGTGGTCAGGTTGTTGGCCTTGGGATAGATCATCAGCTTGTTCCGGCCCTCATAGACGATATCCGCCACGGGATCGGCGGCGAACGCCGTCACAGACAGGCTCAGCGCCATGACCAGCACCATCAGGAGGGAAAGCGCCGTTTTGAAAGTCTTTTTCATCGTTCCACCCCTCCTTACTGCACGCGCAGTGTGCCGTCAGCGGCCACCGTGACCGGCCACACATCCGCCACGGTGGTGGCGGGCAGGCTCTGGATGGCCTCGGCAATGATCTCCACGGACAAGCCGTAGCCTTCCGGCACGGCGGCACCGTCAGCAAGCGCACACCGGTCGATCAGCACACCGGTGGAGCTGTCGTTGGCAACAGGGCTGGTGTAATACCAGTACCCGTCAGCGCCTGCCGCCCAGCCGGTATCGGTGGGCATGGTCATGGTGTAGTCCCGGCCCTCCGCAGGCTTCTGGCCGTAGACATTGCCCTGCGCGTCCTTCCACGTTACCACCGCATAGGCGCGGATGTAGGCGTCGATGTTGCCGGTGTTCTTGATCGTAACACCGGACTTGACGCCGTTTTCAAACGTCTCCTCCACCGCACAGGACACATTGCCGGGCGTGAAGGTGTTGCTGGCGCTGTCGTTGGACACCAGCCATGCCAGCGTACCGCCGGCCGCAGCCAGTACCAGCACCAACACGGAGACCACCAGCACAAGGGAACGCTTCGCGCCGCCAGAGGCGGCTCTCTTTCCGAATTTCATGTTTCATGGCCTCCTTTCTCAGTTGATGGCAGGCGTATTGGATATGCTCCAGCGGTTGTCGCAGTAAGCGCCGCCGCTCAGCCAATACGAATTGCTCAGCTCGTTGGTGAAGGTCACGGTAGGCATCACAGTCTTATCGCCGGTCAGCGTGACGGAGACACGAAGCTTATCAGGCGTATAACGCCATGTCCAGTCGTTTTTCTCCACCACCGTATACTTACCGGACTTCAGGCCGTTGATGGTAACACGGAAACCGTTGGCATTGTTGAGGATCACGTCAAGAGTACCCATGGGCCCGCTGACAGTGAATACCGCGGACTGGTTCGGATCCATCGGTGCCCCACCGCTAAAGTTCTTTACGATCGTCAGAGACAGGCTCTTGACGTGAACAACAAAGTTGGCCGCGTCGCCTTCGACCACACCGCTGATCGCCTGACAAATTGCACAGGCATCACGGTAGAAGGTCACATACTGAGCGGCGTTCTTGCCGCCGATCTTCACATCGGTGACTCTGACTTCGGTATCCTGCGCAAAAGCCTTTGCTGCCGGATCAAACGTATACACCAGCTCCGGTGCGTCTCCAATCATGGCAACGGCAGTGCTCGGCGTAGTATCGTGTATCCAGACAAGTGCGCCGGTATTATCTGCATAATCGGCCACATTGCCCAACGTGATCTGGCTGTCGCAGAAGGTCTGCTTTGGCAGGAACACCTTGATCGCCTTCTTCACTTCGGCTTTCTGCACGGTAGCCGTTCCGTTGGTTTTGGGGCTCACCTTGGCGGTCACGGTATAGGTGCCGTCTGCGGTAGCATCAAAGCCGACAGAGGTCTTTGCCTCGACCGAAACGTTGACGAAGTCTGCCTTCCAGGCATTACTGCCGGTGTATGCACCCTTATCCAGCAGATTCACGCCATTGCAGGTCGCTGCCGCGTCGGTCTTGAGATCGGCCGCGCCGGGCATCTGCATCAGATACACATTTTTGTCCAAAGCGGTGACCGTAACGGCAGGAACCGCCACATCAACGGCAGGGACTTCAAAGTTCTTGATCAGATTGCCGTCATTGTAAACGCCGGAATCCGCACCATTGGTGGGGACACCATTACCGCCCAAGAATCCGGCCTTAGGACGTACCGTAAACTCAACGATCAGCTTTTTGCCATAAGTGCCATCCGACTTCACCTTATCGGAAATGAAATTTGCATTGAAGTCAAAGCCTGTCACGGAGACGGTGTCGCCGCTGACACTGGGCACATACGTGCCGGTCATATCCTGACGAGCATTTGCAAATGCCTTACCGTTGTAATTGTCCGTATAGACCTTTACCTCGGAATTGGCAGGCATCGTGAAATACGGCGTCACGATGTCGCGGATCACTGTTTTGGCATCCAGCGAAATATCAGCCGTCTGGATATTTTCACTGATGGTCTTGAAGATCTTATTCAGAGACTCGCTGTTATATGCGGTCAGATAATAGCCCGCATTGCTCCCCGAAAAGTTCTTCGTGATCGTCCACTTGTATCCGCCTAAAAGACCGTCATCATCGCTGAACCGCAGTCCAATACTATCCGCGGTGTAGTTGTTGGAGATGTAGTTCAGGAAGCGGTTTCCGGCAGGCACATCCGGATCAGCAAAATCGTTGGCATTACTGCCACTCAGATTGGTGGTGCCCCAGAAGGAGCCAACACTTCCGTCACAAGGATCATCAGCAACCACAGCCCTGTAATAAAAGTCGCCGTGAATTTTTTCGGGGTTTGCGCCGTTGAATATGCCGACAGAATAAATCGTTACGCCGCTATTCTTCATGCTGTTGGCGGCGGTGATCGCATCGTTGGCAACACTCGTACTGAAGTTGCTCTGTGTCGTGGGCACACCGTCTGTGAACACGATCACGACCTTCTGACGCTGGGTATTCGCGCCGGTATAGCTGTAGCCGCTGCCCATCAGGGTCTCTGCACGCTGCATACCGGCGGCCACATTGGTCGCACCCTCGGGAACTTTCGGCAAGCTGCTGATTCTGCTCTCCAGTGCGGTCTTTCCGGCATTGTCTGCCAGCGTCCAGCCTTGCAGGGTCGCCGCATTCGTGCCAAAGGTCACGATCGCAATGCGATGATCCGCTTCGGCAGTACACTTTTTGTTGACCTCGTCAATGAAGCTGTTGACGGCTGCCTTCATGGCATACTGACGGCGAGCGGTATTATCGTTCGTCCTGTTGCCGTTGAAGTCAAACGCCATAGAACCGGACTGATCCAGCACCAGAATGATATCCGCGGGCGTGGTTTTTGTGGTCGTAGTGACCTTACCGGTGGTGTATGCCTCCATTGTAACGGTGTAGGAGCCATCCGGATTTGCCGTGGCCTTTTTGCTTAGCTTGAGACCATCTTCACCTGAGGTATCGGCCGCGCGAGCCATCCGGCGGGCTGCCGCCACAGAGACAGCGGGCAGAAACGGGCCGGCATCGGTAAATACCACCGTTTGGGGAATCTTGCCCTCGTCCTCGGTAGACTGTTCCGGCGTGGTCGGTTCCTCCGGGGCAGCAGGTTCCTCAGGAGTGGCAGGCTGCTCGGGGACAGTGGGCTGCTCGGGCGTTTCCTCGTTCTTGGCCGCGTCGCCGTTATTCGCGGCGTCGCCGGTGTCGGACGCGGGAGCGCTCTCGTTCTTCTTGTCCCCGGTCGGATCGGTCTGCTCAACCACGGTGTTCTTATCCTCCGCCGCGGCCGTGGCGATCAGGCTGGGAGAGAGGGTCAGAAGCATCGCGCAGCACAAAAGCAGCGCGGCAATACGTTTTTTCATATGCTGCTCCTCCTCTCTCAGCCGGTTTTGCCGGTGTCAACGCCGCCCTTGACCGGCCAGCCCTTGGCCGCCAGCGCGGAGTCGCCGTTGTTGACCACCTGAACCGCCTGCGCCTCCACCGTAATTACGGCGGTCGCGCGCTGGTAGTCGTTGCCCATGTCACCGGCGAAGGTCACCTTTTCCAGCGAAGCCGTGGTGGTCTCGCCGGGGGCAAGCTTTTTGCTGTAATAGTAATAACCATCCTGACCCTGCGTCCAGTCGCTGCCGATGGTCGGGATCACCAGCTTCCGGGCGTCAGCCTCCGGCACAGCGGTGCCGTCGGCCAGCGTGATGACGGGCGTCAGCTTGATGCGCACCCATGCGTCGCCGGTGCCGTTGTTGGTGACAACGGCATACTTCTCGATGGTCATACCGGGCATAACGCCGTCCTTCTTGTCCGCATAATCCTGCGTCAGAGCGGCGTCAGCGTATTCCTTCAGCGTGATATCCACCTTGCCGGTGGTGATTACGTTGTGGGCTACTGCGTCTGATGTGAAAAACGCCAGCGTACCGCCGCCGATAGCGGCGATCACCAGGATCGCACACAGGCACAGTGCCGCGATTCTTTTTTTCATGGCTGTTTTCCTTTCATTTTCATGTCGCCGGCACAGCGCCGGTGTCATCTGGAAGGAGTTGGTTACTTCTGTGCGTCGAAAGCGGCCCATGCCTCGTCGGCATTCGCAAAGTTGTCGGAGGTCTGGATGGCCTCGGCCACGACGTTGATCTGGAAGGCCTTCAGAGCGGCCAGCTGCTCGCCGGTGACCCAAGAATTGACCTTGATCTCATTGAACACAGTCTTCAGAACGACGTCAGCATCCGCAGCGCTCACGACCTCGTTGTAGTAGAAGATGTAGGTGAGGGTATCGGTCGCCGCGTCATAGATCATGTACTTCGCGTCGTTCATCACATCCTCAAGATCCATCATATCGGTCACCACGGGAGACCAATATGTATCTGCGTCCATCTCATTGATAACAAACAGACCGTTGCCACTCACAGGCAGGATCTTGATCTGCTCCTCGGTGGTCCACTCTTCATCGTAAACCTCTTTGTACTCGGGATCCAGACACATGTCCTTGATCTTGCTGGCGTTGTTGAGGGTCACCTTCATGCGGACATAGCAGGGCTCGCTGCCCTCCAGAACGGTGATGGTGGGATCCTTGACATAGCTGACGCCGGGGATCAGCTTATAGCTGTTCTCCTGCACGCGGTCGCCCTGAGGATCGTCAACGTTGGTCTCGTCCAGCTTGATCTCCACGTTGCCCACGGTAAAGGTGTTCTTCGCCTCATCCGTGTCAGTGAAGTAGGCCAGAGTCGCGCCGCCGATGGCGACGACAGCCAGTGCTACGCACAGGCACAGTGCTACGATCTTTTTCTTCATGTTTTCTGCGTCCTTTCTGCTTTGAAAAAATTTTATGTCATCGGCTCTCGCCGGTGCATACGGGGTCATTCATTCCTTTTTGCCGGCGTCCTTCTCCGCCCGCTTCCCGTCCTTCTTCTCCGGCATCAGCACATCCGACAGGAACACCAGCAGCAGTACCACCGCCGCGACGGAGATGGCCACATAGGTGCCGGGAGGATGCTGGATATAGTTGGCGATATAGCCCAGCCTCGGGATGGAGAACACCGGCGTGCCGATCACATTCTTATAGTGTACCAGCCCGCCGTCCTCCGCGTCGTTGGCGTCGCCCTTGGTGCGGAAGCGGAGAACGGTAGGATCCTCCTCGTCCGGCACCACCTCCACCACACGGTGAGTGACCACGGTGTCCTCATTCAACATGAAGGTGATGACCGTACCCGCCTGAATATCCTCGGCGGCGATCTTCTTCACATAGATGATGGAGCCGGTGTGATATGTGGGCTCCATGGAGCCGGAGAGCACCGTGTATGTCCGCAGGCCCGCCAGCCAAGCACCGCCCAGCACCAGCGTCAGAGCGATCAGCAGCACCACCAGCACATTGCTGATGATATTCAGTGTTTTTTTAACTTTCGGATCCATTTCTCGTTTCCTTTTCCGGCCATCCGGCAGGTCTGCCGCATATCCATACGATTCTGTATACGCTTTCCGCTAAAAATATCTACATTCGCCACAAATTGGAAAAAATAAACATTTTTAGGGGGAGGGATAGAAAACGGAGGCACAGCATGCGCGGCAGACCGCCGCGCGCCGTGTGCCGTGCACCGTGCGCCGTGCGCCCTATTATTAATATGATAGCACACCTTGCGGTAAAATGCAATATCTGAATGAAATAATTGACATTACCCCTGTGAAACGGCGGGCAAGCGGCATG
>ENA-UOJG01000827-UOJG01000827.1-human-gut-metagenome-genome-assembly--contig:-C47-NODE-827-length-38248-cov-6.273872_pt1 | contig 38248 bp, 27 predicted proteins | sample MGYA00242340_ERZ723887 | MGnify/ENA metagenome assembly ERZ723887 | reverse complement strand
CCACAATAACCAATCAATTGATACATTGTTTAATCGTAAATAAATTAAAATATAATTAAAGAGAAGTCGGAGAAAATTTTGTTTTCCCCGGCTTTTTTAATTCAAGACCTTTTTTTATCCATATTTTAACAAAAAAATTATATAATATTTTTAATTGATGATAAATATTATTTTATTTATAATGACGGTGGATAAGTTTGATTGACAGACAAGTCCTATTTGTAGAAACAGTTAATGATTACTGACAATAAAAAGTTAGTTTAGTAGTCAAAAGGAGGATTTTGATGTTATCGAAAAATAATAATCGTGAGCTTCAACGAAAGATAGATGATAAGCAAGATCGTTTTACATTGCGTAAACTTTCAATCGGGGTTGCCTCTGTCTTACTTGGTTCTTTTATTATGGGAACCCAGTTGTCGCAAACGGCTTATGCTTCTAATGACAATAGCACAGCAATTACTGAAACAACGCCCCAGGCAAGTTTACAAGGGAGCAATGATACGTCAAACCAGTCTAGTACGATTGACAGTACTAATACCTCAGTAAGCGCAAGTTCTAATCAAAACAATCAGGTGAGTGTAGCAAGTGAGGAAGGTTCAGCTATTTCTAATAGTCTTAGGCCAGCAAACTCAGTAGCAACTACTAGCAGTCAATCATCTCAAACGAGTGCTGGGTTAACTAATAATAACCCAAGTTCGATGCTAGTGATGGCTGCTAGTGGACCTAGTGACTCTATTCAAACTTTACCCAATAATTCCCAAGCGTCATTAAATACTCAACAAGCAAGTATTACAGATGCGCCAGATTACCCTAATACCAATGGAATAGCACCTCAAAATCAATATATTTTTGATCAATTCCATTTAACTAATGGTCAATTAACTGATAATGCGTATACGCCTTTAAATATGGTAATTACTTTAGCTACTAATCGTAATGAGCCAGGAGGAATCTTAAATTACTATATTACGAACGACCAGTACACGCAGCAGTATAGTAATGGGACAATAAATGTTGGGGAAATGCAAACCTATGAGGGACCATATCAAGGTTCTAAAATTAATATTTATAATTTTGGGGAGAATGGAATAAGTGTTAATGAACTTAATAATAATTATGGCTTAGCTTTTACATTTGGTTATGGAAAGTATCAGGCTCTTATTAAAGAGAACCCTAATCCTTATGCAGCAGATAGTGTATCTAATGCGTGGGGAGATGCAATGCCAGAAAAAGTAACTCAAACTATTAAATATGTAAATGAAAAAACAGGAGAAGAGATATCAGGAATACAACCTTACACACAAACGGGACTCACAGGACAGGTATATTCGGCTGGAAAAAACGATCAAATAGTTATTAAGGGTTACTATTTGGTTAATAGTAGTCGTGCTAATGGAATTATTTCACAATTTCATAATGGAGGAACTTACACAAATGAATGGGTAAGTGCAAGCGGACAATTAATAAAAGAGGTATGGCACCAAATTTCACAAAATGGGTTGATGCAATGTGATATTTATATTAATGGTCAGCAGCAATATGATCCTAATAATTTAAAAGGAATTGTTTATCCTTCAACTCAAAGCTCACTTGGCCCAACGTCTTTGAGTATTCAAAATGGTAATTATGTCTTTCCAAATCCTTATGTAGAGCAGACACAAAACATTGAATTAAAATATTTGCCATTAGGGAAAATTATTCCAGTTTTACCGAATGGAGAAGTAATACCAAACGCACCGCAACCGCAATATCAGAATAATCCTAATGATCCAACCGGGGTTAAACCGGATGAGCCAGTTCCTGTTATTCCTGGTTATACTCCGCAAGAACAAACGGTTACGCCAGAAGATCCTGGAAAAATACACAGGTTATTTATACGCCAATTCAGCAGGGTTCAATCACTGTGACCGTCCATGATGTAACAGATAATGTTAACTTGCCGCAATACGGTAAGAGCAGTGGTGAACAAGATGTAGGGACTGGATTTACCTATAATAAGAATACTGTAATTACAGACCTTGAAAACAAGGGTTATAAAGTTCTTAATCCAGACGTTGTGATTCCAACTACCATTAGTAAAGGTGCGCAAAACATTGTGATTAATGTTGAACACCAGCTTGTTCCTGTAACACCAGAGAATCCAGGAACTCCTGGTCAACCTATTAATCCTAATGATCCAGACGGTCCAAAGTGGCCAGACGGAACCGCTAAGAACGATTTGGAAGTAACTGGTACCCAGACCATTCATTATGAAGGCGCGGGTGATAAGACGCCGGCTAACAATGTTCAGCACTTTACCTTTACTAAGAGTGCCGTGGTTGATAAGGTAACTGGTAAGATTGTCAGTGAAACTGGCTGGAACGTTGCTAGTCATACTTTTGGCAATGTTGATACGCCAGTAGTAGCGGGCTATCACGCAGATAAGGCCGTTGCTGGTGGTACAACGATCACTCCAGATGACTTAAATAAGACGATTGTGGTAACCTATGCACCAAATGGTCATGTAATTCCAGTTGGTCCAGACGGTACACCAATTCCAGGTGCCGACCAACCACAATTCCCAACGAATCCTGATAATCCAACAGGAACAACGCCGAGTGAAGTTCCAGTAGTACCAGGTTATCACCCAGAAACTGGTAAGCCAGGTGACCCAGTCGATCCAGTACCAGGCCAACCAGGTGAGAACGTACCGGTTAAATACGTTCCTGACACTCCAACACCAGGAACTTACACTGGTTCGCAAACGATCAAGTTCGTTGATGGAACTACGGGCAAGGAGATTGAAACGCCAAACGTACAAACGGCTCCAGATCTAACTGGTGATCATACCTTTGGCAAGATCAACACGCCAGTAATTAAGGGTTACACTACTACCCAAACTACTGCTGGTGGTGCAACAGTCACCAAGACTGACCCGAATGCCACAATTACGGTAACCTACACGCCAAATGGTCATATTATCCCAGTCGGCCCAGATGGCAATCCAATTCCAGGCGCTAATCAACCACAGTTCCCAACCAATCCGGACAACCCAAGTGAAACGACACCAGGTCAAGTTCCAGATGTACCAGGTTATCACCCGGAAACTGGTAAGCCAGGTGAACCGGTCAATCCAGTGCCAGGTCAACCAGGTGAGAACGTACCAGTTAAGTATGTGCCAGATACTCCAGTTGAACAAGGGTCAATCACTGTTACTGTGCGTGATACTACCGATAATGTTGACTTGCCGCAATACGGTAAGAGCAGTGGTGAAGAAAATGTTGGGACGACCTTTACTTACGATAAGAACACGGTAATCCAAGAACTAGAAAATAAGGGTTACAAGGTCCTTAATCCTGATGTCGTCATCCCAACAACGATCAGTAAGGGTGCGCAAAACATTGTGATTAATGTTGAACACCAGCTTGTGCCTGTAACGCCAGAAAATCCAGGACAACCAGGTCAGCCAATTAACCCGAACGATCCAAACGGTCCAAAGTGGCCAGATGGGACCGCTAAGGATAACTTGGAAGTAACTGGAACCCAGACCATTCACTACGTTGGAGCTGGTGACCAGACGCCGGCTAACAATGTTCAGCACTTTACCTTTACTAAGAGTGCCGTGGTTGATAAGGTAACCGGTAAGATTGTTAGTGAAACTGACTGGAACGTCGCTAGTCACACCTTTGGCAATATCAATACGCCAGTTGTTCCTGGCTATCACGCAGATAAGGCAGTTGCCGGTGGGACTACCATTACCCCTGATGACTTGAATAAGACGGTTACGGTAACGTACACGCCAAATGGTCATATTATTCCAGTCGGTCCGGATGGGAAGCCATTGCCAAATGTTCCACAACCACAATACCCAACGAACCCGAATAATCCAACTGAAGTGACGCCGAATGAACCAGTACCGGAAATTCCAGGATATACACCAAATGTTTCAACGGTAACTCCTGAGAATCCGGGTGAAAATACTCCAGTAGTTTACACGCCAAACGAAAAACCAGTTGGACCAACCACCCCTAGTGAAAATGGCACTCCAAATGGTAATACTGGTAATCCAACTACCCCACAGCCAGAGACACCAGCAAAACCAATGACGCCAACTACAACACCAGCTGGAAATGGTAATATTCCTACTAATGGACAAACTACTTCTCCAGCAGGCAGTTCAGTTACCATAAGCAATGTAAACAACGCTAATGCCATCACACCTGCAGCACAAAAACAAGCTGCTCAATTACCGCAAACTGGCAATGAACAATTAAAGCATGAAGGAATCTTAGGTTTACTTACCTTAGGAGTTGCAGGCTTATTGGCATTTGGTAAAAAGCGTCGTAAAGAATAATTAATTTATTGTTTGTCACATCGAATAAGTGAAAAAAGCCGAGGCTAAGAAATTTCTTAACCTCGGCTTTTTTCGATTAAATAATTAAATTAAAATGATAATGAGTCAACGAATGTCTGGTAAGCTTGATTTTCATTGCTTTCGACAACGTTTTTACGAAGGTCAGCTAGATCGACTGCGTGTAAAGATGATTCATCTACGGTAAGAGTATGAGTAAACGTAGCATTACCGATTAATTCGATCCAGTAGTTGTAGTCATCACGGTGAAGAATTGTCTTGACCATGCCACCAGGATTATAAACACTAATTGGTTCATTAAATGATGCTGCGTCTGGATGAGTGAGGGCTAAAGCAAGACTAGTGGCAGACATACCTGTCCCGCAAGCATTCGTAAAGCCGACTCCTCGTTCAAATGTTTTTACAAAGAGTTTGTTATGACCGAGAATATGGCCAAAGTTAACATTTACCCCGTCACTGAAGCAAGGATTATCACTATTTAACCGTGTACCTAATTCTTCAAGTGCTGGGCCATTTAGTTCTTCCATACTAACAAAACTAATTAGGTGGGGATTAGGAACAGCAAGGGCTGAAAAACGGAGACTAGGATATAATTCAGGGACAAGGGTGTCTAACAGGCGCTCATGGCCAAGATTATCAAATGGCAAAGCAGTGCGTTCAAACTTTACTGGTGAAATTTCAACGGCAAAAGCAGGAACGCCGGGTGCAAGGTCTTCATGCTGACGAACACGAAGACTAGCATTCATTGTATCGACTTTAAAATCGGTTAAATTATCACGTTCTGCTACATAACGAGCAACCGTTCTTAAACCATTACCGCACATTGAGGCCTCGCTGCCATCTGCGTTAATTACCCGCATTTGTGCTGCTGATCCTGGTCTAGTTGGATGGTTAACAACTAAAACGCCATCAGCACCACCGAGAACGCCATTTTGTGCATCGGTTATTTGCTGGGTAAATGAAACTAATTCTTCATCGGTAAGGGGATTGGCCAGTTGTGTTTGGTCAAGGATAAAAAAGGCATTTTGTGATCCGTGTACTTTTAATAATTGCACCATAAATAGTTCCTCCTAATTTGCAAAAAAACGATGGTAGATAGCTCGAACAGCTTCATCTGCATCCTCGTTGTATGTCCCAATCATAATTGCAATTCGTGAAGCTCCTTGATTAATCATGGGAACCGCAATGTGTTTTTCAGCTAGGGGCATTAAAATATCATCGAATACCCCCGTGCGATTACGCATACCTTCACCAACAACCATGGTAATTGCATAATTGTCAATCCATTCTAAACGGTCAGGATTAATCTCTTCTTGAATTTCATTGCAGATGGTATCGATTAATTGGTCATTAATTGCATTCCGATCAAGGATAATTGTTATATCATCGATTCCTGAAAGCATATGTTCGTATGAGACGTTGTGCTTTGCGAGAATTTCAAGAATACGAAGAGTAAAACCTGCTTGCTTGTTAAGAAGATATTTGTGCAGGTAGAAGGCTGCAAAGTGTTTTCCGCAATAGTTGCATTTACTGAGTTCTTGCCATTCTTATCAGTAATCGAAGGTTGACCATTACTGAAGGCAAATTTAGTCCCAGCTGGAGCAGTTACTTTATTACCATTTTCAGTAAAACTTGGCGCACCCGTGTTAACTGGATCGTTAGCAAGGACAATTGTATTCGCGTAATTGGGGACGTACTCTTCTGCCATCGCCTTCGTAACATTAATCGTTACGGGAACATCCAGATAAGTCCCATCGTTGAAGTTAATTCGCACAGTCCCCTTTACACCATCGGCGATCGTAGCAGTGGAAGGCTGACCATTTGGTGCCCAGACCATCGTGAAGGTTTTCCGATCGTCATTACCGGGAGTATATGCCGCCACTTGTGGTGTTTGGGCGTCAACATCTTGGCCGTTCCAACCATTCGCCCCAAGATCGGTCACATCCACTAATTGACGGTATTGGGCCTGTGTTAAGTTAGAAATATCACTGTTTTGTTTAAAATTTAGCGGCTGGTTCGCTTGGGCCCCATAAAAATTGAAGTAAACATTAGTCGTATCACTATACCCCACCGGATAGGCATCCCCAAACTTTTGCGCAATAATCGGGTCCATGACCGTCCATTTTATCCGGTACTTAGAGAATGTTACACGTTGCCCGTATAGCTCACCATCCCTCGTTTCAGCTGGATTAATACTACCATCAGCTAAGTACGCCGGGACCGTTGCCGTATCCGTACCAAAGTTAGTATTTGGTTTATAACCATCCACCCAACTGTACTTAATCGCACTGGCAGGAAAACTATCAGACGAATCAGTCGTATTCACAAACTCAGTTCCATCAGCATTTAATTTATAAGTGGTACTGTTACGATAATTACCAGTATTAAAATCAAAAAGTCCGGTAACAATGGTCGTAAACCCACTCTTATTAACATCCGGAACATAACTATCACTCGTTTTGTGAACGTTGGTAGGTACATCAGGATTGAAGGTCGTAGTAGGGAAACATTCACCGTCGTCATCTGCCTGATCGTCAGCGTCACTTGTCAATGATACAGCTGATGAAGAATTGGCAGATGAAGATAATAAAACAGCCTGATTAGACACAGTCTGGATCGAAGCGGAATCTGCTTGAGATGTGTCCGCAGGTTGTTCAGCTGCTTTGCTGACCGTTCCCGTTGTCGTGTTCGCTGATGCTTCTATTCCCATAAAAGTGAACCCAATCAAGACTGAAGCAACGCCGACCGTTAACTTTTTAAGTGTAAAGCGTTGTTTCTTCGGCTCTTGTTTTCGAATTTGTTCTTTCCAATTATTACTCGATAACATAATTTTGCCCCCCTAATTATTCTTACCTTTCTGGTTTAAATATACTGCTTCGTCAATCGACAAGTTCCTTATAATCACTCGCATATCTAAATCGTGTTGACATAGTACAAATAAAAATATTAATTAATATGATTAATTGATCATGCATAATAGCCGTATAAAGAAAACCCTATTTTAATTCTTAATGCCCCCTATCCCCCTTTATAAAATCGAGTAGGAGGTAATTGATTAGTTCAATTACCGACCTCTCACACCACCGTACGTACGGTTCCGTATACGGCGGTTCGACAATTTAATCACTTTGAATTGACTGGAGCGTCTTGGACATATTTATTAGTCCAAGATGCTCCAGTTTTCTATTAGTTAGAGAATAGTTCAGAGTCTTACTGTGTGCAGTTCGCCAGTAGCCCTTACGGGTACTTGCGAAGACATATGCATCACGATAAGATAATCCGAGCCTTTGTAAGTTAGTAACCTTAGTTTTGAACTTCTTCCATTGCTTCCAGATATATTGCCTTATTCGCGCCCTCAGCCATTGGTCAAGACGTTGAATAAAGCCGGTTAGTTTCCCAATTGAGTAGTACTGAAGCCACCCGCGCATTTTGCGGTGAATTTCCTCAAACATTTGCTTAAGAGATATTCCCCGGTTACGCTTTGTTAGTAGCTTTAGTACTTGCTTAACTCGCTTTTGCGATTGTTTGGCTGGTCGGGCATAGGCGCCATTTCGGTTTACACCTAACGAGAAGCCAAGAAACTTTAATCGTAACGGGCTACCAACTTTAGTCTTATCTGGGTTTACTTTTACCTTCAATCGCTTTTCAAGAAACTTAGTAATACTTCGCATTACTCGTTCCCCGGCCCGTTGACTTTTAACATAGATATTACAGTCGTCCGCATAGCGCACGAAGTGGTGACCACGTCTGGTCAACTCCTTGTCCAACTCATTTAGGTAAATATTCGCTAGTAATGGCGATAGTGGCCCTCCTTGCGGAGTTCCTTTGTCGCTCCTAGCGAAAAGCCCATGGTCTAAGACGCCGCTCGTCAAAAATTTACGAATAAGCCTTAATGTCCATGGGTCATCAATATATTGTTTGAGGTATTTAATCATTAAATCATGGTTGACATTGTCAAAATAGGCCTTTAGGTCTAAGTCGACTACTCATCGGTAACCCTGATTATATAGATCAACTACCCTTTCGATTGCGTCTTGGGCGCCGCGATGAGGGCGAAAGCCAAAACTATTATCGGAGAAAACACGCTCAAATATGGGTGTGAGAACCTGGGCCACTGCTTGTTGGACTATTCGGTCCACAACTGTTGGTATCCCAAGTTTTCTTACTCCACCATCGGGTTTCGGAATTTCCACTCGTTTGACTGGTGCTGGCTTGTAACTACCATCACGCAGACTAGTGATTAATTCTGCTTTGTTTTCTCTAAGGTACTGCAGGAGGTCAAAGACAGTCATACCATCAATACCTGCCGCTCCTTTATTTCTCTTAACTCGCAAATAAGCCTGATTAAGGTTATTGCGGTCCAAGACTAAGTCTTGGATAGTGACACTCATATCTTTACCTTCACCATAATCGGTACTACGCGCCCTTGTGTACTTTTGGTTTTCCAAACCTATCCTCGACAAGCGGTCAGCTTGTGTTTCTGTTTTCTGCGATTGTCGCACCCGATTACACCTCCGATATAAGTTATGGGTTATTGTCGTTCAGTCCTTCATCTGATTGACCAGACTACTATGACCTCGGCTGACTTCTGACCTACTCAACGCTACATCACTGCATCGCTTGTTTCTGTGGAAATTAAGTCATTCCTCTTGTCGGAAACGTGTAAATCAGACCTCCCCGGGTAAGAATATTAACTTTCGTACCATGTCACCGTTAGCTTTACTGAAAGTAACTTCGAGTAGTATTGGACTTCAGTTTGTAAGGCAACCTTATCCAGTTACTCTCAGCCTTATGGCTACTTCTTATTCATCGGTGCAGTACTTTGCCTTAGACTTCCTTCAGATTCCACCTCACGATGGACACCCTTGTCCTTGGCTCATGGTTCCGACTACTACGGCCCATAACGGACTTTCACCGCCTAGCTAATATCCATGCCGGGCGCACCACAAAAAGAGCCGCTCGATGATTACTCATCAAGCAGCCCTTTTGTTAGGCGTCTTTAATTCATTACTTAATTATTGGGAGGAAGATTATTAATTATTCTTCTTTTTCAAGCCGCCCAACCCAAGCATTGCCATCAAGCTAACTAATCCTAATCCAGCAATTGCTGCATTATTCTCAGTGTTATTACCAGTTTGCGGTAATGCTTGCTTGTTATTTTGACCATTGCCATTATTAGTAGCATTAGTGTTCAAGCCATTGTTACCATTGCCGTTTTGGTTGCCATTGTTGATACCATTGTTATTGCCGTTACCATTGTGGTTACCCTTATCGACAGGTTGGTTATTGTCACCATTAGTACCGTTGCCGTTATTATTGTTATCATGATTACCATTGTTACCTGGGTTAGTATTGTTGTTGCGATCACTTGGGTTAGTTTTACCCTGATCACCACCATTTGGAGTATTTCCCTTATCCCCATTACTAGTCTTGGTGTAATTAATTATTACAGTTTGATCAGGAGTTTCAGCAGTGACATCCTCGCTATTAACTTTAGCTTGACTTGGAGTATAACCGTTGAATTCAGGAGCATCATATTTGGCCCACACACCAGTAGTTTCGTTAGTCAACGCATTATTAATGTAAACCTTCCAGCCACCAAAGCTTGTAAACTTCTTTGCAACTTCATCATAAGTACCAGTTCGACCAAAAACAACTGTTTGTGTTGTCGTTTCCGCTTGACCATTTACTGGATTATTAACAATAATCGTTCGTGTTACCGTATGGAACAAATCTTTGTAAGCTGGGCTTTCAGGAGTAATTCCTGGTTCACCTGGCGTTACTGTCTTCATTTCATGTACAAGGTAAATAGTAAGCGTCTCATCAGCATTTGGCATTACAACCCTAGTTGGTAGCGTCTGTCCAGCAGCTAATTTGTAGCCTGTAGGAATAGTTAATGCAACGCTTTGAGTTGTTCCCGGTTGGCCAGTCACAGAAGAACCCCCTGCAACGATCTTATTGTCAGTTTCATCATAAAAAACATAACTAACAGTTGTATCTTGAACAGGTGTTACTGGTGTTGAGTTTTTCTTATAGCCTACATTAAACGTAACATTCAATGGTACTGTTAATGTGTACGCAGGAATTTCATATGGATTCTGCTTAATGGCTGCTGTTAATTCATTAAGTAAAGCAGCCGCTTCAGCTTCATAAGTAGGATCATTTGCTACCACCACAAATGAAAGATATGGGGTATATCCAGAACGGTTTGGCAAGTTTTGATTGCCATACCCCGTTTCTGCATTCGTGTACGTACCTTGAAGGGCATCAGCTAGCGACGTTGCGCCATAAGATACTTTCTTCCAGTTATTTCCGTTAACATCTTGAATAATCTCTTGTTTATTGTTTGTCTTGTAATAGTAATTATTGTCTCCTGGTTGACCAGAAAAACGAACATCGAGTTGCTGCCAAGTCTCAGTCATGTACGAAACACGGAAAGTAACTAGTAAAGGACTGTTAAGCGTATAAGCCGGAACTTCATATGGATTCCGCTTAATGGCTGCTGTTAGCTGATTAAGTAAAGCAGTAGCTTCATCATTGTTACTACCAGTCACCATAACGGCAGAAAGGAATGGAATATACCCATTAAATTTTGGCAAGTTTTGATTACGCAACCCTGTTTGTGCATTTGTGTAATCGTTGCCTTGTAAAGCATCGCTTAACGAAGTAGCTTCATAGGAAACAGGAGTCCAAGTTCGTCCGTTATCACTTGATTCAGTATTCTGGTATGTATCCTTGTAATAGTAGGCATTTTGGTCATTAATTTGAATATTACCAGCATTAATTGGGAACTGAACATCGAATTCTTGTTCCGCCTGATCAGTAATTGGAGCAGCTGCATTTTTCTTATAAGTAACTGTATAGAAGTAATCTTGGTAATCTGCTTGAATCTTTGGGAAGTTCAAAACCAGTTGACCATTTTCATCTGAAATGGTAGCTAACGGTAGTCCAACGGTTAAAGTTGAAACTTCAGGTGTGTAGCCCTCAAACGATGGTAATGAAATGCTGTTAAAAGAAAGATTGGCTACATCTGCTTCAGTTGGTACCGTCCCATTAGTTTTTACTGCGAATTGCTGACGCTGTGGAGTAGTCGTTTGTCCATCTGGAGTTTCAATCGTTACCATCGAATTATAGTAAGAAGTCATATCTATTACTGGAGGCTTAGGTGCACTTGAATCAGCAGATGATTCTGGAACGGTTGTAGTCGTACTAGAAGCTGGAGTATTACTAAAATTACCACTTGGACTATTTGGAATGATAGCTAGTTTGAATACTACTGGTGTTTCTGAGCTTACAGCTGGAGTCTTTAAGTTAGTAGCTGGCTGCGCCTTACTTCCAGATCCAACAAAAGTTGATGAAGCTGGAGTATCACTAAAATTAACACCACTTGGACTATCTGGAACGATAGCTGGTTTGGATACTACTGGTGTTTCTGTAGTATTAGCAGAGGCACTTAATCCCATAAAGGTGAAGCCAATTAAAACCGAAGCAACCCCAACCGTTAATTTTTTAATTGTAAATCGCTGCTTTTTTAACTATTGTTTCCGAATTTGTTCTTTTTGGTTATTACTAGATAACATAAGAGGGCCTCCATAACTATTATAATATTCAACTTTAAAATATACTATTTTTTCTTTTTTTCAATCGATAAATCTATAATTATTTAATTTATAGGATATTTATATTGTAATCAAGGGATTTGATGCTATTATTTAAAATAGTTAATATGATTAATTAATCATACCCGGATGCTATAATTGCTATTATTCCTTTATCTTTTGTAAAGCATTAAACGAAATTAATATAATTACAAGAACTTATCAGCATCCCAAAAATTTAAAAAGAAAGAAGCCGAGAAAAGCACTTGGACTTTTCTCAGCTTCTTCTACATTTCTATTTAATTAATATTTTTAGCAGCTTTTAGCAGCGCCTTTTTGATCAATAAAGACGGCGCCTAAATTACCTGTTTGAGCAATCCAATCAGCGGATGGGATCCCGTTAAAGAAAAGACGTTTGGCCTCAATTTCTCCCATAACTGACTGCTTTGTAAAAACAGTTACACTTGATAAGTCGGTTTGCAATGGATAACCGGTTCGCGGATCTAAAAGATGATGGTATTTTTCCCCGTTCACTTCAAGGAAGCGTTCATAAATTCCTGACGTCACGGCTGAACACTCAGGCTTCCGAACCAGTTCAAGGTCCTCCCCCCGTTTAAGCCGCGGGTCTTGAACACCAATAATCCACTGACCGTCATCCCGACGCGGCGACTTCCCCACAAATAGCAGGTTGCCCCCTAAGTTAATAATCCCTGCTGGCACATGTCGTTGAATCCAAAGATCGCGAATTCGATCCGCAATGTAACCCTTAGCAATTCCCCCAAGGTCAAGTTCCATCCCCGGCTCTTCCAGATAAACAGTTCGCTGCTCGTCATCCAAAATCGCCTTATAGGGGTCAATCAATTTTAACCGTGCCTGAATATCAGCATCTTTAGGTACGTTTGCACCCGCAAATCCGATTTTCCAGAGTTTTACTAACGGTCCGATCAAAGCATTAAAGCCAAAATTCTCTCGACTATATTTAACCGCCATCTTAATCAGCTCATAGGTTGAGGGTGAGACCACCTTGGGATGGTGACCAGCCGCGTGGTTAACATTCATCACTTCTGATTCTTCACGATTAACGGTCAACCGATCTTCATAGCCATCAATCAAGCGCATTGACTCTTCCATCACTGGAAAGTACTGATCGCCATAAATCGTCAGCACAATTCTGGTTCCCAGCGCGTGATGCACCAATGAATGGCGTTGTTGAATTAATTCACTATTCATTTTCGGATGCACCAGTAGATGCATCTGCTGTTTCGTCGTCTGCATCAACACTTCCCGTTTCAGAAGCGCCAGTAGTTGCATCAGTTTCTTCACTAGCAGCATCAGTTGTGTCTACAGTAGGGGTAGTCGTTATACTGTCTTCATCGTTACTTTCAGAGGCACCAGTAGATGCATCAACGGGTGTATTTTCATCCTCCACACTAGTAGTATCACTAGTCTTCTTTGATGCACCAGTCGTGGCATCCTTGCTCCAAGCACCATTTTCAAAGAGGTTCAAAATGTATTCAACGCTTCCGGTAAATTCAATTGTACCGAGGTAATGACCATTGATGTCCCGTAAAGCGTAGTATTGGATCAGTGAACGGTGACCATTCATCCAGAGTGGTCGCGTAACGACATCTTTCTTTCCTTCACGGAAGCTGTTGATAATGCTCATTACTGCTGGAACAGCCATTGGTGGATGACATTCTTGGACAGTTTCACCGAGGGATGCAGTATTCCGAACATGTTCCCGGTTTGGTTTATCTGAGAACCAAGCGAAATGATCAGTGCTATCAATTAGATCAATTTCAAACGGAATCGTACTAAAGATTTGTTGAACTTCCTTTAGTGTTAAACGACCAGTAGGGAAATTAATGTATGCATCACTGATCGTTGGTTGTTTAACGGCCATATTATGTTCCCCCTTATCAACATCTTGGAAAATTTGAATGTATTCAATAAAGTGTTCAAAGCACTTTTCTAGGTTATCAATTGCTTCTTGGTCTATCAAACGGCCGTCCTTAGCAAAGGTATTCCGCACATTCCCAATCAAGACCTCATTCCCTGGAATCAGGTTAGTGTTACAATCCGGTGAAATCAAAATTTGTCGCATCTGAACTTGGGAACGAGCAGAGGCTTGACGACCATAAGCAACCCCAACGATCATTGCTGGCTTTTCTGAAAGCACCTTAGTCTTGTAAGAAAGCCATTCGATAGCTGACTTAAGAACGGCAGGAATTCCGTGATCATATTCGGGAGTAGAAAATACTAGCCCATCAGCTTCCTTGACTTTTTGCTTTAACTTCCAGACTTCTGTTTGTTCTGATAATGGAGTATCAACGCTAAATGGTGGCAGCTTGCCAACTTCGTAAATCTCAATATCAGCCATTTGCTTAAAGTGCTTTTTCATGAACCGTAACAGTAACCGGTTATATGAAAAATCAGCATTAGTACCGACAAAGGCGAGAATTTTCATCATTACTTACTCATCTCCTCGTTCATTCGATCAATTGCTTTCGCATAGTAACGGAAGCCGTTCATACATTTTTCTAAGAAGCCAATTGTTCTCTCATCAGTAATGTTCCCATTTTCGTCCATTAGGCTAGTCACGTTACTCATGAAAAATTCATCGCCTTGATAGACATTTGCATTAATCCCTGGCGAAATTAAAATATCGCGTAATTGAACCTGGGACCGTGATGCCCCCTGATCATGCGTTGAGGCCCCAATTGTCATTACTGGCTTCCCAGTAAGAGGGTGGACACTGTAAGACAACCATTCAACAATACTCTTCAACGCTGAGGTAATTGAGTGATTGTACTCAGGACTAGCGATGATCACGGCATCGGCATCCTTAATCCGGCGGTCAATGTCCTTGATTACTTCGGGAGCATCGCCCTTAAAGCTTTCGTTAAACATTGGTACTTGGCGAATATCAATCACGTCAATCTGATCTTGATCCTTAAAATGTTGAGCCATAAATTCTAATAGCATCCGATTATATGAATGATTAGCATTTGACCCAGCAATTGCAGCAATTTTCAAGTATGTCACTTCCTCTTTCAGTTTATTCATTAATTCACAACCATTTTACTATATTTTAACTGATCATAAAATAGATTATTAGTATTTTGCTTATTTTTAGACAATTTTCAAATTTTTGCTTATAATCAAACCGTTTAAACCAATAAAGATTAATTATTATTAGTTTAAATAATGTTCAAATAATAACATTATTGTTCAGCAGTCATTTATTAAGAGCGGTATGCTAAAATAAGACAATAATCTTTGAAAGGATCGAAAATATATCATGGTTCAATCACGACAACGACAACAAAATATTGAGGTCCAGGTTGGGGATCGTTTTCCGTTAACGATTCGGCGGCTTGGGGTTAATGGTCAAGGAATTGGCTACTTTAAGCATAAAGTGTGCTTTGTCCCTGGCGCCCTTCCGCATGAAGTTGTTGTCGCTGAAGTAACCCGGGTCCATCCCCGCTTTCTTGAAGCCAAAATCCATCGCCTTCGCAAAACTAGTCGAGATCGGGTCGAACCCCGCGATAGCTATGCTGATGTTGCAGGGGGCTTTGAATTAGAAAAGCTGGCTTATCCAGCCCAATTGCGGTTTAAACGACAGGTCGTTTTGGATAGTCTCGAAAAATTTAAGCCATATGGTTACCGGAACTATGACGTTCGCCCTACCATTGCGGCACCACATGAATATGGCTACCGAAACAAGGCCTCATTCCAAGTTCGGATGGTTAACGGTCACGTTGCGGCTGGTCTGTACAAGGCAAATAGTCATGATCTCGTAGACATTCAAGAATGTGCCGTTCAAATGCCGAACACAATGAAGGTTATTAGAACAGTCGTCCAAGCAATCGAGGCTCTTCAAATCCCAGTATACGACGAAGAACGTAACAGTGGAATTATTAAGACCCTAGTTGTTCGTGAATCAGCTGCAACCGGCGAAGTCCAATTGACGCTAATTACTAATACGCCTAAACTCCCCCACAAGCATCAACTACTGGAAACCATTCAAGAACAGCTCCCAAAGGTTGTTTCCGTAATGCAAAACGTTAATCTAGGCGATACTCCGCTAATTTGGGGCGAGCAAATGATCCACCTAGCTGGCCAGGAATACATTACTGAAAGTTTAATGGGATTGGACTTCCACCTCTCTGCTCGTTCTTTCTTACAGCTAAATCCTGAACAGACAGAAATCCTGTATGAGGAAGCGGCCAAGGCACTAGAACTTTCCCCTGACGATACCCTGATTGATGCTTACGCGGGAATTGGAACGATTGGATTGTCATTGGCTAACCGGGTGAAAGAGGTTTGGGGGATGGAAACAATCCCCGAAGCCGTTGAAGACGCAAAGCAAAACGCTGATCTCAACGGTATTACAAACGCTCACTATGAGGTTGGCTCAGCAGAGGATGTTATCCCGCAATGGCGAAAGGAAGGCCGTCACTTTGACGCGCTAGTAGTCGATCCGCCACGAACCGGTTTAGACAATGATCTGATTGAACAAATCATCAAAGAACGCCCTGCTAAGTTCGCCTACGTTTCATGTAACATGGCATCCCTTGCCCGGAACCTCGGTCGATTAACCAGCGTCTACCATGTTGATTATATTCAACCAGTCGACATGATGCCCCAAACCACCCGTTGCGAAGCGGTGGTGAAGTTATCACAAAGAGTGTGAGCCCGTTAAGACCTTCCGGTGGCTAACGATTTCTCCGATGAACGGCGTCTTGTCGTCGGAGTCGGAGGTCGTTAGCTTGAGGAAGGTTAGGGCGAACAGTTCTCGACTCAGTTGCAGTAGAACTAATTTAGCAATCCCTTTTAAACAACAATTTCATTTCCTAACCAAAAAGCGGTCCGCGGATTTTTCCGTGGATCGCTTCTTTGTGTTCTAAATTACTACTTATTATCACGACGACGATTTGGTACAAAGCCTGCTACCAAGGCAGCTAGTCCTGCTGAAAGAGCACCGAAGATTTGGACATTCTTTTCGCTAGCATTACCTGTTTGTGGTAATTGGTTATCCTTATTAGCAGTCGTTGATTGAGACGTAGCCGTCTTCCCTGTTTGTACATTAGGAACATTACCTTCTAGTTTGCCAGTAACATCATTCCCATTAAGAGTAGTGTTTGTAGGCGTATTAGTAGCTGGTGTTCCTTGTTCTTGATGATCATTAGTGGTTGGTTGACCGCCATTAGTTGGGATCAAGGCCACTTTAATGATTTGATCAGGGTTACCATCCTTAAAGGTGTAAGATGTTGGAACACTTTCACCAGGAACTAATTGATAACCATCAGGAATATGAATGTTAACTGGGACCGTCTGCCCGGTCTTCCCTGGTACTGTCTGAACGCCGACAACCTTACCTTGTGGATCAACAAACTTATACTTAACCGTTTGGTCGGTTGGAATATAAGTAATGACGATTGGGGTAAAGTCGCTGGTGCTGGTAACCAAAGCAACTGCTGGAGCATTGCCGCTTGGCGTATAACCAGGAATTTCTGGGGCATCATATTCAGCGAAACTCGATGTTGTCCAATCACTGTAGCCGGTAACTTTACCCGTAACCTCGTCAACGGTGGCAGTCCGGGTGAGGTTAACCGTTTGATCATGGGCTTCCTTAGTGCCATCAGGCTTGATAACCGTAATCTTCCGCGTGATCGTCTTGTTCAGATCAGTCGTGCCAACACCCTTTGGATAGTTCTTGCCAGGGTTGTCTGGGAGCTTGTCGCTTGGTGTCTTCGGATCAGTTGGTGTTACCGGAACGATCTTGTGTTCAACGTTAACTGTAACTGTTGGAATGCCATCCGGAGTAGCAGTGATCGTTGTTGGAATATCTTGACCAGGAACAACTTGCCAACCAGCAGGAACGTTTGGTGTAACTGGAATCTCTTCATCCGTCTTCCCTGTTAATGGTGTATTACCAACTTCCTTACCATTTGGATCAACGTATGTGATCTTCCCAGTCTGTTCGTTTGGCGTGTAAGTAATTTCAATTTTTGGATCTGTGTAATCAACCGTTACCTGATCAACTGCAGGGACTTCTGCTTGACTTGGAGTGTAACCTGGAATTTCTGGTGCATTATACTTATCAAGCTTTGAGGTTGTCCATTTGCCATACGTAACTTGACCTGTAACCTCGTCAACAGTAGCCGTCCGAGTTAGAGTAGTCTCTTGACTAGCATCAACAGTTGAGCCATCTGGTTTCTTAACAGTAATCGTCCGCTTAACAGTCTTGTTCAGATCTTTCTTATCAACTCCCTTTGGATAGTTCTTGCCAGGGTTGTCTGGGAGCTTGTCGCTTGGCGTCTTCGGATCAGTTGGTGTTACCGTGGTGATCTTATGTTCAACCTTAACTGTAACTGTTGGAATACCATCCGGAGTAGCAGTGATCGTTGTTGGAATATCTTGACCAGGAACAATCTGCCAACCTGCAGGAACGTTTGGTGTAACTGGAATCTCTTCATCCGTCTTCCCTGTTAATGGGGTAGTACCAACTTCTTTGCCGTTTGGATCAACGTATGAGATCTTTCCGGTCTGTTCGTTTGGCGTGTAGGTAATTTCAACCTTTGGATCTGTGTAATCAACCGTTACCTGATCAACTGCAGGAACTTCTGCTTGACTTGGTGTATAACCAGCTACTTCTGGTGCGTTAACCTTATCAAACTTAGAGGTAGTCCAATCACCAAATGAAATAACTTTCTTCGTAACCTCATCATATGTTCCAGTCCGAGTTACTTCAGTATGCTGACTAAGATCAACATTCTTAGTTGGTTCTTTAGCAGTAATTGTCCGGGTAACAGTCTTGCTGAAGTCACTTTCATGATAACCATCTGGAACATTATTCTTATCAACTGTCTTAGTATTATGGGCAACATGAACAGTGATTGCTGGATGCCCTTGAGCGCCAAAGCTAATCACATCTGGCACGGTGGTATCCGTGATATGCCAGTTCATTGGTACGTTGTTCTTAATATTAGTTGGCACATTCTTTTGGTCGGTAACTCCAGTGACATCGTAGTGACTACCACTGATTGAACTGCCATCTGGATCCTTAATCTCATTCCCGTTTTCATCAACATAGGTTACGGTTGTCTGTTGGGCATTTGGTGCATAGGTAATCGTAACCGGGGTAAAGTCACTATTGGCAGTTACCTTTACACCTTCAACCTTAGCTTGACTTGGAGTGTAGCCGGGAACTACTGGTGCATCATATTCATCGAATTGACTTGTAGTCCAGTCGCTGTAGCCTGTTACTTTACCAGTTACTTCATCAACTGTAGCGGTTCGGGTTAACTTAACTGATTGATCGTGATTTTCTCTAGTCCCATCTGGTTTGACTACCGTAATTTGACGAACAATGGTCTTGTTCAGATCTTTTTCACCAACGCCATCTGGATAGTGCTTGTCTGGATTGTCAGGCAACTTATCTTTTGGTGTCTTTGGGTCAGTTGGTTGAACTGTTGTTGTCTTGTGTTCTACCTTGACAGTTACGGTAGGAATACCATTTGGAGTGGCCTTTTCAGTCTTAGGGATGCTTTGACCGTCAATAATCTTCCAGCCTGTTGGTGCAACTGGAGTAATTGTTACATCTTCATCCGTCTTACCAGTTAATGATGTAACACCTACCTCAGTACCAGTATTCACATCAACGTAAGAAATCTTACCTGTTTGATCATTTGGTGCGTAAGTAATTACAACTTTAGGATCAACATAGTCAGTTGTTACTCCTGTTACGGCAGCTACACTTGCTTGACTTGGGATATAACCTGCAACTTCTGGAGCCGTAACTTCGTCAAAGCTACCGGTTGTCCAATTGTCATAAGAAACAACTTTCTTGGTTACTTCGTCATAAGTCCCAGTTCTAGTCAATTCAGTCTTTTGACTTAGATCAACATCGCCAGTTGGCTCTTTAGCAGTGATTGAGCGTTTAATCTCCTTAGCAAAATCATCTTTAGTATAACCATCTGGAACATTGTTTTTATCCACAGTCTTAGTTGCATGCTTCAAGTGAATATCAATTGTATTGTTAGTATCACCAAAAGTTACACTAGTTGGTAAAGTTTGACCAGGAGCTAAAACATAGTTAGTTGGGACAGTTAAACTAATAGCTGAACTTTCACCATTAAGACCTGTTTTACTTACGGGAGTACCTACTTTACTACCATTATCGTCATCATCTACAAATTGGTAAGCTGTAGTCGTCTCAATCGCAAATGTTGCTTGACCAGCCATATCATCAGTAGAAATAGTTACGTTACTTAAAGACTTAGTAGGATCGTCAGGATCTGTTCCCATACCTGCTAAATCAACCAAACGATCTTGCAAGTGAGCTAAAATCTTGTCCTTATTTAAATTAATGGTGTAAATACCACCCTTAGTTGGAGCAGTTCCATTAGCCCAAGTATAGTCGCCATCTTGCAGAGTGTATTTTCCTAAATCAACGGTTCTTAATAATTGTGGTTCATCGCCTGGTTCATCTGCTTGTTTATAAACTGGTAAAGTTAAATCAACAGTAATCTTGCCATCTTTATTAACTTCAGCAGTAGTTACAGCATTACCATCATAAAGTTTAGAATTGTCACCACTTAACTTAGCCTTACCGGTTGCTTGATAAATTTTATATTGAGCAGTTTCGTATTCAGGACCATAAGTCCACTCGTAGTTATTTCCATTATTACCATCAGCATCTTTAACTTTTTGAATAAAGGCATCAGTTAAACGAAGATCGTATGTGCCAACACTCTTAGCTTGGTCTTTAGTAACTTTCTTCCCATTAAGCCAAAATTCTACATCATTAGGTGTTAATTGAATTGTCTTAAGAGTTCCGTCAGAATTATAGATTGATATCTTACCTTGATCATCATCACCAAGGCCTAACCCTGAATAGAAAGTTCCCTGATCTGGAAGAGTCGAAGTATTATCAAATACCTTCATATCTCCTCCCATAAGATCAATTTCTTTATTTCCTTTAGCTATAATAAAAGTAGCCTTACTTGTAACATCCTTAAGATCTGGATAAATAAAGTTATCACCCAATTGATCTTTAATGTCATTAAGACCCTTTTCAGTTAGACTAACTGTGTAAGTTCCGGCATTTCTATTTTCATTATACGTTACATCGCCATCAGACAATTGTACTCTAGCGTTAGCATCATTAAAACCAACATTATAGCCACTAGCAGGAAGTTCATTAGTCTCAACTAAATTTTTCCAGTTATCATCCGCATAACTAAATGTACTTTCACCTGAAAGAGTGATTGTAAGTTGATGTTTTACAGGAATTGAAATAGTTCTATCGCTATCAGGAATAGTAACACTAGTTGGAAGACTACCTGAAACAAGTTGATAGCCAGATGGAATAGTTAAGTTAACTGGTTGATCACTACCAGCTTTTCCACTTACTGACACTGAATCACCAACTGGATTATTAAATGGATCTTCAAATTTGTAGGTTACAGTGTTAGTAGCAACTTTTTTATAATTAACTTCAATCTCCACTGAATTAGCATTAAGTGGATCAAATGTCCAATCACCTAGATTACTATCTGCTGGAGAAACGGTATACGTATATCCTGGTACCTCAAGCTGACTTTCATCAATGGCTGGTAAAGTTACTTTTATATCTGGATTTGCCGCAAAAGCCATAAATTTCTCATAGGCTTCCTTATCAGCCGCACTTTTAAAGAAAGTCGTCCTACCACCATCACTTGATTCCGCATTTACATTATTTTGGTATACCCATTTATGTGTAGTATTACCATTATTATTAATAATGGTAGCAATTCTCAGGTCATTTCTATACTCAGTTGGCCAACCCTGAATGGTACTGTTCCCGTTAACACTTCTGACTGAACCAAACTGTGAAATAGTCTCATCACCAGTTGGCTTATGCATTATTACAGTTCGAGAAACTTTGCGTGAAACATGATTAGCAACATCAGTATAGGAATAATAGTTACTTTTATCCTCAATGATTTTTTCATATTCAACTGCCGTCATCCCCGTTGATAAAGAATTATCGGTTTCAGCCTTACTCTCCTCTAAAGCCTGTGCACCTACAACTTTTACTCCTAAAGAATGAATTTCAGCTGTGGTAGTATTCATATTCTTTGAATTATCTACCATTTCAGAATTTTTAACTTCTTTTTTATCAGTAGTTACATCATTTTTAATAACTCTAACATCACTATTAGATGTAGCCTTCTTACTATCTGACGTGTTTTCAGCAACATTTTCGTTAGTTGACGAGTTTTCTACCTTGTTAGTGTCTTCTTGCTTTTGATTAGCATTTTTTGCTTTGGCTGTTTCATTATTTACTTCTTGATTACTATTTACTTTTACAGCCGCAGCTTCATTATTATCATTTTCACTAGCTGTTTTAGGTAATACCACTTTCTTACCGCTAGTTGTCGTTGCTTCACTACCAGTTTCTGCAGATACATTGTCACTTGAGTTCGTGTCAGCTAGGACTGAGGAATTTACCCCCCCAAGTACAACGTGGTGCCGATCACAACGGAAACAACACCAACGGATAACTTCCGTAGTGAGAAATGATCTTGTTTTGATTTGGACTTTGTTAACCGTCCGTAGTTGTTATTCTTTGATAGCATTTTCGCTTAATCCTCCCCTAAAGCATAAAATAATATATCAAACAAATTATAGAACTTATCTACTGATAAAAAAAGGAAGATTGCTAATTAAACACGCAATCTTCCTTTTTTAAGATTTAGATGTATATTAAATTTAACTAAAATAACATTAAGCTGAATAGTGTGCAGCAATAACTCACTGTTCAGTTGCTATACGCGTTCTACTGTGACTGAGTCGAGATCGGTTCGCCAGGAACTTGCTAGAGCTTCTACTGCAACTGAGTCGAAAGCTGTTCGCCCTAAACTTCCTCGAGCTAGCGACCGGAAGTTTTTAACGGGCTCACAGTCTACTCCATTGTTTCCACGTCTTCAGGTTACTAATGTTATCGAGGGAATCGTAGGCGCCGGTGCTGAGTTTTTGCAGGAGTTTTGGATTAGTCAGGATATCTACGGCAGCCTTTTCCATCTTCTTTGCATTGTTTAGTGGTACTAATTCACCGTTAACGCCAGACTTGACCATTTCACTTGGGCCATACATGTAATCGTAAGTCACAACTGGAACACCGTGGGATAATGCTTCACCCATTGCTAATGGCTGGGCGTCGATCCGGCTCGTATCCATGAATAATTGAGCAGTATTATAAACTGGGTCTAATTTCACTTGGTAACCAGCAAAGACAACGATTCCGGTCAAGCCAGCATCTTCAACCTGCTTCTTGTACCGGTTAACATCGTCAGGATTGCCATAGCCGTAAAGAGTCAGCTTAGCAGTTGGCACCTTTTTATGAATCCGGGTAAAGATTTCAATTAACTTCCCGGTCTGCTTGTCTTCTCCAAGACGGCCAACATAAATGATTTGTCCCGCAATCCGGTACTTCATGTCGGTCCGTTGGTTATTGCTCTTAACCGGAACACCGTTAATTGCGTAAACTGGCTTCTTGTCACCAATTCGCTTCCGAATCATCTCGGCCTGAGCTTCAGTCATGGTAATGATCCCGTCCCACTTATCAAGGTCAGTAGTAAGTGGTCCTTGAAGCATTGGGTTAAGTGGCCCGGTCTTAAGGTTATTACCATCGTTGACGTGGTTCATGGCCATCCAGAGATACTTCTTAGCGGCAGTTTGCATATTCATCACTGGCTGGATTGCGACTGCTGGCCGGTCAGCAATAAAGACATTATTTTCACCATTTGCCTTATTCACTTCATCAAGGAAGAAAGCAAACAGGTCTTCTTCACTATCAAAGAAGCGATCGTGTCCCTGGTAATTTTTGAGAACATTCAACGAGTTAATCGGGGTATTCTGAACCGACTTAACGTAGTACCGTTCCATGTAAATGGTTTGATCAGGACGGTAATACCGTTCAAAACTAATTTGACCGTCTTCACCGATAAACTGATCAACCGACTTGAATCCCCGGAGATCATACTGTTGACGAAGGGTTACGTTCCCAGCAACATCAAACCAGTCAATGTGGTTTACTAGACCAACAGTTCCACCAGTAAAGTAAACGATGCAGACCAGGCGATCCCCATCTTTAACTTCTTGGTAGTTGTTCCCGGTCCCTACCTGGTATTCGATCGGCAAGTTCAGATCGCTGACGTGGAGATCATGCCCCACGTAATCAGTTGTTCCCGCAAAGAAGTCGTACATATTAACAAGCTGGTCGTCAGTTAAGCCAAACCGTTGCAGAGTTGCGTGAATAATTTGGTCATAGTTCCGCGTAACTAACTTGGCTTCGGCATTGTGGTCCTTAAAGAGCTTCAGCCGCTTCATTTCAGCGTGTTCAATACTTGAATCGTTGCTCAATAAGTATTGGTTAACGAAAAAGAACATTATTTAGCGGCCTCCTTTGTTTTCATATCATCAACTAGTTCATTCCATAGCTTCATGACGTTTGGTTCAGAGTAACGTTCACTATCTTGGTAGGCATTTTCACTGAACTTTGCCAATTTCTCTTGGTCTGTCAGGAGGTCAATAATTGCCTTAGCTAGGCCATCAACATCCCCATTTTGAGTTAAGATCCCATCTTGGCCGTCAATCACAACGTCAGCTGGTCCATACTTAATGTCGTTCGCCACGATTGGCAAACCATGTGACTGCGCTTCAACTAATGATAATGGCAATCCTTCAGCACGGCTCGGCAAAATCAGTAGTTGGGCGTCATTATAAACCGCATTCGGATCATTAGTATAACCATGGAAAGTTACGGAATTACCGAGATCTTCATCCTTCACAATCTTCTTTAACGTCTTGTCGAAGTTATCGTTCGCGTATCCCCAGAAGTCCAGTTTTGCCGTCGGAACCTTTTCTAAGATCTTCGGCCATGCCTTAAGCAAGTGATCCTGTTGTTTTTCTGGTGAAAGCCGCGCAACCATTACAACTTGGTTCTTTGTTCGCTGTTCAAATGGAATGTGCTTAGCTTCCAAGACTGCCTTAGGAACAATCGGACCTGGGATCCGGTAAATCTTTGTCCCGTACTTTTCAAACCGGTCCTTAACATCCTTTTGTTGCTGAGGAGTCAAAGTGATGATCCCATCCCAATCTTTGACGTGGTTAAGTCCCCAAGTGTAGTTGTAATTTAAGGTTGAATGCAACATATCACTGTTATCATTAACGTGATCATTGTGCAATTGCATTGTCCGGAAAACCCGGTGTTTCATGTGGAGTACCGACCAACCAACTTCGTATGTTCGGTCAACTACCAAACCGACTGGTCCATCCCCAACTAATTCAGGATCAGTTACGATTTCATCATAGAAGAACCGTGTCAGTTCATCGAGATTAGCAAACTGATAGTCCTGTCCCTTATAATTAAAGAGGTGGTAAGTATCAACTCCCTTATCCCGTTTGTTCTTTTGGTGTTCCAACTGAATAGCAATCGAGCCATCCGGACGAAGGTAGTTTTCAGTTGCAATGTTGCCATCCCAGTCGTAAACTTGTTCAACCGAGATAAATCCACGGTTATCATACCAGCTAACCTTCAATAACTTACCAAAGTGATCAAAGTACTGAAGGTTAATGATATGCTTTTCCTTATCATTACGCCGCCGAACATACATGATCCGGTTACCGTTTCGATAGTAGTTATAGTTGATTCCGTCAGCTTTACGGTCCCAGGTAGGATCGACATCAACATCCTTAATGGTGACATCTTTTTGTGGAAAAATCCGTGCTTCTTGGAAATAATCAAATAAGTTTACAAAGTCTTCATCAGCAATCCCGGCTTCTTCAGTTACCATGTGAAGTTCATTCGAATACTTCCGGGTAACGATCTTAGCTGGTTCGTCAAACATCTCGAACAGGTGCAACCGCTTAATTTGCGCGTGTTCAATGCCTGACTTATTATGCTGAATATTATCGTTCAGAAAGAATAACATTGCTTTTCTCCTTTTCTACGTTAACAGGTTAAGTGTACCATAACAAAAGCAGTGATATTAGGACTTGTAATCAGTTTGTGTTAAAATTTATACTTATAAAATGAAAGAAGGAGAAGATTAATGCAAAACCCATTTGGTAATAACAATAATAATGACCAAAACCCGTTTGATCTCAATAATCTCCCATTACCGCCAAATTATGCCAAAGTCGTTAACGATCAGGGGCAAATTAGGATCGCCAAAGTGGGAATTTCATGGACAACGCTGTGGTTTGGTCCTCTACCGGCACTATTCCGGGGCGACTACTATAACTTTCTCTTAATGATCGTCCTTGATCTTGATTACGCATTAGTAGTTCTCTTTTTCGGTTTAAACTGGTTAATGCAATTCCCGTGGCCTTCACTTGTGTTTGCAATTTTCTACAACATGATGTACTTCAAACACTCCTTCAACATTGGCTACCGTCCCGCTGACCAGCGTTCACGCGAACTACTAGAAAGATTTCATTACCTTAAAAAATAAAAATAAGGAACTGAGAAAAGCAAAATTTTCTCAGTTCCTTATTTTTATTAGAATAACAGCCTAATCAGCGTTTTCTCCTTCAAGAAATTCATGACGAATCTTCTTGTATGCTGCTACCGGATCGTCGCTTTGGGTAATTGGCCGACCAACAACAATTCCATTGCTTCCCATTTCAGCGGCTTGCTTTGGTGTCACTACCCGCTTCTGGTCATCATGAGTATTCAAGTCAGGCCGAATCCCTGGTGTGATACAAAGAAAGTCCGGGTTGGTAACTTCACGAATTGCAGAAATCTCCTTAGCAGAACAAACCACTCCTGCTAAGCCACTCTCATCGGCCAACCGGGCATAGTTTTGAACAGATTCCATTACGGTACCGTTAATCTTCTGTTCGTTGTGAAGAATTTCCTCGTCAATTGATGTCAACTGGGTAATTGCCAACATCTTTGGAACTGAATTGCGTGCTTCAGCAGCTCCTTGCTTCAACCCACGTAACCCCGCCTTCATCATTTCACTTCCACCAGCAGCATGAACAGTGACAAACGCAACTCCTAATCGACCAACTTGAGCCATTGCCCGTTCAACCGTGTTCGGAATATCATGCGCCTTTAGATCAAGAAAAATCCTAAATCCACGTTCCTTAGCTTGTTTAATGATTCCAGGGCCAAAAGCATAGAATAATTCCATCCCGATTTTGATAATCGGCATATGATCAGTATCGTTGGAAAGGCGATCAAAGAGTTGAACAGCCTCCCGCTTATCAGGGACATCAATAGCAACAATTGGTTCAAAGCGTTCCATAATTTTCCTCCTAAAAAAGCACCAGTGCTCCTCAGAAAAGAGAGCCTGGTGCTTTTGCGTTCTCCGCTTATAACACCGTTTCGCCCTCACTGGAGCAGATTAAATGGTTATCCAGAATTTATTCGTGATGTTCGATTGTAATATCTTCGTGACCGTCATATTCTTCAACGGCAACGTGAACTGTTTCATTCATTGCAGTCGGAATGTTCTTGCCAACAAAGTCAGGCCGAATTGGTAATTCACGGTGACCCCGGTCAACTAAGACAGCAAGTGAAATTTGTTGTGGCCGTCCCATATCCATCAAGGCATCTAAGGCCGCCCGGACTGTCCGCCCAGTAAAGAGAACATCATCAACAAGGATGACATGCTTATCGTTAATATCAATTCCAAGTGAAGATGTCTTAACTGTTGGTTCCTTATGGTGATCGGGAATGTGCCGATCATCCCGATATAAGGTAATATCGAGCGCGCCAACTGGGATTTCAACATTTTCAAGTTGGTTTAGCCGCTTAGCTAGTCGTTCAGCAAGGTAAACTCCCCGGGTCTTAATCCCAACAAAGACAAGGCTTTCAACCCCTTTATTCTGTTCAATAATTTCGTAAGTAATTCGTGTTAATGCCCGTTGCATACTTGATCCATCAACAATTTCATGGGCCATCCTGGTCACTTCTCCTTAATCAATTTATTTTTACAAAACCCTTCTTCACTGAAACTGTGAGGAAGGGTCTAATTACTTATTTATTCCTTCTTGATTTCACGGAATCAGGTTAAAGGCGATATTTCTCTTATTACCAGTATTTTAAGCGTCTCGTCTAAGCCTGTCAATAATTATCATTGGTTACTATTACTCTGACTAGCGTGCTTACTTAACCAATTTTCCATCATGGAAGTGATATTGTCCCAAATCTGACTGAAGCCATCCTTGTTTTTAAGGTTATTAACTGTGCTAGTAGCATTATCAGGGTCTTGTTGAACCTGAGTAATAGTCTGGTCAATGTCATTCAGTTTTTGCTTAGCGGAATTGCTGTTTAGCTGATTCTCGATCTGTTGATTTTGGTTTGAAATGTTATTCAAATGGTTTTGGAGTTCTTGTTGGTCATGATCTTTTTCGTATTGCCGAGCAGCTCCCCGAAGCGCAGCAACCTGTTCCGCAAGTTTTTGGTTATCAGAACTCAGCTCACTAATGCTACTGGAGTTATCGCTAATTTGGCTGCTTTGCTCAGCATTATTAGCTTGTTGATTTTGATTACGGTTATGTGCTGAAACCGCCCACCATACAACAATTATTGCCAGTAAAATGATCAATGCTACTAACCAGCCACGATGATGTTTTTTCGGTGCAGTTGATTGGTGATCCCGATTCGATTGTGATTGGACTTGTTCTCGAGGCTTAATATTTAAGGTTAAGTGATCTGATGCAGTTTGACCATCACTATCCATTACTGTAACGGCAATTGGATATTCACCCTGCTGGTTAATGTTAACTTGGGTTAAGTTAAATGTAATCTTATCGGTTAGGTCACGACCATCACTCGTTGCTTTAATTCCAAACTGGTTAATCAATTCTGAATTGACGATTGACTGTCCCAGTGGCCAATCAAGATAGTGTCGTTGAATCGTTAAAACTGGTTTTGCCATAGTATCCTCCACATTTTCTTGTTAATCCGTTTGCATTATAGCACATGAAAGAAAAAGGGATTGTGACATGAGTACTTTTACCAAGTTCAAATACGAACAGCGCGGTACGCAAATGGGTTCCAGTGTCCGGTATAACCGAACTCTGGAACCCTATTTGCGCTCGCGGGGGCGTGAAAACGAAGTCATAAATGACTTCTGTCTCGCTCGCTTTTAGAATGTTTATTTGAATTATGTGGGTGAGCTAGCGTTCTAGGCAACTAAGCTAAAACGTGTTCGCAGGGAAGCTATAGACAACAACCTCCCTCCCAGATGCTTTCAGCATCCAGTCGGGAGAAATTGTTGTCTTACGGGCCTTCTTTACCTGCTCACACTCTACAAGATCCACGGATCCTTTACAATGATGGTTTGGATTCGGTCGGCACCAACGGAAACAGTTGCGAGTGGGGTTTCGGATAACTCGCTAATCCGCTTAAGGTAGTTTTGAGCGTTAACTGGTAAGTCTTCGAATTTCTTTACACCAGTAATGTCTTCATCCCAACCTGGAAGTTCTTCATAAACTGGTTCGCACCGGTCAAGTTCCTTTAAGCTAGCTGGGTAGTAATCAATTTCCTTCCCGTCAAGCTTGTAGGCTTTACAAATCTTAACGGTCTTCAAACCAGTAAGGACGTCTAACAGGTTTAAACTAAGGCAGGATAAACCTGAAACGCGTCGTGCATGACGCATTGCCACGCTGTCAAACCAGCCAACACGACGAGGACGGCCAGTAACAGTTCCGTATTCATGACCGGTTTCACGAATTTGGTCACCAATTTCATCGGTTAATTCTGTTGGAAATGGACCAGCACCAACCCGGGTTGAGTAAGCCTTACAGATTCCAACAACAGTATTAATCTTGTTTGGACCAACACCGACACCAGTACATACACCACCAGCGATTGGGTTGGATGCAGTAACGTATGGGTAGGTACCTTGATCAACATCAAGCATTACCCCTTGAGCTCCTTCAAAGAGAACCTTTTTGTTACTATCAAGAGCATCATTAACGATCCGGGAAGTATCAGTAACATACTTCTTTAACTCTTGACCGTATTCATAGTAACTTTCGAAAATATCGTCGAAGTTAATTGGATCAACGTGGTACAACTTAGTGAACAATTCGTTCTTTTCAGCTAAATTCCGGCGTAACTTAGTTTCAAAGGTATCCTTTTCTAACAAGTCGCACATCCGAATACCAACACGGGAAACCTTATCCATGTATGTAGGTCCAATCCCATTCTTGGTAGTTCCAACTTTGTGATCACCCTTAGCTGCTTCTTGGCACTTATCCAAAAGAATATGGTAAGGGAATGTCACGTGGGAACGGCTGGAAATCCGCAAGCCAGAGATGTCAATTCCGTTATCTTGAAGGTAGTGTAATTCCTTCAATAATGCAGGCGGGTTAATAACAACACCGTTACCGATAACCGCTAACTTATCTTTACCAAAAATTCCGGATGGCACAAGCCGCAAAGCAAACTTCTTGCCATCGAACGCAATTGTGTGACCGGCATTATTTCCACCTTGGGAACGGACAACAACATCCGCTTCTTGACTAAGGTAATCGGTCATCTTACCTTTCCCTTCGTCTCCCCATTGACTACCTACAATCACAACTGATGACATTATTCTTTCACCTCAAACTATTAATTTGTAAAAGACGTTTTTACTTCACTATATTACCGGACTTCAGGATCTTCGTCAAGGAGATAACGAACAATTTTTCTGAACATTTTTATAAATGTCCGATGTTTTTTATTGACGATAATCAGTAAACAGTGCATAATAGCATACGGAATTTTTAAGAAAGTAAAGGAGCTGTTCTCGTGCAAACATTCGATTACGATGACATCCAACTAGTCCCAAACAAGTGCATTATTAAGAGTCGGAAAGAGGCTGATACCAGCATTAAGTTTGGGCCAAAGACATTCAAGATCCCTGTTGTACCAGCAAACATGGAAAGCGTGATCAACGAAGACCTTGCTATTTGGCTCGCCCAAAATGATTACTTCTATGTGATGCACCGCTTCGAACCCGAAAAGCGTGCTGAATTCGTCAAGCGGATGCATGATCGCGGGCTCTTTGCTTCCATTTCTGTCGGAATTAAGGATGCTGAATACGACTTTATCGATCAACTAAAAGCCGAACATTTAGATCCAGAATACATTACAATTGATGTTGCCCATGGTCATTCTGATTTTGTTATTAAAATGATCCAATACATCAAGAAAAATCTTCCCAACGCATTCGTAATCGCTGGAAACGTTGCGACTCCTGAAGCAGTTCGTGACTTGGAAAACGCTGGGGCAGACGCTACCAAAGTTGGTGTTGGCCCTGGTAAGGCCTGCATTACTAAGCTAAAAACCGGTTTTGGGACTGGAGGCTGGCAGTTAGCCGCAATCCGCCTTTGTGCTAAAGCCGCACGTAAGCCAATCATTGCTGACGGTGGGATCCGCCATAATGGTGATATTGCTAAGTCTGTCCGGTTCGGTGCTTCAATGGTAATGATCGGTTCAATGCTTGCTGGTCATCTTGAATCACCAGGTCACGTCATCACAATTGACGGTAAGCGTTATAAACAGTACTGGGGTTCCGCTTCTGAAGTCCAAAAAGGAGCTTACCGGAACGTTGAAGGTAAACAAATGCTCGTTCCTTACCGGGGTTCAATTAAAGATACTCTTCGCGAAATGCAGGAGGATCTTCAATCATCAATTTCATACGCTGGTGGTCGTGATCTTGAATCAATCCGCCGCGTCGATTATGTAATCGTTAAAAACTCCATCATGAATGGGGATTATTAGAAATAGAGTGTGAGCCAGCAAAGGACTTGCGGTTGGCTAACGATTTCTTCTGGCTAGATGTGACTTGTTCACGTCTAGCCAGAAGGTCGTTAGCTCTAGCAAGTCCCTGGCGAGCAGATCTTGACTATGTTGTCTAGAACCCTAGACGGAGATTGCGGTCACGGCGAACACGTTTAAACCAGAGTGTGAAGCCGTTAAACCCTTCCGGTGGCTAACGATTTCTCCACCGAACGACGTATCGTCGTCGGAGGTGGAGGTCGTTAGCTCTAGCAAATCTCTGGCGAGCACGTTTCCGCTATGCTACGAACAGATTTCAGCTATATCGCAGTAAGAACACCACTAACTTCTAAATAAAAGCCAAAAGAGATCGTGAAAAATCAGCTGATTTTTCACGATCTCTTTTTTGCTATATGCATTAATCACTAAAATGCAAAATTTCACCCAAAGGACGTCTCTCGGACCGGTAAGAATTAATCTTCGCTTTTTTCTCGTAGCCCAGTGAAATTCCTTCAATAAAGCGCTCGTCGTCAGGAACATCCAGGATCTGGTGCAAAATATCAGGAAAACGAACGCTGTTATAAGTTGGAATTGAACCCAAGCCCAGATCAGTTGCCGCTAACATTAGTGTTTGACCAAATGCTCCCGCGTCCAGGATCGACCAATCAGGTGAAGCCTTTGGAATCGTAATGTAGAGGATTACTGGAGAATTGTAGAGCGTTTGACTAGCTTCGGTCATTTGCTGATGAGCCTCGTCAAATGTTGCAAAGTGGTGAACGATACCGTGTCGCCACTGCTTCATATTAGCCTGCGTTCCATCGCTCCAGTCTTCCCGTGACATCACTACTAAATCAGGATGACCGTGATTTCCTGCTAAATCTTCCTCATGATATGCTGTCTTAATTTGCGCCAATGACTTGCCCATCGCACAGTAAACCTGCCATGGTTGCGAATTAACCCACGATGGGGCCCGTTGTGCTAATTTCACAACTTTCTTAATGAGATCTCGATCAACAGGCTGATCTGTAAACTGCCGAACTGAATGACGAGAATTAATCGCTTCCGTTAGTTTCATTCTGATCGCTCCCTAATTGCTTTATTCGTTAGTTACAGTTTACCCCATTTTTATTAACTAACGAAATCAACACTAGCCTCTTTGAGCAATAAAGTTAGCAATCAGTGATGACCTCTTCAGTAACGACTTCGCACTGGCCCGTTCTTCTTTACTATGCGCGCCATCCCCGACAACCCCTAAAGCATCAATTGTCGGGACATCTCGAGCAACCATAATTCCCGCATCGGATGCCCCACCGCCACCAACGGCTTGAAGTTTACCGTAGCCAACCTGTTGAGCAACCTGATCTAACTCAGCAAAAAGTTCGTTAACCGCCGGCGTCTCCTCCATACTATCGATCTTCGTCCGCACTTTTACCGTAGTGGTTGTATCTGGAACGGTTGGCGTAGCAGCAATTAATTTAATTCGCTCCAGTAACCGATCTCGCTGCTGGTTCGTCCTAAACCGAACACCGAGGCTAGTCGTTGCCCGATCCGGAATAATATTCTCACTAGTTCCCCCATTAATCATTCCACAATTCACATGGACACCCGCTTGTAAATCGCTGAGTGCGCTTAATTTAATAATCTGGTGAGCCAATTCAATAATTGCGCTTCGCCCTTTCTCCGGTTCCGCTCCAGAATGAGCAGCTCGACCATGAACAATAACGTCGACAATCATCCCACCACGGTTATGGGTTCCAACATGACTTGGATCGTCCTTTGTCCCTTCAAGATTAAAACCATAGGCACCACCTCGGCACTCATCTGCAATAATATCGTACGTATTTGAATCCATGTGGAGCTTTTCCTCGTCACTCACGATGATTATTTTAATTGGGCGCCGATTCAACTTCAGTTTTACCAGAGCTTGAATTGCAAACAGGCCAATCACCAATCCAGGCTTCATATCAAAGATTCCCGGACCCGTCATTTGATCCCCCTCAATCTTAAACGGCCGTTGCTTTACGGTTTCTTTTGGGAAAACGGTATCCATGTGACCAAGTAAAATCACTGGCTGAAGGTCTTTTTCTCCTGGTAGCTCACCAATTAAAACCATCCCTTGCTTTCCACTATCTCGTTGACGAGTTTGCATTCCGATTTCGCGCATTTTTGCGCTAAGAATATCCGCTACTTTTTGAATACCGGCAATGTCATTAGACGGGCTATCGACATTGATAATCTTCTCTGTTAACTCAATCATCGCTGAAAATTGTTCTTGTAAATAATTCGTAATTTGATCCATCATTATTTCCTCCACTTAGTTAATTGACCTAATTTTGAGCCTGATCGTCTTCTATAAATAATTAATCGCAAAGCCAGCAAAGAAAACCGACACTAAAGTAACGGTGACTAATCCAGCAGTAATCATTTTTGGTAAGAAATAATTTTCTAGTGCTACTTGTTCCGTTTCTGTCCGTCCAGCACTTGCTGCTATTTCCTGAGATAAAATCATTGTAGTGGGAAAGCCGAAAGTACATGTCATTCCCAACGCAATTGCCATTTCACGTGAAACATTGAAGATTCTTGCGGTCAAGAAAGAAGTTATCACTACCCCAATCGTTCCCACAATCAGGCAAACAGATAATGGAAGTAAAACAGACATTACAGTTTGTGGCGTTGTATTCGCAAGGCTTGCTAAGATCACGATGGTTACCAAAAATGTAATCATGCCACTAGAAGCTGTTTTATCCATAATATGGTCTTCAAGGAATCCTAATTGATTAAAAATAATTCCTAAAATAAAGCACAAAACCAGGTAATTAATCGTGCCATGAATTAGCAGGCAAACTCCATAGCTTAACGAGGCAACGAGGCCCAACTTAGCAAGGTTAATAATTGGTGTATCAAAAAGTGCTGATAATTGTAATGGGCGGCACCGCGTGGTAATTTCGGTTCGCCCTTCCTGAAGTTCTGATCCGCTACTCTGAAGAAGACGGTGAGCTTCCCGCCGCATCGCGTAAGTAGCGATTGGAATTCCGATTATGTTTTGGAAAGTTAATACTGCTAAGGCATAAGTAGACAGCATTTGCATATTCTTTGCCCGCATAGCATTCAGCAAGACCAGTGTTGCTGCATTTCCACCAGCAAAGATTGGGGCACCGACAATGCCAAAGTTCTTCTGCTTTACTAATACGGCAACAGCGACAATTAAAACACATGAACCGATGGCGCCAAGGATCGCAATCACAACTACCTTCCATTGACGCTTTAGCTCAGCAAGGTTAATCGTGGTTCCAAGTGAGGCTAACATCAATCCAACAATTGCCATCCCAAATTCTTCAACCCCACTATTTGAGAAAAGATCTTTCGGCAAAATTCCAGTCCAGAAGCCGATTAACGCTAAAACTGAAATCGTTAGAACCGTATCAATAATTCCGTTAGTTTTTCGGGAAACATATTCGCTAGCGGCATAAATCACTAGCAGGATTGTTAAAGAAATTACTCCAGACATAAAAAATCCTCCAATATCATTTACTGTTCAAAAACCGATCTCGAAGCGTAAATGGTTTGGAAGATCCAAAAAGACCACGCAGTACTGAACTGTGTGGTCTTTGATAATTTATCGAGCCAACACAGGTACGCTTTGAGAAACCTCAAAATGACCGTACCCGTGTGAAAACACTAAATACGATCAAAAGTGTACCAAGCTTGCCAACTGTTTTGATAACGTGTTTTCATTGTTTTGGCTCCTTTCATTAAATCTTGATTAGAATACTACACTGATTTTTCCAGATGTCAATCACTTATTTTTAATTTGCCTTTTAATTGTGACGATAAACGAAATTTTTCCATTGGAATAGCTCGCTTTAATCTGTCCACCAAAGCTCTTAACAATACTTTGGGCCATTGATAAGCCAATTCCATAGCCCGACTTCTTCTTACTGACTGTTCGGGCCTTATCTTCACGATAAAATCGTTCAAAGAACCGATTATAATCTACATCCTTACCATCCACAAACGAGTTAGTTACGGAGAGAATAACATTCTTCTTTCGTTTACCCAATTTTAAGTTCAAAAAAACATCCCCGTGCGGATCACAGTATTTATTAGCATTATCAAGTAGAATGCTAACTAACTCATAAAAGTAATGTTCGTTCGCCCTTACTGCGAGGCCAGAAGTGACAGACTTCTTAAAGTGTTTGCCGTCCTGAAGAATAACGTTCTTAAAATTATCAGCAACTTGATTAGTAATCTGACTTGCATCAACTACAGATAGAATCATTTGTGGTTGTTCCTGCAACCGTGCTAACGAAACAAAATAATTAATCAGCTTCGTTAACCGTCCAACCTGTTCTTTTGTACTTTTCGTTAGGTCATTTTCACCATTTAACAATTCCTGCATTTCAGTATTTGCTGAAATAACACTTAATGGCGTCTTCAGTTCGTGACCCGCATTCGTAATAAATTCTTTTTGCCGTTTTTCTGCTTGAATAATTGGTCGAATCGCTGAATTAGAGAATAAAACAAGAACAACCGTATAAAGCAGTAAACTAATCGTTCCGAGAAAGATTCCTAAATATGTAACCTCCCGCGCTTTCGTTAACATTAAACTTTCGTCCAGAAAAACAACATTAGTTTTTTCACCATTATTCTTTACCCGATAAGCATAGACCGTTTGCTTATAAAAGACTCGGCCTTGGGTTCGTTGACGTTTTAACACCCGCTGTGTTAACTTTTGAATTTCTCCTGGAGAAACAGATAGAATATGGTCGTCTTGAATGGTCATTCGCTTATTTTGTCCATTAAGCGTGGCACTAAAATAGCGGTACTGGTAAAGGCTCTCACGCGTAAAGTGAGGCTGCGAGAATAATTGGGGTTGATTGGGAATCATCCGCGCCGGCATCTCACCTTCATTATCACTCAAAATCCGTAAAACGGAATTAACTTCTTGATGCGCGCGAAAATAAGTAATTGAACTGATACTTCCCACAATCGTGACAATGACTAGTAACAGCGCACACGTTGAAAAGGCAATAAATTGTTTCCGAAAATGTCGAATCATCTATTTTTCACCCCGCTAACCGATATGGGCCGCCCTTTTCACCAACAATTTTTGCTTTTGACTGAATTGACTGCAGTTTTTGACGTAAATAACAAATATTAATCCAAACTTCTTCAGTATCAGCCTCATCATCAGTAGTCCAAACATGGCGAAGCAAATCGGCAGCGGTTAACTGCTTGCCTGCATTAAGAATAAAATACTCTAGCATTTGAGTTTCTTCTCGCGATAAGCTAATTGAGTTACTACTTTCCAGAACCTGCTCATTACTATCTAAATGCAGATCAGCAAACTGAAGCTTCTCATCACTATATTCTTTTGTTCGCCGTTCTAGTGACCGCAATCGAGCAAGCAGTTCCTTAAGTGAAAACGGCTTTGTTAAATAATCATCAGCCCCTAAATCTAGCCCATTAACTCGATCATCCTCTTCAGTCATCGCGGTTAACATCATAATATAGGTTCGGTCACCACGGGCACGAATTTCCTTTAGCGCTTCAAGACCATCCTTTACCGGCATCATAATGTCTAAAATAATTACGTCATAAGCATTTTTGTTTGAAAGCTCAACTGCCTTCTGACCATCACCAACAGCGTCTACTTGATAGTTGCTTTGCTCCATGGCCATTTTTAACACCCGTGCCAGTTGCTCTTCATCTTCTGCAAGTAAAATTCTCATGTTCAATTACCACCTAATCTTCTTGAATTAGTTGTCGAATGGTTTCCATCTGAATATCACAGGAAGCAAGCTGATCCGCACACCGTTTCAATTCCTTACCGATTCGTTCTGGGTTCTTTATCTGGTGCTTGTATTTAATTTCATGTTCCAAACTAGCCCAAGAATCCATTGCAATTGTTCGCAACTGGATTTCTACATAGAAATGACCGGGATTTTGACCATCAACATCTCGATAGTTTTCGCTTACATCTAAAATTAAGTGATAACTCCGGTATCCATTTGGCTTTGCCTTTGTGATATAGTCTTTCTCTTTAACAACTGAACACCAATCAGCATCACGCAGGATCGCAAGACACCGGTCGATATCACTAATAAAGTTACAAACAATTCGAATTCCTACAGCATCCCGACACCGACGCAATACAGATTCGACCGTTAATGGGTAATTTTTCCTTTGGCATTTCTCTTCCATACTAGCGGCTGTTTTGACCCGCCCAATTAAGTGTTCATATAATTTTGGTCGATGATTATCAATTTCTTGTTGATTTAATTGACGAATTCGTTCTTCAACGTCAGAAAGAATTGCCTCTAATGTTTCTTCATAAGGGCCATAGATCGACATGATCAACACTCCTATTATCTTTTAACTAGTTTTTATTATAACAAGCTTTCGGAAAACACTTTAGCGATAAGGGATCCTTAATATAATTATAAAAAGCAAGAAATCTGAAATTAAATTTTCAGCTTCTTGCTTTTATTTAGAACAACCTTTTATAGCGTACTGGCAACT
>ENA-UOJG01000821-UOJG01000821.1-human-gut-metagenome-genome-assembly--contig:-C47-NODE-821-length-38622-cov-4.970078_pt1 | contig 38622 bp, 42 predicted proteins | sample MGYA00242340_ERZ723887 | MGnify/ENA metagenome assembly ERZ723887 | reverse complement strand
GAAATTTAACTACTAATTCAGAAGGCTTCTGGGATCAGGTATTTCCTAATCCCAGAAGTTTTTCTTTTATAGTAAAATGATGATTTAGTAAAAGTTTATTATAGAACTAATAATTCTGTATTTTTAATAACATACGTTCGATAAAGCATGCTAATTTTACTAGATCGTGGTAAAATATGACAGTCGATACTTTGCTATTACTGATTCGACGTGAGGAGTATTTTTCAATGCGTTTTCAATTGAAGCACTGGCTATTAGTAATTATTGCATTATTAGTAATTGTTCTTGGAATTAATTGGTGGCACCAAGCACATCATTTTAACAAGAATGTTACTATCAATGGGATTAATGTTGGTGGGTTAACTACTAAGCAAGCCCTAAAGAAGGTCAAATCAACGAAAAATCAGAATCAGGTTTATTTAAATGACGATTTAATTTATGATGGTTCTGATACTGACTCAGCATTTACATTAGCAGATGAAGGCAAGATCAAAAAAGTATTTCATGAGCAGTTTACACTCTTTCCTTCTCGAAAGGCTTATTCTTTAGAGGTAAAGCCTAGTAGACGGGATCTCAGTCAGTATGAAACAAAAAAAGCAACCGTTCAGTCAATTCTTCAACGAGAAAATCGGGGACGACAAGCTCCGGTAGATGCTTACGCTGAACTTCGTGACGGTAAGGTGACGGTTCATAAGGGACAAAAGGGAACCAAGATTGATGAGCAACGGATTCTTCACCAATTAAGTTCTCAGGCAACTAACAGTAAGATTTATCTTACCGCTAAGCAACAACAACCACTTTCGCCAAATAGCAAACCTGTGCAAAACGAAAAGAAGCAGTTGCAAAAGCTAACGGGGAAAAAGGTTAACTATAAAGTTGAAAAGCAGACTTACCACTTAACAACGGGTGACGTGATTACGAGTGCTACCTATAAAGATGGTCAATATCACTTTAATACGTCTGTTATAGATAAGAAGATTAAGCAGATTAATAAAAAGCAAGCAACGCTAGGTAAAGCATTTAAATTCAAGACTCCTGATGGTAAGGAGATAACTACTACAAGAGATGGTAGTTACGGATGGAAGATAAGTGCTGAACGTGCCGGCAAATCTTTAGCTAATGCAATTGCAAATGGCAAATCTTCTGTAGATGCTAAGGCAGATATTTATGGAATTGGTTATAATCGTCGTGGGACTGGTTATGGGGTAACAGAAAACGATGGTATTGGTAATACCTATGCTGTTATTTCAATTGCTGACCAACACGCCTGGTTCTATAAAAACGGTAAGTGTGTAGACGATGTCGACGTTGTTACCGGAAAGATGAGTAATAAGGCTGACCAAACACCTAAGGGAGTCTGGTATATCATGTATAAGCAATCTCCTTCAGTACTAAAGGGGACGAGCGATAATGGTTCTAAATATAGCAGCAAGGTTCAATACTGGGCTCAATTTACCGATAGTGGTTGTGGCTTCCATGATGCTTCATGGCGGCATAATTGGTCTAAAACTGCTTATTTAAATGATGGTTCAAATGGTTGTGCTAACATGCACCCAAGTGATGCTGCTGGGGCATATAATAGCCTTGAAGTTAATGAACCAGTAATAATTTACTAATGAGAATATAAAGGATTAGTGATGTTCGATAAAGAAATATTACTAATCCTTTATTAGTTACTGGAAATTTGTATATACTCAAATAATTTTTAACTTTAAAGGTGCAAAGCTAAATTTATTCCGTATTGATTATTTAGAGGACTAATACGGGAGTGAGATAGATGAATGATAAGGTAATTTTAGGAACAGTTGTAATGTTGGTTTCGCTTAATACAGCGTTACCTGGTCTTGCTAGTCAACAGGATGATGCACGAAATGCTGCTGAAGTTGCGGTAATTAACCAAGAATTGGTAGACGTGCGAGTGCTAAGAAGCCACGGAGATGAGTATACGCGTGAATTTTTACTTCAATTTCATAATGCAACACAGAAATATTGTCAGGCATTTCAGTTAGGAGTAGCGGATCAGGAAAAAGGAAGAACCCGTGCGTTTAGTGATCATGTTGAGCAAGCTGCTTACCAACGAGGAATTGAAGAGGCAAAAACACGAGTTCAGGTAAAAACAGGATTAAAAGAAAATACTCTTTCTGACCAACCAGTTGATCAGAAAAAGTATTTACCCAAGCAGCCATTACCGAACCAAGCACGTTTTATTAATCAAATTGCTGATGATGCACGACAAATTGGTAAGGATTATGACCTCTACCCATCCATTATTATTGCACAGGCTGCATTAGAAAGTAGTTGGGGAACGAGTGAACTTAGCCTAGCACCGCATCATAATTTATTTGGTGTAAAGGGAAAATATAATGGACGTGGTGTACTAAAGCCAACGACAGAATTCGTTGGCTCTCAATCAACACAGATTCAGGATGTTTTTCGTTCGTATATTAGTAACAAGCAGTCCTTACAAGACTATGCTAAGACGCTTCAGCAACCCTTGTATAGAGAAGTGCACCGTTCAGTTACAAAAAGCTATCGTGAAGCAACTCATGCACTTGTCGGCCGGTATGCGACAGATCCTGGTTATGATAAGAAGCTGAATCAAATTATTGATAGTTATCGACTAACAAGGTATGATGACCCGAAAAAAGACGGGAATGATCAAACACAAACTATGGATAGTCAACAATTAAGAATGCCTCGAAAACCTCACTTAAGGAATGCTCACCAGCGGACAATTTCAAAACATAAAAGGTTTTCACCAGTTGTCTCAGTTATTGGTGGTGCCGCATCAGCTGGAGCGCTTACTGGTTTAAAAAAGCTTCTTGTGAGTTAGAGAAGAGGGATGGTCAAATTCTAACTTATCAGTGCTTGATTTTCACGATTAGACTCGGTGATTTCGGAAATTACTGGTAATAGTTAGAGGCTGAGAAAAAACGATTTGCTTTTTCTCAGCCTCAATATTAGGTAGGTTATTATAATGTATTATGATATTTCTTCAAAAGAAAAACGAAAAAGATAATACAGATGATTGAGGAAACAGCGACGATTCCAAATCCAGCATTCCAGCTGGTTTTGCCAACGACGGAACCAATTCCATATGAAGCAATGACTTCACCAAAAGCATAGCCGAAGAACCCAGACAAACCAATTCCTGAGGCAACTGATTCTACGGGAAGTGCATCCATAATTACGATTCCAATTAAGACCTGCTGACCATAAATACAAACCCCTAAAATTCCTAAAATAATATCAACGATTACAATACTTTGGGATAGGGCATAGAATGGAATTAAAATTAAAATAATGGTTGAGGTAAACAGCATTATTGGAACACGACGACCATTTAAAACTTTGTCTGATAGCAATCCTAGAAGAATTGTCCCAGGGATTGCGGCATATTCGAAAATGGTAAATGCTGAGTTAGTAGCAACTGAGGAGAAGCCCTTCGAGGTTGAAAGATAAATAGGAATCCAGTTTTCAATTCCGTAACGTAAGATGTACGAAAAAGCATTCATGATACAAAGCGCCCAAACAATCGGGTTCTTCATAATGTTATCTCGGAAAGCACCCCAGGAGGTTTTATGCTTAATATTCTTTTCTTTGTTCTTATTAACTTTTGGTAGGCCGACTGATTCAGGTGTATCAACACCTAATGTCATAACAATTAATGCCATTACAATGGAAATTAAAGAGGGAATTAAGAAAATACTATGAATATTAGCTGCTCCAAAAGCACCAACAGTTCCAGCAACAATTAATGAAGCAGTTCCCGAACCGATATTATGTGAAATGTTCCATGTACTTGTTGCTGTACCAAGTTGATGCTCATCAAACCATGTTGCTAATGATTTTTGGCAGCAAGGAGCACCGATTCCTTGAGTTACACCGACACCAATCATCAATAGAACCATTACCCATAAATTGCGTGTGTAGCCAAAAAAAGTATTAAAAATTGCAGATAAGATTAAGCCAACACCAACAAAATAGCGGGGATTTAGACGATCGGCAAGTAACCCCATAAAGAATTTACCAATCCCATATGAAATTGCGAGGGCTGATAAAACAAGTCCAATATCGGCTGTCGTTAAACCAACGTCTTTTGTCAGATATGGTGATGAAAGAGTAAAGTTTGATTTGACAATGTAGTAGCTTGCATAAGCCAGAATAGTGCTAACTAAAATTCTAGTTCGGTACTTAATAAAAGCACTATGCCGTTGCTCTTTCGGTATTAATTTGTCAGCTGGTGCACTTGGTAGTAACCAATTAACCATGGCTAACCCTTCTTTCAAATGAATTAACTCACTTATTTTTAGATGAGTCAGCCTTAGAATAGAAAATAAAGAAAGCGCTGTCAATTTGGCTATTAAATTATATTAAAACATTCATAAGTTCTCTTTTGATTTACTATTTGTGCAAACGATTGCCTAAAAATTTTAGTTAAATTTACTGAATTGAATCTAAATTTGGATTAATTATACTGAAATTGTAATAATAAATTGAAAAGTGATGATAAGTATGGAACGACGAATTGCAATTATTGCAGATGTTCATGGTAATTATACGGCTCTAAAAGCAGTTCAAAATGATATTAGCAAGCAAGATGTAAATGAATGTTGGTTTCTAGGTGATCTATTCATGCCAGGACCAGGAGCAACAGATATTTGGCGGATACTAAAGTCATTAAATCCATCAATTTGTCTTCGGGGAAACTGGGATGATGATTTGGTGCAAGCTTATGATGGGCAGCATTCTTACGATGATGAGACTAAAATTATGATTTCGCGAGTTGGCGAATATATTGGTAGTCAGGTTGGGCCTAGAATTATTAATCAAATAAAAAAATGGCCGATAACGGCTAATACACAGGTTGGTGCATTGCATATTACTTTAAGTCATAATCTTCCTAAAAATAATGCTGGACAAGGTCTGTTCCCAACAAACGATCAGCAACAAATGGATCAAATTATGCCTTTATCTGGAAATTATGATGTTGGAATTTATGCCCATGTACATCACCAATTATATCGATATACTAGTCAAGAACAGTTAATCCTTAATCCTGGATCTGTTGGTGAACCTTATGATGGATGGAATGTTCACCAGAATAATCTTCGTGCTCGATATTTATTGCTGACAATTGACGATGCAGGAATTGCTGATCTTGATTACCGTAGAGTAGAGTGGGATCGCCAAGCTGAACAGGAACGCGCGTTAAATGATGATTTACCATACAAGGAAATGTATTTACGTCATTTAGAAAATGGTCGAAATTTTATTCATGATCAGCCATTCTTAGCCCAAATTAATCATAAACATAATTATTTACAGGATGTTATTCATTATTCCAGGAAACACTAAATAAAAATAACTTAGCTAACGTTAATTCTTTGAATGGATCAACGTGAGCTAAGCTATTACTAATTATCAAACTTTCTATTAGTTGCGAATATCTTTTAATCGATCATCAATCAAACCAAGAACAGTTTTAACATTTTGTGGATCTTCCAGATCGTACTTTTCCAAATCAATTTTCATTTTTGGACTGGCATCGTAATCGCGATACCAGTCTTTATAGGCATTCCACATCTTGTAGTAATAATCTTTTAATTCAGGATTCTTATCGATTTGTTCATAATCTCGACCGCGCTTTTTAATACGATAAAGAATTGTTTCGAAATCTGTTTCAGAATAAACCATTAAGTCAGGTGCTTTTTTTGGTAGCCGATTAAGATCAGCCATCATGTTATCTAATAGTTTAAGGTAGACCTCTAATTCTGTATCGCTAATGTTTCCTTCTGCGTTATTTTCACGAGTAAATAATGCGTCTTCGTAGATGGAACGATCTAAAACATTATTATCATCGGATAATGCTTGTTTGATCATTGAAAACCGTTTGTTAAGAAAGTAGATTTGCAATAAGAATCCGTATTGTTTTGGATTTGCATAATAAAGTGGTAATACTGGATTTTCACCAACCGGCTCATAGTAAGCTTTTGTATTTAAATGTTCTGCAATTTTACCAGTTAAGGTAGTTTTGCCAACCCCAATCATTCCTGCAGTAATTATCACCATAATGGCCCCTCTTTACTATAATTTTAAACACAAGCATTATCTTACTACAAAATATTGGGGATTCCTATTCAATTTTTGATATATTTTGTATGAAGAGGACAATCACTTATCGGTTTATACCTACTTAAGAATTGAATTTTCTTGATGATTCTTGGTAGACTATTTTTTGTAAATTTTTATTTGACTAATCAAATGACAATTAGGAGGCAAATACTTGAGAGAATCAGATAAGTAAGATGTTAAAATTCAATTAACCATTGCTAAGCAACAGGGAAAATTGATTGAAGTGCATAATATCAAAAATGATGATTATTTTAATGTTGGCTTTGTAGTAGGCATTGATAATTATTTTTGCTTGATGATCAGTATTGATTGGGATGGAAAAATCAACGGCTTAATTGCAATTCGTCTTGATAGCATTATCACTGTCAATGATCAAACAGATTACCTAACAACTGTTTCTGAAAAAACTAAAGTAGCTCATGAATACCACTATTTCGATATTTGGCAAGTTCAACAGTTTATTGATGAGCACCCAGAAATAGCAAGCGGAAACATTCTCATGAACATATTAAAAGATTCGGCTGACAACCAATTGCCGGTGGTTATCGGAACAAAACAATACCAAGGAATAGATGACTTTTCGGGGATGATTCATGATTTAAATGAGATTACGTTAAATCTTCACTATTTTAATGAGAAAGATCTGTCTTCGATGTGGAGTTATGATATTCTTATTTCACAGATCGATTATGTCCGTTCTCGAGGAACACAGATGGCAACAACTAAGCAAATCTTGGAAGATGTTTTTCACCAGGATTAGAGTGCTATGTAACTGAAAAGAAATTTTTGAACAAGACGATGGAGGATTAAAAGGTGAAAGCAGAATTAATTTTAAAAGTAGTATTGCCCCCATTAATTATTTTTGCATTTTTAGTGGCATTAACGATTGGCAAAGTAATTTCCGGCTGGTCGATGTATATTTTATGGATTTTAGGATTTGTAGTTGCTAACTTAATGGTAACGAAAGTAACCGCAAAATGGAGTTACCAACAACGAAAACAAAAGCGCCTTCAAGAGCAAAAGAAGGAGCAACAAAAATGAGTGAAATTTTTTCTCTTATTAAGCGCTGTTGTCTAATGGCAGTTTTTTTCTTGTGTATTGAGTTACCACCGATTGCAATGCAAATTGCTAATCGAAGCAACAAGGTAACCGTTAAAACCATCGGATTAGTTCTTCTTTTTCTTCTGCTGTTCGGTTTTATTATCGGATGGTCTCGACAAACATACCACCGCTATAACCAGCTGCCGATTAGAAAAAGAATCGATTGGAAATTAATTCTTGGTGGGTACCTCTTTATTTTAATAGGAGAGTTTATTCTTGGTGTGTTGAATATTTTAATTTACCACCAGACAGAAACAGCGAATAATCAAAACTTAATGACAATTTTGGGACATAATCCATTAGTAACAGTTGTATTTGCAATTTCAGCGGTGGTTTTGACTCCGATAGCGGAAGAGCTGATTTTTCGTGGGGTATTAATGAATCTTTTTTTTAAACCCAATACGTTCTGGCAAAAGGTGATTTTATCTGGCATCGTTTTTTCCGCTGGCCATGTTAGCACGAATATTATTAGTTTTCTCTTGTACTGTATGCTGGGGATGACATTAGCGTACGTTTATCGAAAGAGTGGGGACATTCGAAATTCAATGCTATTGCACGGTTTAAACAATTTGGTTGCAATGTTCTTAATGCTATCACAAGTATTTAATTAATCCTTGAAAGCGGTTACTGAAGGTGGTATATTATTGGTGAGGAAGGATAAAGAGACATATAATATTAAGTCTCCCGTTCCAATAGAGTCGAAGGAAGTTAAGGAGTAGACTAGAAGCAACGTAAGAGTAACCGGAAAGATCTTGATTTAAATTGTGGTTACCAGGGTGCACTATTTGAACGGTAACGAATAAAAGCGACTTTGCGGAAGATTAGAATCAAAAGTTTGTATTTAGTAATAAAGTTCCAGTGCAAAGTGGCAGGATTCCTTCCGTAGATATTATGAGGAAGCGGCCAACAGAAACTAATAGGTTGGACCCCTCATAATTACAAATAAGGCTTTAACGTTTAGACTTGCTGAGCGTTAAAGCCTTTTTGTTAGTTTGGTATAATAAATAAGGAGGTGAATGAAATGTTTCTTTCAACAGAAGATTATCCACAGGCACATAAAGTCCTGGGAGTTGTTAATGCGACAGCTCATTTAATGCTGCCAAGTGATGCGATTGACTCATTTGAATCTTTGGATCAGCTATTTAGTGAGGTTCAGCAGAAATTACGAGAACGGGCAGCCGAGAAGAAAGCTGATGGAATTGTCGGAGTTCGTTTTAATACTAATGTAGCTAACGTTCAGGTTGCCCCCAAGTTCCTAGTTTTAACTGGTTATGGTACAATGATTCAATTTATTAAAGGTAAATAGGACTTGTAATTCAATAAAATTCCAGTATAATAAGATTGTTGTTATTTCATTAATAACGATGCACCAGTGGCGGAATTGGCAGACGCGCAACGTTCAGGTCGTTGTATGGTTTTCCATGTACAGGTTCGAATCCTGTTTGGGGCACTTTTTGTATTTTAAACAGTTTGCGATAGTGTCCAAAACGTTGATATAAAGCCATTTTTAATTTTAGGTTTACACTATAAAACATTATTTTTAATCAATTCTGCGGAAAAATTGCGGAAAAACATAACCGCTTGTCGGCATGGTAGATCACTGATTTAGTGGTCTTTTTATTTTGCCTGCGGAAATCTGCGGAAAAATTCAGTTATTTTCTTTTAGGGTGTCTGAATTGTCAGAATACATAATCATCCCCATCCCCATCAATTGCTATCTAAAACAGTCATAAAATTAGTGGCCATATAATTAAGAATGCGATTATATCAGTGTTTAACATGTTTAGCCCCCCTACCTAAAGATTTTTAAAATTAGGGCTTACGTACAAGGTGGTTGCAATGTGTGCGCTCTTTTTGAGATGAATGGAGGGGTGGGGGATGATATAATCATTCTGGTTTGCTTTAATTTATATCTTAAGGGCGTTCCTATGGTGGAGCGCTTTTTAGTACAATTATTTAGTTATCAGTGCAAAATTAAGATAGATTGCACCGATAAAGTAAAAGGGCAACTAATCCATTAGCGGTTAGTTGTCCTTAGTTGTTTAACTTTTGCTGTCGTTCCTTAATATGACCTAGTAGCATATCTAGATCGTCTTTTGTAGCGTCCTTAAGAATAAAGCTCTTAGCGATTGAGCGCCTATTAATATATTGAACGTGTGCTTTATTCTTACTGCGATATTTATTAATTGCTTTGTGTTGAGCTTTACTGATAGCCATGTTATTACTTTCTCTCAATCTTAAACTCAATTAATTTCTTGCGCTTATCTTTTGGGGTATGTAACCACGTCTTGAACTTCTTAATATCCTGCTTCCAGAGGGCTACTGTTTCACGAGGGCTATATACATCTAGGGCAATAGTAACGTGTTTATTTTTTGATTGATACTTAAAGCGTCTCATATTCTCAACCTCGCTTTTAAATGCTATAATACATATATGAAAAGCCCCAAAGGTTGTTGACTTTGGCGAGTCAACCTTTGGGTGGCGAATAACCACTAATCAAAAATTACTACTAACTTAAAGCGTAAAGGTATTAAGCTAAGCTCAACTGAGAAAGCTTTCACTGAGCGCTTTTTGTTTTTGCTCTTTCTGTTCATGGTAACCACCCCCTTTCCTTAGGGGCTAATATTATTATATACATATGTAAGATGAACTGCAATAGCAATCTTTGATTAATGCTAAATAAATACGGTATCATTAGGCTATTAAGTGGGACAAAATTAAAAGGACGATCTAGTATGGGTTCTAGGTCGTCCTTAGTCGCTTAATTTAGCTTTCTGTTCTTGTGCTAATGCTATCAGTTTGGTTTATCTGCGTAATGTTTAATAAATGTTCTAGCATTGGAGCGGTATTGATATAGTTTAGTTTTTTGTGGATGGCGTTTCTTGTATCGTTTAGTTGCTTCAGCTTGTGCAAGTGAAACCATGATTAAACATCCCCTTGATTGCAATTAGTGTAAAATAGCGTCCTATAGTGTAAACTTTTGGCTTGTATACTTGTATACTCATGTTATACTTGTATACGTAAAAAGGCGCTAGATTGTGCGAGAATCTAACGCCCGATGGTCTACAAACAGAGGAATAATAACAAAAGCACTTGGGCTATTGCTTGAGTGCTTTTATTATTAGCGCAATACCCCGACAAACCCAATAAAAAGCTTGAGAAAGTATTAACACCGAAATAGCAAACGCCGTTATATTCTCCTGTCTAGTAGATAACAAAACATAGGCCAACGCCTCCTGTGGTCTACCGTGTAATTGGTAACGCTTGGCCGTTGCCTGTATTCCATCTAGGTAAAGTAAAGGGTAGCTACTCCCTCTCATTTACCATGTTTCTGATTATATATTTATGCTTAATACGTGTAAACATTTATTTGATTAGCTTAGTGTCTTTATCTGGTATCAGTGAATACACCAATAGCAAGGCTTCATGTTGCTTATTATGGAGTGTACGCTCTGATATTTTCATGTCTTGCTGTTGTAATTGCTCTAGTGTTTGGCTAACTGAGTATGAAATAATAAAGCGATACTTAATAATTAATCCACTGGTTAAATCGTGTTGTTTAACCTTGTTGATGATATTCTCTCGTTCTTTAAGCTCATATAAAGCTATTGCGTGGGTAGTTCTATCTTTTGCGGTAATGTAATTAGCATTCTTAAAGGTTAGTCGTTTGGCAATTAGTGAATAATCGTGGTTCTGCTTGAGGTAAGTTTTGGCAATCTTGACGGCTTCCTTGTCGTCAATGGTGGGGATGATTGACACGATGATAAGTACTCCAATATAATTTATTTGTTCAGAACCATTACAGCAGAGGGCACGTCAATTGGCGTGCTTTTTTAGTATGTATTATAAATATATCCTTTAAATCATTATTTGCAGGCGAGATAATAAAATCATCAATTCAGAAAGGATTTTGTATGTATGGCAACTAGACAACAGAATGCTCGTGAGTTTGTTAAAACTTGGTTATCTTCTAGCAAAGGACGGGAAGATGCAGATCGGCAAACTTTTTGGAATGATTTATTACAACGAGTATATGGAATTAATGACTATTATAACTACATCACGTATGAGAAAGACGTTCAAGTAAAAGCAGGTGGCAAGGTCACTACTAGACGAATTGATGGCTATATTCCATCAACTAAGGTCATGATTGAAATGAAAGGTAAGAAGATTAAAGACCTTACTAAACCACTGAAACAATCTGGGGGGGGTGGCGACCTCACGCCTTTTGAACAAGCCAAGCGCTATGCTAATTTCTTACCTAACAGTGAGCAACCTCGTTGGATATTAGTTTCTAATTTCAATGAGATTGATATTCATGATATGGAAAAGCCGTTAGCAACACCGACAGTAATAAAACTTAGTGATTTACCGCAAAAAGTAAAGTTACTAGAATTTATTGTTAATGCCAGTCAACAAAAGGTAATTGATGAAAAGAAACTCTCGGTTGACGCAGGTAATCTAGTAGCAAAAATATATCATGAATTAACTAACGCCTATGCGCAAGGACGGGGCGTTAATGTTAACAGTCCAGAAATCCAGCGAAGCTTAAATATGTTAATCGTCCGTTTGGTCTTTTTACTTTATGCAGATGATAGCAACCTGTTTGGTAAAGATAATATTTTTCAAGCCTTTATTGAGCGAAGGGAACCCCGTGATATTCGTCGAGACCTATCAGCATTGTTTAAGGTGTTAGATCAGCAAGAGAGTGAACGTGACCCCTATCTTGACGATGAATTTAACCAATTTGCCTATGTGAACGGTGGAATGTTCTCTGATGAAAATGTAATCATCCCCCAGTTTACTGATGAATTAAAGCAATTGATTGTTGAAGAAGCTGGTGCTGGTTTTGATTGGTCAGGAATCAGCCCTACAATATTTGGTGCAGTATTTGAGAGTACGTTAAACCCAGAAACAAGACGCTCTGGAGGGATGCACTATACAAGTATCGAAAATATCCATAAAGTGATAGATCCCTTGTTCCTAAATGACTTACATGATGAATTTGATAAGATCCAGAATATGGGAAATAACAATCAACGAGTAATAAAAGCCCGTGATTTTAGAGAAAAATTGGGTAAATTGAAATTCTTTGATCCAGCTTGTGGCTCTGGTAATTTCCTTACTGAAACCTATCTATCATTACGTAAGATGGAAAACGAATGTTTACGGATTATTACCGGTGATCAAGGAACCCTCGCAATTACAGACGATAGTGAGCCAAAAGTTAAGATCCAGAGTTTCTATGGAATTGAAATTAATGATTTTGCTGTTTCAGTTGCCAGAACAGCGATGTGGATCGCGGAAAGTCAAATGTGGGAACAGACTAAAGACATCACTTTCGCTAATAAGGACTTTTTGCCACTGGATAGTAACGATAGTATCTATGAGGGCAACGCGTTACGGATGAACTGGATAAAGATCGTCAAACCGTATGAGCTCGATTATATTATGGGGAATCCGCCGTTTGTAGGAGCTATGTATTCAACTAAAGCACAAAAAGAAGACTTAAAACTAGTTTTTGGGCCAACTGTTAAAAAATTAGGAGAGATTGATTATGTTTCCGGTTGGTACAAAAAAACCACTATTTTTACACGAAATACAAGCGTCAAAACTGCCTTTGTTTCTACTAATTCGATTACTCAAGGCCAACAGGTAGCACTTATTTGGCCTTCGTTAATTAAAGATGGCTTAACTATTAATTTTGCTTATCGTACGTTCATTTGGAACAACGAAGCCGCAAACAAAGCCCATGTTCATTGTGTTATCATAGGCTTTTCAATGGATAACAATGAGTCAACTAAGTATATTTATGATCACAACAAGATTATTAAAGCTAAGCATATTAATCCTTATTTAAATGACGCTTCTGACATTTTTATTACGTCTAGGACTAAGCCAATTAACAATGTTCCTGAAATCCATTTTGGAAGTATGCCTAGAGATGGTGGAAATTTCATCCTAACGGAATATGAATATACTAAAGCAATCAAAGAAGAACCTGATATCGCTAAATATATTAAAACATACTTAGGAGCTAGTGAGTTCTTACATGATAAGAAGCGCTACTGTTTATGGCTATATCATGCTAATCCTAAAGATTTAACTCATTCACGCTTAATTAATAATCGTGTTGAGAAAGTTCGCTCTTTTCGTGCTGCTAGTAAAGCTGCAGGCACTCGTAAGTTTGCAGAAACCCCAACAATATTTGCTCAAATAGCACAGCCTGACACGAGCTATATTGCTGTTCCTAAGACGTCTTCACAACGGCGTAAATATATTCCACTAGGATTCCTAAATAAGGACATCATAGCAAGTGATCTTCTGTTTTTAATTCCCAATGCTAATTTATATATCTTCGGAGTATTATCCTCAGTCGTTCATAATGCTTGGATGAGAGCTGTAGCAGGACGGTTAAAGTCTGATTATCGTTACTCTAAAAACATTGTTTATAATAATTTTCCCTGGCCTAATGTTAACGATAAACAAAAAGAAAAGATTTCAAAGACGGCACAAGCTATCCTAGATGCTCGTAAACTTTACCCAGATAGTTCATTAGCAGATCTGTATGACCCGTTAACAATGCCTATTGAATTACGAAAAGCACATGAAGCTAATGATAAAGCTGTACTACAAGCATACGGATTAAAACCATCTGCTAGTGAATCTGAAATAGTACAACATCTTTTCAAAATGTATGAAGAATTAACTAGTAGTAATTAATTTAATCCATGTTATAATTTAGATATGGAATAGGTTGTTGAGTGCATTGCATTGCACGTTGACAACACAAAAGCCCCCAAGCTATGCCAGTAGCAAGGGAGCTTTTTTTGTTGGCTAGAGTCGTTCGATTACTTGTTATGGTTTACGGTTTAGCCACCACGTAAACCACACTATGATAAGTGAACTAACAAGCTGGAATAGGTTGTTGCATAGTGAGTGCATTGCTCTCACCCCCCTCTCTATCATGACAGGGTGACGAACGACTTAATTATTATATCATGCTACTTAGCATTGCTCGTATTGTCTATTAATAAATGAAAATCAAAAATTGTTGGAATTTATCTTGTGTAAAAGTCAATGTGCGTTCCTGCAATACTAACAAACTAACCCCCGTTAAATAAAAACGGGGGCTTTTTAGTGTCCTATTTTGATAGCAAAAGAGGGGCGAATATTGCTCTTTGTTGCTTCTTGTTTTGACATAAAACGTTATTGTATCAATGATTATAGCTAATTAGTCATAAGCAACCATAATAAACTACGAATTAATTAAAAAAGTAGTGTTTTGTGAGGTTCTAGTGTCTGTACTTAATAACCAGTAAAGCAATGATAATCACTGCAATAACTGCGATTAGTTCATACGTCCAATGGGTGGAATCAAAAAACAGAATCATGTAATCAACTCCAATCTAACTACGAATTATTAAAAATACCAGCATTTGTTAGCATTCTTTTAACTACAAACATCCCCGAAAATGTGCAATTTTGGGCAATGATTTCTAATTAAGATTGCTGTTATATCAACTCTTAGGTCGGTTTGATAAATTGTACATTGCATGGAATAACTACCGCTTAATTATTCCGATGTTCTTGTATGCAGTTGTTACTTTGTTCTGGTAGTAACCAGCATAAAAACGATGATGTTTCTGGTAAATAAAGCCTAACAATTCCATGTTGTGCTTAAATTGGCGATTGCTTAGCGGTATTAAGTCCTGCTGATAGCAATAATCTAAGTAGTGATTATAAATAACTCGACTAGCAACATATAAGCGCCGATCCTTTTTGATGTTATCAGAGAATACGAAATTAACGACTGTTGGATCTGCTTTGTCCTTGTTTCTCACTCTGAAATGATAATCTTTCTTACTGTCAGCCATCCACTGTGCTAGGGTGCGTCTGCTTGTAACATATCTACCACGATACCAACTCATTTGCTTTCATCTCACTTGTACTGGTCTTTCATGTAGTGAGTGAATAGCCATATAACTGCAATATCAGCGATAAGGCTAGCTAAACCACAAGCGATAGCAACAATCAATAAACACGATACAGCGAACATTAAAATTACCTCCGTTTTTCTATATACTCTAATTTTCGTTTTAAAGCCGTCTGAGCCGTTTTAACTTTTAAATGATTAATTATATTAATTACCTGTTAATCGTTTTAAAACGTGGCTCTATTTTAAAATAAACGTATGTTCTGAATCTTAGTACCAGTTAAAGGCAAAAGTTTAAATAGTTGTTAACTACAATTCTGTTCCTTTTCCGCCGAATAAATAAAAACATCCCCTCGTTATTGCTGATATATCAATGATTAGGGGATGTTAATATTTGTCGGTCTTAGTTGTCCTAATGCATTTAGTCAATCTGTCCTAATCGAAAAGCTGAAATAGGGAAATGCACGGTTACGCCTTTTTAATAGCCTGCCTGATCTGCCTTAAAAAATGTTGACTAGGCACTTACGAGAGTTCTATCCCTCGTTGTAATCGCTAATTTTGTAATTAGTGATAAGTATTTAGCTAACTAACTAGGGTATTTATTGGGGTAGCGCCTGCTTAATGCTCTCTGATAGGTGGTTAACTACTAAGGCTTTAACACTGCTGTTAGTTTGCTGTCCGGTGCTGGTGCTTGCTAACTGAGTTATACCGTCTTGAATGTAATTAGGCTTGTATTGATTGAGCAGGTCGTCAAACAGCACCGTTAACCGTTTATCATTAACAGATAGATTAACGTTAAAGGCATGGTTAAGTGAATCAAAGAGGGGCGTTAACTCTTGGATCCGTTTGGTTGCCATTTTGGATCCACCTTGTATACATTCTGGATCCAGATTTTCGCTGTCACTAGTAGCATTATTATACTTAGTTGAAGTAGAACGATGATCTGAAAGAAGAATTTCCCCCGATCCCCCATTAGAAGAAGTTTGTTGGGTGGTAGGTGCTGGATCTTGATCTAAACCTGATCCTGACACTGGCCCTATATCTGATCCTGACACTGCACCTGGTACTGCACCTGACACTGGGGGTACCACCTGGTAACCACTTGGTATCCGGTTGGTTACCGACTGGTTACCATTGATATTTTGAACTTGCTCTTTAGTGGTTGTATGAAAATCTTTGGCTAGTTGTTTCAATTCTTCTCTGCTGATTTTATCTATCGTTTTGCCGTTTACTGTCCGCTTGTCTGTAATCCATTGAGCATATTTTATAAATGCTTTGGGGTCTTTATTATTTAAGGTGAATTGCCAATCATAGGTAATGTATAGCGAGTTTCGGCAATCGTCCTCACGGCTTACAGTGTATCTATCACCTCGTATGTGGTTATTAACTAACCAATCGGCTATTACCAATGTTTGAGAGTCATATTTTAACAAGTAGCCATGTTCGATTAACTCGTTAACACTATCAGAACTTTTATTTAACATTCTCAACTGTCGTTTTAGGTGCCCGACTATTCCGTCATCATCTGCAAGCATATTAAGATAGATATACATGTTCTGGGCTTCTAATGATAATTCTTGAGTAAAATCATCATCAAGAATCAAGTCAATGTTTAACATCCTTCGCCTTGCCATTCATTATCACCTCACTACATACCACAAATAACGACGTCTACTTTATAGCCGTTAGGAGTTTCTTTAATTAGTTCGCTGTCTATTAATTCTTTGTAGTTTTCTGGTGTGGCTTTTGAAAACTGGTTAGGAATCCATAAATTATTTTTGTTAATATTCCCGTCTTTATCACTAGTAAGCGCCATTGCAATGTACAGTAGCTTGGCTGGTGTGCTTAAGCTAACGTATAGATAACTAGTCATAAATCTTTTACTTACCATTACTCCTGCTTTCATCGTTCATCCCTCCAGATTGCTGTAATTGACCATCAACAAATAATTTGGTTAGCTCTGTGAGCCGTCTAAGCGTTTCTTGGTCGTTGTTGGTCACTTGCTTAATGCGATTAATTAGTTGCTGTCGCTCTGGTTCCTGTTCCTTGTTGTGGGGCAAATAGTCACTGTTGCCGATTGATTTCATGATGAAATACAGTTGAACGATGCTTTTATTACTGTTGTGAGCTAATAGCGACAGCTTGGAATAAAGATCACCATTGAAGCCGTCAAGGTAAACTAGGTACATATGCACCTGTTTAATATCATCCCCAACGAACTTGCCAATCTGCTTAGCGATCTTAGTTGGTTCTTTGGCGTTGTCCGTGTCTTTAAGGTATGAATACCACGACAACAAGGCGAGGTAAGCTATTTTAATGTCCCAACGTTCACGGTGTCCGTCTGGGGCGGTAAGGGTCACTAATTGCATGACTATTCACCGTCCTTTTCAATAACACTAGATGAATCAATGATTTTTTTAAGTTGGTCCGCGAGAATATTAATAAAATGTTGACCGCCGATTGTTCTAGCATTGTTTACTAGCTCGGTTGACAGCTCGCCTTTAACAACGGCTAGTAACTTATTCCCCTTGTGGTCGTCGGCTAAAATAAATTGGTAATTATCGTTATTCATTGTCTTATTCCTCCAGTTATTGGGGATGTTAACCCCGTGATTGATTGAAAGTTACATGTTAGAATAAGCAAGCAACGGGAAGCCCCGTTGTGCTTATACTTTGAGCCTGTTAGCGCTGTTTGATTTGGTAGTTAGTCAGCGTTAACGGCTTTTTTATTTTGTCGAAACATTATTCTTCATTCCCTAATTCAACATTGCCGATTACTTGAGCCCGTTTTGACATCATCGCTATTTGAGATGTAAGGGGTGCTAATGCTTGTTTACGTTCATCATCGTTAGTAATGATGTAGTAGCCGTTAGGGCGCTTATATTGCGCTCCAATAGGTACATGGTGCAATACGATTAAGCGATAAATGATACCCCGTACTTCACGATTATTAAGTCCTGATAACTTCACTAGTTCCTTGAGCGGTTTAGGTCGTTCAATTCCTTTCGGTAGCAAGTCATAAATGGTTTTCTCGTCTTTATCTAAATATTCCATGTAGTCCATCCCCTTACTTGATTAACTGTGAGATTACGTCAATTACTAGAACAACAGCGGGTAGGGTAGCTAGGTAAGTCCATAGCCGTTCACTTGGTGCTGTGTCCCAGTAGGCTAATATGTGTCTGTCAATAGTTGCTAATAGTTTCATGAGGTTCACTCCTTCAAAATATCCATGCCGGCAAGTGATAGATATGTTTATTTCTCGTGCTTTTTCAAAAATTGATCCAGTGCTTCACGCCTAAACCTGCTGACACCCTCAATCTGAATGGTGGGGATGTTGTACTTCTTCAGCCATGAATTAAAGACACCTCGTGACACGCCGCAATAGGCACTAGCTTCCCCTTTATTGAGATAGGGTGGGAAGCTATTTTTGGCTTGAATGTCTCTAACTGCGTTATCCAGAGAATCAGCAATCATTAACTTGGTTGCTTCCTGTAAATCGTCCGGTAACTGTACTTTTAAGCTCTCCATGTTCTCAACTCCAATTCTTATGCCAACAGCAACAAGCCTTTTACTTCGTCCCACGTTTTATTTAGACCAACCAAGCCAATTGCGATATTTTCTAACTGTTTATATCGTTCCTGTTCCTTAACGGTTAAGCCATCAAGAGCGGTCTTAACGTGACGCTGTATCTTGATTTGCTGTGCCGTTAAACCAGTAGCTTGTTTCAATAAAAGCTGTGTCATATTGCGATAACTCCACTTATTAGCATGTTGCCAATCCTTTACAGCGTCCATTAGCGTCTTTCGCTGTGGTTTTTCAATAGCTCGGTTAATCTGTCTCTGGGTTAATTCTTGTTTCATCCGATAGAACTCATTAACTAGGTTCTTCTTAAATTGATTAACTTGTGGTGTGTTGTCTAGGTAGGTAATCAGTAAAGTGGCTTGTCGCTCGTTGAGGTGGTAGGTCTTAATAGGGCGCCCACCTTTTGAACCTTTTAGGGGTTTAGCATTTTCAAAGTGCAAAACTCCAAAGTCCTCAAAATCCTTTTTATGATTACGAATTAGGTTCTTAACTACTTTCAACTGGTTGTTACTGCACTCTGCGATGATTTTATCGGTAGTGTATGGTTCTTCGTTCAAACTATGCACGAACACCAGCCCATCGAATGCGCCCAAGTTGTGTTGCTTTGTGTTTGCTTCGATTATTTTTTCAGTCATTCTAAACATCCCCTTTGATTGATTAATAGCAGTCTACCAATGCTTCTCTAAACTGTGTTGATTGTTTAAGTTTGAAAAAATCACTCCTTTTCTTGCTTGACTACGACACGATGATCAGCCATGAACTTATCAATATCAGACTTACTGATCCGCTTTGACTTGCCTACTTGAATAGTAGGTAAGCCTTGCTTGATGTATTCAGTTAAAGTTTTAGGAGCTGTGAACCCCATGTAGGTCATTGCTTGTTTGTAGCTAAAATATTCAGTCATATAATCACACCTTTTTTGATTAAACTGGTAAATTACATTAATTTTTATCGTAATTGCACAACATACTTGGCAAATGCAACAAAGATAATATAACATAATCTGTTGGTGTTTTGCATACTTTTGTTGTTTTTTTGCTTGTTTTGCCAAAAATAGTTGTAATTTTTAAATATTTAATTTACTTTAAATAGAGAGGTGAAAATAAATGATAAGAAATAGATTGGCTTCTCTATTAGCAGATAGAGGGATCAAAATAAGCCGTGCCGCAATGGAGTTACCTAATATATCTAGGAATACCATTACGAACACAGCTTCTAATAAAGGGAAAATGATACAGCTTGAAACTATTGATACCTTGTGTCAGTACCTCGATATTACACCAGCTGAATTTTTTGAATATTTACCTTATGATTTGATATATCATACGGATATTACAAAAAATGAAGCTACGACAGATGAGCTTTTTGATTTTATAAATTTGAAGGCAAACGATATTACTTTTGATTTCTATATTAAAAAAGTATCTCATAACGGGAAACCTAATAAACTTTTTGGTTTTTCCGGTAATCTGGATTATTTTCAGAGTAATGCAAATGGTACAAAACTCTTTTTATTTTTAAAATCGGATGATGATAATCATTTTAAGGAACTGTGGAACGATAAAAAGATATCTGGGTTCAGATCACAGATTTGGAAAGAGCTTAAGTCCAATATTGCAACTGCTATTAATGAATCAATGATTGAAAGGTTCCCACAAGCAGAAGATGAACCTTTTAATTATATTGGAAATATTGACAAGCAATTATATTTAGAAACTGATTTTCATATAGACCCTGAATATATAAGCGATGATGATCGCTTACCTTTTTAATCTAAGTCTAACTGTCATTGACGTTAAAAGCTACGAGGAGGAAACATGAAAAAGATAGGTTTAATCTGTGCTACTGCACTGTTGGGGATGAGCTTAACGGCTTGTGGTAGTCAATCAACTAAAAAGGCTTCTAGTTCCAGTAAAACTAGTTCTAGCAAGGTAGTTAAGCACCACAAGAAAGCTAATAAGCATTCAGAAAAGAAACAAGAATCGGCTTCCAGTAATTCCAGCTCCGTTGCTAATTCTTCAAGTCAGCAAGCGACTGGTAACGGGCAATTATCGCAAGGCGAGATTAATCGTCAACGCGGTTATGATCCTAACGGTAATCCACTCTTGCCAGGTCAAGATCATGCAGCTGGATCTAATCCAGATGGTTCACCTGATGCATGGGTTCAAGGGCAAATAGATTGGGCTAAACAAAATGGATATTTAAATCCAGATGGTTCAGAAACACAAAAGGGAATTGAAGCAGATCAAGAAGTAGAACGAGACTCTCAACCCGGAATGCCTTAATCGGAGATCTAGATAGTTCTATAAATGACAGGTTTACTCTAAAGGTTTTCTGCATGTTTCATAGGTTAACGCCTTGATATGCTTAAGATTCTTTTTGCTGGTTTTCTGCTGATATAGCTAGATAGCTGAATATAGTTAATACATAGCCAGCTAATCATCCCCAACAGTTAGGGAATGTTAATTGCGTTAAAAGCGTGCAAAAGCGTTAAAAATTTAACGCTACTAATATCAACACTGTTATTGCTACTGTTAACACCACTAATAACGCTACTCCCAATTTTGGAACGTCTCCCCAAAATTGGGGTCAGTCATTTTAACTTCAAAGTCGGGATCTTAACAACATTTCACAACTCAATACATATCCTTTAATCATTCCATGCCGGCAAGCTGAGCGAACGAAAGAGGTAATTTTATGAGTTATGCGAAAAAAGCAAAGACCGGCTATTACGGTATAGCAACGTGGCGAGACAAGGACGGTAAACGACACCAGAAATCAGCCGGCTGTTTTAAGCTGAAGCGTGAAGCGCTGGCGGAAGCAGATAAGCTAGAAAAGGAATTAAACCAGCGCAATGTTAATTGGCAAGATGTAACCCTAGTTGATTATTACAAGCGATGGTATCAACTATACGAGGATAACCGAATAACCCACGTTACTAAAAATCGCTATAAAGTGATCGGTAACGTGCTAGAAGATTATTTCAAAGATACCAAGTTAAGTGATATTAGACGGTCAGATTATCAAGCATTTATTAACTGGTATGGTGGGAATCATGCGCGGGATAGCGTCTCAAAGTTAAATAGTGCCGTTCGCTCTACTGTTAGTTGTGCTATTGACGATGATATTCTTACCAAAGACTTCACTCATAACGTTAGGCTGGTGTACAACAAGCAACGTAACCGTAAAGTTGAGTATTTGAACAGTAAGGAACTAGCCGAACTAAAAACAGCGGTATTATCTAAGCTCTCACGGTACAATACAAGCCGTTACATGATACTAACAGCCATTTACACGGGGATGAGAAAGAGTGAAGTACAGGCGCTAACATGGAAAGATATAGACTTCATGCATGCCACTATTTCAGTTAATAAATCCTGGGACGAAAAAGAAAAAGCCTTTAAGCCCACTAAAACGGAATCAAGCAACCGAACAGTTAAAGTTAACCGTGAATTGCTGAATCATTTAGCAGACTTAAAGGCTAATAATAGTGTTATGGTCTTCCAGAACGTATTAGGGACAGTTCCAACGAGTAGCGCCCTTAATAAGTGCTTACGGTCTATTATGTCGGATATTGGTATTAATAAGCAAGGTTTTCACTTTCATTCATTGCGTCATGTCCATGTTGCTTATTTGCTGAGTAAAGGCGTGGATATTTACGCCATTAGTAAGCGACTAGGTCATTCAAATATCACGGTAACACTTAATACTTATTCATATTTGATCGATGAATTTAAGGTTAAGAATGACACCTTGATTATTGATAAATTGGCGGAATTATAGAAATCTGCGGAAACACTGCGGAAAAGCAAAGGCAAAATGCTGATATACCGGCGTTTATGCATGGTATATTATGCCTGTTTGGGGCATTCTATATAACCTGTAATCACTGTTATATCAGTGATTTGAGCCTTGAATATACATCTTTTGTATATTCGGGGTTCTTTTTTATATTTTTAAGTCATTCCTCAATTTGTTCCTCAACTTTATTCTGATACTCATCTACTAAGCAAGAGTATACTTTGGATATAGTGCAACTATGAGGGCGCTTCTGTATTACTACAGCTAGTTTTTTTAATTTAATAATAAACAGAAAGAGGACTATCAGTTGAAGAAAATCTTAATTTTTGACGTTAATCTAATGATATGTTATCATTTAAAATTTTGACTTTGAAATGATTGGGCCATCGTCCTAAGGTTGTGATACAATACCATGAGTAATATTATAGCGTGATTAACAAAGCGAGGAGAAAATGAAATGCGTTAACCTTTTTAAACGTTGGGAAATTGCTCTAGTGATTATTATTACCAAATTACTAACCTTTCATGTGGCTTTTGCCTCAATGGGGTCAACTGGTGGAGGGGGCAGTTCATCTAGCGGTGGTGGAAGCTCATCAAGCGGCAGCAGTATTATAAGCAGTGGGCATAGTGGTTCCGTAGATAGCTTTAGGGCATTCTTGTTTGTCCTGTTTTTCTGTGGATTATATGTTCTTAGCTTTGTCAGTAAAATGGCAGTGCGACTTTACCGGAGAACTCGTGATATCGCGGAAGTTAATGGCTTGGCAAGCTGGATGCTAATTCCTAATATGAAGATTAAGGACTTTAAACAAGGACTCAAGAGAGCTAAGATTCGCTTAGAAAATGATGCTGTTGATGATCAATTAGCCCAGATCTTAGTCGAGACATATGCTTGGGCACAATTTGTTTATGGCCAGTCGATTCGTCGGTGCTTTGCTGATAGCAGTAATTATTTGGATCAGTTGAAATCACAACTGGGACGGGTTTTCCTGTCAACAATGCATGATGAAATTATTGCCAAGGCATCGAACGGGATTATTGATGACGTGCTGGTTAGCCATGGGAGGGTCGTATCAGCTCAGAAAATTTCTCCTGACCTAATTATTGCAAAGGTTCAAGTAAGCGGGATCGATAGTGAAGTGAATGTTCTTTCTGATTTTAATTCGTCATTTAAACGGCAACAGTGGACAGATTATGTTGTCTTTGGGCGTGAACAAGGAAGTGTACAGTGGAAGATTTATAACATCGTTTATGGTGCCCACTTCCACCTGAATGGTGAAGACTTTAATCATCAACAGAGTCTTGATGCCAGCGGGTACACCGAAGAACATTTGGCAGTTTCGCCAGAGTTAGTTAAGTCAGCTGAAGCCTATAAAAAACGCTTTAGTCGGCGTAAAAATGTGAAAACGGTGATCGGCTGGGTAGTGCTCATTCTGGGATTTCTGTTTGTTGATCATATTTTGGGTTAAGTAAAATGCACCACGAATCCTACTAATTCAGGATTGGTGGTGCCTTTTAGGAAGGAGCGTCAGTATGAAAGCCTTATCGATTCGGTCGGATTATGCTGCCGATATTATGAATGGGACAAAAACTGAAGAATACCGTTCATGGTCAACTAAGTATCGGGGAGACCTGTTGATCTGCAACACTGCCAAGAAGATTCGTGGCTTCGTTCCTGGGTATGCCCTTTGTGTTGCTAAAATTGTTGGCATTGAGCAACGGCAAGACCAGGGTGGCTCTTGTTATGCTTGGAAAATTGCTCCGTTTGCGAAAAATGGATCGTATTGGATTAAACCAATTAAGGTTAAGGGGCAATTGCGATTATTTAATATTGATGATCACCTGATTGAACGGGCCCCATTTACAGATATTCATAGTAAGGCGGCAATGGAATGGATTAACAAAGTAATTGCACCGCTTTGTTATTAGGAGGAGATTCAATTGCAGTTTGTTGTTGCTAGTCATAATCACGATAAAATTAAAGAACTTCAACAGATTTTTCGTGTTTGTAATAATGAAGTAATTCCATATACGGACTTGCTCCCTAAAATAAAATTCCCTCCAGAGGGAAACTATTCATATGAAGAAAATGCTAGTGATAAAGCACTCTTTATTAGTAAGCTGCTTCCTGATAGATTAGTTATTGCAGATGATTCAGGGCTACTGCTTACAGCTAGACCTAAAATTCTTGGAGTGAGGACAGCACGTGATCTTACAAATTACCCCACGCCTCACCAGTATGCACAGCACATTATTCGTCTTGTTCAAGGAGGAGATCGCAAATTTATCATGCAGACCAGTATTGCATGTGCTCATCAAGGAAAAATTATTAAAGTCGTTGATGGTACATTAAAGGGACAAATTGCAAGAACTGAACGCGGAATTAATGGCGAAGGATTTAGCAGAATTCTTATTCCACGTGGCTTAACTAAAACATTAGCTCAGATGACATTTGAAGAAAGCTATCCGTACTTAACTCGGGCGCGGGCTACTGAAAAATTAATCAGATTCTTAAAAGAAAATCACGATTAATGCCAAACAAAGGTTAATAATCATCCCCACAAGAACTAATCTTGAATGACGAGGATTACCAAATGTTACAATTTTCTCACGGAAAGCATTCGCAGTAAGAATGAAGAGGATGATAGAAATGACCAGCCAAATAAGATTGACGAGAAGACTAGTCTTCCAGGTGAGAAACAGTTGAACTATCTGACAGGTTAAGAGAATAAAGAAGAAGCAACGGGTAATAATTAACCAATTACTAACGTGCTTTTCCATTTTAGCGTGGAGACCAGCAGTAGAAGAAATAAATAAAATAATAATTGCAAATAAAATTAGAAGATTTAGCATCGGAAAACTCCTTTCAGAATCTGATTTTATCACTGATAAGAATTTATGGTCCTTAAGAGGGACACTTTACTTGAAAAAATGTTAGAAAAAGTGTATTGTACATTATTGTGTTTACTAGAATAATGAAGAGGTGATAGCCTGTGGCTGATTTTGAAATTGGTGATCTTGTTAAGGCAAAGAAATTTGGCCCGATGGATCATGACTTTACCGGAATCGTTGAAAAAGTCTACAATAATTCTATTATGATTTCGATTCAAGACTTTGATCCTAGCGATAAGAATGGGGTTAATGAATTAAACAGTCGTGCTGTTATTCGGCAAAGTGAAGCCAAGATGATTAAGGCTGTTCCACGTACTGAAAAAGCTGACGATGAAGGCGAAGATGGTGACGAAAAGCCTTCTGAGTCATCCGCTGATTCAAAGACAACAAAAAAATCATCAAAAAAGGCTGACAAATAGTTGGATTAGCGATATACTTACTAAGTAATTGCTATTACTTAGTTTATGCGGGTATAGTTTAGTGGTAAAACTTAACCTTCCCAAGGTTGCGTCGCGAGTTCGATTCTCGTTACCCGCTTATAGAAAAAGGCAAGGAAAACATTTTGTTTTTCCTTGCCTTTTTCATTTCTACTAAATTTCTTTCAGGACTGCGGAGAGCTGTTCTGCAGAGGTATGCATTTTAGCTAATTCAGTTGGTGATAACTGGTATTCAATCACCTGACCGATCCCCTGACGATTAATGATTGCAGGTGAACCAAGGTAAAGATCATTAATCCCATATTGGCCGGTGAGAGGAGCAGAGACGGGGATTACAGTATTTTGGTTTTCAATAATTGCACAGACAATTGATGATAAGCACTTAGCAACACCGTAGAAAGTTGCTCCTTTATGCTGGATAATTTTTGCACCAACTCGGCGAACCTGTTCCTCGATTTCATCCTTTTCTTCCGGTGTGAGTTGGATAATTTTATTTAACGGTTGTCCATTAATCATTGCCTCATCAAAAGTGACGAATGAAGAATCACCATGTTCACCAAGGACTTGGGCATCGACTGCATTAACTGAAATATTTAATCGCTGACTAAGAATCAACCGTAACCGCATTGTATCGAGTGAAGTTCCCGTACCAATTACCCGCTCTTTTGGGAATCCAGAAATTTGCTGAGTTAGAGTGGTTAGAAGGTCGACTGGATTGCTAGAGATTACAAAAACCCCATTAAAGCCACTGGCAATGATTGGTTTAATAATCTCCTTAAGGATCTTAACATTTTTATGAATGAGATCTAGACGACTTTCGCCAGGTTTTCGCGGTACACCAGCGGTAATAACCACGACATCAGCATCATGAGCATCTTCATAATTGCCAGCAAAGACGTCTGTAGGCCCGGTTAGCGGGGTGATATCAGCAAGATCAAGGGCATCGCCAACCGCCTTATCATGTTGACGAGTTACGATAACTAGTTCGTCAACTTCACGATTTGATTGAAGAAGAGAAAAGGCAAATGCAGAACCAACCGCACCATCCCCAACTAAGACTACTTTATGACGATAGTGATTAATCATTATAATTCCTTCTTCTTTAATTCACGTTCTGCTGCCCAGTGATTAATTGGTCCAAATTTATGACCAACCTCCAGTGGATGAGAAATAGCAGCATAAACAGCATCCTTAGCACGAATAACGGCATTCTTCACGTCCGTGCCCTTAGCTAATTCAGCAGCGATGATAGCCGAAAAAGTATCTCCAGTTCCGTTAACGTGGGTCGTATCGAAGAATGGCTTAGTTAGTTCAAACCGCGAGCCGTCTTCCAACAGGACTACATCAACTACTTCCTTTTGAGTTGGATCATTGTGTTCACCTTTAATGACAACGTTTTTTGCTCCCATCTCATGAAGCTTGACTGCTGCATCGAACATTTCCTGGGTATTTTTCAACTGTAGTCCGGTTAATTTTTGTGCTTCGTAGAAGTTGGGTGTAATCACAGTTGCTAAGGGAACAATTCGTTCACGGAATAATTCGTATGCAGATTGTTCAAGAAGCATTGCCCCGTGTTTGGTAATAATTACAGGATCGACCACTAGTGGACCAAAATTAACCTTAGCATATTGATCAGCGACGACGTTAATTACATCATCATTAGCAAGCATTCCCGTTTTTGCGGCAGAAATCTTGAAATCAGTAGATAATGTTTTAAATTGCTGTTCAATATAATCCTTTGGCATTACTTGTGCCGCGTCAATCCCATAAGAGTTCCCGGAGACGGCAGCGGTAAGGAGTCCGTGACCATAAACACCATCTACAAAAAATGCGTGGAGATCAGCTGGCATTCCTGCACTACCGTCTGAGTCATGACCAGCAATTGTTACTGCTTGTACTTGTTGATTAATCATGTCTATCAGCAACCTTTCTTTAACGTGTTGGGAAAATTGTAACATAAAAGGATTAATAATGATTCAATAAAAATGCTGTTAGAAACGAAATACTAAAAGAAAAGTGGGCGGAGATGACAAAGCAAATCGAAAAATCTTGTTTACAAATAAATGGAATATGATAAACTAGACAAGAAACCGATGATTGAGGAGTAGTAATAAGGTGTGGTTGATTAGCGATCCTGTGATGGTGGAAGTCAGGAAGCTTAACCTTACGAAAGCGTGCCTCATAGGTAAAACTTAATAAATGAGTGGAATTCTAATTCAATTAGAGTGGTACCGCGGGTAAATCTCGTCTCTAGTAAATCCTTGTTATTTACTAGAGACTTTTTGTATAGGAGGAATTAATTTATGGATGAAAAGTTACAAGTAGCGAATGCTCTAGCTGTTGCACTGCCAGATTTAGAGCTAAACGAAATTGAAGAAAAGATTGAACGACCAAAAGATTCAAGCAATGGTGATTACGCCTTTCCAACTTTCTTCTTAGCTAAGAGCTTACATAAAGCTCCACAAATGATTGCTAGTGAATTAATTGAAAAGATTGACCAAACTGGTTTTGATAAGGTTGTTGTAGCTGGTCCATACATTAACTTTTTCCTTGATAAAGCCAATGTTGGTGCTGGCGTGTTAAAGACCATTTTAAATGATCCAGAGCACTATGGTGAAAGTGATCTTGGTCACAAAGCTAATGTAACAATCGATTATTCATCACCTAATATTGCTAAGCCAATGGGGATGGGTCACCTTCGTTCGACTATGATCGGTGAAGCAATTGCCCGGATTCTTGAAAAAGTTAACTACAACTTAATTCGGATTGACTACCTTGGTGATTGGGGAACTCAATTCGGTAAGATGATGGCTGCCTACAAAATGTGGGGCGATAGTCAAGAAGTTCAAGACGGCCTGAAGAGTGATCCGATTAATACGCTGCTTCAACTTTACGTTCGGATTAACACTGAAGCAGATGAACATCCAGAATATACTGATGCAGGTCGGGAATGGTTTGCTAAGCTAGAACACGGTGATGAAGAAGCTTGGCGTCTCTGGCACTGGTTCCGGGAAATCTCTTTGGAACGGTTCCAACGGGTTTACGACATGTTAGATGTCAAGTTTGACTCATTTAATGGTGAAGCATTCTCAGCACAAAAGATGGAAGAACCAATTCAACTCCTTCGTGATAAGGGATTGTTAAAGAAGAGCCGTGGTGCCGAGATTGTTGATCTTGAACAATTCAACTTGCCACCATTGCTGATTATTAAGAGTAACGGAACTACCACCTACATTACCCGTGATTTAGCCACTGCTTTATTCCGGAAGCGGATGTATGGTCATGCTAAGTCCCTTTACGTTGTCGGTGCTGAACAAGAAGTTTACTTTAAGCAATTGCGGATGGCATTAAAGGAACTTGGCTTTAACTGGTGGGATCAAATTGAACATATTTCCTTTGGCTTAATGAACTTAAATGGTCAAAAGATGTCAACGCGGAAGGGAAATGTTGTTTCTCTTGAAGATGTTCTTAACGATTCCGTTGATCTTGCCCGGAAGCAAATCGCAGAAAAGAACCCTGATCTAAAGAATGCTGACGAGGTTGCAAAGCAAGTTGGTATCGGGGCCGTAATTTTCCACGATTTGAAGAATTACCGGCGAAATGCAGTTAACTTTAAGCTTGAAGATGTTGTTAAGTTTGAAGGAGAAACTGGTCCTTACGTTCAATACGCACGGGCACGGGCTGAGAGTATTTTGCGGAAGGGCGGCATTCGTGACTTTAGCGATGTTGACTTAACTCAAGTTGGTGATGGTGCTTGGGAATTAATTAGCTTCTTGGGTCAATATGGTGAGGCTGTCAAGCGGGCCGCACTTAACTATGATCCATCAGTAGTTGCAAAGTATGCATTGGAACTTGCTAAGAAGTTTAACCAATACTATGCTCATAACCGGATCCTGAATGATGATCCACAACAACCAGCACGGTTAGCGCTGACTCAAGCTGTTAGTCATGTTTTAAAGTCCGCATTGGCTCTTCTTGATGTTAAGGCTCCAGACGAAATGTAAGAGAAAAATTTCTAACTAAAAGGAAATCGAGAATATCTCGGCTTCCTTTTATTATTTTAAATTTTAGTTATGCTGATCGAAAATTGACTATGGAAAAATTCTCCTATGGTAAAATGATTGAGACTTAATGTTACTAAATATGGGGATTAATAAATGAGAAGAGAACCAGAAAGAAAGCCACCTTTTCGGGAACGGATGCTTGCCTGGCTAAAACAGCTTTGGCAACGGGTAAAAGAGGTTGTTAATGAACTTTGGCAACAGTTTACTCGTTGGTTAAAGCAGTTTTGGCATCGGTATCAACTGACACGGTGGCTAATTGCAATTTTTTTAGGATTATTTTTGGTAACTAGTACTTACCTGACATTTGTTGCCAAGACAGCAGATGTTAAGAACTTAGAACATCGTTTACAGCGGCCAACAATGATCTATGATCATGATAATCAGTCTGCTGGAAGTTTATATTCGCAAAAGGGGACATATGTACCACTTAGTAAGATTTCAGCAAATGTTCCGGCAGCGGTAATTTCGACTGAAGACCGGAACTTCTACCATGAACACGGTTTTTCAGTTAAGGGACTTGGACGTGCCGGCTTTTTGCTGGTTAAGAATAAGTTGCTACACCGTGACTATATTTCTGGCGGGGGAAGTACCTTGACTCAACAGTTAGTTAAGAATGCCTTTTTAACCCAACAGCAAACATTTTCACGGAAGGCACGAGAAATTTTTATCGCGGTAGAAGTTGAAAATCAATACAGTAAAAAGCAAATTCTGACAATGTATCTCAATAACGCCTATTTTGGTAATGGGGTCTGGGGAGTTCAGGATGCTGCCAAAAGGTATTTTGATTGTAATGCAGCTGAATTAACTGTCCCTCAGGCTGCAACGTTGGCAGGAATGTTAACATCACCAGGAATTTATGATCCGGTTACTCATCCAGATGCAACTAGGCAACGTCGTAACTTAGTCCTCCAGCTAATGGTTGAAAATCATCAATTAAGTCAAACTGCCGCTGATCAATATAAAAAGGTGCCGTTAGAAGTTACTAACGGGTATGTTGCACCGGATACTTATCGTTATCCATACTATTTTGATGCCGTAATTTCTGAGGCAATTAATAAATACCACCTTTCGGAAAAGGAAATCATGAATAATGGTTATAAAATTTACACGACCTTGGATCAGGATCAGCAACGCTCAATGCAGCAAACTTACGAAGACGATGATAACTTCCCTAGTAATTCAGTTGATGGGACTAAGGTGCAGTCAGCTTCAGTTGCGATGAATCCGAAAACGGGTGGTGTTACCGCAATTGTTGGTGGTCGGGGGAAACATGTTTTCCGGGGCTTTAATCGGGGAACGCAGATGCGTCGGCAACCAGGCTCAACGATTAAACCACTGGTTGTTTATGCTCCAGCCTTAGAACATGGTTATTTCTATGACTCCACGCTACAGGATAAGAAACAAGCGTATGGGACCAACGACTATACACCAAAAAACTATGATGATACTTATGCTGGAAGTGTTCCGATGTATAAGGCAGTCTATGAAAGTCTGAATGCTCCAGCAGTATGGTTATTGAATAAAATTGGGGTTAATACTGGGTATAAGATGGCCCAGAAATTTGGCTTGCCAGTGGAAAAGGGAGATAAGAATCTTGCCCTTGCTTTAGGGGGAATGACTAAGGGCGTTTCTCCTGAACAGATTGCTCGTGCTTATGCTACCTTTGCTAATGAAGGAAAGATGCCTGATACCCACTACATTACAAAGATTAAGGATGCTTCTGGAAAGACGATTGTTGCCGCCAAGACGGCTAAACCTAAACGAGTCGTCACTGCCAATACTGCTAAAAATATGACGAGTATGCTGATCGGTGTCTTTGAACACGGTACTGGTCAATCTGCTCGGCCTGCTGGTTACACGTTAGCCGGAAAAACAGGAACAACGGAATCAGCGGTTAAAAGCGATAATGCTGATGATCGTGATAAGTGGATTGTTGGTTATACTCCTGATGTGGTGGTTGCTACTTGGGAAGGTTACGATGATACTAATTCATCCCATGCCTTGCAGGATATTTCAATGAAAAATGTTAATAGCCTTTATAAAGCTGAAATGAGCGGAATCTTGAAGAATACGCCAAATACGAAATTTAACGTTCAAGATGCCCAAACCCGAGCAACCGCAAATAGCGGGAAGAGTAATAAGGGCTGGGGCTCATTGCTGAAAAATGGTGGTGACCTGATGAACCGGTTTAATCAATCGGTAAATGACTTTGGTAATCGTGCTGGTCAGTTATGGAATAATGTTCGCTCTTTATTCTGAAAGAATGATGATTAACTGATAGTATGATACAATCGAATTGTTGAATAAATGAAAAGAGGTTACAAAAAATGGTTAATATTTACGACACCGCTAATGAACTTAGTAATCAATTAAAAGAAACCCAAGAATATCAAGGATTAAAGAAGGCTTTTGATAGTTTGAAGGCCCAAAAGGATACTTTTGAAACTTTTAAGAAGTTCCAACAAATGCAGGCTGATGCTCAACAAAAGCAAATGACTGGTCAGAAGCTTACTCAAGACGAAATTAATGCAATTCAGACCGTTGCTAAGGAAATGAGCTCAAAGCCCGAAGTACAAACCTTAATGAACCAAGAACGTGCCGTTGATAACATGCTTCAACAACTTAACCGGACAATTACTAGTCCTATTCAAGATATCTACAAGGATGTTATGCCACAAGGTCCACAACCAACTGACAAGTAACTGTTAATTTAGTTATAAAGATGATAACGGGAAGAAGAATGATGACAGTCGTGTCTGAGTGCTCTTCCCGTTTTTCCATTCAAAGGGTGAAAAAATGAAGTTTATTCATACTGCAGATTTACATTTAGATAGCCCGTTTCGGGGATTAGATGAGATGCCAACACAAATTTGGCAACGGGTTCACCAATCAACATTTACGGCATTTGAACGAATTGTTGATGCTGCAATTAATCAGCAAGTTGATTTTGTCTTAATTGTTGGGGATATTTATGATCGTGACCATCATAGTGCTGAAGCGGAAGATTTCTTTATCCGTCAATGTCAACGGTTAGCAAAACAACAGATTCCTGTTTATCTGAGTTATGGTAATCACGACTATCAGCCAGTAACGGAACAATTAGATTCATTGCCGAACAATGTTCATGTATTTGGTAACCAGGTTGAAACAAAAACATTAACGCTTGCCGATGACCAGACAGTAGCAATTACAGGATTTAGTTACGGTAAACGTTGGTTAGTTGAAGATCAGGTTAGAGAATTTCCTGAAAAAGGGACAGTTGATTGGCAGATCGGAATGCTTCATGGCGCCATCTCACAAAATAACCCCGATCAAGATCACTACGCGCCCTTCACACTTCCTGAACTGCTACAGAAAAAATATGATTATTGGGCGTTAGGACATATTCATAAGCACCAGGTTCTGAACGAGAAACCGCTAGTTGTTTATCCGGGTAATCCGCAGGGACGCCATAAAAACGAGGATGGTCACCATGGCTATTATCTTGTTCAAAGTGATTCTGATAAGTTAACGGCAGAGTTTAAGTCAGTTGCACCAATTGAATGGTGTGAAATTGATGTTCAATTAAAAAACGATCAAACGATTGATTCATTAATTGAAATGCTTCTTCGTAAAGGAGAGGCAGAAGATGGGTTTAAGATGATTGCGTTTAATGTCCATTTGACTGATCAGGATAATGTTTTAACCAAAAAATTGCTAGCTAATGGGACAATTTTGGAGCGACTTCAGGAAAATTTAAGTGAAAAGGGCAATTATCAATGGTGGCCATACCAGCTTAATCTCTTAAAAGATGCTGCCTTACCGAAAATGACCGATTTAGACCAGGAATATTGGGACCAGTCTGCTAAGGATGTCTTTAGCCAAGCTGTCGTTATTGATTTAGCTGAAAAGTTGGCTAAGTATGGTTTTATTGCGGATCAACTTGCAGATCCTTCCCTGGTTGAACAATTACGTTATGAGGCAAGTCAGAAATTAGGTGAGGGGGATCACGATGAAAATTAAACAGGTCCACATTGACGGCTTTGGAAAATGGCATGATCAAGATTTTAGTTTTACCAACAATCCGGTTCTAATCTATGGAGCCAATGAAGCTGGAAAGACCACTTTGGCTGCGTTTATTCTGAGTATTCTTTTTGGATTTGCGGATGGTCGAGGAAAAAATAAATACCAGCAATATATTCCTAAGGATGGTTCGGGTTATGGTGGCTCCCTAACAGTAATTGCTGATCAACACCAGTATGTTATTAAGCGTGTAAAAGGAAAAAATGGTGGGAAGGTCACAATTACCAATGAAGAGGGGAAAAGGGAAAAGCAGGATTTCCTTACTAAATTGCTTGGTCCCTTAGATCGTGAACTTTATCAAACCATCTACAGCTTTAACCAAAATAATATTCTAAATGATGAATTGGATCGGAAACAATTAGAACAGCATTTACAGCGATTAGGAGCGGTTGGCAGTCAGGAATGGCTCCAACAAATTGCTCACTTAGAAAAAGCAGCAGATTCCCTATATAAACCTCGTGGGCGGAAGTTAAGTTTAAATCGTCATTTGAAGGAATATGATGAACTTCGTGAACGGGTTAATCAAGCCCAATCGCAGAGTAGTGATTACCACCGTTTAGTTGAGGAACAAGTTGAAAAACAATCCGAGTTAGAACAGCTAAAGCAGGAACAGCCAAAACTCAAACATCAGGTTGAAAAAGAAGAACGACTGCAACGATTATGGCCAATTTACGAACAGTGGCAAAACCATCAAAAGGAACCCCTTACAGAGCGGTTAACGGATGATGAGATTATTAAGATTCAAGAACTGCAAAGTAGGGAACGGGAACTTAATACTCAATTAAAGTCATTTAACCAACAGCAGCTTGAACAACAAGCAATCGTCAAAAAACTGAGTGATCCTGAAGTAAATGATTATCGATTACACAAAGCACATTATCAGCAATTAAAAGATCAGTTGTTGGCCTTACAAATTCAGAAAAATGGTCAAACAGTTAATCAGCAGGAACAATGGCATATCGAACTTAAGCAGCTAGCAGAACGTTACGGAAGTGTTAATTTACCAGAGCCACTTTCTGAACGAGCAGTGAGCGAACTGGAGGGACTACTTAGGGCTAGCTCTCAAACTAACAATAGCCAAAATCTATTTATTCCTGGAATTGGAATTGTCCTTTTCATATTGGGATTGATTCTTCGCCAGCCCCTGGTTTGGATTTGCGGAATTATTGCTCTTGGTGGTGCAGGGGTATTATGGTTTAAACAGCAACAACGCGAAAAACAGTTGACTGAGGAACAAAACTCCGCGCTTCAATCATTTGGAAAACAGCATAATTTAACGGCTTTTCCAACAAGTAAATGGTTAATGATACAGGGGGATCTTCATCGTTATCACGATTTAAGAGCTCAATTAGAGCAAGCAGATAAGCGCAAAACTAGTTTTGAACACCAGCTAGAATTAATTAAGCAACAATTACCGGTTAGCTTAACAGCTGATTCTCTCAATGAATTAATTAATAGTTATCAGCGATGGCTTGTTGAGATGCAGGATCAGGTACAACAATTGAATAGTGTAGAGCAGGAGTTAACCCGAATTCAAAGACGGAATGATCAATTAACGCAACGGTTGACCGAGTATCGTCAAGCTAAGGAGACCGAATATAAGTCGCTTGGAATTAAAAATGATAATGAGTTCAAACAACTTCTGGCACAAAAAGTAGCTGACCAAACTAGGAAGGTCACGGTTTCAGCTTATGGTCAGCAACTAACGACTAGTGATCGTCAACAGTTAGCTCACTACGATAGCAAGCATTCACTTGATGCTAAGGTTTCCCTTGTCCATCAGAACTTAGCAGCTAATGAACAAAAACAAACGGAGCTTGAAACGGCATTGGTCCAAATCAATGTCCAAATTAATGCCTTAGTACAGGATGGCTCATTTAGTGAATTAAACCAGAAATTAACAAATCTGCAGACAGTAATTTGGAATGAAACTAAGCAATGGCTAAGTAGTCAACTTGCTATTCGGTGGATTAATGGGGCGTTAAAATTAGCATCTCAAGATCGTTACCCCAAGATCCTTCAACAAGCAGAAAAATTCTTTGCAATTTTAACTGCTGATCATTATCAGAAAATTATCGTCGATGATAGCGGAATTAGTGTATTAAATCATGAACAGCAAATTTTCCAGGTTGCTGAATTATCGCTTGGAACAGCAGAACAATTATTTATCTCTCTCCGCTTGGGATTTATTACCGTAATTAGTGATCAAATTAAGTTGCCGGTTATGGTGGATGATGGTTTTGTTAATTTTGATAATGTTCGTCGGGGACGGATGTTAAAATTATTGAACCAGCTGGCTGAAGAAAATCAGGTGATTTACTTTACTGCTAACGATCAAATCAAGAAGCTGGGGTCACCAGTTGTCGATCTTGATCAGCTAAATAAGAATAAAGTTTGAAAATCGTTTAAACATTCTGGATCAAGGCGTGGGATCACTTTTTGAGTGTGGTATATTAGATTGGTAAGTTTTTCTGAGAATTAAATTTAATTGAGGAAGTGTTTTTGTGAAATCTAAGAAGTTAATTGCTATGATTGCCTGTGCAACGCTGGCCTTGCCATTAGCAGCTTGTGGGAGTAAGGCCGTTGCAACTACTAGTGGAGGAAAGATTACTCAAGAAGAGTACTATAATGAAATGAAAACCACCACTAACGGAAAGCAAGTTCTTCAACAAATGATCTTGGATAAGGTTTTGGAGAAGGAGTACGGGAAGCAAGTTTCTGATAAGCAGGTTAATGCTCAATACAACACGTACAAGAATCAATATGGTTCACAATTTAGTGCGGTGTTGCAACAGCAAGGATTAACTGAGAAAAAGTTAAAGCAACAAATTCGTTCTAATCTTTGCTTGGAAGCTGCGGTACGGAGTTATACTCATATTACCAATGCACAAATTGACAAGCAGTGGAAGAAGTACGAGCCAAAGGTCCAAACTGCTGAAATTCTTGTTGGAAGTAAGGACGATGCTCAAGGGATCATTGATCAGTTAAATAATTCAGATCATCCTTATAAGACCTTTAAAAAGTTAGTTAAGTCAAAGTCAACTGATGCATCAACTAAGAATGCTGGTGGTAAGGTTGCAGCATTTGATAATACTTCAACTTCGGTTGACTCAGCATACAAGAAGGCTGCATTTAAGTTGAAGACTGGTGAATATACTACTGAGCCGGTTAAGACAGATGACGGCTATGTTGTGATCTACATGATTGAACACCCGGCAAAGGGAAAGAAGAGTCAACACATTAATGACTTGAAGACACAAATCGTTCAAGAGAAGATGAATGATTCTAAGTTCTTACATAAGGTTGTTTCAAATGTCCTTAAGAAGGGGAACGTTTCAATTAAAGATAACGATCTAAAGAATATTATGGATGACTACTTGAATAGTAATGCAAGCACCACTAAATCAAACAGTGGCTCATCCCTCGCTAATAACTAAAATTATTTTGGCTAAAGTAAAAGGAAGCTCTTGGCATCCGGTTAATCCGAATACGATGAGCTTCCTTTGCTATTCTTTTAGTTTATCAGTAATTTGCTGAATCTTTTCAAGGTGGGGCTGACTCTCAAATTGCCACTGCTTATGAAGAAGTTCAACCTCATCAGCGTACTTTTCAAGCCCTTTAGCAGCATCTTTTAATTTTTTGGTACTTGTGGATAGTTGTTTAAGTGAGCGGAGAAGAAACTTAATATTCGTTAAGTCTTCTTGAAAATGATTAGTTATTGGTGTTATCAAATTGTCGCTTAATTGATTCTTGAATTTCTTTGTATTTAGCGTCATTGTATTCACCTGAATTATCCTTAAAAATCATCTTAAAATCGTCTTGATCGGAGTAACGAGGAATTAAGTGAATGTGTGAGTGGAAAACAGATTGGTAGGCAACTATACAGTTATTATTCAAGACATTCAGGCCCTTAATTTTCGGGTTTGATGCCTTAACTGCTCGTGCAATTTTCGGCAGGCGAGAGAATACAGCAGCAGCTAATTCTTCGTCATATGCGAAGAGATCTGGGACATGCTTCTTGGGAATGACTAAGGTATGCCCAGGTGTTCCTTGAGAAATATCAAGGAACGCTTTTACTACGTCATCTTCGTATACCGTATAACTAGGGATTTCGCCCTTTACTATTTTACAGAAAATACAGTCATCCATTGGTGATCGCTCCTTTGAAAAAATTTATTGTTATTATAAGTATACCAAAACTGTTCTGAAAAAGAGCTGTCAATAAGTGACCTATGATATAATCAACGCTAGATAAGTCAATAAAAAGAGGGAAAATAATGGCACTTGAAATAAAAAATTTGATTGGGGGATATTCCCGAATCCCGGTATTAAAAGGAATTAGTTTTCAGGTTAAGCCTGGCGAGTTGGTCGGTTTAATTGGCCTTAATGGTGCCGGTAAATCAACGACAATTAATCATGTCATTGGATTACTAAGACCATTTTCAGGCGAAATTACCTTAAACGGGGTTAATATTCAACAGGATCCCGTCGACTATAAAAAACAAATTGCCTATGTCCCGGAAACGCCAATCTTGTACGATGAACTAACTCTTCGGGAGCATATTGAGCTAACGATTAAGGCATACTCTTTGAATAGCGAAGAGGCATGGACGCG
>ENA-UOJG01000815-UOJG01000815.1-human-gut-metagenome-genome-assembly--contig:-C47-NODE-815-length-38765-cov-19.362103_pt1 | contig 38765 bp, 35 predicted proteins | sample MGYA00242340_ERZ723887 | MGnify/ENA metagenome assembly ERZ723887 | reverse complement strand
GACGCAGCACGCCGTCGGGAATGGACACGCCGTGGAACTGCTCGTAGTAATGGGCAATGCCCCGGAGAATTTTCAGGGTATCCTCGATATTGGGCTCGTTGACAGTCACCGGCTGGAAGCGGCGCTCCAGCGCGGTGTCCTTTTCAATGTGCTTGCGGTACTCGTTGAAGGTGGTGGCACCGATCACCTGAATTTCGCCGCGGCTCAGGGCGGGCTTGAGGATATTGGCGGCGTTCATGCTGCCCTCGGCGTCCCCCGCGCCCACGATGTTGTGGACCTCGTCGATGACGAGAATGATGTTGCCGGCCTTGCAGATCTCCTCGATCAGGCCCTTCATGCGGCTCTCGAACTGGCCGCGGAACTGGGTGCCCGCCACCAAGGCCGTCAGGTCAAGGAGGTAAACCTCCTTATCCCGCAGCTTGAAGGGCACCTCGCCCGCTGCGATGCGCTGGGCCAGTCCCTCGGCAATGGCGGTCTTGCCCACGCCCGGCTCGCCGATGAGGCAGGGATTGTTCTTCTGGCGGCGGTTCAAAATCTGCACCACACGCTCGATCTCCTGCTCACGGCCGATGACCGCGTCCAGCTTGCCCTGACGGGCCCGCTGGGAAAGGTTGATGCAGTAGTTATCCAGAAACTTCCGCTTTTTCTCGGTCTTGCGGCCGCTATTATTGGGGGCGGCGCTGCCCTCGCCGGAGGGCTGCTGGGGCTGAGCGGGGGGATTGCTGCCGTTATTGCCGAACAGACGGTTCAGGAAGGGGAAGGTGGCGGTCTTGCCGCTCTCTTCATCGTCCTCGTCTCCGTCCTCGGCCTCGGGCAGTTCCTCAGCGCCGCCGAAGGCCTGCATCATCTCGTTGGAGATGTTGTCCAGATCCTCCGGTGTAATACCCATGCGCTTCATCATCTCGTCCACCTGAGGCAGACCCAGCTGGGCGGCGCACTTGAGGCACAGGCCCTCGTTGACCTGCTCGTTCTTCTCGTTGAGGCGGGAGATGAACACCACCGCCACGTTTTTCTTGCATTTTGAACAAAGGGTAGGCTGCATATGGTTCCTCCAATTAGAAACTGGCATAAGAGTTTGCGCTCACGGCCAGCAGATTGCGGTTTTCAGGGTAATTCTGCGTCATCGTGCAGGTGGATGCAGGCATTCGCCCGCACGATAATACAAGGTCGCACATACGAATCTTACAACAGCGCGATGATGTCCATGGGGCTGTGCTGGGCAAAGTATTTCAGCAGGTAAGTATCCTTCATCGTGGCGGCGTCCACCAGTCCCGTCCACTGCACTACGCTGGCGGCGGCAAACATGACCAGTATGCCGATGCACAGGCCCAGCGCCGCGCCTGCCAGCCGGTTCAGCGCACCCAGCACCGGGGCACGCTCCGCCAGATGCAGCGGGCTTGTGACCAGCCGCAGCAGCAGCGTCAGCAGTAGGAAGGACAGCAGAAACAGCACAGCGTACACCAGAGAGCGCACCATGCCGGTGACAGCGCCCTCCAGCAGGTTCTTGCCCGCCTCCACGGCGCTGTCCATGGCTTTTCTGGCGATGCCGGTGATGGCATCAAAATCCACCAGCTTCGCCAGCGCCGCGTTATCGGACGCGGCAGCGGCATTGACGGCCTCCTCGCTGTGGCCATCCGTCAGGCGGTCGAGGATGCTCTGCTGCACACGGGGCGTTACCCACTCGGTGACAGGATCGGCCAGCATATTGGCCACAATGCTGCTGCCCAGCAGCGACACCACAAGGATCACCACGCTCAGCAGACTGCGGATAAAGCCGCGCTTCCCGCCGATGATGAGACTCAGCACCAGCAGCGCCGCAATTACGATATCAATTATAAGAGAAGTTGTCATCATGTCTCCTTTTGCCTTACGGCAAATACAGCGTGGCGCCGGTGGCGCCCGCCAGAACCGCGCTGCCGTCACTGCGCATGAGGACGGCACGCGCCTCGCTGACGTCAGGCAGGGTGGCCACCTCCGTCAGGTCCTTGTCATAGATGGTCAGGCGGTCACTGAACAGCACCGCCACATAGCGGCCCGCCGACGAAATATCCAGCACCTCGCCGTCCACGTCGCAGCCGCCCAGCTCGTTGCCGTCGCCGTCCACCGTGATGAGACTGGCGTAGCCGCCGGACTTATACCGGCTCAGCAGCAGCGCCGCCCAGTCGCCGTCGCCCACCACGCAGCGGCGCAGGAACTGGCCGCCATAGGAATAGGTAGCCTTGACCGTGCCGCTGTCATCCAGCAGGTAAAGTCCCTGCTCTGTGACGGCGCAGAATTCCTTCTGCATATTCTCCAGCGCGTAGGTCACGCCGCCGTCCACCGGGGTGGCCGCCAGCTCCTTTTCGCTGTTGGTGCGGTAAAGCACCAGAAAGCTCTGGAACTTACCGTCCTCCTGTCCCATGGTGACCACGGCCAGCGTGCGGTCATCCTGCCCCAGCGCGGCCGTCATAACAAACCGCTGGGCGGAATTAAAGGTAAATTTCTCGTTGCCCTCGCTGTCCCACACGGTGACGGCGGCCTTTGCGCCGCTCTTATTGTAGGCAGCGGTCACATAGCCGTGGGGATTGACGGTGACGGCGATCAGATCGCCCTCCATTTCCCGCTGCCAGCACAGGCCCCTGCTGTCCACCACATACATGGAGGTGCCGCCAATGTCATAGGCCACAGCCACACCGCCATCGGACACCAAATCGGGATGCAGGAAGCGGACGCCGGTCTGGTACAGCACCTGACTGCGTTCGTCCAGCACGCGGATCTGGTTGGCCGCCACCGTCACCAGACTGCCGTCCAGCGCGGCGAAGCGGCTGGTGGCGTCGTTTTCATAGTAATAGAGCTTGGCGCAGCCGGTCTCGTCCTTTTCGGCCCGGGCATAGATGATGCTGCGGCGCAAACCGTCGAAGCTGTTGGCGTCCCACAACAGGGCAGCTGCCACGATGCCCAGCACCACCACGACTGCCAGCGTCAGCCACAGCCATTTGCGTGGCTTCTTCCGCTTCTGCACACGGCGGGGCTGCTCCTCCTGCACGTCGCCGGGCTGGAAATCATAAATTTTTTGGGTGTCTCTTTTCATGGTCTCCCTCCCTTTCGCGGCGGGTATCAGCGTTCCAAGCGTTCGTCATCGTACCAGACACGGGTCAGGTACAGGCCGCCCGGCGGCGCGGTAGGCCCCGCCAGCGTGCGGTTGCCGCTGTCCAGAATGACAGGGATATCCTCCGGGGCCAGCTTGCCCTCGGCGGCGTACAGCACCGTGCCGGTAATGGCACGTACCATATTATACAGAAATCCGTTGGCGCATACCTTCAGCTCCAGCAATTCCTCGTTCCGGGTAACACGGCAGTAGTAGATGGTGCGTACCGTGCTGCGGACATTGGTGCCCACAGAGCGGACGGCGGCAAAATCATGGGTACCCTCGAACATGCGGGCGGCACGGTCCATCACCGCTTCATCCAGCTTCTTGGGATAGAAATATGCCCGGTTGACATAAAACGGGTTCTTGATGCGGGAATTGTAGATGCGGTAGGTGTATTCCTTCTTGACGCAGGAGCCGATGGCGTTGAAATCATCCGCCACCTCGAAGGCGGCCTTGACGGCGATATCCTCCGGGATATGGGTATTGACGGCAAAGGGCAGGCGATCCAGCGGGATGCGGGAATCGGTACGGAAATTGGCCACATAATGCTCGGCGTGGACGCCGGCATCCGTGCGGCCGCAGCCGGTGAGCTTCACCGGATGGCCGCAGACCCTGCTGAGGCCACGCTCCAGCGTCTGGGCCACGGAGGCCTCCGTCTTCTGCACCTGCCAGCCGTGGTAGACGCTGCCGTTATACATCAATGTCAGGGCAATATTGCGCATAGGTTCTCCTTCATGGATAGGTCAACGCTTCACGGTGAAATCCGGTGATCGAGTGTAGGGGCGACCCTTGCGGTCGCCCGCATAGCCACGCGAATGTCGTCTCGGGCGACCGCAAGGGTCGCCCCTACGAAATTACAGCCCTAGATGCTTCAAAACGATAATGCCTGCGGCAAAAATAAGGAAGCCAATAAGAGCCAGATAGTCTGCGGCCTTGTAGCGCAGAACGTGCAATGCGGTGCGGCCCTCGCCGCCGTGGTAGCAGCGGCACTCCATGGCCGTGGCCAGCTCGTCGGCACGGCGGAAGGCGCTGATGAACAGCGGCACCAGAATGGGCACCAGCGCCTTGGCACGCTGGAAGATATTGCCGGACTCGAAGTCCGCGCCGCGGGCCTTCTGAGCGGACATGATCTTGTCCGTCTCCTCGATCAGGGTGGGGATGAAGCGCAGAGCGATGGACATCATCATAGCCAGCTCGTGAATGGGCATTTTCAGCTTCTTCAGCGGGGACAGCAGATGCTCCAGCGCGTCGGTCAGGCTGATGGGGCTGGTGGTATAGGTCAGAAGGAACGTACCCATGATGAGCATAATGATACGCAGCACCATGGCGATGGCGGAGCGGATACCCTCGTAGGTGATGTGGCGCAGGAGCCACACGTCCGCCACCGGCGTACCGCCGGAGAAGAACAAGTTCATGATAGCGGTGAAGGCCACGATGATATAGACGGGCTTCAATCCGCGGGTCAGGGCCTTATAGTGTACCTTGGAGATCAGGATGCAGGTGATCAGCACCACCGCCACGATGGCGTAGGTCAGCACGCTTTTGGCGTTGAACAGCGCCACGATATACAGGATCACGCACAAAAGCTTGGTGCGGGGATCCAGCCGGTGAATCAGGGTATCGCCGGGAAAATACTGGCCCAGCGTGATATCCTTCAGCATAGGTCGCGGCCCCCTTTCAGGGCGAGGAGCTGCGAACGCAGCGCCTCCACCGTATAGACCGCCGGGTCGATGGCCACACCCTTTTCATGGAGGGCATGGGCGATCTTTGTGACCTGCGGCACGTCAAGGCCGATGGACTCCAGCTCACGGGCGCGGGCAAACACCTCTGCCGGGGTTCCCTGCATGGAGACGCCGCCTCTGTCCAGCACGATGATGCGCCGGGCGTTGCGGGCGATCTCCTCCATGCTGTGGCTGACCAGCACCACGGTGCTGCCGCGCCGGGCATGGTAATCCCGCAGGAGGGAGAGGATATCCTCGCAGCCGCGGGGATCAAGGCCTGCGGTAGGCTCGTCAAGGATCAGCACCTCCGGCTCCATGGCCATGACGCCGGCGATGGCCACACGGCGCTTCTGTCCGCCGGACAGGGCAAAGGGGGATTTCTCCAGCACGTCGGCGCTCAGGCCAACAGCCTGAACCGACTGGCGCACGCGGCGGTCGATCTCGGCGTCGTCAAGGCCCATATTCTTTGGGCCGAAGGCCACGTCCTTATAGACCGTCTCCTCAAAGAGCTGGTACTCCGGATACTGGAACACCAGCCCCACATGGAAGCGCACCTGACGGATATTCTTGGGATCAGCCCAGATGTCCTGACCATTCAGGTAAATATGCCCCTCAGTAGGCTTCAAAAGGCCGTTGAGATGCTGGATCAGGGTGGATTTACCGCTGCCGGTATGGCCGATGATGCCCAGAAATTCACCCGGCAGGATATCCAGCGACATGTCCTGCACAGCGCTGCGCTGGAAGGGCGTTCCGGCACTATAAGTATGTGTCAGATGATCGACACGAATGATGGGTTCCAATGTTGGGTTCCTCGTTTCATTTATTTTGCTGAAAATCTAACGATTTTCAGCAAGAGTAATCCTCTATTGCAATGCTTTGCAGATGGCGGCGGCGCAGTCATCCACCGTCAGGGCGGTCAGCGGCACGTCCATGCCGTTTTGACGCAGGCCGTACAGCAGCTCCACCGTATCGGGGGCGGCAAGGCCCATGGCGCGGAGGGCATCCACCTGCGTGAACACCTCTGCCGGGGTGCCGTCCATGACCAGCCTGCCGTCGTTCATGACGATAAGGCGGTCGGCATCCATGGCTTCATCCATGTGGTGGGTAATGAGCACCACGGTGATGCCCCGCTCCTGATTCAATGTACGGATGGCGGAGAGCACCTCGCGCCGTCCGGAGGGATCCAGCATGGCGGTGGCTTCGTCCAGAACGATGCACTCCGGGACCATGGCGATGACACCGGCGATGGCTACCCGCTGCTTCTGTCCGCCGGAGAGAAGATGTGGCGCGTGGCGGGTGAATTCCGACATGCCCACCGCTGCCAGCGCATCGTCCACCCGCTGGCGAATTTCCTCACTGGGGACGCCCAGATTCTCCGGCGCGAAGGCCACATCCTCCTCCACCACGTTGGCGACGATCTGGTTATCCGGATTCTGGAACACCATGCCCACGCGGCGGCGAATTTCCAGCAGCAGGGCCTCGTCCTTGGTGTCCATACCCTCTACATACACCGTGCCGCCGGAGGGCAGCAATACGGCGTTCATATGCTTGGCCAAGGTGGATTTGCCGGAGCCGTTATGGCCCAGCACCACCACAAAGCTGCCCTTTTCAATGGACAGCGATACATCCTCCAGCGCCGTGGTGGGCGCGCTTACCCCCTCCTCCGCCGGGTAGGTGAAGGAGAGATGCTCGGTTTGCAGCATAGTTGACATAATATCTATCGTTTCCTTATGAAAGTGATGGCGTTATTCGCTGACCCAGCGGCCTGTGGCACCGCAGGGCAGCGCCATGCCGGACTCGGTACAGGGCAGGCCCAGCTCGTCCCACATGACCTTGCCGCCGAAGCGCTGGTAGGCCAGCAGGTGCAGGATATAGCCCAGCACCGAGGGCGCAAGGCCGGTGGTATAGCTGTTGATGATGATGAACAGGGGCTTATCCGACAGCACCTGCATGCACAGCTTCACGAAGGGATAGAGGTTATCCTCCAGCTTCCACACCTCGCCGGAGGGGCCGCGGCCATAGCTGGGCGGATCCATGATGATGGCGTCATAGGTCCTGCCCCGGCGGATCTCACGCTCCACAAACTTGGCGCAGTCATCCACGATCCAGCGGATGGGCGCGTCGGCCAGACCGGAGAGTCTGGCGTTCTCCTTGGCCCAAGAAACCATACCCTTGGCCGCGTCCACATGGCAGACGCTGGCGCCCGCCTTGGCGCAGGCCACGGTGGCGCCGCCGGTATAGGCGAACAAGTTCAGCACACGGATGGGCCGCCCCGCGCTGCGAATGGCATCCATGGCGAAATCCCAGTTGGCCGCCTGCTCCGGGAACAGGCCCGTATGCTTGAAGTTCATGGGCTTTACCTGAAAGGTTAGCTCCTTATAGCGGATAGGCCAGCTCTGGGGCAGGTCGTTCTTCTCCCAATGGCCGCCGCCGGTGGAACTGCGGCTGTAACGGGCGTTGGCCTGCCGCCACAGCTTCGAGCGCTTGTCCGCCTCCCAGATAGCCTGCGGGTCAGGCCGCACCAGTATCTGGCGTCCCCAACGCTCCAGTTTTTCTCCGCCGCCGCAGGAGAGCAATTCATAATCCTGCCAGCCGTCCGCGATCCACATAACCCTATGTCCTCCATACAGATAATAAATCAGTTTATTATACATCGGCGCAGGGCAACCGTCAAGGCTGGGAAAGAGATGGACAACGGCCATTTTTCGGTGTTTTTGGATTCTTCATAAAAAATTTACGTCTTGTTGCACGGAAAGGGGCAACAAACCGGCGGCGCTCCGGTATGGGTGCGGAGGCTGCTCCGCACCCATACTGACATGCGGGAGGTACTTATGACACACAGCGACATGACACAGTCCGTTATTGAACGGGACGCGGCCGCCAACGCCGCCGACATTCTGGCAAAGCCGAAGATCGGCCAGAAGGAGCTGCGCAGAGCCAACGCGATCCTGAAAATGTACCGGCACGGAAAGCTGCATCTGGAGCAGCGCATCATCGACAACGAGCAGTTCTGGAAGCTGCGCCACTGGGAACAGATGGAGAAGGAGGGACAGGGCGGCAACAGCGGCGACCCGCAGCCCGCCAGCGGATGGCTGGTGAACTGCATCCTGTCCAAGCACGCCGACGCTATGGACTGCTACCCCTCCCCTACTGTGCTGCCCCGTGAGCCGGACGACCGGCAGGAGGCCCAGCGGCTGAGCCGTATTCTGCCGGTAATTCTGAAGAAGAATCAGTTCAAGCGCACCTATTCCTCCGCATGGTGGTACAAGCTGAAATCCGGCTGCGCCGTGTACGGCGTATTCTGGGACGGCGGAAAGCTGAACGGTCTGGGCGACATCAGCGTGAAGCGGATGGATCTGCTGAACCTGTTCTGGGCGCCGGGCGTGACCGACATTCAACAAAGCCCCAACTTTTTCTCCACCGAGCTGCGGGACAACGACGAGCTGCTGGCGGCCTATCCCCAGCTGGAGGGAAAGCTGGGACGGGGCGACATGGCCCTGAGCCGCTATCTCTATGACGACACGGTGGATACCTCCAACAAGTCGCTGGTGGTGGACTGGTACTATCACACGGAGGTGGATGGCCGGAAAGTGCTGCAATACTGCAAGTATGTGGGGGAAACGGTGCTGTATGCCACGGAGAACGACACCCAGCAGCCTATGGAGACCCGCTTCCGCGGCGTGGATGAAAACGGCGCGCCGGTGATGGAGCAGGTGCCCTGCGGCCTAAGCATAGCGCAGCGGGGCTGGTACGACCACGGAAAGTATCCCTTCGTGTTCGACGTGCTGTTCCCCGAGGAGGGGACTCCCTGCGGGTACGGCTATGTGGACCTGTGCAAGAGTCCCCAGAAGCAGATCGACCTGATGAATCAGGCTATCCTGAAAAACACGCTGGCCAACGCCACGCCCCGGTTCTTTATCCGCTCCGACGGCGCAGTGAATGAAAACGAATACGCCGACTGGACGCGGCCCTTTGTCCACACCAACGGAAACCTGGGCAGCGACTCCATCGCGCCCATTCACGCAGGCAGCCTTGACAGCGTGTATGTGGCGATCCTGAACAACAAGATCGCGGAGATGAAGGAGACGGCGGGCAACCGTGACGTGGCCAACGGCGGAACCGCCTCCGGCGTGACGGCAGGTACTGCCATCGCCGCTTTGCAGGAGAGCGGCGGCAAGCTGAGCCGCAACATGATCGACGACGGCTACGAGGCTTTTGCCGACGTGGTGACGCTGTGCATCGAGCTGATCCGCCAGTTCTATGAGCTGCCCAGGCAGTTCCGTCTGCTGGGCGCTATGGGGGCAGAGGAGTTCATCAGCTATGACCGCAGCGGCCTGCTGCCCAAGATGATGGATGACGGGGTGAACGTATCCTACCGTGTGCCGGAGTTCGATCTGGAGATCGGCGCGGAACAGGAGAGTCCCTACCGCACGGCGGAGCACAATCAGCTGGCCCTGCAGCTGTTTCAGATGGGCTTCTTCCGGGATGATCTGGCGGATCAGGCGCTGCGGTGTCTGGAGCTGATGGAGTTCAAAAATAAGGATCAGCTGGCGCGGGTGATCTCCTCCGGCAAGACGCAGGCCTCTGATATCGCGGCGCTGCGGCAGCAGCTTTTGCAGCTGGCGCAGATCGTGGATGAGGTAAAGGGTACCCGTCTGGCGGAAGACCTTGCGGCGGAGCAGTCCGGCACCGCAGCAGCCGCCGGCGGCACCATGAAGGCGGCGCAGGCGGCAGCCAGCGCCATGGAGCGCAGCCGCAGGCAGTCCAGAGAGGTGGTGCGGCCCAGATGATCCGCGCGACGATACACGACCGGGCCGTATGGGCCTATGGCCACAGCGGCTATGGACCCAAGGGACAGGACATCATATGCGCCGCCGTCAGCATGCTGATGGAAGCCGCCGCGGCCACGCTGAAAACACAAAGCGCCCCGGTGCTGGACATCCGGGGTGACGGCTTCTGGTCGCTGATGGCGGCGCAGGACAGCGGCGCGCTGGAGGTGGCGCGGCAGGGTCTTTGCCTGCTGGCGCGGCACTATGGAGACTATGTGGAGGTCAGAGACCTTCGGACAAGGAGGGAACGCCATGCATGATGAGCAGGAACTGACACAGGCCGGTACGCCGGAGGCCATGGATACAGACGGCGCGGCGGCAGAATTTGAGGCACTGATCCAAGGGCGGTGCAAGCAGCCGTTTCAGGCGCGGGTGCAGAAAATTCTGGACGGCCGCCTGCGGACACTGCGGCAGGAGAACGAAACGCTGCGGCGTCAGGCCGAGGAGCAGCATGCCTACGAAAGCGGCTGCGTGGCACGGCTGGCGCAGGAGGCGGAGGATATCCGCCGGGTCTATGAGGACTTTGACTGGCAGAAGGAGATGCGTGATCCTACCTTCGGCCGCCTTGTGGCGGCGGGCATCGACGGCCGCACCGCCTATGAGGTGACCCATCGCAGGGAACTACTGGCGCAGGCCATGCGCTATGCCGTGCAGCGCTCCGGCGAGCAGATGAGCCGCGCTGTGGCCAGCGGCGGGCAGCGGGTGGCGGAAAACGGCGGCCACGGCAGCAGCGCCGTGACCCGTGTCGATCCCAAGGCGCTGACCTCCGGCGAACTGGCGGAGATCCGGAAACGGGTGCAGCGCGGGGAGAAGATCCGGTTTTGAGGGGTGTTTCGCGCCTTCGGGGCGACCTACTTTTGTCCGTGGTGACAAAAGTAGGCAAAAGCACCACTTAACCCTGCGGTTTAAGAATCCGCCCGCGCTATGCTATGGGCAAATTTGTGGCTGCTTACCACGCGCTTGCGCAAAATTCTCGTTGTCGCACTATTATCGCATCGTCTCTGCTCCTGCGCCGCTGCCGCTCGTGTTATCAACTGTAGAGGCAAAAGCGTTATTCGGCGGGGCGATGTGGGCATCGCCCCCTACGGAGGTAGTAAGGCGGTGGCAGTTCTTTTGATGGTGCAGCACGTCATCGCTCTCTCCCCCCAGTCAGCTTCGCTGACAGCCCCCTCGTCAGAGGGGGCCAATGAAAAGCGTGATCTATCGGGTGGGGATTTGATATAGATGCCCGGTGTGTCCGGGCGGGGTCGCGGGCTACCGCAGACAGTATTTCCTTTTCGGGCGCAGAACGCTCCCGCCGCCGGGGAGAAACACTACATTTATAAAAGGAGAGTATCATGATGAACGAATATTCCTTCGACCTGCAGCGCTTCGCTGACAGCAACGTGCAGACCACCGGCACCCAGAGTCTCAGCGCCGAGATGAAAACCTATTACGGCATGGAGCTGCTGGAAAACGCCAAGCCCGCGCTGGTGCACAACCAGTTCGCCGCCACCAAGCCCCTGCCTGTGGGCGGCGGCAAGACCGTGGAGTGGCGCAAATTTGGTTCCTTCGACAAGGCGCTGACGCCCCTGACCGAGGGCGTAACCCCCGACGGCAGCGGCATCACCGTCAGCTATATCACCAAGGAGCTGAGCCAGTACGGCGACTACACCACCGTGTCCGATATGCTGGATCTGACCGCCATCGACGACGTGGTGCTGGAGATCACCGACCGCCACGGCGCCAACATGGGTCTGACGCTGGACACTGTGACCCGCAATGAGATCCAGCAGGGCACCCACGTCATCTACGCCCCCGGTAAGGATGCCGACGGCAAGAAAACCGAGGTGCTGCACCGCTATGAGCTGGACAAGACCTGCACCATGACCGCCGAGCTGGTGGCCCGCGCCGCCACAGCACTGAAGAAGATGAACGCACCTACCTTCGACGGCAAGTATGTGTGCATCATCCATCCCAGCGTGGCCTTCGACCTGCGCAACGACCCCGACTGGGTGGCCGCCCATCAGTACGCCGCCGCCACGGAGCTGTTCTCCGGCGAGATCGGCGAGCTGCACGGCGTGCGCTTCGTGGAGACCACCGAGGCCAAGATTTTCCGCGGCGACGATCTGGCCAGCAACAGCCGCACGCTGACCGCCAGCGCCGCCGCCAACGGCTCCGCTACCGTCAGCTTTGACGGCGGCACCGTGGCCGCCGGTGCGCTGGCAGGCCGCTATGTGCTGTGCGGCGGCAAGCGCGTGAAGGTGAAGTCCAACACCGCCAGCCAGCTGACGCTGGAGGAGGCCGTCACCGTAGCGGACAACGCCGTCATTTATCCCGGCGAGGGCGGCAAGGACGGTCTGGCAGTCTACGGCTGCCTGTTCGTGGGCAAGGATGCTTACGGTGTTGTCGATCTCAGCGAGGGCACCGAGGTCATCGTGAAGCCCCGCGGCTCCTCCGGTACTGCCGATCCTCTGGATCAGCGCTCCAGCGTGGGCTGGAAGGGCATCCACGCCGCCGCCATCCTGTACGACGAGTACATCGTCCGCGTGGAGTGCGGTTCCAGTTATTCCGCAGAAGATAAAAGCAACTAACGCAAGGAGGAACGGGATATGGCTAACAAGCAGGAGCAGATGGTCAGCGTGACCATCCCCAGAGGGCGCAAGCAGGAGGAGAACTTCGTGATCGTCTCCGTCAACGGCCGGAGCTGGAAGATCATGAAGGGCGTGCAGGTGCAGGTGCCCGACTATGTGGCGGAGGTGCTGGAGAACGCCCGGATGATGGCGGATGAGGCCCGCCGCTATGTGGACAGAATGGCCGACTGAGGAGGTGGCTTCCATGGCAAACATCACACCGGCACAGGTGCTGGAGCAGGTGGACACGCTGACGCCCAACCAGTACAACCGCGCCGAAAAGCTGCGGTGGCTGGCGCAGGCGGAGGGCTTCGTGCTGCGGGAGATCCGCCGGGTGACCGGTGCGCTCCCTCCGCTGGAGGACGACGAGCCGCTGACGGTGGATGCCCCCTATGACGAGCTGTACCGCCACTATGTGGAGGCCCAGATCCACTACTGCAACGGCGAGATGGCACGCTATAACAGCGCGGCCGCCAGCTGGAACAACGGCCTGCTGACGTACCGGGACTATGTATGCCGTACCGCCGCGCCGGCGCAGGGCGTTAAGGCATTGAAATTATGCTAATGCGATCGGGGCGGGAGGTTTTTCCTCCCGCCCCGTGTAAGGAAGGAGGAACGGCATGTTTCTATCACAATGCAAGGCTCCGGCACAGCAGCGGGTGACGGTCAGCAAATTTCTGGGCTATGACGCGCGGCCCCGGACGCCGCTGGGCGCTTTCGCCCGGATGGAGAACCTGTCCGGCGGCGCGTATCCTACGCTGTCGGTGCGTGAAAAGCGCAAGACCATCGCGGCGCTGGACAAGCCCAACGGCCTGACCGCCAAGGACTGCCTGATCTGGGTGGACGGCCGCACGCTGTACATCAACGGCGCGGCCATCGACCTGACGCTGACGGACGGGGAAAAGCAGCTGGTCAGCATGGGCGCGTATCTGCTGATCTGGCCGGATAAGATGTACGTCAACACGCAGGATCTCAGCGACAAGGGCAGTCTGGAGAACACCAGCCAGACCACCGGCACCGTCACCTTTGCCCTGTGCCGCAGCGACGGCACGGAGTATGAGGGCTATACCACCGGCGCGGCGGCACCCGGCAGCGCCGAGAGCGGGAACCTGTGGCTGGACACCGGCAGCGGCACACTGATGCAGTACGACGGCATGATGTGGCAGACGGTAGGCGATGTGGCTATGAAGCTCAGTGCCGCCAACATCGGCAGGGGCTTCTCCGTTGGGGACGGCGTGACCGTTTCCGGCTGCGTCGGCGCGGCGGTGGACGGCACATGGACGCTGCTGCAATGCAGCGACAATGCCATCGTTATCGGCGCGACGGTGGCCATTGAGGGCGAACAGACCTCCGCCGTGACGGTGCGGCGCTATGTGCCGGACATGGATTTCGTGGTGGAGTGCGGCAACCGGCTGTGGGGCTGCAAATACGGCATCGTGGACGGCAGAAGCGTCAACGCCGTATATGGCAGCGCACTGGGCGACTTCCGCAACTGGAACACCTTTGCGGGCCTTTCCACCGACAGCTATGCCGCCGACCGGGGCAGCGACGGCGTGTTCACCGGCGCGGCGGCCTATCTGGGGACGGTGCTGTTCTTCAAGGAGCACAGCATGGAGCGGCTGTACATCAGCGCCGCGGGCGCGCACCAGATCACGTCGCTGCAGTGCCCCGGTGTAAAGCAGGGCAGCAGCCGCTCGCTGGCGGTGGCCGACGGCGTGCTGTATTTCCACGGCAGCGGCGGCGTGTACGCCTTTGACGGCAGTATGCCCCAGCTGGTATCTGCCGCCTTCGGCGAGGAGCGATACGAAAGCGCCGTTGGCGGCGCGGTAGAAGGGCAATACTGGCGGTCGGCCCGGCGGAACGGTGAGGATCACCTTTTTCTCTACGACACCGTGCGGAAGCTGTGGCACCGGCAGGACGGCCTGCGGGTGAAGCAGTTCGCCGTGACGGACGGCGTGCTGTACGGCCTGACGGAAAGCGGCGTCACGGCGCTGTACGGCGGCGGTGAGGAGGACGAGGCCCCGCTGGACTGGTACGCGGAGACCGGCGAGCTGGGGCTGGATACGCCGGAACACAAGTACCTGCAGCGTCTTGAGCTGCGGCTTTGGCCGGACAACGGTGCGTGGGTAACGGCTCACATCAGCTATGATGAGGGACGCAGCTGGCAGTACGCGGGCATTCTGCGGGGCGGCAGCCGTCAGGTGCGGGCCGGGCTGATGACCGTCCGTCCGGTGCGGTGTCCTCAGCTGCGGCTGCGGCTCAGCGGCCGCGGTGACTGCCGCATTTACAGCATCAGCGCCGTATATGAGAAAGGAAGTGACCTGCCGTGAGCGATTTTCCCATGCCGCCCTACCCCAACGGGTCGGTGCAGCAGCAGCTGACGCAGCAGTACTCCTATCTCTTTCAGATGGCGCAGCAGCTGAACATGGCGCTGGCGGCGCTGGAGGGCGGCACGGTGTCGGTCTCCGGAGGCGGCGCACAGTGGAAGGGCGGCGCGGTGGCTTCCGGCGCTGTTTCGCCCTCGGACAATGAGCAGTTCCAGAATCTGAAGGCCATGATCGTCAAGACCGCCCAGCAGGTGACGCAAAACATGGAGCAGCTGGAGGTACGTCTGAGCGAGGAATATGTGGCCGCGTCCCAGTTCGGCACCTATGTGCAGCGGCTGAGCGCCTATCTGGAGGCCAATCCCGAGGCGCTGACACAGTATTACAGCTTTTGCAGCGATCTGGCCGCCAATGTGGCGGCGGTGGACGCGGCCTTTTCCAGCTACCGGCTGGATACGGAGGGCTATATCCGCACAGGTATCGTGTACTACGACGGCCCCGCCCCGGTCTACGGCGTGGCGGTGGGGCAGAATCTGACCACCACGGAGATCGACGGCAGACAGGTGGTGGAGCAGAACAACTTCCGGGCCGTATTTACCGCCCAGAAGCTGAGCTTCTGGCAAGACAGCACGGAGATCGCCTATGTGTCCAACAACCGGCTGTATATCACCAGCATCACCGTACTGGACAGCATCAGCATCGGCTCGTGGCGCATGGAGAGCGGCAGCGGACTGACATTCAAATGGATCGGAGGGTAAGCAATGGCATATACGGAAAAGGACTTCAATCTCAGCTGGGGCGACATTACCATCGGGCGGGCCAATACACTGGTGGTGACCCGGCCCTCGGCCCTGTACAGCTTCTCCTTTCGCTATGACTTTCAGGGCATCAGCGCCGCGGTCAGCAGCGAGGGGCTGACGGTCGTCTCTCAGAACGATACCCGCGTGGTATACAGCTGGACGCCGGAGGAGAGCCTGTCGCTGGCCATTCCCGACAGCGTATCCGGCAGCGGTACGCTGACCATGACGGTGGCCTTCAACAGCAGCATTCCCCAGCTGAGCAACCCCAACTACTGCACCAAGACCTACGCCTTTACCGCCTATGTGCCGGACACCATGCGTCCCAGCGCCACGCTGACGGTGGCGCTGGTCAACGACAACGGCCAGCTGGACCAGTGGGGCCTGTGGGTACGGGGCATGAGCCGCCTGCAATATACAGTAGAGGCCAGTGCCGTGGGCGGCGCGGCGCTGGCGGAGTGCCGGTTCACCTTTGCCGGACAGACCGTAAAGGGCTTTTCCGGCACCACGGCACCCATCGGCATGGCGGGCACCCTGACGCCCACCGCCGTGGTGACGGACTCCCGCGGGCGCACCACCACCGTCAGCGCCGCGGCGGTACCGGTATTCGATTATCAGACGCCGTCGATGCAGACCTCGGTGGCCTTCCGGTGCAATGCCGCCGGCGTGGAGGACAGCGGCGGAGCGTGCCTGCGGGTAAAGGCCACAGGCTCCTGCTGGCCGCTGGACGGCCGCAACACCGTGACGCTGCGGGCGCGGTACCGTCCGGTGGGCGGCACCTACGGCGGCTACACAACGCTGGTCAGCGGCCTGACCACCCAGATCGCCGAGACGCTGGACAAGGACACCACCTATGAGGTGGAGCTGTCCGCTATCGACACGGTGGGCAGCGTCCGGGCCGTCAGCTACACCTCCTCCAACGCGGCGGTGGCGTTCCATCTCCGGGCCGGAGGCACCGGCGCGGCATTTGGCAAGCTGGCGGACAGCCCCATGCTGCAATGCGCGTGGGACGCAGGCTTTGACGGCGACGTGACCGTGGCGGGCAAGGTGGCGGCGGGAAGCCTGACAGTGGGCGGCAGGACGCTCCTCGATCTGCTGTATCCGGTAGGGGCGCTGCATCTCTCCACCGCCGCCACGGATCCCGGCACGGTGCTGGGCGGCACATGGCAGCGGATCCAAGACCGCTTTCTGCTGGCGGCGGGCGAAGGCTATGCCGCCGGAAGCACTGGAGGTCAGGCACAGCGCACGCTGACCGCACAGCAGCTGCCGTCCCACACTCACGCCGTCAAAGGCTATACCGGTGCGGAGCAGCTGACCCACGACCACAGTCTGCCCAACATCGTACAGGGCGGCAGCGGCTCAGGCGCATATGCCGAAAGCTGGGGAGGCGGCAGCGGAAGCCGCAGCCTGTATACCGACACCGTCAGCAGCACCCACAACCACAGCATTGATCTGGTGTCGCAGGCCGCCGGCGGCGGACAGGCCATCGACATGATGCCGCCCTATCTGGCGGTATACGTCTGGCAGCGGGTCAGCTGAATCTATTTTGAAAAAAGGAGAGCACAACTATGGCATCTACTTACCGTCAGGTGGGCTACGGCTCCACCGGCAGCGCCGTCAATAAATTGCAGACCATTCTGAATGAGCACGGCTACGATCTGGCTGTGGACGGCATTTTCGGCGCAAAGACACGGGCCGCCGTGCGGGACTATCAGAAGAAAAACGGACTGAAGCTGGACGGCATCGTAGGCAAGGAGACCTGGGGCAGCCTTCTGGCACAGCCCGGCTATTCCGGCGTCAGCGCCGGAGCGGCGGCATCCGGCGCGTCGGCAGGCTCCGTCTCCGCAGGCACCTCCGCCGCGCTGACGCAGCTGGAGAAGGGCTATACGCCCTCCGGCGACGTGGAGGCGGCCCGCAGCCTGATGGACAGTCTGGCGGCGCTTCGGCCCGCCGACTATAAGTCCAGCTTCGCGGCACAGCTGGAGGCGCTGTATCAGGAGATCAGCGGCCGTCCCGGCTTTTCCTACGATCCCGCGTCTGACGCGGCATTTCAGTCCTATGCGGCGCAGTATGCCCGACAGGGCCGGGCCGCCATGAGTGATACGCTGGGGCAGACCGCCCACCTGACCGGCGGCTACGGCTCCAGCTACGCCCAGTCCGCCGCCCAGCAGTCCTACCAGCGCCATTTGCAGCAGCTGTCCGACGTGCTGCCCCAATTGCAGTCGGCTGCCTACACTCGCTACCGCGACGCGGGCGAGGCGCTGCTGGACCGCTACGGTCTGCTGCAGGAGCAGGAGGACGCGGAATATGGCCGCTGGCAGGATCAGGTGGCGGCATGGCAGAAGGAGGTATCGCAGGCCCAGAGCCAGTACGACCAGATCAGCAGCCGCGACCTAAAAAACTATCAGCTGCTGCTGGATTACTTCGCCGATAAGGCCGCCGCGGAGCAGAAGGGCATGCGCACCTCCGATACCGGCAGCGACGCCGTTTCCAGCATCGGCAACACGGCATCCCTCAGCTCCACGGCGGCGGAGAGTCTGGAGCGGGCCATGCGCAACTATCTGAAAAGCGGCAGCACCCAGCAGGCCGACACGCTGCTTAATCAGTACAAGAACCGCCTGACGCCAGCGCAGAAGGCCCGCTTCGAGGCGCTTTTCGCCGAATGGCAGCACCCCGTCAACTGGTAAACGACCCGGCACTCTCCTTTCAGTCGGGAAAAATGTAGTTGCTTTTGGCGGCACAATATGGTAGTATGATGACAAGTGCTGTGAGACTTTTATCCGGCACGGTTCCCCATAGGCCGCACATCAAAGCTTCGGCCATGCGAAAGGAGAAGAAAATGAAAGTAAAATTTGACCGCTTTGTTCAGGCTCTTCCCATGAGCGGACGCACGTTTACCCGGCTGCTGGTTTTGGCACTGTCTCTGGTGATGGTTCTGGCGCTGGTGGGCTGCGGCGGCGACACGACGCCCGATGACAACAACGACGCCAACAAGCCTTCCATCGTGGATCCGGACGACACCGAAAACCGTGTGGAGCCCGATCCCGTTGTGGAGCCCGCAGGCATGGAGGAGACCTTTGCCAAGTACAAGGATGTATACGCATGGCTGGAGGTGCCTGACTTCGCCAAGATCCTTGGCACCGACCACGAGCTGTCCTATCCTGTGGCGCAGCATCCCACTGACCGCAGCTTCTATCTGAGCCGCGATCTGGACGGCAACAGCAACAAGGCCGGCACCATTTTCAGCGAGGCCGTGTGCGAGGGCAAGACCATCAACAGTCGTGACCTGAACGATCCCGTTACCGTGCTGTATGGCCACAATCAGGCCAACCGCACCATGTTCGGCGGCCTGCAGAGCATGCTGAAGAATCTGGATTTCAGTGAGCAGCATCTGGTGTATATGTATCAGAAGGATCGCCGCGTGACCTATCAGATCGTGGGCGGCGTGCAGTATGATACCAGCCACATCATCTACTACCATGACTTTACCAATGACGAGGTGTTCAACAGCTTCTTCGACCAGTTGTGGCAGGAAACCGACAGCACCACCAATCTGGACAAGGACAATAAGCCCGTGGCCGGTGACAAGGTGCTGATCCTGTCGGTGTGCAAGAACGGTGACGACAACCATCGTTACCTGATCGTCTGCAAGATGATCGAGGATACCGCCGATCCCACCACCTGGCCCCTGAAGGATACCACCGTTGCGACGGATACCAAAACCAACTAAATCGTAAAAAGCACCCTGTTCCTCGCGGAACAGGGTGCTTTTTATTTAGATAAAAGAGAAGAGAGAAAAGTGAAAAGGTATGGTGTGCCGCTGGCGCGGCACAATAAAAAAAGCAAAGTCCCCGGCTCGGCCAGGAACTTTGTTATTTCACTCCGTGAAGTGGACGTGGGTGAAGATGTGATCCTGACAGAAGCAGTGATAGCCTGCGCACTTGCTGCAATAGCGGAATTGCAGGTCGGGATAGTCCGTATCCGTGCGGCCGCAGACGGCGCACTTGTGGTGATAGCCCTGCTTCTGCTCCTGCCGCTGCTGTTGCTGTGCGGCCCGCTTGAACTGCACCGTCTGGGGACGGTGGCGGTAGGCGGCGCGGTCGGCCATGTAGTGTACCTCCGGCCAGATGAACACGGCAAAGTTCAGCAGCGCGATCACCGGCAGAAGCGCGCCGCCCCAGTTGCCCGCCATCAGGCTGCGCACCACATCAAAAGCAAACAGCGCCGCGTCCACATAGGCCAGCCACTTCATCTTGATGGGGATGATGAAGAACAGCAGCACCTGCGTATTGGGAAACAGGAAGGCAAAGGCGAAGAACATGGACAGGTTCACATAGTAGGAGCCCGCCACGGTGTAGCTCTGGCCGGAGATGAGGCTGGCGATCAGCACGCCCACCGCCGTCAGCAGTACGCCGCTGATGTAGTAGAGGTTGAACTTGGCGGTGCCCCACTGGCGCTCCAGCGTGGAGCCGATCCAGTAGTAGAAATACAGGCTGATCAGCAGCCAGAAGATGCCGCTGCTGGTGGGCACAAACACATAGGTAAGGATGCGCCACAGCTCGCCCTTCAGCACAGCGGCGGTATTCAGCGTCAGAAATGCCAACGCGTTGGCGTCGTTGGCCTGCGTGAACATCATCAGAACATACACGATGACGTTGCCTGCCACGATGTAGAGCATCAGATTGGGGATGCCGAAACGGGGGTGCCGTGCGCAGAAGCGCTGCACCGCGTCATAGAGTTTTTTCAAGAAAGGTTCCTCCTGTGAATTCAGATCGGGGTTTGTGTTACATTGTACCCTATATGGCAGGAAAAGTCATTACTATTTTTTGAATAATTGGAGAAAGCGGTGTTTCGCTCTCCGGAGCGAGGGGTATTCCGCGCCTTCGGGCACGGGACCTTTTGGCCCCGGCCCCAAAAGTGTCCAAAAAGGCCGCTTAAACCTGCGGTTTAAGAATCCGCGCACGCTATTCTGCATTGCAAATTTGTGACCTTTTGCCACGCGGTTGTGGGAAATAGTTGTTATCGTTTCGTATGACGAATCGACTTATCACCTGCGCCGCTGCCGCTCACATTATCAACGATAGAACCAACAGCATTGTTCGACGTAGGCATCAGCGGCAGCGTCGGGGCGTTAAGAAAACATGCCGGTGGCATGTTTTTAGCCTCCGATCTCGGCGGCTATGCCGCCGTAACATCCATCTCGATTTCCACAACAAAACTTGAGTTGTTGTACAGCTCTGCTCTATACACACTATAGCGCGCCGGAGCGCGAAATTCCCTATATCGTCATCCGTAAAAAAAAGAGCAGCCCGCCGGACGGCGGGCTGCTCTTTTTTGAGATATGGTACAGAAGAGGATTGCGCTTACTTACCGGCCTTGGCGGCCTCGCGTCCGGCGCGGAAGGCCTTCAGGTTCAGCTCCTTCACCTTGGCGGGGACGGTCTCGGCCACGATCTGCTCCCAGTCGATCTCGGGGCAGCCCAGAGAGTCGCACATAGCGCCGAACAGCACCACGTTCATGCACTTGGGGTTGCCCAGCTGGATGGCGATATCGCTGGCGGGAACGGCGATGGTCTTGAAATTCTTCTGCATGGCCTCGATGCAGCCCTCGGGATACTCCTCGGCGCCGGAGGCGATGGTGGTGGACTTGATGGCATAGTCATTGATGACGGCCACACCGTCGGGATTCAGGAACTCCGCGTAGCGGACGGCTTCCATCTTTTCCAGCGCCACCATGATGTCCGCCTCGCCCTTGCCGAATACGGGGCCGTACACCTTGTCGCCCCAACGGACCTGCGTGGACACGGAGCCGCCGCGCTGGGCCATACCGTGGACCTCGCTCTGCTTGACATCATAACCGGCCTTCATAAAACCGTTGGACATGATCTTGGAGATTAGGATCGCGCCCTGACCGCCAACGCCAACCAACAGACAGCTCTTTACGTTAGACATGTTACTTCTCCTCCTTTTCGATAGCACCAACGGGGCAGGCCTGGGCGCAGACGGTGCAGCCCACGCACTGGGTACGGTCCACAGCCGCCTTGCCGTTCTCCATGGAGATGGCGGGGCAGCCCACCTTCAGGCAGCTCTTGCAGCTCTTGCACTTGTCGGCGTTGACGACGCACATACCGGTGTCGTGCTTCACGCGCTTGATAAGCAGGCAGGGACGGCGGGTGACGATGGCGGGGTGCTTGCCCTCGTTCAGGGCGGCCACAGCGGTGTTGACGGTGGCCTTCATGGCGGCCAGATCCTGAGGATCGACGGTCAGCACGGGATCGAAGCCGTAGGTCTTGAAGATGCTCTCCACGCTCAGCATGGGAGCCTCCTCGCCCATCAGGGTGTAGCCGGAGCCGGGGTTGTCCTGATGGCCGGTCATACCGGTGATACGGTTATCCAGCACGCAGGGGATCATGCGGCCATTGTTGTAGATGATCTCGGCAGCACCGGTCATGCCGCTGTGGAAGAACGTGGAGTCGCCCATGACGCCGAACACCACCTTATCGGTGACACCCTCGCGCTGGAAGGACTTGGCCATACCCATACCGGCGGAGAAGCCGCCGCCCATGCAGATGCACACGTCCATGCAGTTCAGGGGAGGCGCAAAGCCCAGGGTGTAGCAGCCGATATCGCCGGTGACCACGTAGTTCTTGTTCTTGGACAGGGTGTAGAAGAAGCCGCGGTGGGGGCAGCCGGGACACAGTGCGGGAGGACGCTTGGCTACCTGCACGTCGGTGATGGTCTTGTAGTTGGGCTTGATACCCAGCACACGCTCACGCACCAGCTCGGTGTTCAGCTCATACATGACGCCGGTCAGCTCCTTGCCGATGCAGTCGATACCGGCGGCCTTGATCTCGTTCTCCATGAAGGGCTCCAGCTCTTCGATAATGTACAGCTTCTCCACCTTGGAGGCGAAGTCGCGGATCAGGTTCATGGGCAGAGGATAGGTCAGGCCCAGCTTCAGGAAGGATGTACCCTCAGGGAACACTTCCTTGGCGTACTCATAGGCGATGGAGGCGGTGATGACGCCCACCTTGCCGTCGCCCATCTCCACCTTGTTCAGGCCGTTCTCCAAAGCGGTGGTGCAGCCGTACTCGGCCAGCTTCACCAGACGCTCCTCCACGATGGGGTGGTTGGCGTAGGCGTTGGCGGGTGCGCAGATGAACTTGCGGGTATTGCGCTTGTACTCAGGGGCCACATGCTCGGTACGCTCGCCGAACTCCACCAGACCCTTGGAGTGACAGACGCGGGTGGTGGTGCGGTACAGCACGGGGGTATCGAACGCCTCGGAGATCTCGCAGGCCAGCTTCACGAAGTCCTTGCACTCCTGCGCGTCGGAGGGCTCCACCATGGCGATCTTGGCGGCGCGGGCATAGTGGCGGTTGTCCTGCTCGTTCTGGGAGGAGTGGCAGGAGGGGTCGTCAGCGGTGACCACCACGAAGGCGCCGTTGACGCCCATGTAACCGGCGGTGAACAGGGGGTCGGCGGCCACGTTCAGGCCCACCATCTTCATGGTGCAGAAGGCACGGGAGCCGGCCACGGCAGCGCCGTAGGCCACCTCGGTAGCCACCTTCTCATTGGGAGCCCACTCGCAGTACACATCCTTGCCGTACTGGGGCATGTTCTCCAGAATCTCGGTGCTGGGAGTGCCGGGGTACGCGGAACAGACTTTGATACCGGCTTCGTAGACGCCACGGGCGGTGGCCTCGTTACCGGACATCAGATGTTTCATAGTTTTCTTCCACCTTTCTTCTTTTTTGCTTACTCTTCTTTGTCACACAATATGCTATTGGAAAACGGGATCAATAAACGCTGGCCTCCTGCTCGCCGTGGAGCACGCGCAGTGCGCCCTCGGCCAGAGAACGCATCTCCTCCTCGCCGGGCAGCCGGATGGTCCGGGCGATCTTGCCCACATAGGCGGTGATGTCGTCGCAGAAGAACTGCTCATAGGCCATGCCGCCGGTGAACACGATGGCGTCCACGTCGAAATGCAGCACGGCGGCCATGGCGCCGATATCCTTGGAAAGCTGATAGACCAGCGCCTGATAGGCCTCCACATACTTGGGGTCGCCCTCCACCACCTTGGCGCAGATCACGCGGAAATCGGTGGTGCCCAGATAGGACAGCATACCGGCGCGGCGGCCGAAGGTCTTTTTCACCTCGTCCTTGGTCTTGCCGGAAAAGCAGTAGCTGATGAGCTGGTTGACAGGCAGTCCGCCTGCGCGATCCATGCCCATGGAGCCCTCGTCCTTCACGTTGCACACATCGACAACGCGGCCCTTCTGGTGGGCACCCACACTGACGCCGCCGCCCAGATGGCACACGATCAGGTTCACGTCCTCGTACTTCCTGCCCAGCTCCTTGGCGGCCTTGCGGCCGATGGACTTGTGGTTCAGGGCGTGGAACTGGCACAGGCGGCGGAACTCGGCAAAGCCGGTGTAGTGGGCGATCTCGGTCATTTCGTCCACGCACACGGGGTCCACAAAGAAGGCGGGAATGCCCACCATGTCGCCCAGCTTCTTGGCCAGATACGCGCCCAGATTGGAGGGATGCTCACCATAGGGAGCGGTCTCCACATCGTGCATCACCTTGTCATTGACGGCGTAGGTGCCGCTGGGGATGGGGCGGTACAGACCGCCGCGGCCGCACACCGCGTCAAAGTCCTCCAGCTTATAGCCGGCCTCGGCAACGGCGTTGAGAATAGCGTTCTTGCGGTAGTCCGCCTGATCGATGACCCGCTCGAACTGATCCAGCTCCTCGGCGGAGTGGTCAATGCCCAGCTTGAAAAGCTGCTGGTCCTCCTCGAATACGGCGATCTTGGTGCTGGTGGCGCCGGGGTTGATGACAAGGATCTTCATATGGGGGGTTCCCTCTCTTTCTCTTATTTCATCGAATACTTCGTCAAAAATTTCGCCGAATCACTTAATGAACTATTCACAGTATTGCACTTTCCGTCCGGTTTGTCAACGGCGTTGACCGCTCTTTTCCCACGTCTTTTCAAATATCGGCGTTGTGAACAAAAAAAGCTGACGTTTGGCCGTGAAATCGACCAAACGTCAGCTTTGGTTATGCATGCTTCTCCAAGCCCCGCAGCAGGATCTCCGCCATGGCGATACCGCGGGCGGAAATATCGAACTTTCCCTCGTAAATGCGCCATTCCAGCAGCATGCCGCGGTGCAGCGTCACCAGATACTCCACCACCGTGTCATCGTCATACTGCCCGTCAATAAAGCCATTCCGGCGGCACAGCGCCACCAGCTCGGAAAGCACCCGGTAATAGATACGGTGCTCGTTGCGCTGCAGCGCGCCCTGCTCCGGATACTTCATGGCGTGGATGAACGCCTTGTACAGCACCGGATCGTCGGTACTGATCCGCAGGGACTGACCCACGAAATCCAGCAGCTTCTCCTTGGCGGTATGGGCGGTATCCGCCAGATACGCCGCCTCCAGCGTCAGATACGCCGCGTCCACATGGCTGGTGACCTGAATGGCCAGCTCGTCCTTGCTCTTGAAATAGTGGTAAATATTGCCTACGGAGCAGCCCGCCTTCTGGGCGATCTCCTCCACAGAGACATTTTCAAAGCCCTCCCGGTCAAACAGGTCCAGCGCCACATTCTGGATGCGGCTGCGCATCTCCAGCGCCTGCTGCTTGCGGGGGGTCAACTTTTCTGCCATAATCAGTGAACCCCTCAATGAATTATTCTACATGGTATCATATCCCGAAACCCGGTCTGTGTCAAGTATTTGTCTGTTTACATTGCGAAAGTCGGAGATTTCGTCCCCGCGGGGCGACCTACTTTTGCCAATAGCGGCAAAAGTAGGCAAAACCGCCAGAAGGAACCTCCGGTTCCTTCACCTCCCAGCGCGCTATACATTGTACGGAATTGCAAGTACCTGCCGCACGTTCACGCAGGATTATCTTTTTCGTGCCGCAAAAAAATTGTCTCATCACCAGCACCGCTGCCGCTGATGCCTACATCGAACAACGCTGTTGGTTCTACCGTTAATAACGTCAGCGGCAGCGACGCAAGAAGGACGTCAATGCGTCACACGCAGCGATAACAACCAACTTCCACGAACGCGAGGTAAAAGGCCACAAATTCGTAACCGGAACAGCGTGCGCGGATTCTTAAACCGCAGGTTTAAGCTGTCTTTTTGGGTACTTTTGGGACAGCGACCAAAAGTACCTCGTGCCGGGGCGCGAAACTTCCCAACCATCTCACTATTGTCCATGAAAAACGGTCGTCTTTCGACGGCCGTTTTTCTTATTTGTGGCTGCAATGGCCGCCGCAGTGTGCGCAGTTGCCAGTGCAGGCTCCGGAGCAGAGGCTCTTGCCCTGCTTTTTGTTTTTAATGAGGGAGTGGACAATGGAAATGACAATGGCGATCAGAACAAGACAAATCAGAATATCAGCCAGCATGGCAAGCGCTCCTTTCTCAGAATTGGTAAGTAAGTGGTTTTGCGAGGATGAATTACATCTTCACGCTCAGCTTGGTGGCGTCCTTGTAGGGGCGGAACAGCATGTACAGCAGGCCCGCCAGAACGATGACAGCCACAATGGTGCCGATGATGCTGCCGGCGCCGATGAACCAGCCGCCGAACTGGTTGATCATCAGGGCGATCAGGTAAGCAAAGCCGCACTGATAGCCGATGGCGAACCATGTCCACTTGCGGTTGTTCATCTCACGCTTGATAGCGCCGATGGCCGCGAAGCAGGGTGCGCACAGCAGGTTGAACACCATGAAGGAGTAACCGGTGATACCGTTGAAGGCAGCACCCATGGCCTGATACACAGTGCCGTCGCCGTTGCCGAACAGGATGCCCAGCGTACCGACGATATTCTCCTTGGCGATCAGGCCGGTGATGGAGGCCACGACGGCTTCCCAGTTGCCCCAGCCCAGAGGCACGAAGATCCAAGCGATGGCGTTGCCGATCTTGGCCAGAATGGAGCCGTCGATCTGCTCCTCAGACAGCATCTGGAACTGGCCGTCGACCCAGCCGAAGTAGGTGGTGAACCACACGAAGATGGTGGACAGCAGGATGATGGTGCCGGCCTTCTTGATGAAGGACCAGCCGCGCTCCCACATGCTGCGGAGCACGTTGCCCAGGGTGGGCCAGTGGTAAGCGGGCAGCTCCATAACGAAGGGAGCGGGGTCACCGGCGAACATCTTGGTCTTCTTCAGGATGATACCGGAGACGATGATGGCAGCCATGCCGATGAAGTAAGCGGAGGTGGCCACCAGAGCGCTGCCGCCGAAGATGGCGCCGGCGATCATGGAGATGAAGGGCACCTTGGCGCCGCAGGGGATGAACGTGGTGGTCATGATGGTCATACGGCGGTCACGTTCATTCTCGATGGTACGGGAAGCCATAACACCGGGGATACCGCAGCCGGTACCGATCAGCATGGGGATGAAGGACTTGCCGGACAGACCGAACTTGCGGAAGATACGGTCCAGCACGAAGGCGATACGGGCCATGTAGCCGCAGGCTTCCAAGAAGGCCAGCAGCAGGAACAGCACAAGCATCTGGGGAACGAAGCCCAGCACCGCGCCGACACCGGCGACGATACCGTCAAGGATCAGGCCGCTCAGCCACTCGGACGCACCGGCGGCTTCCAGACCGTTGCCGATCAGGACAGGGATACCGGGGACCCAAACGCCGTAGTTGGCGGGATCAGGCTCTTCGCCGATCTCATCCAGCGTGGCCTTGGCTTCCTCATAGTCAGCCAGCGTCGCGGTCTCGGTCTCGACAGCCAGCGTCTCCTCATCCTCCACATCATAGGTGAAGGTGCCGTCGGCGGCCAGAGCGCCGTTTTCTTCGATGTAGGCGTCATAGCCGTCCACGATCAGGGAGGCCTCGCCATAGGCGTCGGCTACCTCGCTGTACTCAGCGGAGCCGATACCGAACAGGTGCCAGCCATCGCCGAACAGGCCGTCGTTGGCCCAGTCGGTCGCGGCGGAGCCCACGGTCATCATGGCGATGTAGTACACCAGGAACATGACCAGCGCGAAGATGGGCAGGCCCAGCCAGCGGTTGGTGACGATGCGGTCGATCTTATCGGAGGTGGACAGCGCGCCCTTGTTCTTCTTCTTATAGCAGCTCTTGATGACCTCGGCGATGTAGACGTAACGCTCGTTGGTGATGATGGACTCGGCGTCGTCATCCAGCTCCTTTTCGGCGGCCTTGATATCGGTCTCGATGTGAGCCATGGTCTCGGCGGGGATGTTCAGCTTGGCCAGCACCTTGTCGTCACGCTCAAAGATCTTGATGGCGTACCAGCGCTGCTGCTCCTCGGGCATGCTGTGAACAGCGGCCTCCTCGATGTGGGCGATGGCGTGCTCCACGGGGCCGGAGAAGGTGTGCATGGGGACGGTCTTGGTGTCCTTGGCGGCACGGATGGCGGCCTCGGCGGCCTCCATGACGCCGGTGCCCTTCAGGGCGGAGATCTCCACGATCTGGCAGCCCAGCTGGCGGGACAGCTCGGGGATGTTGATCTCGTCGCCGTTCTTCTTCACCAGATCCATCATGTTGATGGCGATGACAACGGGGATGCCCAGCTCGGTCAGCTGCGTGGTCAGGTACAGGTTACGCTCCAGGTTCGTACCATCGATGATGTTCAGGATGGCGTCGGGACGCTGGTCGATCAGGTAGTTACGGGCCACCACTTCCTCCAGCGTGTAGGGGGACAGGGAGTAAATACCGGGCAAGTCCATGATGGTCACGTCATCGTGCTTCTTCAGCTTGCCTTCCTTCTTCTCCACCGTAACGCCGGGCCAGTTGCCCACGAACTGGTTGGAGCCGGTCAACGCATTGAACAGCGTGGTCTTACCAGAGTTGGGGTTGCCCGCGAGGGCAATTTTAATTTGTTTTTCCATATTCGCTCCTTTCGGATAGCTGACGCTAACCGTCACACAAAAATTTTTACTCGATCTCGATCATTTCGGTGTCGGCCTTCCGCAGGGAAAGCTCGTAACCGCGGACAGTGACCTCCATGGGATCGCCCAGAGGGGCTACCTTGCGGATATACACCTCGGTGCCGCGGGTAATACCCATATCCATGATGCGGCGCTTGACGGGGCCTTCACCGTGGAGCTTTACCACCTTCACGGTCTGGCCGATCTTGGCCTCTTTCAGTGTTTTCATGTGTCTCCTCCTTATCACGCAATATTTTATATAAAATTTTAAATGTAAAAACGCAGGTAAAAGCTTCGAAGAATTTGCGCCCGCAGGCGCAAACTATTTTAATCATTTTTTCGGCGGCGTGTACGTCGAAAAAATACTTCTCAGCCGCCAGTGTGTCCGAAGGACGCGCACAGCGGCTGCATCCTTTTGGCAGAAAAATCGCCAGATTTTTCGCCAGCTAAAGTTACACCATGATCTTTCTCGCCATCTCTTCACTGATGGCCACGCGGGATTCCTTTACCTTGACGATCACATTGCCGCCCATGGAGCTGATCAGCGTTACCTCGCCGCCTGCTACAAATCCCAGATTTTCCAGATGTCTGCGCACCTCGTCGTTTCCGCCGATCCGGTGGATGATCTGTTCCTTACCTACATCGGCCAATGTCAGCGGCATCATGTGCTTCCCCTTCTTTCTACCGATATCCAATCATTAGCGCACGCTAACTTATCATGCCCAAAAAATGGTTAGCCTTTTCTAACCACGCAGATATTATAGTTAGCGTGAGCTAATTTGTCAATAGAAATTTCACATTTTTTTACTCTTTCAGCGTTTTCATACACTTTTTCTCCCCGCTTCCCTATTATGTCAACTCTCACTTGTGCATTTTACCAACTGCATAGGGAAAAACGCACAGGAGCCACGGCTCCTGTGCGTTTGCGCTTATTTCGTTACTGACCCTGATTCTTGCGGCGGAGACAGATACGGTCAGCGATCATGGCGATGAACTCGCTGTTGGTGGGCTTGCCCTTGGCGCTGTTGACGGTGTAGCCGAAATAGCCCTGCAGGGTTTCAAGGTCGCCCCGGTCCCACGCCACCTCGATGGCGTGGCGGATGGCGCGCTCCACCCGGCTGGGCGAGGTGTGGAACCGCTTGGCCACCTCCGGGTACAGAACCTTCGTCACCGCGTTGATGGCGTCCATGTTCTGTACCACAATGATGATGGCCTCCCGCACATACTGATAGCCCTTAATATGCGCCGGAACCCCCACCTCATGGAGGATGGCCGTTACCTCCGCCTCCAGCGTGGGCAGCGACAGCACGCTGCTGTCATGGGTGGCCTGCCGGATGCGGTCCAGCAGCGAGTCCATGTGGGCGGGCTTGGGGATGAAGTACCACGCTCCCATCCGCATCATCTCCTGCACCATGGCCTGACTGCAGAAGGCTGACAGCACGATGCACTTGATCTCCTTCGGCATCCTTTGCAGCAGGCTCATGCCGTCCAGTCCCGGCAGGATCATGTCCATCACCACGACGTCAGGCTTCGCTTTCTGGATCAACTCCCACGCCTCGTCGCCGTCACCGGTGTCGCCCACCACCTGAAACTCTCCGGTCTCCTCCAGTGTCCGGCGCAGCAATAATCGGAATTCCTCGCTGTTATCGGCCAGCAGTATTTTGGGGTTGGTTTCCATCGCTTCTCATTTCCTCTCTCCAATTATTGGGCGTGTTTCGTGATATTCCACGAGCTATCGCCCTGCTGCATAACAAATTACCAGAATCCTCCATTATTTTCAAGGCGTTTTTGTCGATACCCCATGAATACATTTCGATGGGCTTAGACAGAAGCACCAATATGTGGAAGGCCAGCCGCGCAGTCGACGCGGCGCTTATCGCCCCGGCCGGAGAAAAATCTCCGTTTGGGGCTGGAAATGCCCCAAGGCATAGCGTATAATGAAGCTGTCACATTATATAATGAGGTGAACGATAGATGGAAGAAATGCGCAGTTTTGGCTACATCTGCCCCCAATGCGGCAAGGCGGTGCTGGGCAGCCGCAGCGTCTTTGCCCTGCAGGCGGCCGCCGCCCGCATCACCTGCGAGTGCGGCGAAAGCGAGCTGGAGATCCAGACCGACGGCATCAAGTTCCGGCTGTGGGTGCCCTGCGGTCTGTGCGGCGGCACCCATCAGGCCGAGGTGGACGCAAGCGCCATCCTGACGGGCCGGGGCGTGGGGCTGGCCTGCCCGGAAACGAAGCAGCTATGCTGTTATGCCGGCGACACCGCGCAGGTGCAGCGTGCCATGGAGGAGCTGGCCATCCGGGCGGAGAAGGAAAAATGTGAGGAAAAGGAAGCCTTTACCGATAACGTCATTATGTACGAGGTACTGTCGGAGCTGAAGGACATCGCCGCCCGGGGCGGCATCCGATGCTCCTGCGGCAGCACGGAATACGGTATTCAGGTACACCGTGACGCGGTGGATCTGGTCTGCCGTCGCTGCGGCGGCAAGCTGCGGCTGCCCGCCGGAACGGACGAGGATCTGGATCGCCTGTGCTGCCAGATGACGCTGACCATCCGGGGTGCGGAATGAAAGGCACGCTTCTCTGCTTTGCCCTGTTTCTGGGCGCTATGGTGGCCTGTCTCATTACGGGGCAGAGCTTTCTGTGGGCGCTGGTGCTGGGACTGGCGCTGTTTGCCGTCCACGGCCATAAGCAGGGCCACAGCCTGCGGGCCATGTGGGACATGGCGTGGTCGGAGGGCCGCCGGGTGCTGATCGTGCTGCGGATTTTCCTCTTTATCGGCGCTATCACGGCCCTGTGGCGCTCCAGCGGCACCATTGTGTTCTTCATCTACTACGGCGTGCAGGCCATCTCCCCCAAGCTGTTCGTGCTGGTGGCGTTCCTGCTGACGGCGCTGATCGCCTATGCCCTTGGCACCTCCTTCGGCGTCATCGGCACGGCGGGCATCGTGCTGATGGCGCTGGCCCGCTCCGGCGGCGTCAGCGAGGCGGTGACGGCGGGTGCCGTCCTGTCCGGCGCTTATTTTGGTGACCGGTGCTCCCCTGCCTCCTCCTCTGCCGCATTGGTTGCGGCGGAAACGGAAACGAAGCTGTACGACAATCTGCGGAACATGTTCCGCACCGGTGCGCTGCCGGTGCTGCTGACCATCGGCGTTTACGCCGTGCTGTCGGTGCGCCATCCTATCGCGGCGGTGGACGAAAGCCTGCTGCAGGCCCTGCGGGACAGCGCCGCTATCTCCCTGTGGGCGCTGCTGCCGGCGGTCATCATGCTGGTGCTGCCGCTGGTCAAGGTGCCGGTGATGCTCAGCATCGCGCTGAGCGTGGCGGCGGCGGGCGCGGTCAGCGTATTCGTGCAGGGCATGAGCCTGTGGGAGATGCTGAAAACCACCGTGCTGGGCTACTATCCCGCCGCGGGACAGCTGAAGGACATCCTCTCCGGCGGCGGCATCGTCTCCATGGTGAAGCCCGCCGCGCTGGTGTTCACCACCGGACTGCTGGCGGGCCTGCTGGACGGTATCTGCGTGCTGAAGGGTGCCACAGGGTTGGTGGAGAAGCTGGCGGGCCGCTGCGGCCGCTTTGCCGCCTCGGCGGCGGTGAGCCTTGGCGCAGGCATGATCTTCTGCAATCAGTCGGTGGTGATCGTCATGGGCAATCAGCTGCTGCACCGCAGCTATACCGACCGCAACGAGCAGGCGGTGGACATGGAAAACAGCGGCATCGTGCTGTCGGCCCTGATCCCGTGGAACATCGCGTGCAGCATCCCGCTGGTGATGCTGGGCGTGGACGAGCAGGCCATTCCCTACGCTGTGCTGCTGTATATGATCCCGCTGGTATACGGCCTGACCAAGCGGTGGGTCTACCCTGCCAAAAGGCAGGCAATAAAGGAGTAGTTTATGATCTCTCTATTGGCAAAATGGTTCATCCCCCGCCGCGAGCAGGTGGCGGACAGTGCGGTGCGCCGGGCATGGGGTGCGCTGTGCGGCTTCGTGGGCATCGCCCTGAACCTGCTGCTGTTCGCCGGAAAGCTGGCGGCAGGCGCTCTCAGCGGCTCCATCGCCGTGACGGCGGACGCCTTCAACAATCTGTCGGACGCTGGCTCCTCGGTGGTGACGCTGCTGGGCTTCCGGCTGGCGGGCAAAAAGCCCGACTCGGATCATCCCTTCGGCCACGGGCGCATGGAGTATATTTCCGGCCTTGTGGTGGCTGGTCTGATCCTGCTGATGGGTGCGGAGCTGGTCAAGTCCTCCGTGGACAAGATCACCCATCCGGAGGCGGTGACCTTCTCCTGGCTGGCGGCGGCTATTCTGCTGGTCTCCATTGCCGTGAAGCTGTATATGTACACCTATAATAAGGCCGTCGGCAAGAAGATCGACTCCACCGCCATGGCCGCCACCGCCGCCGACAGTCTCAGCGACACGGTGGCCACCGCCGCCGTGCTGCTGTCCATGGTCGTGGGAAAGCTGGCCAATGTGCAGCTGGACGGCTGGGTGGGCCTTGTGGTGGCGCTGTTCATCCTATGGTCGGCGGTGCAGGCTGCCCGCGACACCATCAGTCCCCTGTTGGGGCAGGCCCCTGACCCGGCACTGGTCAAGGAGATCGAAGCGCTGGTGATGGCACATGACACCGTGGTGGGCGTCCACGATCTGGTGGTGCACGACTACGGCCCCGGACGGCGGATCATCTCCCTCCATGCGGAGGTGCCTGCCGACGGGCAGGTGCTGGAGCTGCACGACGCGATCGACAACATTGAATCGGAGCTGGCCCGCAAGCTGCACTGTGAGGCAGTGATCCACATGGACCCCGTGGTAGTGGGTGATCCGGTGGTGACGGCGCTCCGGGAGCAGGTGACAGCGCTGGTCAAGACCATCGATCCCCGTATCACTATCCATGATTTCCGCATCGTACCAGGCCAGACCCATACCAACCTGATCTTCGACGCGGTGATCCCCTTTGACGAACAGCTGACCCGCCCGCAGGTGGCTCAGCGCATTTGTCGACTGGTGGAGGACATGGACGGCCATTACCGCGCCGTGGTGAAGATCGAGAATTCTTATGTGGATTAAGGAGGTATCCCCATGGACGAGCAGATCCGTAAACTGAAAGAGCTGGTGGACGGCAGCGATAACATTGTGTTTTTCGGCGGCGCGGGTGTTTCCACCGAAAGCGGTATCCCCGACTTCCGCAGCGTGGACGGGCTGTATCACCAGAAGTTCCGCTATCCGCCGGAAACCATGCTGAGCCACAGCTTCTATATGGCCCACAAGGCGGAGTTCTATGAGTTCTACCGGGCGAAGATGCTCTCTCCCGACGCCCAGCCCAATGCCGCCCACCGCAAGCTGGCCCAGTGGGAGGCCGAGGGCAAACTGAAGGCGGTCATCACCCAGAACATCGACGGCCTGCACCAGAAGGCCGGCAGCCGTGAGGTGCTGGAGCTGCACGGCAGCGTCCTGCGGAACTACTGCGAGCGGTGCCATAAGTTCTATGGGCTGGATGCCATCCTTCACAGCACCGGCGTGCCCAAGTGCTCCTGCGGCGGCGACATCAAGCCGGACGTGGTGCTGTACGAGGAAGGGTTGGACGAGACTGTAATGGACAAGGCCCTGCGGTACATCCACAACGCGGACATGCTTATCATCGGCGGCACGTCGCTGGTGGTGTATCCGGCGGCGGGTCTGGTGCGCTACTACCGGGGCCACAAGCTGGTGGTCATCAACAAGGGCACGGTAGGCGCGGACATCGGCGCCGATCTGGTCATCGGCGGGCCCATCGGGCAGGTTCTGTCCCAGATATAAGCGCAGGAAATTTTAGACTTGACAAATATAGGCGGTCTGGTATAATAAGCAGGTACTATTGAGAGGCTGACGATTTGCGAGCGTGCTGGAATCGGCAGACAGGCAGGCTTGAGGTGCCTGTGTTCGTAAGGACGTGTGGGTTCAAGTCCCATCGCTCGCACCACCCTCTCAAAAAGATGAAAATAATCGAAAAAAGCTGTTGACAAATACGAGCTTATCGGTTATAATCAACTACGTTGTTTGCGCGAGTGGTGGAATTGGCAGACTCGCTAGATTCAGGTTCTAGTGTGCATTACGCACGTGCGGGTTCAAGTCCCGCCTCGCGCACCAAAAAAATCCTTGAAACCGCAATGGTTTCAAGGATTTTTCTTTTTCTTGAATCCATTTTAGCCTTATGGCTAGCCTTATTCCTTTGAAAGACCTTCGATGAATCTCTGCATACGATCGGCACTGTTGCGCTTCATCTGTTCCGTCACATGGCCATAGACATCCAGTGTAAACGCCGCTGTGTGATGCCCCAGATTTTCCTGCAATGTTTTGATGTCATCTCCACTTTGTAAGGAGGCAACGGCGTAGGAGTGACGAAGATCATGAAAACGCGCTTCAGGGCAGCCTGCCGTTTCTGCCAATCGTTTAAAATGCAAATAAACAGTTTGCGCTGAAAGATGATGCCCCATCTCATTTGTGAAAACAAGGTTGCTGTTCTCCCATGCATCTCCCGCGAATAACTTTTGCCGCTCTTGCAAGCGCTTCTGTTTTTTCAAGAGTTCTACTACAAATGGAGCGATCGTGAGTTGACGGCTTTTTCCGTTTTTGGTGGGGACAAGGTGATAGTCTCCTTTTCCACGCCGCTCTTTTTGAAGCTGTTTATTCACGATAATCACACCTCGGTCAAGGTCAACACAATCCCATAGAAGGCCTAACACTTCGCCCTCCCGCAACCCGGTAAAAAGGGTAAATACATAGACAGCCTCATAACGGTGGCCGCTGGCAGCTTTCAAAAAACTTGCGATAGATTTGCTGTCCAGCGGATGGATTTCTTTGCGGACAGCTCGCGGCAAATCGCATGAGTCCGCCGGATTTGTGCGGATATGTCCTAATTTAACCGCTTGCTGCAGAGCCTTGTGAAAGACACCGTGAATATTTCGGATGCTTTTTGCTGACAGCGGCTTTCTGTCACCGCGTTCCACCTGCAAAGAGTTGTAGAATCGCTGCACATCCTGCGGTTTTACTGCATCTAGTTTCATCGCCGCAAAAGCGGGCTTCAGATGGTGTTCAACCGTAGTTTTGTAGCTATCCACTGTCCGTGGCTTGACTGACATGAGATAGTCCTGCGTCCAGATGTCCAGCCATTCCCCAACTGTCAGCTTACAGGGTGCCTTGTAAGTACCATCATCCAGCGACGCGGTGATTTGGCGCAGCTTCTGCGCTACCTCTTTCTGCGTCTTACCGGTGATACTGCGCTGGATCTGCTTTCCTGTGCCGGGGTCAAATCCCTCGGTGTAGCGGGCCTGCCAGTAGGTGTAGGTTTTCCCGTTTTTCGTTGTTGTGATCTTTCTGATGGAGCCGGCACCACCGGCTCCTTTTCCTGTTTTTGTACGCGGCATATACGCTCCTTTCCGCCGCGCGGAATGTACCACCTCCATGATATATCCCGCGCGGCTGTTGTGCAAGTTTTTTCTGTGACAAGAGCTTTACTTCTGCAGGAACTCCAGCAGGGCATCCCGCGGGATACGGATCTGCCGTCCAATGCGGATGCTTCGTATTTGCCCGCTGCGGATCAACTCGTAGGCGGTATTGCGCCCGATGCCGAGAATCGGCATCAGCTCTTCCACCCGCAGCGTCATAGGCAGGTCGTGCAAATTGCGGTACTTATTCTCCACGTGACATGCCTCCCTTCACGGATGCCAGATAGATATCCGTCACGTCCGGGCGTTCGTGACCCAACAGTCGGGAGACGGTGAAATGGGCGTCCAGCGGCGTCATGCCGCCGTTGATGAGGGTTTTGTACTTCTCAGCGGCGTAGGTGTGCCGCAGGCCGTGGAAGGTGATGCGCCTGTCCGGTGCGGTGGGATCACAGATGACGTCACGGTGGCGGATAATAAACTGCTGCATGCCGTTGATGGCCCGATCGGTGGGTACGCCGTCCGGCACCAGCAGCTTATGGCCGCGTGCCGTCTTGTCCAGCAGCTTTTGCAGCATCATGGTGATGCGCTCATCCTCAATGGGAACGATACGCACCTTTCCGCCCTTGCCCTTCACAGTGAGGGCGTATTTCCGCAGTGCCCGTTCCGCAGCGGCAGTGTCCATACGGAAGCACTCATGGATGCGCAGTCCGGCATAGCGGGCCAGATACAGGGCGAGGATATAGTCCTCCCGTCCCTCCGCCATGGCACAGCCCAGCAGCTTGCCGAACTCGGCGTTCGTCCATGTGCGATCCTGCTGTCCGAAGCGGCGGCGCTCCAATTCCACGCCCAATGCGTCGTTCGACGGTAGTGTGTATTTCGGGTGGGACATCTTATCGTGGAAAAAGCGGATGGCGGATAGGTCCGTCTTGATGGTGCTGGCCGACTTGCCCTGCTCCTGCAAATAGAGAACATAGCTGACCAGATGCTTGCCGCTGATGTTCTCCAGCTTTTGCAGGCGGTAGTGATTGGCGAGGTAGGCGCAGAACCGCTTGACCGCCTCATAGTAGCGGTCTTTTGTGCGGAAGCTGCCCTGCCGGTTGTGGCGGGCCAGTTTGTCCAGTTGGGTAACGAGGGTGTGGTAAATGCCTTGTGTGGTCATATAGAGGAATCTCCTTACTTTCAAAGTCATGTTCAGATGGGCGCACTTCACCCATTGACAAAGAGAACCGTTTCCGGTGCTTTTCCGCAGGAACAAAGGCTTGCAATAAGCGGGGAGCCTTGCTGCCGCGTGCTTTTCACGGCCTGCCTGTATGCCTGTCTCTCTTTACTTGTACGAGGTCAGTACGAAGCCACATGGGGCGAATACGCCCTGCTCCGATGGAGCGGTGGCGGACACCAGGCCGCTGAACTCGGCTGCGGAAAGCTCCGCCGGTGCCCTGTGATCCGTCCGGCAACGGATCGGGGATATGCGAACCCTGCATGACCGGCGCCGCACTCTGACTGCGGCATACAGGGGCGAGAGCTTGCCTCTCCCTTGACGGTTCTTACGCCGCACCGTCCCGGCGGCTTTTTATAAGGCTTCTTTTCCCGACCTGCACCGAAGTAATTTCGGTGCTCTTCCTTTTTCCTGCGGTATCGCGGCGGTGGCAAGTGCCGCGACATGGTGTCAAGCAAAAACGCAGGAAGGATATCCCTGCCGTTTCGGCTTACTGACGATCCTTCCTGCGTTTGCAGTATTGTTCAATTTTCACTGTCGCCCATCGTTAGGAGGGCATAGTTTGACATACTTCAAGTTCTTAGTCAAGGCAAAAGACCGATAATAGTCTTTCCACCCATGCCTGCTCTGCTCCGACCTAAATGCGCGATGCCTTAAGTACAGGCATATCTTAGCACGGCGGCAAAGCGGCGTACAGGTGGAAAATGCTGTGAGGAGAAAGTCTCTCCTCACAGCATAGTCATTGAAACACGAGGGCACAATGGCCCTAATCTCAAACGGGAGCATGAGCCCCGCAGTGCAAACTTAACAACGTGTGCGATGCAGATAATAGACCTGCAAAAGGTGCACAAAGAATAATGATAATTCTTATATACCACAATATATGGCAATTGTCAATATATAGTATGCTACATATTGTACTTTCGGATAGAGACCAAAAACGGCAATACGCATTATCTCCGTATAAAATGCGTATTACGGAGATAATGCGTATTGTGTGCGTATTAAAGACGTATAGAAAGGGCTTTAGAAAACTCCATTTTCACCAAATCATCGTCCGCTGTTAGCGCCGGGAGAAAAGCACCATTTAGCTGGACAGAAATCGCCAATTATGGCCGAGAGGGTGTAGCCAGCCCCGGTTTTCTGAATGTGGGTTTTAAATGCCGCTCTTTTGGCTGGAGGCGGTGTCCGGAGACATTGCGAATGACCCCTGGGAAACCGTCTCAAGACGGCAGCCACGGAAGCTCTCGCCCTTAATCGAAAACACGATTACAACAGGTCAAGCGCACACAGGAGCGACTCATTCTCCCAGCAAAGCCGGAATATCCTTGATGTCCAATAGTCTAAATGGTCCCCGCCACACCGCTTGTGCCGAGCAAGGCGCAGGGTTCCATGAGCAACTCTATCTGGTTTTCCAAGCGGGAAATACGCTCATTCCGGACCAGAAGCTGTTGCTCCTGACCTAGCAATTTCTCATATTCCGCCCCGGAAATGGTCACCATTTCCGGTTTGCTTGTCTTGAAATTTTTCGTACTTTTCATGTACTCATTATACCATATTTCTCCTGAAAAGTACAGAACGCAGATATCCGCCTCAGCTCCGCCTCAGCTCCGCCTCAGCTCCGGCAATACGGACAGTCACTGCCACTTTGCCGGAACGGACTGTCTGAAGAGGTGTCACTTCTGCAAACGTAACCTCCTGCTGCGCTTGACATTTACAATACTACATACTTCGGAAATATAACAATTGAGTCCTGCAAACAAAAGTCAATAGCCAAAAAGAAAAAAGTCCCGCAAAATTTG
>ENA-UOJG01000809-UOJG01000809.1-human-gut-metagenome-genome-assembly--contig:-C47-NODE-809-length-38929-cov-8.073005_pt1 | contig 38929 bp, 51 predicted proteins | sample MGYA00242340_ERZ723887 | MGnify/ENA metagenome assembly ERZ723887 | reverse complement strand
TGATACGCTTCTCGCATGCCAAAGGAGCAAAATAATGCGGAGCACATACGACCGCGATATCTCTGTCCTTTTTAATTTGGTTGATTACCATCGTGTCCAGCTGTGCAGCATCCTGGAGAGGAAAACTGATTCTGTCATAGAGCAGATAACGCATGATATGAAATGCTTCAAGGGCTTGCTCATCAAAAAGATTCAAGTATTGATCTTCCTCGCATGAAACATTGCATTTCAGTACAGCGTAATCATGAGTATTGGAATTAGCATTCCCATACTTTGAGATGCAGAAAGCTCTGGCGCATTTTTCTGCAAAGCCGCATCCAGAGGCTTTTTTGAAAAAATAAGCGCCTTCTCCCATGCGCAGAAACTCCTGGGAAGGCCTTGGTAGGAAGCGATTTTCTTGCACTATCTTGTTTGCAATTTCCAATGACGTGCCATGATAGCACTCAAGCTGGATCAATCATGCTCCCTCCTTTTTGAACGCGATTGATTATAATATATCAAAAGGTCGTTGTTTGTCAATGTGGTTTTGTAGAAATTTTTCAAAAAATATTTCAAAATTGCATATTAAAGAAAATTTACTGCATGTATAAATCTACATTAGGATATCACGTGAAACTCATCACGTCGCTGTTTGCGCTCATTCTTCTTACGCGCCGCGCCTCCCCACCAGCTTGAACTTCATCAGGCTTTCGTCGATTTCCTCCTGCACTACGCCGATATACAGCAGCGTTTCCCGGCGCGAGCTGTGGCATAAGATGCGCTGCAAGGATACCACGTCGCCCGTCATCTTGTAGTAGTGATACCCAAAGGTTTTGCGCAGGGTATGGCAGCCGATGCGCTCCTGGATGCCCGCCTTGCGCGCGATCATGTTCATGATCTGGTAAGCGCGCTGGCGCGTAATGGGCTTGGGCTTATGGGTGGCAGCGTCCTTCACACGGCTCTGGAAGGCGTATTCGTCGCCCTTGCGCCCGGCCAGCAGGCGGTTGATATCGCGCCGCGCGGCGGGGTTGATCAGGATGCGCGCCTCCTTGCCCGTTTTCTGCGCCTGAATCTGGGCATAGTCCTGCCCGCGCAGCTCGCGCACGCGAAAGCGCGTCAGGTCGCTCACACGCAGGGACGTATTCAGCCCCACCACCATCAGCAGCTCCCAGGATACCTCGCCCGGCTTTCTGCGCTTGTCGTGCGCCCGCGCGATATCATAGCAGCGCATCAGCACGTCCATGTCCCGGATAGGCTGGACAATCTTCATGTACTTTCACACCTCCGCAATATGACAAGTAGAAAAAGCTCAAAGAAAATCGCCCGGCAGAATCGCTCTCTGCCGGGCGTACATTTACAATATGGGATTTGGGCGGCAAAGGCGCGTTACGCCTCGCCGCCCTCCGTGGGCGGCTGGGCTTCCGTGCTGTCAAAGGCACGGTCGATGGCGGCTAAATAGTCCTCGCGCGTCACGCAGCCCGTCGCGTCCACGCCGTTGCACGCGCAAAAGCTCTGCAGCTCCTCCAGCGTCAGCTTGTCAATGTCCACGCCGTCCGTATAAAACGCATTGGAAAGCAGCTTCAGCGAGCGCGCGTTCATCTCCTTTACCGCAGCCTCGATCAGCGCCCTGTCCGCATGATAGCCCGCGTTTTCAAGCGCTTTCTGCACATATTCCAGCTTTTCCGCGCCCTTGCCGTTGCCGATCATCTGCTCGGCGGCCTCCACGAGCTTAACGATTACATCCCACATGCTCCTGCGCTGCGCGTCGGTGGTCTTCTCTTCCAAAAATTTCTTGAGCGGCGGCACAACATTCTTGGCCATGAATGCCAGCACGAAGTTGAATACCATCCACAGGATGGCGGTAATCAGCCCCGTCAGATCGACCTGGAACGCGGGCGCGGCTTCGCCCTCCGCCAGCGCGACGGGCGGCAGCATCAGCAGCGTGATCATCAGGGCGGCGGCGGTAATCAGTGCGAAAATCTTCTTCATGGTGTTTCCTTTCCGGCCATTGATCATGGCCATTGCTTTGGGATATCCGCGCGGGTTGCCTCCTGCAATGCAGGCCGCGCGGATACAGCAAAGCGCCCATGCAAGCTCAAAAGCGCGAACGTTCGCGCTTTTGCCTGCCGGGCGCTTTATTGCTGGATGGTGATCGCCGTGCGCGGCTTGTCCGCAAGGCTCAGGATATCCTTCTCGTAGTGGGCGCTGAGGTGATTGCGCCCCTTGCCATGGTAGGATTTATACATGGTGCATAGCTGCTCTTTTTTGCTCGTTGGACACCACCCCTGCGTGGTGTAGAAATCGTGCGCCTGCGACAGGCGCTCGTACTGCAGGTCCGCGATATCATCCGTGATTGCGTTCAGCTTGGCCAGCACCTCGGCCTGAAACCTCTGCTGCGCCTCCTCCGCCTCCATGCGCCTTGCGGCGGCTTTTTTGATTGGCTTAATCAGCACCAGCGCCAGCAGGGCAATGACGGCGGAGATCGACCCGGCCAGCTTGCCCGCGTTGTTAATCCATTCCATTGTCATGCAGTCCTTTCTTCCGTTTGCACCATTTCGCCCGCGTATTTGGCTACAAGGGCGATGGCGTCCGCCTGCGGCACGTTGCGCAGGGTGACGGTATAGGTGGGCTGTGGCGCGTCCTCAGCCGCGTACAGCGCCGCCTGGGTGGCCTTACCGGCGATGCCGTCCACGGTCAGGCTGTGGTCGCGCTGGAAATTGCGCACGGCGGCCTCGGTCTTCGCGCCGAAGATGCCGTCCGCCTCGCCGCAATCGTAGCCCAGGGCGTTGAGGGCGGTTTGCAGCTTCACCACATCGTCGCCCTTGCTGCCGGAACGCAGCGTAAATACCACGTTGTCAGCCGCCTTGCCCGCCGCCGCGATTTCCTCCGCCGTGTACAAGCCAGCGGGGATAGCATAGTGCGTCCACGCCGTATCGCTGATATTGCCGTACTGCACGCCCGCATCGTTGTAGGCGCAATGGATGATCACGCCGCCGCCAATATGGATGCCGGTATGCTGATACTTGCCGCGATTGTACTGGAATACGCAGCACACCACGTCGGGCATGTCCCGGATAACGCCCTGCTGCAGCCAGTTGCTCCGGTAGCCCCACTGGCTGGTGCAGCCGCCGCCCTGCAGTTTCATGCCGTAACCGGTGAGCAGGCACCAGTAGGTAAACCCGCGACAGTCGAAGGCCAGGGCGTTTTCCCATTTGCAGCCGGTACAATTCGCCTGCTTGCCGCTCAGCACGGGACAGGCTTTGAAGATCGCGCGCTTGTGGCTGGGGTTATAGCCCGCGTACTGGCGGCGGACAGCAGGGGTACATTTCCTGCCCCACATCCCAAACACATAGGGATATCCGAGGCAGGAAAGGGCAGCTTCAATTACTTTCTTTGCGTTTTCGTTCATCATCATTTCTCCTTGCAATTATGCCGACAGTTGGATATAGGCGTTTGTGCCGTCTACAGCCGCATAGGCGTTCGTCGAGGTGAGCGTAATACCAAGCTCTCCGCTGCCGGACGGCAGCGCCGAGGAAATATCGAGCGAGAACCAGCTTGTCGCTGCGGACGCACTCGCCGAGCCAATTGACGTGTCGTAGTTCCCATAATAGAACTCCGTCGTGTACAGCGTGGTAGAATATGCTACATCCAGCTTACCAACCTGAACCGTCGCGCCAGCGCTGCCGCCTGTTCTCTGCACATGCAGAACGGCCTTGCTAAACTGGGACCAGCCGCCGCTCGGAGCGTTGAATTTCATCGCCGTTCCGACAGGCTTGTCCTTCGTGGAGCGTCCCACAATGCAGCTGGTGCCGCCGCTGTTTGCAAAGGACGAGTTGTCCGTCGTAGCATACTTGCTGGCCGCAACTGTCACCCTGGTGTCGGAAACCTTATAGGTAAAGGTTACGGCGCTGGTATACGCGCTGTACCCCGCGCTGCTGTTATAGGCGCGAACCTTGAGGGACGCGCCGCTCCAGCCGGTGATCGTGGACGTGCTGAACGTGTAGCTGGTGCTGGTGGTTGTGGCCACCTGCGCGCCGTCCTTGTAGATGTAGTAGGTGATCGTGCCCGTAGCGCCGCTGAGGGTGGAGGCCGTCCAGGTCAGCCTGCAGGAGGAGCCGGTGCTGCTGGTGCTGCCGTTGACCCTGAGGTTGCCCGGTGCGGTCAGCGTGATCGGCTGCACATAGGTGAATGTGACGGCATTGCTGGCGCTGCTGAAGCCCGTGGTCTCGTTGTACGCCTTGACGGTCAGCGTGACATTGCTCCAGCTGCTGATGGCGCTGGTGGTAAACGTATAGCTGGTGCTGGTCGTGGTGGCCACCTGCACGCCGTTGCGATAGATATAGTAGGTGATGCCGGCAGCGCCCGTGATCGTGGCCGCCGTCCAGGTCAGCGTGCAGTAAGAATCCGAATCGCTGGTCAGGCCGTTGACCCTGAGGTTAGTCGGCGCGGTGATGGCCGCCGCCTGCCATACCACATCGCCGTTGTAGCGGATCATGCTCAGATCATGGATTGCGCCCAGCGCCTGCTCATGATACCGCGCGCTGGTCGGCGCGTTGGAATTGAGCTTTATCGCCATGCTCCCACCGCCTTACGGCCCGTAGATATCCAGTACGCCGTCCGCATAGCTCATGGAGTAGGCGTTGGATATCGTCCCGTCTGCGGCAATCGCAAGCCCCGTGCCGATTTTTACCAGGCCAAGGGCGCTGGCGGTGGCAATGGGGATTGTAATTTGCTGCGCATCCCCGCTGCTGGGCGTTAATACGATTGCGTTGCCGGTGATGCCAAGGGTATAGGTGGTGTTGATCTTGCCGTCCAAAGCGGACTGCAGTCCGTTTACATCCGCAATTTCATGTCTGTGCGAAGCGTCTGCTTTTCCCGTCAGCGCGCTGCTCAGGCCGCTCACCTGGCTCATGTCATGGCTGTGCTGCGCCGCCGCAAACTGCGCCGCCGTCCTGCCGTCCAGCTTTTGGGCGTTGTCCACCACGCCGTCCCCGTCCGCGTCGTATACGCTCTTTTTCATGTCGCCTGCCTTGGCCACAGCGGCGATCAGCGTCGCCTGTGTCACCAGCGCGCTGGTGTCCAGCGTCACGCTCAGCGTGCCGGTATTGCTGCCCTGGATGGTGGCGTAAAAAGCGTATACAAAGTCGGGCATCTCAGCCTTGGAGGGCACGGTAATGCCGCTCTCGTCCTGATACAGGGCGATCAGCGTGCTGTCGCCGCTGCCCAAATGCCCGTATATGCCGATCTGCTTGGCCGTGTAGCCCGCGTCCGGGGCGGTAATCTGCACGTGAAACTGCGTGCCGCCCTCCACCTGCTTGGCGCTGATGATGGACAGCGTCTGCTTTTCCTGCGTCACCGCCGTCTGGTTTATCAGATTCAGCTGCGATACCGCGCCCGCGCCCGCCTTCGCGCCGTCGATTGTCAGCGTGCCGCCGCCCGCCCATTGCTGCAAAAGCGCCTTGCCCGCATTGGTTACAACCGCCTGATCCCACATGATGATCCATCCCCCTTAATACAGCCTGGCCACGGCGTATACGCTGCACTCCGCGCCGATGGCCTTTGCCGCCGTGTAAAATGTCGCCTGCCCCTCCGCGCCGTAGTAGTTCAGGCTGTCCAGCACCGAGCGCAGGTTCTTCACCGCGCTCAGCAGCGCCAGGAACTTGGATTTGTTTTCCGTCAGCGCGTCGGTGTTCGTCGTGTACGCCTTAAAATGATAGGGCTGGCCGCCGTACTCGTACCATTCCTGCACAAAGCCGTCCCCAAAGACGCTGCCAAGCGCGCTGACCACCGCGTAGGGCGTGCCCAGGCGGTTGTAAAATTCCAGCGCGCTGGCAATCTGCGCGCGCTTGACGGAAAGCTCCGCGTCGTAGTCGTACCACGCCGCCGCCAGCTCCCAGGCCATCTCGTCCAGCCGCCACTCCGGCATGCTTTTTACATCCGTTACGGTGCTGAGTCCCTGCCGGGCCGTGCCGCACAGCAGGGTAAGCGCCGCCCGTATCGCCTCGGCCATGGCGCGCCCGTTGCGATCCTCCAGCAGAAACCGTGGAAAAAGGTGTCCCAGCAGCACGTCAGTCATCCGTCATCACCCCTGCCGTGATCGTGCCCTTGCAGCGCTTCCCGTCGCCGATGGGCGTATACTGCACAGCGCCGTCGCCGTTAAATGCGCTGCCGGTGTCCCAGGTCACGCGGATGGCGCCCGCGTTGTATACAGCCGCCATCAGGCGATCCGGGTTAAACGCCTGGCCGATCACATTGTCCTGCCATTCCTGATAGTCGCTGATGGCCGCAGCCACGGCGGCGGCGATATCCTGCCCGGCCTCCGTCTTGTACCTGAGCTTTAGCGTGTATGGGATATCCGTCGCCCGCGCCACCTGTACCTGGTCGGTCAGCGGGCGCGTGCTGCTGGCCGACAGCGCCGCGCTTACATCGGCCAGGACGCCGCTTGCGCCCGCGTCGGATTTCAGGATCACGTATACGCCCACCTTGCCAGCCGATAGCTGCACGGCCTGCGCGTCCAGTATCTCGCTCGTTACCGCCTTGGCCGCCGCCTCGTACTGGCGCTGCGGGCCGGTCGTTACCGCCGTCAGGCCATAGGTGCGGATGCGCTCGCGGTAGGTGTCGTCGTCCTCCGCGTCGCGCCCGCCGCCTGCGCTTACCACGCACTGCACGCTGCTTACGCCCGCGCGCTGCACGGTAAACTGCATCGTGGTGCCCGCCGTCAGCGCGTTGCCAAGTCTCCCGGCCTGGCTGCACTGCACCTGCGCGCGCACGGTCTGCGCCTGCCCCGTCTGCTCAATATCCGCAAGCAGCAGATAGAGCTGTTCGCCGTCCGCCGTCAGCGCCGTGCCCGCCGGGATGGTCTTTGCCTGCCCCGTCGCGGCAAAGGCGATTTCCACCGTCGCCTCCGCCGCTGCGGCCTCGATGCGCAGGCAGCTGCGGCTCTCGCCGTAAATATCCAGATAGTCGCCCACCGCGTAGCGCAGCGTGGCCATGCGCAGCGCGCTGTCAATGCCCGCAAAGCACTGCGTTACAATGCTCTGCACGCCGCGCAGCAGCATCTCCTTTTCGTCTCCCGGGTACAGGATGTCTCCGCCCGCTTCCGCATAGGCGGCCGTCATGGCCGCCCAGATTTCCTCCGGGTCGTAGCTCAGATAATGGATTTCGCTGTTGTCCAATTCAGCCGCCTCCTTTACTCCTTGATGTCAATGTCGATGACGGCGCGGATGATGACCTCGCCCCGCGCGTCCATTTCCGCCGTCGCGCTGATCACCGTCACGTCCGGCTCCCACAGCATCACGCGGTCAAGCTCCGGCAAAAGCTGCTCGTTGAGCCTGGGCAGCGGCAAATCAAAAAGCCCCGCGTCAAAGCCGCGGAGCCTGTCATAGGGGATCTCGCCCATGTGGGTCATCAGCAGGTTTTTTGCGTTTTGCAGCGTGCGCGCCACAATATCATCGCTGCCGATGGCAAAGTCGATGGGCGCGCTCTGATTGTCGATGGCGTATCGCATGCCGCGCCCTCCTTAATCCTTCTTGATCATCATAAACTTGGTGCTGCCCGGCGTCGTAATCTTGCCCTTGGACGCCTTTTTGCCGACGCTGATCGTCTGGTTTACGTCCTTTGTGCACCTGGCCAGCGCGCCCTCCTTGGCCGTCGTTTGGGCGTTCTTTTTGGCAAGAGAACTGAGCTTTTGCCCGGCCTTGCTGCTCGAAAAGTCGCTAAGCCTTTTGGCCTTGATCTTATCCTTGGTGCTGTTGAATTTTTCGCGCTGGGACTTCATAAAATCAACGATGGCCTGGTTATCCTTGATCAGGCTGCTCTTTTTGCTGCTGCCGCCCCCTCCGCCTCCGCTGCCGCTCCCGCCGCCGCTTGAGGATGTGCCGCCGCTGCCGCTTTGCTGCATGGTGAGCTGCACCTCGCAGCGCAGCCACTCGCCCGATGGCGTAAGCTCCACGTTCTGCACGCTGGCCTCGGACAGCATCAGCAGGCAGCCGACTACCTTTTGCCCCCGGATGTAAAAATATCCCGTCGCGCCCGCCGAAGCCTCGTCGATAAAGCGCATGGCCTCGCTGCGCACGCTGCATCCAAGCAGGGCGTTGAGCGCTACCGTAAAGGATATTTGGGTAGGCGCGCCGTTTTTGCGCGTCACAAAGCCCTGATCGCCGCCCGTCTGCTCCTCCGTCGCGCTGCTGGCGCGGATGGTAAGCCCTGTAAAACTCTGGATAAGATGCGCCGACACCTCAAACCGGTGTCCGTTCCAGCTGCCGATCTCCGCCATGCTCCATTACCTCCACGGTGCGGAGGACAGGGGATAGCTCGTATCCCCGTTTTCATCCGGCACGTCCACGGCGGGCAGCAGCAGCCGCTCGCCCCCTGTAAATACCGCCCGCGTGCACAGGGCAGGGTTTTCGTTCATGATATCGCACGCATACTTTTCATCGCCGTATACGCACAGGCTCACGCTGTCAAACGTCTCGCCTGCGGAGCAGATATACTGCATGCCGCCGCCCTTGATCATCAGGCGTACACCTCCACTTCCTCGCGCAGCGCGCGCTCGCGCCACCACTTCTCCAGCCGCGCCTTATCCTCCAGCAGCCGCGCCTCCACGCCGTCCGCGTCGCGGGCGTAGATGGTCGGGCTGTATACCAGCGTGCGGCTGCCGCCGCTGTGCGGGTTGGCGTTCAGCCCGCCGTTGCGCTCCAGTATCTCCTTCCAGGTAAAGCCGCTGCCCCTGCGCGCCGCGTCCAAAAGCTCCGCCGTGCGGCTGCTGTGCTCCTCGGGAATGGCCCATTCCGCGCCGTCCTCGCCAAAGATGGCGGGCTCCTCGCTGCGTCCGCCCTCGGCAAATAGGCTCAGCATGTTGCTAAACAGCCCCTTGCCCGGCGTATGGATCACGCCCGGCGCGCTCTTTTGCACGTAGGTGCTGCCGCCCTTGTAGACAATCTGGACTTCCTGCTCAATCGGCTCGGAGAATACCTGCTCGATTTCTGCGCGGGTTTCCGCCGCCGTTCCGTCGTCCGTAACCTCGATCTTCTGCCCGAACTGCGCCGTCATATCCTCGGCGATGGAGCCGCTGTAAGCGCCCGCGCCCCTGTCGCTTGCGTATAGGACGTTGGATAACCCCTCGGTCATGCCCAGCATGGTGAGCATCTGGCTGCCAAACGCGCTGTCCTTGTAAGGCTTTAGGATTTTTTCAAATCTGCCCAGATCCTCATACAGCCCGTACACCTGATCGCCCAGCGCCGCAATGTCCGTTGTATCCGTAAAGCGGCTCCAGTCGATATCCGAGTAGTTGCCGTATTCGTCAAACGCAGTATCAAGCCCGCCGTAGGCCGCGTATACGTTTTTGATTAGGTTCCAGGCGTCGCCGTAGTCGCTGCTGGCGATCAGCGCGTCAAAGGCAGTCGCCATGACCTGCGCGTTCTGATCCGTCAGCGCAATGCGGCGCGCCTGATACTGCGCGTCATAGGACGCTGCAAATTTCCCCCAGTCCTCTACCGTGTACGCCTTGCCGGTCAGCTTGTTTGTGTAGCCGTGCTCAATGGCGTAGCGATAATACGCCTCCTGCTTGGCGCGCTGGCGGACGTATTCCTCCTCCTCCGTGGCCATGGCCTTGGAAAAGGCGTCCTCGGTTTGTTTGGCAAAGTCCGCAAAGCTGTCCCAGCTTACGCTCTGCGCCTTGTGCAGCTGCACGGCCATCTCGCCCGCGCTGTCCGCCTGCTGGGCATAGGCAAGCGCCTCGTTGTAGGCTTGCAGCTTTTCCATGATGACTGCATATTCGTCTCCCGTCACAATGCTGTCGTCCATGGCGGCGGAGAGGGTTTTGTTAAAGTCCTCGCCAAGCTGCCTGGCCTCGGTCATCATCATGCTGTGGATGCTGTCCGTCAGCAGGATGGCGGCCTGATATTCCGGGTTGTTCTTGGCTTCTCCCGTGCCGCCGTACAGCATTTCAAGGTAGGCTGCCGTCTCGTCAAAGCTCGCCTGTATGCCGCTTAGCACCTCGTCGCCCATCGTCCGGCCAAGGCCCTTGATCTGCTCCTTTTCCGCGTCCGTCAGCGCAGCGCCCGTAATGGCCTTGGTCAGCAGATCGCCCGATAGCGTCTGGCTGGCCGTGGTGTAGCTGGTAACGGCTCCCTCCAGCGCGTCCCTGTAGCTGTTGATCTCAGTGTAGCCCGTCTGAAACGCGGCGTTCAGATCCTTCACGTATTCGGACAGCGTATCCGTGTCCAGATCCATATCGCCGAATTTGTCCCGGAATTGCTGCTCGTCCAGCTCCTTGAGCGCTTTTGCAATCCCGATAATGGCCGCCGCGCCAACCACCCAGTAGCCGCCCGCCAAAAACAGCCCGATCAGCTTCATTGCGGTTCCGGCCACCAGCAGCCCAGCGCCCAGCCCCGCGATGGTCTCAAGCCCCGTCACAAGGCCGGTAAATTTTACGTCGTCCATCTCGGCAATGCTGTCCAGCAGATTGCCGAGTGCGCTGCTTACGCCCGTTACCTGCGGGGCCAGCTCATCGCCGATCTTGCGCTTTACCTCCTCCGCCTTGCTGCCCAGCGTTTCCAGCGCGCCGGTAAGCCCGGACATCAGAATATCCTGCTTGCGCTGCGCGTAGCCGCTGCTCTCGTTGGCAATGGTGTTGTAGATGTCGTAGATGCTGCCGCTCTTTACAGCCTCGAGCATGGCCTTAGCGTAGGAGATCGTGCGCGAGGGAAACAGCGTCGCCAGAATATCGTTGCGCTCCTGTTCGCTGGGCAGCTTTTCCAGCGCGTCGTTCAGATCGGTAAATATCTGGATAAAGGATTTCAGGTTGCCCTGCGCGTCATAGGCGGAAAAGCCGTATTCCTCCAGCATCTCGTATGCCTCCGCCGACGCCTCGTCCACGCCGCTGAACGCTTCCTCCAGCTCCTCCTCGCTCATTCCCAGCGTATCCATGGCTACGGCTGCACTCTTTGTCGGCGCGACCATGCGCAGCATCATGTTTCGCACGCCCGTGCCCGCCGTCTCGCCCACCGTGCCCACGTTGGCAAGGATGGCCAGCATGGTCAGCAGCTCCTCGTTGCTGTCTGCAAACTGCGCGCTGGCGCCCAGGCGGATAAAAGCGTTGCCCAGCTCCGGGATGTCCGTCGCCACCAGGTCGGCGGCGCGCGCCCATTCGTCAATCAGCCGCCCGCTCTCCGAAAACGGGGTGTTTGTCGCGGCCAGCATCTTGGCCAGGTAGTCCACCGTCTGCGTCAGCTCCATGCCGCCCGCCTGCGCAGCCAGCATGGCGGAGGGCAGACCGGCAAGGATTTTCTCGTAGTCCCAGCCTGCGTGCGCCGCCGTCGCCATGGCGTCCGCCACGTCGTCCGTGTGGAAAATCGTGCTGGCAGCCCACCTCTGCGCGTGCTTCTCAAGGCTTTCCATCACCTTGTTCAGCTCGTTGTTGCCGTATACGCCCTGCAGCACGCTGCGCGTTTCAAGGATGCCGTCCTCGTAATTGCGGTATACGCTTACGCTTTCCTTGCCCAGGTTGATGATCTGCCGCCCAACCTGATCAATCTGCGCGCCTTGCCGCAGCCACTTTTCGCCCAGCAGATCGGCCTTCCCGGCCAGCTCGTCCAGCTTTGCGCCGATGACGTTTACGCTGCCGTCTACCCTGCCTCCCAGTACAATGCTCGCTTTTACCTCGCGCTGCGCCATGGTTTCACATCCCTTCTTTTATTCCGCCCTGGCCAGCACGCAGCCGTGCCCGTCGTCGAAAAGGATAAAATACACCGTATCGCCTGCCGCGTATTCCGCCTGCGCGTCCATCGCAGGGATGGGCGGCGTTGTAATGCCGCTGCGGGAAAGGGACGCCACGGCGTATTTCTGTTCCGTAATTTTCAGGATTTTTCCGCGCTCCACGCGCGCGCCGTACTCATTCACCGTGCTTGCCTCCGTCCCCTGTAAGCTCCAGATATCGCTGCCCGTACCGGCATTTGTCCAGGCATGGGCAGGCGCGCCTTTTCACGCACGCGCTCCTTGCGCACAGGCACAAATAATCCCGCTTGAGCTTTGCAAGCGGGATGCTGTCTACGTCTATATCGTCCTTTGGCTCTGGCGGCACGGGCGCGCGCCCTGGCAGGATGCCGTGATAATATACCGTTTCACCGTTCATCTTCATCCGTCCTCGCCGCCTTATCCGAAGATTTTCCGCGATTGCCCGTAGCCTCTAAAACGCCGTCGCCCATCTCAAAAGCGCAAACGTTCGCGCTTTTGTATCGTTATCGGATGCCGTTTCGGCAGCGCAGCATGCGCGCCGCGCTGCTCTTGCGTACAAAGTCGTGCGTCACTTCCTCAACCAGCCACTCGCCTGCGGCCGGTGTGCTGCTTTCCACGTCCACGCGCGCCATGGCCGTAAGGCCCCGGTTAAATACACCCTGTACGCTCGCTTCCTCCGCCTGCCGGTTGTTCGTCAGCAGAAGTCCCCGCGCCCAGCGGCCCGCCTGCGCGGCGCTGAGCGCGGGCAGATGGTTGATAACAGGCGCGTTGTCGCCCGCCGCGTCCGCATCGATGGCCGCCGCCTCCGCATAGGGGGTTACGATTTTTAACCCGCAGTATTCCGCGTCCTCGCGCCTGCGGTAGGCAAAGCCCGCCTGCTGCGCGCTGATTTTCAGCGTCTGCGCAGCGTGCAGCGATTGCGCATAGGCGCAGGATATGCCCACAAAACGCCCGTCAAAGGTCTTGAGCACGCCGCCCTCCCATCGCATCAGCCGGTGCAGAAAGGCCGCGCAGCCCTCGTTTTGCCGCAATACAAAGGGGTAATCCAGCTCCCCGTCAAAGCCGTACAGCTCCGCCTCCATGCCGCACTCGGCTGCGCAAACGCTAAACAGCGTCGATAGCGTAGCGTTCGCGTAGGCCGCGCTTGCCTGCCTGCGCGCCGCGCTTTTCATGCCGGTCGCCAGGATGCGGTATTTATTGTTCTCCGGCAGCACGGTGTTCAGATATAGCCGCCCCGTATCGTATCCGTCGTGGACAATGCGTATTTCGTCGTCCCGCTGCGGCCCCCACCTGTACCAGTCGTCGGCGCGCTCAAGGGTCAGCTCCAAGGCGTCGCACCTGCCGCCTGCCGCGTCGCGGTGCACAGCGCCCGCAATGCGCACGTCGTCGGTTATGTCCGTGCCCTCATAGTACAGTCTCACCGCGCGCCTCCCTGCTTTTCATTCTTTATGCCCGTTGCGCTCGTTCACAACGTCGCAGATCGTGTTCCACAAATCGCCGAATTGCAGTATCGGCATGGCCAGATAGTCTGTGATCGGCGTGTGTGTTTCAATGGCCGCACGGGTTACTCGTTTGAGATACGATCGTTTCCCGCCCGGTTCGCTGCGGCGAAAAAAACCGTCGCCAGCTGCGTCGCCTTCATCGCGTCCTGCGCGCCCATGCGCTCGCGGATATCCGTCGCGTCAATGCCCTCGGTCTCCTTTGTCGCAGCGCGCGCAAACATCTCCATCGCCTGGCGCGCGGACAGGCGGAACAGGTTCACCGCCTTGGGGTCGGCGTCCATCGCCTCCACAAAGTCCAGGCCGGACAGCTTGGTAAAGTCATAGTTAAGCTCCGTCACATCCTTGCCGCCCGCGCGGATGGGCGCGGTCAGCGTCAGTTTGCCGTGGCCAAATTTGCGGATCTGCTCCGCAGCGTCGGTGATAACGGCCTGCTGGGCTTCTTTTTTTGCTTCTTCGCTCATTTTTCTTTTTCTCCTTAATCAAAGTCAAAGCCGCCGAGGGAACGGTTCATTCCTTCGGCGGCTTCAGGTTGTCAAAAAAGTCTCGCTTAATCTTCTGGGATGCATGAAGGGGCCGCAGCCCCTTCATATATAATCCGCAGCGGCGGCATGTACGGCGCGAGGAGCAGCCGTCAGGCTGCTTCCTCTGTCATTTTCTGCCCGTGAGCCTTTGGCTCACAAGAAAATGACGTTCCCGCTGAAAGACTGCTTCAGCTGACTTTCAGCGGCAGTTTTTAGTTAAGCATGCTCTCCACAACGCTTGTGTGATCCACGCCGTTGTAACGGATGATGCCCGCCATCGCGTCCACCAGCACCGTCACCTCGCCGTTGATTTCTTCCTCGTAGCGCAGGATGCTGTACTTTTCCGTGCTGCCCAGCGGGTTTCCGGTCTCCACGCTGCCCTTCTCGGTGGATTTGTGCACGCCGATCACCCGGTACTTTACCGATTCATGCTCGATCTCGCCCCGCGCCGTGGCGTAGCGCTGGCGCACCACGCGCAGCTCCAGCTGGTGCCTGCCGGGGTCGGCCAGATGGCTGCAGTTTGTGCCGTTGTTGTGGCTTACGCCAAACTCGGCGGCTTCCAGATGCGTCACATCCGGCATATCCACATCCATGGCCATGCCCGCCGCCTTGATGGTGCTGGTCGGGTGCGAAAGGCTGGGCAGGGATACGCTGGTCACGTCCTCGGCCACGCGGTCGTTATCGATCAGCCGGTGGCCCTCAACGTTATTATATACTTTGCTCGGCATCGTCTCTCACTCCTTACTGGTCAAAACTGGCGAAGTAGGTTACAAAGCCCTCGTCCGTCCAGTTCACCATCGCCGTCAGGCTCTTGGCCAGCGGCGTGGTCGTTACGTCAAAGGTAAAGGCATAGTCGCCGCGCATCACGTCGCTCTGGGCAAGGCCCTCTGCGTCAATGTGCGCCACGCCGTAGATCAGCGCGCCGATTTTTACCAGCGCGTCCAGGCGCGCCTGCTCCTCGGACACAATGGTCTTGAGGCCGTTGGCCGTCATGGGCTTGTCCACGTCGCGGCTGCGGCGATGCTGGAAATCATTGGACAGGTAGCACAGCATCATCCGGTTGGTATCAAATACGCTCAGCTGCTCGTCCGCGTCGTACTTGTAGCTGGCGCTGTGGCAGCCCCAGATCACCCAGCGTCCGCCCACGTAGGCGGCGGAGGTAATGCCGTTTTTGTTCAGCTCCTCGTTGATCAGCGTATCGTCGTACACGCGGCCCTTGCTGCCTTCGCCAAGGTAAAGGTTTTCAATCAGCGCGCACTCGGTGTTGCTGGGCGACTTGTAGGGGATGCCGTCCTGGTCGATCAGCAGCTCCTGCAGGTTCGCCGCAGCCAGCACGGACAGGTGGTACTTCCTTCCGTCCACGCCCTGCGCCATGGGGAAGAACACCTTTTCGTTGTCCTTGTCATAGCCGTTGGTGTTCTTCCAGGTGGCGGCGTTAGCCAGGGTAACAGGCTGGCTGGAAGCGTCCACCAGCGGGATATCCGCCATGATGTAGGCGTCCCAGTGACCGTTTACCTTGGAGGCGTTTGCCTGCATCGCGGCATGCACGGCGGGCAGGCCGGAAAAGCCGGGAGCCAGCAGGAAGGAGGGGATATAGCCCGTTTCCTGGTATACGCTCTTCATCGCGTAGCAGCCCTTATTCAGGCCCGCGCCGTCCGTGCTGCCCGCCACGTCCGAGGCTTCCACCTTGCCGGGGTCAACCGCCGTCCAGGTAATGGTCAGCTCCTCCGTGCCCAGCGCGCCGCTGCTCATTTCGGTAATCGTCACGGTCTTCTTGTCCTGGTTGTAGGATACCGTGTAATCCGTGCCCAGCACCTTGGCGGTGCTTCCGGCCTTGACCGCAAGGCTGTCCAGGTATACGCTTTCAGCGTCGGTCAGCACCACGCGCCCGTTCTCGGGGGTCGCGCTTTTCGTGCCGTCCGTCGAAGCCTTGTGCGTCTTGGGGTCGAGCACGTTGATCAGCACCAGCGGCCCCACGCCCTTGTTTTCCAGGTGCGCCTTCATCGCCTCGCACAGCGTGTAGCTGGCAAAGTCGTCGGAGTAGCCAAACAGCCTTTTCGCCTCGGCGATGGACGATACCAGCACAGGCTTGTTCACGTTGTCCGCGCCGCCTGCCACCAGGTGCACGGGCGCGGTGCCCACGTACACAAAGGCGTTGCGCGCCCTGGCGGCAACCTTCGTGCCCGCGGTCTGGATCTGGCCGTATGCGCCATGCAGATAATTGCTCATGGGTTTTGTTTCCCTCCTCGTTTTATTTCAGATATGCGTTGATTTCTTCGTTGTTGCTTTCCTCTGCGTATCCCTTGAAGGATGCGCTGACAAAGCCGTAAAAGATGGGGCGCTTGTCCACAATGTAGTTCTGCTCCGCGTACAGGCTGTAATATAGATTCGCCTCGTCCAAAAACAGATCCGTATGCGGGATAAACTTTTGCCCCAGCAGCCTTTGCACGCAGTCGTCCATCCAGTTGGTCAGCGTAAACAGCCCGTTTTCCGTGCCCTCCATGATCTTTGTCATGTCAATGCTTTTGCGCCCGCCTGCGTCCATCGTAACAAAGCCCGGCAGCCTTACGCCCGGCTCGTATACGCTAAACAGCATGGATACGCTCAATTCCTGGCCAAGCTCCTGCACGCGGTGCACGCTGGAAAAGCGGTCAAAGCGCTTTTCTTCCACGTACTTCGCTCGGCTGGTGCTGGGCATGATGAGGATGCCGGGGCACACGGCGGATGGGTCGGCAGGCACAACGCCCGTCTGGTCGGGGCGCGTCGGCGCCCAGCCCAGATAGCAGCGCGGCTCCTGCGTTACAAAGCGCGTAATGTCCATATCGGATGGCGGCGCTTTCATCTCGCGCCCGTCGCACAGCTCGCGCCTGGCCCAATCGCGCAGCCCGCGCAGTCTCTCGCTCGTCCTCACTCCATTACCTCCATCCCCACGGGCTTTGGGTCGTAGTTTACCAGCGCCAGGCAGTACATGCCCATGTCCTCGTTTACCTGCAAAATTTTCATGGGCTTGTTGTCAAAAAAGCCGGATTCGTTCGGCACGGCACGCCCCGGAAAATCCTCCACCGGCACATATACCAGCGTCTCACGGGTATTGTTGTCCCAGGAGATATCCACCACGTTGTTGTTTTTGCGCTTGAGCGCGGCTTCGTCGTCCGTCACGCATAAAAACGCCGTCCCGTTCCAGGTGTGTTCCTCCGCAAAATGCTTTGCGTTCATAAACACCCTGCGCCGGTCAGCCTTGATCCTCTCCGCCAGCGACATCCTCCCGCTCCTTTCTGCGCCTGGGCCTGGGCTTTTCGGCATGGGCGGGAACGGCCTGCCCCTGCTCAATCAGGCGCAGGCCGTAGCCGTCGTTTACCGTGATCATCGCGTTGGATGCAAGCAGCCTCACGGTCATCATTTCCTTTTCCTCCCGCCCTTGCGCGGCTCAGGCTTGTCTTCGTCGGCAGGCATCACCAGCCCGTCCGCCGCGTCGATCTCGGGCATCGCGTCCTCCGCTGCGTCCTGCTGCTCCGGCTCCGCAGCTTCCGCCGTTTCGTCTTCGGCTTCGGGGACAGCAGGCATGGGTGCTGGCGCGCATGCGATGATCGCGCGGATGCCAACCAGCCATTCCAGGCGCTCGCCGTTGAGCTTCGCCACCGCGTCGCCGGGAATCAGTTCGCCGGGCGTGTATACGCGCCCGGCGATCTTTACATAGTGCTTCGCAATATACGTCATATGCCCGTCCCCCTTACAGCACGTGCGCGACCACCCAGGCGTCCACGTTGTAGGGGATGATGGTCGGGCAGCTCGTCAGGCGGTTCTTTACAGCGTTGCTGGTGATGGAGCCATAGCGCAGCGGCACTTCCTTCTTGATGTAGGTCTTGTGCTGCGCGTTCTCGTCCTCTTTTTCCACCTGGGTGACGGGGCCGTGGATGCACTTGAGCATGCCGCGCCCGCCGCACAGCAGCGTGCCGCGGGGCAGGATGGGCTTTACCGCGCCGTCGTCGTCGGTATAGCGTCCGGCAAAGGAGTACATTTCCACGCCGTCGCTGTTCCAGCCGATGAAGCGCACGCCCTGGCCGCGATACCTGGTGTTGATAGCGCCCATGTCGATGTTGCGGCCGTCGAACTGCTTAACGTACTTGCTGTTGCCCATCATCGCGTCGGCGGAGGCGGGATCCATCACGATCACGTCCACAATGCCCAGCCCGTCGTACACCAGGTCGTAAATCTCGTGCATGTCCGCGTCAATGCTCGCGTCGGCCTGATCCCACTTGGTATCGGGCGTGTAGTGCTGGGTAAAGCCGTAATCGGCCACCAGCGTGGTCTTCATGTCGCGTCCCTCGTTGGTATAGCGGAACACGCTCAGCTTGCCGTACAGCAGCACTTGGCGCGCCATCCACTCGCGGCGGCGCTGGATCGCCTGGCGCATTTCCATCAGGTCGCTGGCCAGCATCTTTTTCTCGCGCTGCTCGGCGGTCATCGCGCCGAGAATCTTTTCGCCAAAAGCGCGGGTCTGCAGGTCGGGGTTGGTAATAATGCGCTCAGGCGCAACGGTGCAAAAGCCGATTTCACGGGTTTCAAAGCCCGTGCGCTCCATCAGCACGCCGCCCGTGCCGGGGTGCACCACAGGGGCCATCCTGCGCGCGCCCTTGCGAAAATCGTAGATGGCCTTCTCTTCCTCTACCGTGCCAAGGTCAGCGCAGAAGATATCGTACAAAAAGGTGTATTCGCACGGCATCAGCTCAAGCGCCTTGAGCTGCGCGGCGGTGCTGTAAATGTCCACAGGCATGTCTTAATCCTCCTTATTAACCCCAGATCGCAAACAGCGTCAGGTCTTCGTTGGCGGTGTAGTTGGCCGCAGCCGCGTAGTCGGTGCCGCTGCCGTCCGCCTTGGTGTTCCACTTCTTAAAGGACTTACTGGCAGGCGCGGTAAAGGCGTTGGCCGCAATGGCGTAATTTCCGCCCAGGTCGGTCTTTACCACCACATCGTCGCCAGTGCCGCCGTTGGCCTTATAGGTAATCACGGCCTTGCCGTTGCCTACCTCCGGGGCGGTCGCGTCCATCTGGTCAAATACGATGTTCTGCCCGCGCAGCACAACCATGTTGGCCGCGCTCAGCGCCGCGTCGCTGGCCAGCGTTACCTTGCCGTAGATCAGACGGCCCGCCCGGTAGGCGCGCGCGTTCTCGGCCACGTTCGCGTTCGCGTCCGTGTCCACGGTTTCATCAATTACCGCCAGCATGTTGGTAGCAGTCACCTGCGCGTTTGCGGCGGCGGCGTACATGCCGTTGCTCTTGCGGTATACCACCGTGCCGCGCTTAATCACGCCGTTGCCGGGCTCGCAGGGGATGGCGATCAGCTCCGCGCCCTGCGGGTCGGCAAGCAGATATCCGGGGATGCTCCTGCCAATCACTTCAAACAAGCTCATTATCTTTTACCTCCTGTTTTGCTTAGTACATGCCGCCGTCCATGCCGGAGCGGATGCTCTGAGCATAGCTCGCCATTTCCTTGCCAAAGCTATCCATTTCTGCTTCGGCGTTCCTGCCCGCTTCATCCTCAGCCGCGCCGCCCGCAATCGCCTTGGCGGGGGCGGTTTCCTGCTTGCGGGCTTCCAGGTGCCGCTGCCCGCGTTCGCGCTGGGCGCGGATGACGGCCTTGTGATAATCCATGGCGGACATGCCGTCCTGCTTGGCCTGCGCGGCCATGCTCTCGTACCCGGCAGGGGTCAGCTCGTCAATGTCCTGGATGCGCTGGCGCTCGTTGGCAGCGCCCTCCTGCATAATGCTGTCGTACAGCGCAGGCTCCTGCGCGCGCAGTTCCTCAATCGTCATTTTTTCCTGTTCCTCCTCGTTTTCGCTGGTATCTTCTTTATGTTCAGTCGCCTGCGCGGCGGCAACTGCCGCATCGGCGGTGCTGATAATGGATGGGGGAGCGTCCTGCACGGCTACGCTCTCCGGCACGCGCGTGTACAGCGCGCGCATTACGCCCATTTCGCGGCTGGATACGCAGGCGGCAATCCTTTGCGCCGGGTTTTCGCTTTCCGCGGCCACAGCGTCGCAAAAGCCGTTTTCCACAGCCTCGGCTGCCGTAAACCAGGTTTCCGCGTCCATCCAGCCCTTGATGGTCTCCTCGTCCTGGCCGCAGCGCGCCATGTACATGGCGCGGGCAGTCGCTTCCTCGCTGCGCAGATGCTGCACAATGCGTTCAAGCTCGTTGGCATTGCCCCAGCCAAACGTCCACGGGTTGTGGATCATGTATTCGCTGCCGGGTGCGATGGACACATGCGCGCCGGGGATGCTCGCAATCATCGTCGCAGCGCTCGCGCACAGGCCCTCAATCCGGATGCTGATTGCCTCAAACCCAGCCGAGCAAAGGATGCTGCGCATGGCGATGGCCTCAGTCACGATGCCGCCAGGGCTGTTAATGCGCAGCAGCAGCTTTTTTGCTCCCTGCTCGCGTACCGCCTTGATGGCCTTGTCAAATTCGATCGCGCTCTTGTCCTCGGGCGAATCCTTAAACAGCTCTGGCCTGTACTTGATAATCTCGCCGTACAGCAGAACCTCGGCCTCCGCGCCGTCCGCGCTCATTTGGGGCTGCGTAAATTGCAGCCGGAAAAGATCTCTGTTCATTTCGCCGTTCCGTCCTCCTTTTCAGCCTCCGCAAAGGCGGTCATTTCCTTCTTGCGCTGCCGCACGTTGGCCAGCCAGTCGTTGCCGTTGTATTCGCTGGCCTCCTGCTCCTGGGTGGTGATGTTGTTGGCAATGCGCTCCGTCGCCGCCTTGACCTCCTTCAGCGGGTCAACGTGGCCCATACTCGCGCCCATCCACATGCAGCCGCACCACGCCTGCCGGATGATGGGATCATCAAAAAAGCCAGGGGCGTCAATGCGTCCGCTGGCCACAGCCTCGCTCAGCCATTGCTCGTAGATCGGCTGGTTAAAGCTCGCGTTAAAGGCCGTCCGCCGCACGCGCACCTCGCGCCAGAAGTCCAGCAGCGCGCCGCGCGCAGCAGTATAGTTGCTCTCGTATTTTTTGATCAGCACCTCCTTGGGGATGCCCATGCCCGTGCCGATCAGCGTTTCCATCGTCGATACAAAGCCGTCAAACGCGCCGTTGTTGCGCAGGGGGTTCAGCTCCTGTATCTTTTTTCCGGGCGGCAGCGAGTAGATAGCGCCGGGCGCAAGCTCCAGCTTGAGTTCGTCGTCCGTCACCTTCTCGTCCTCGTCTACGGCGTCCTCCATGCCAAATTTGCCGTCGTCTGCCTCGCTCACCACAAACGCCGCCAGCATGGAGGATACAACGTTGGCCGCAAGCTCGCTGGTCAGGTAGCGGTCGAGCTGCTTGATCTGCTCAATCTGCGCCGCTACAAACGGGATGCCGCGCCGCTGCTCCGGGCGCTCCGCAACCATGATGTGCAATATGTTCGGGTATCCCGTATCCTTGCCGATGGCGTCAATGGCCGTCCACTCCACGCTCTGCGTCGTGTTCTCAAGCAGCGGGTGGCGGTTGGCAACGTAGTAGCGCACCACCGCGCCCTCGCGGTCAATTTTCACGCCGTCCACAATGCGCCCGCCGTCGTCGGTCTCCTTGCTTTCGCTCTCGCCATCTGCGCTGCCCGGCGTGCTGATGCGGTCGGCTTCTAATAGCCGGATGGTCAGCGTATAGGGCGTGCGCTTGTTTTCCCGCATGCCAAAAACCACAAAGCAGTCCCCGCTTACCAGCTCGCTCAAAAAGGCAAGCTGCTGCAAGGCGTAAAAATTGTGCTGCCGCTCCGCGTCGCACATGCTGTTTTCAGCCCATAGCTTAAATTCCCGCAGGGTGTTTCGCTCCCATTCGTCCTGCGCTTCGTCGGATAGCCCCAAAATCTCGCCGTCAATTTTGGGCTTGGGCTGGATGCCCCAGCCCACAACATTGGTCGTCAGCGTCGCAGGCCCGCTGCGCGCAAGGCCGCCGCCCGCAAACAGGTCGCGCGCGCGCTGGCGCAGCAGCGCGCCCTGCAGGTCAATGTCGTCCTCCGCGCTGCCGCCGCCTGAGATCCAGCCGATCATGCTGTTAAGCGTCGTGCTCGCGCCATGGTTGCCGTAGCCGGTAGCGGCCATGCGCGTGGGCGCGTCCCGCCTGGCCTGCAGCTCCGCCATGCGTTTGCGGTAAGCCTCGTTCCCGCGCTTAGGGCTAATCAAAAAAAGCGCGCGTTCGCGCAGCGTAGGTTCCTTTTTTTCCATCTCCGTACCGCCTTACATTACAGGTCGCGCGGTACCACGCGCGCAACCCGCGTCGTGCGCACGCTGCCGCTCAGCGTCTCAACCAGGCTGCTGAAATACTCAATGCGCTTGGCAATGTCCATCAGGTCAACGCTGGTAAACTCCCGCGTGCCCACGCGGTAGGATTTGGCCTGGCCGCTGGCAAGCGCCCGCTCGCAGTCCTTCCACAGCTCCAGATATTCCTTTGCTTCCGTCAGCGTGTAGGCCGTCGTCGCCATACAATCGCCCCCTTCATACCTTGATTCCGCTTGATATAACCCTGCTCTTTTTCTTTTTCGCCGCCTGCGCCTGCGTAACGGGCACGCTCTGCGGCGCGCCGCTCAGCGCGGCTTCGTATTTGTCAAAGTTCCACCGGAAGCCCTTAAAGGCCGCGCGCGCGTAATTGCGCATGTCCAGCGGCTCGTTGCGCTCATAGGTCTTTTCCCATACCATCACGCTTTGGCCGCTGCGGCGGTGAATCACCTGCTGCTCGGATAGCAGCCCCCGGAAATACTCCCGGTCATATCCGCGATCCTTGTCAATCGGGAAATGCATGTACTTGGGGCCGGGCGCTTCCACCGTCGTTGCGTACAATATGGCTTCCTTGCCGCAGTCAACGCCCAGGGTAAAGCCGTATGCGCCCCGGTATCCCGTGCCGCTTTTCATCCGGCGCACATATTCCTTGCCCTCGCCGCCCTCGCCCTTAATGGGCCATATGCGCTTGCTCGCGCGCCGTGCGCACTCGCGGTATACATCCTGTGTAAAGTGTCCGCCGCTGTCTATAAAGGTGGCAAGGATGCGCATGCCCATGCCGTTCTGCATCTTCCAGCTCCTGTCCAGCAGCTCGTCCACTTCCTCCCACACGCCGGGCGCGTCCGCGCGTCCTGGAATTACGCCGCGCTCAATGCCCCAGCTCTGTTCGCTGCGATCCCAGCCGACTACCTCATATTCCAGGCGGTTGTCCTGCGTGTCAATGCCCATGGTCAGCAGCAGCACGCCTGTTGGCACCTCGGCGTTGTAGTGCTCGCGCCGGGCGTACAGCCTTTCCGGCTCCCCGTTTTTCATCTGCGTTTCCCAGCTTTCGCCCAGCATCGTATTATGAAAAACCTTGAGCCGCTCCGGGTCGTCCTTGGATACCAGGAAGCTCCGGGCAATCTTCCGCCAGTCAGACCATGGACTCATAAACGCGCTCAGTCTGAAGGAGCGCACGCCGTTTTCCAGCGCACGCTCATTCTTTGCCACCCACCTTGCATGGCAGCGCTTTACATCGTATTCAGGCGTTTCCCGCTGGCAGATGGGGCATCGCCAGCGCGCGTTCTTCACAATGTAGTCCGGTTCCCCGTCGTCGCCCTTGATCTTTTCATAGTCAAATTTCACATCGTCGAATCGGATAAAGCTGTACTGCTTGCAGTGCGGGCACTCGGTATGCCATTCCTCCTGCGTGCCCCTCATGTACGCCTTTTCAATCTTGCTCACGCCCTTTATGGTTGGGGTTGACGTTTTGATGATCTTGCAGTTGTGCTTGTATGTTTCGGTGCGGCATTCCGCCAGGCTGATGGGATCGCCCTCTGTGCCCGCGCTCGCAGGAAAACGGTCGATCTCGTCCAGAAAAATATAGCGCACCGGCTTGCTGGCCAGGTCTGCCGGGCTGTTTGCGCCGATAATGGCCAGGCTCCCGCCCGGAAAGGTTTTCATGGCGATCGTGTTGGCCGCGTCCCTGCTCTTGGCCTTGTATATCTTGCTGCGCAGCACCGGGCAAGCCGATATCATCGGCGCAATGCGCCGCACGGAAAACTCCGCCGCAACGTCCTTGGTGGGCTGCACATACAGAATGGGGCCTGGGTCAACGTCAATCGCCTGCCCCATCATGTTCATTTCGATCTCCGTCTTGCCTACCTGTGCGCTGGCCATCACCACAATTTCGTGCACGCTGCGCTGCGTAAACGCATCCATAATCTCCCGCTGATATGGCGCGCGATCCGTCCGCCAAGGGCCAGGCTCCGCGCTGTTTTCGGAAACCAGCACGCGGTTTTCGTCTGCCCACTCTGATACGGTCTGCGCCTTGGGCGGGCGAAACAGCGCGTATGTGGCCCGCAAAAGCTCAGTCAGGTTCATCTACGCTCCGCCCTTACTCGTCTTCGTCCTGTTCTTCCTCCGCCGCGTCCTCGGTGCTCTGCTCCGCCGCTTCGTCCGGCAGCGGCGTATCGGCAATATCGGTCAGTATTTCGCGCACTTCCGCGTCCAGGACGTCTGTTATGCTTTCCACGCTGCTCATCATCACAAGCTGCGGCGCAGCCTTGTAAGGCAGCCGCAGCAGGTTCTGCTTTACGTTGGTGGCTACCGTCGCCCATAGCTCGCTTACCTCCTGCACGTCCACCAGGCTGCCCTCAAGCCGGGCTACTTCAAGCTCGGTCTTGCGGGTCTTCACCCGCTCATGGATGGTCTTGGCCTCGTCCAGCGTGTTTTCCTCCGCCGTTTCCGCGTCGATGTTGTATCGCACCCAGCGCTGCACAAACAGCGCCAGATCGTACTTGCCGTTTTCGCCAGCCACAAACAGCTTGCCGTTTGCCGGCAGCCCTGCGTCAATGTCGTGCAGCCTGCGATAGCTGTACCCGGATATGCTGGCCAGCTCCTTCTTCGTCAGCCAGATCGTCGCCATTACCGCCCCAGCTCCCGATCAAGGATATAGTCAAAATTATGATCAAGCCTGTCCTCCATATAGGCCAGCAACTCTTTTACCACGTCGTCCTTGCTGCGGTTCAGCGGCATTTGCGGCACGGCCACGCCGGATACCACGGCGATGGGCAAGCGTTTTTTTGTTTTGCGCGTCCAGGTCAGGCCGCGCGCCATGAACGGTGGCTGTCCGCCCTGGTTTTTCATGACTTTCGGCAAGGTGCTTTCGCCGGATTTCACAATCTTGGCTTTTACTATATGCATCCTGCCTTTTTTATTGCTGCCTCCGCGTGCGGCAAACGTCGGGCCAAGCACGCCCTTTTTGCCGGACAGCGGGATCACGCACGAAACGGGGAATTGCCCATAGCCGCCCATTTGCGTTTGGGGCTTGCCAAAACTATTGTACACCCATTTGCGTTTTACTTCGTAGTCGTCCTTTATCTCATTCCACGTAATCGTCCTCGTCTTTGCGCCAACTTCCTTGAGGGTGCGGTACAGCAGCTTTTCATATTGTTCTTTGCGCATGATGCGCTGCATGGTCTTGAGCTTATCTTCCATATCGCTTGCGTCGATATACAGCGGGTTATCCCCGCTTATGTTAAAGCTCATTGCCCCGCCTCCTTCCTGAAAAATGGCAGCAAAAAAGCGGGCAGTGAATCACTGTCCGCTTTGGTTCGTTATAAAGCATAGTTAACTTAGCCGAGAAGTAAAGAAGGGGCGCAGCTCCTTCTTTTGCAATCCGCAGCGGCGGCGTGTACGGCGCGAGGAGCAGCCGTCAGGCTGCTTCCTATGTCATTTTCTGCCCGTGAGCCGCAGGCTCATAAGAAAATGACGCTCCCGATGAAAGACTGCTTTAGCTGACTTTCATCGGCACGAAATCGCTGTCCGCTTCCCATCTCTTGCGATATTATCATTTTAGCACAGAGGGCTTGCACATTCAACACATTTTGAAAAATTTTCTCATTCTTCGCTAAATGCGTTCTCGCGCCACCTCACGTGCGACATATCCTCCGCCTGCTCAATCGCCTCAACGGCGGCGTCAAAGCGCCTGCGGCTCATGTTCAGCCGTTCCCGTACCTCCCGTGCCGGGATGTCCTCCACATACAGCATCATCACCAGCGTGCGCATGCGCAGGCTTGCAATCCCGTTAATGATGTTCTCCGCCTGCTTGAGCGCCCGCTTGTACTGGCGCACCTTTTCGCTGTGTTCTTCTTCCAGCCCCGATAGCGCGGCATACGCGCTGTCCAGTCCCTTTGGCTCGCCGCCTCCGCCCGTAAAGGATAAATGCTGGCTGATGTTGCTCATCCGATCCCTTTGCCAGGCGCGCCTTTCCTCCAGCGCCCGGATATCCTGCATAATGAAAAACACGTCGCGCAGCAGGGCAAGGTCGGCATTCCGGATTATCTTCTTCTCCATCTTCCGGCTCCCCTGTCAAAAGCGCAAACGTTCGCGCTTTTGCGCCATATCTTCAAGCTCGCGGCATACCTGGCACATCCCTTCCGCGTCATCCACCAGCACGCGCCCGCATTTGCGGCAGTGCGGCAGCTCCGCAATCGGGTGATGCCGCTCCCAGCAGGCCGCGCATATTGCCTGCCCGCCCGGCACATATGCGCCGCAGCACACGCAGGTATTGCGGCCAGCCGCCGTTTCCAGGTCCACGCGCGGCAGCAGACGTTCCAGCACCCGCGCCGTTATCGTCAGCGCTGCAAAGCCAACAAGCCCAACGGCTAAAATAATCAGAACAACGCCCATCATACGCTACGCTCCCTTCCGCAAATCGCACGATATTCTTTCCGCTTCGCTGCCAATATCGTTCATGCTCGTCCGCTTTTCCCGCCAGTGGGCCTTAAAATTCCGGCGCTTTTCATCGTTATCAATCGCGCCGTATGCCTCCTGGTACAGGGGCCAGTCCTTGAAGTTGCCCAGGATCATGCTTTCCATCGCGGCGGCAATTTCCAGCCGCAGCGCCATCACGGCCTCTACCGGAGTTCTGCCATAGCGCGTTTCAAATTCCGTCTTGGGATCGTCCATAAATCCCGGTATCCCGAAGCACGTTTCACCGTCCTTGGCGCGCGCCCCGTAAGACGGCGAGAGCAGCCATGCAGTCAGCACGGCAACCTCCTCCGTTTGGGCTTCAAACACATAAGCGTCGCTTGGGTTGATCAGTTCGTACAGCATGCTTCATCCTCCCATGGCGTATTTTCCATTTCCTCCGCCGTTGGCTGCTGCGGCCACATGCGCCACGTGCGCCCATACTCGTTGTACCAGCGCCCGTAGAGTTGCAGGTGGCATATCGGCCTGCCGGTATCCATCAGGATGCTCGGCTGCGCCTTGCCCGGCGATCCCCGCACCTCCAGCCATACCATGCGCGGCAGTGCGCCTGCGTCCTCCAGCGCCAGGGGCGCGTTGCGCTCGGGAGCATCCTGCCTTAACAGCCATGCGGCATTGTGCATCAGGTTGTCAATGCAGCGCACGCATGCGTCGGTTTCGCCCTTGGCCGGATACAGCGGGCACTTGGCGCAGTCCTCGCCCGGATACCGGTCATTTTTGATGCAGTGCTCCAATCCATCAATAATCTCGCTGCGCTTCATTTCTCAGTCCCTCCCGCCCGCTGCAAGCAGCGCCGCAATCAGCATTCCAAACCATGTGCCAAGCGTAAAAATCAATATTTTACTCAGCATCTTGCGCCCGCTCCTGTTTGACTTCAAAGTGCTTGCAATGGCAGTCTGCCGTGATCGTCAGCATAATCTCATCGGGCAGCTTGGGGGTATCCGCACCCAGGCAAGCACGCTTCACATTGTTCCACATGGCTTCCAGCCTGCCAGCGTATCTGCAAATGCTATTAAGCCTGCATTCCGCGCACGGAATGCTGTTGCTGCTTTTAATCATTGTTCCGCCTTTCTACGTTCACTTTTGTGATATGCAGCCGAATATACTGCTTGCCCGGCGTCGCGCCCCATTCCACGCGCCCCTCGCCCATGTCTATCCAGCAGCGTATCAGACATGACGGAGCATTCCTGCCATAGCCGTTTCGCAGCCGGATAAAGGTTTGCGCCTTGCCATCTGCCATCGTCGTTTTCAAATGATGGAAGCGTTTCAGGTAGTAGCCCGTGCAGTCGCGGTATTCTTCGTTCTTTACGCCGCTTACAATCAGGTCAAACCAGCATTTCTTAATCGGAAGCGTCAGCATGGCAAGTCCTCCTTAATTCTTCCGCGCATCCCGAAACCACGTTATATGCGCAGGGCAGGGCAACGCCGTTGCCCCACATTTTGTACTCAGCGCTGTCCGTGTGCAGACCGTTATACCATTTCACCAGCGCCGCGCGGGCGGCAAAAGGCTACGTTTCCAAGATGCTTCATCTGCGGGAAACGTGAGGTAGTAACGGCAATGGGATAAGGCTCAATTTCCGATGCCCAGAGTGGCGTGATGCCAGAGAGCGCCCCAGCCAGCGGAAAGCCGCCGCTGCCATCAAACAGACTGCCGAGTGCGTCCATAACCTGTCGCCTCCTAAAGCAGAATAAGCGAATCCTGAAATTCAGCCAGAAGATGCCAATAACAAGTCTACATTTTTCGCTTCCGTCCGGGTATGGAAAGCCAAATGCAAAGCCGGGAATGGGCACGATCTGCCTTTCGGCTGTATCTGCGATAATTCGCTGATGTTTGCTTGTCCAATTCATTTACACCACCTCCGCATCCTTTGGCGGCATTATGCCTGCGTCCTCGTACATCTTGAGCCTCGCGCGTACATGCCCGAATCCGCTCAAAGCGGCATAAATCGTAGCAATCGGGCAACCATTGAACACGCAATCACAAAGAAATTCATCCTTTTCCTCGTCGTTCATCGGATGCTCAAGTGTCGTGCACCCGCGTTCCTTGCACAGCATCAGGCAAAAATCCGTTGTTCGCATCTCCGTTTCGCCATGCCGAATATACTGCCAGCCGTCCTTGCCGTACACCAGATTCATCACGGTTTCAAAATTGTTCTGCGGATGATCCGTTGTCAGCCTGTTCATTGCCATCCTCCTTTCTGTCATGCCCCTTGCACACGCCTCTGGAATCGTAATTGTCGCAGGCCTCGGCGGGAAGGACTTCCAGCCCTGCCGCCCGTCATACGCACTACGATAAGATCACCTAAGCGTTCTGCCGTAGCTATGCGCAAGGATTTGTCAATCATAATTTCGCCTCCCAAGGTAATTCCTGTCGGAATTCACAGCCCATTAGGCCGCGCAGGCTTTCTTTCATAAACACGGGGATGTTGTGCTCATCGCATATTTGAACAATGTTATCAATCCACTCGCGCCTCGGCACAACCTTGTCTTTGCGGTTTCCGCTTTCAGCTCCCAGGATGATCCAGTTTACCGGCTGCTTGCGAAAGGAGCCGGAATAACCGCCGATGCGGCCGCAGGAACTGCAGTGGTTAGTGTAGGTAATTGCGTAATGGCCACAGTATGAGCAACGCCAGCGGGCATCTGATGTCGGTAGATAGTGGTCAATGTCTATGCGCTCCAATATCGGTTCCACGGACAAAAATGTATGCGCATTGCCATAAGGCAGCTTGAGCATGCGGTTAAGCTCATGCTGCCGGGTGATCGTCGTACCAAACCACATATTGTCCTTTGCGTACTCGTTGTTGTACCGATGGTTCCATCCATTGATAGAGCCAAATCTCGCCGGGTTCTTGGTCAGAAACAAAAAGCGGTGCTGCGGTGCAGCTTCGCAGGCCCTAAACACCGCTGCAATCCACTCATCTGGCACCCAATCACCGAAGAGGTCAGCCATGCTGCACACGAAGATGTTGCGCGGCTTTTTCCAGCGCTGCGGCTCGCCCAGCTTGTAGCGGTGGAAGGTGGGGTCGAATGAATACGGATACGGTTTTACCTTTCCACGGTATCCGCTCGGCGGATCAATCACATCGCACTCGATTTCCGGCTCGTCCAACACATGGCATTTACCGTTGCTGTGTCTTGCATAATCTCCCATCAACTCTCTCACGCCAACATTTCCACGCCAACTTGTATCCGGCGGCAAGTCGAGCCTCCAACACCCGCCAAATCGCTCCGCGATCCTCCGCGCATAGCAGTATTCGCAGCCGTGCAAGCAGCCGGTTACGGGGTTCCATGTGCTGTCGCACCAGTCGATCTTGGTTTTAGCGCCCATTGGTTGCCTCCTTGCGTTCTTTCACCAAATCGCACCAGGTCATAAACGCCTCAAGCACCGGCTGCGTGTTGATATCGTCCGCCTCGTAGCAAAACTCGATATGCCCATTGCCGCAAAAGTCAATCACGTTTCGGGCGTTAAAATATGTGCCCTGGGCTGTCATATGCGCGTGGATCAGATGGTCGTCCGCTGGGTCGTACTGCCCCTTGTAATACTTGGCATGGTTCATCCGTACCCAGTACAGGGGCTTTTTCCGCTTCCCGTCCAGCACTTCTCTGTAGATTTTGTTAAACTCTCCGTTCAGATCGATCTCAAGGTATCGCAGCTCATGCAGCGTAATATCCTTGTAATTAAGTCCGCAGGCCGCAAAGTAGGCGCGCGCCTCGTCCCTTGTCAGCATGATCATTCCTCCTGTCGCAGGTCTTTCCGTACCTCATTCCTTCTGCGCATCCAGCGCTGCGTCTGTTTTCTGCTCTTTGCCCGGTCGTGCCTTTCCTGCGCTGCAATCAGCGGCGCGGCGGCCAGCTCATACCCGCGCCAGCCATGCTTTTGCTTTTTCACTCGCTGGCGCAGCATCTGGCAAAAGATGCGCCCATACTCGCAATGGTCTGCGCACTCGCAATCCCAGCATGTGGATCGTATGCCGCTGCACAGGTACACCGATGCAAGGCTCTTGATGGTAATCTGCGATGGCGGCAGGTAGCTTTCAGCCTTGCTCATATCGCCTCCATGCCCTCGCAGTAAGGGTCTGCCGCATCGCGCCTGCCGTGTGCCCGCCAGCTCTGCAATATTCCCTCGACGCATCCCCATGATTGCTTCGGCCTGCGTGCGCAGCGGTTGATCGCGTCTATCAGCCAGTAGCAGCTGTATTCGTCCCATAGTTCTTTGATAATCCGCATATGCGCCGGTTGCAGCGGCAGCCCGCAATCCCGTGCCGCCTGTATGATCTCCCGCTGCCACGCCGCATCCTCGGCTGCCGTCGCATCTACCGCGCAAAGCCCATCGGCTTCCTCGCGTGTGTGCGCGCAGGCGTTTGCCGCAGCAGCAGTAGCAGCAGTATCGTTCTCATCATTTACGCCTACACCTGTATTTGATTTATATTTACGTATAATGGCGAGTTCGCTGGGTACATCGTTGGGTACACTGTTGGGCGCATTGTTAGGTACACTGTTGGGGGATGTGTTGGGTACATTGCTGGATACATCGTTGGGTACATTTTTGCACCCAACATTGAGCGACAGGTAGTTAATCTTGTAGGCGGGATTGCTCTTGTTCTTGTTGCCGGGCTTAAAATCAATCAGCCCACGCTGTTTCAGGCTGTTGCGCAGCGTCTCGATGGAGCGCTTGTCAAGGCAGCAGAACGAATATAGCTCGCCATGCGATACGAAAAACAACCCCTCCGGCCAGTCGTATTCTTGAGTTTGCTCATTGTAAATCGCCCTGTCGTTGGCGATGTGAAATAAAGCAATCCAAAGCATACGTTCGCGCAAAGAAAGTCCGTTGTTCCTCGCATATCGCATAAACAAGTTAAATTCATTCACAAAGTTTACCTTGCTCATGGGTGATATGCTCCCTTCATTTCGAGGCGTTACGCCTGATTCTCGTCCGGCCTGTGCCTGCTGCGCTCCGCGTCAAAGCCGTCAGGATAACGCTTTTCGAGCTTGGCAATGTTTCGGTCAAGGATGGTTTCAAGGCTTACGTCAAGCGCCGCCGCCAGCTCCGCTAAATACCAGGCGCAATCCCCGGCTTCCTCAATCAGCTTGTCTGCATCCAGTTCATGCCCCTGAAACAGCGCCTTTTTCAGCAAATCGCACACCTCGCCCGTTTCCCCGGCAAGGCCAAGGCAGGCGTTCGTCAGCTTATGGGTGGGCGTTTTTGTGCTGCTCGTTCGCTGCGCCTTTTCCTGATACTCGTTAATCGTCATAGCTTCCTCCAAATCTGCACGCATAGCGCGCTGATCATATTGATTGCCCATGCAGGATACCGCTTGCGCGCCATTCGCACGCGCAGGCCGTCAAGCGCCCGCAGCAGGCGTGTTTTGGTTTTCATGCTTGCCCCGTGCCTCCTTAGCGCAGTCGCGGATGGCCAGCGCATCGTTCCACAATTCAATCAGATGGATGGCCACCGGGTATTCATGGCGGGGGATATCGTGCAGCGCGCCAACGCCGTAGCGCACCAGCACGCCGCGCCGGATGGCGTTGCCCAGCTTTTTTACTGCCGCCGCATCCTCCACCTCGCGCTTGAGCAGCAGCTCCCGCGCCCGCTCCCGGATGGTCGCATTGAGGAAGCGTACCTGCTGGGCAGTTACCAGCGTGTTCAGCCTGATCTGCTTTTCCAGCGCTTCCATGCGGTCGCTCTGCACCTTCTGCGCGGCGGCAAGGCGCTCCAACGCCTCGCTGTTGCGCCGCATCATGCCCGCCATGGCCTCGATCACCGGGGTCATAAGCTGCTGGATAATCGCGCCAAGCGCCGCCTGCTGCTCGGGGGAAAGCGCCCCGCTGTCCGTCAGCGCCAGCTCGTGGGGCCTGTCTTTAGTCATGCAATCGCACCTCCATCAATCATATTAAGCGCCGTTCTGGCGCGCTTCGCCCAATCCTCCACAGTGGACAGCAGCTCGTCGTATTGCTGCACCTCGTTATGCTGCATGGCCGCAAAGGTCTTGCCCATAAAGGGCATCTGTGCCACGCTCCCGATAAACTGCCGCACGGCTGCCGCAAAGTCCTCCGCCGTCAGCTGCTCGCTGATCACGCGCTCCGCATCGCCCTTGGCAAGCGTGCTTTGCGCGTTCAGCAGCTCCGTCTGCATCCGGTCATAGCCCTCCTGGCTCTCCCGCAGCATTTCCTCGGTCTCTTTCAGCTCCCGCTGGGCGGCGGAAAGCTCGCGCGTCAGGCTGTTTTTTTCCTCCAGCACGTCGCGGCTCAGGCTGGCAACCCGCTCGCATTCATCCCTGTAGCGGCTGATTTCCGCATCCTTTTGCCGCAGCGTGTCCATGATGTCGGCCGGAATTTCGGGCGGCCTGTTGGCAAGCTCCTGTGCGCGCTCCTCTGCGGCAATGCGGCGGCTGCGTTCTGCTTCGATTTCACCCTGCGCGTCCTCCCGCGCCCTGCGCACAGCGGCTTCGATCTCTCTGCTGCTCATGGCGGCTACGTCGTGCTCCTGCACAAACTGTTCTTCTGTGCCGTCCGGCAGCGCAAGCATCTTAAACAGCTTGCTCTTTTCCAAGCCTTGAAAGGCCGGGCGCTCACCAAAGCGCCGGTAAGCCTGCATCAGCGTTTGCGCCTGGCGCTCGCTCATGCCGCTGTTGTCGCGCACCCACTTCTCCCACTGCCCATGCTGCACCAGCTCCTTGGCCTGAATAAACACTCGGCCAAGCTGGAGCATGTTCAGTGTCACGTTTTCGGTAAACATGCGCGCCTGCATGGCCAGTCCATCCAGCACGCTAAGCCCTGCTTCCGCGCGCTTTGCAATCTGTTCCACGTCGTTTTCCTCCGATGCTATATACTGGCAAAATGCTTGCAATCACACGCTTTTTGTGTTATAATAACAACAGTGTGATAGGCATTTGGCTGTCATTACACGTTGGAGCTGATTACTTTGCGAGGGTAGGCAGCTCCTTTTTTTGTTGCCCTTATTGCGCTGTTCGGCGGCCTGCGCCGTCCACCCAGCCGGTGCGCAGCGTTTGCCACGCTTCGGGCGGCTCGGGCAGCGTCATCCAGTGCGAGAAAAAGCGGTTTTTATCCACCTGATGCCAGCCCATCACCAGCATGCCCTGGTGTATGTGCCACACCAGCACGCAGCCGCCCATGTCCGCGTCCTGTGCCGTAGGCAGGCGCTCTGACACGCTAATCCAGCGATCCATGCTTGCGTCTCTCCGTTTCCCGCACTTTGTCCGTGCAGTGCGCGCATGCGTCCTGCCAGGTCACGTTCCGCCCGTAACGGCGGCGAAAGCGCATCCGGTAGTAAACGCTTTCACAGTTGTGCGGCTGATCGGCGGCATGCTTGATCGCGCAAATGGGGCATACGCCAGGCACGGGCGCAGCAAAAATTACATGCGCATATTCCTGCATCCGTTCCAGCGCGCCCCCTTTCGCCCGCCTTTTGCCGGACGGGCGCGGCATACTGCTACAACGGATATACCAATATCCGCAATGGAGCCAGGCGCGGGAATCGAACCCGTATCCTCGGTTTGGAAGACCGATGCTCTGCCGTTGAGCTAACCCGGCAAATTGGCGGGCATCGCAGCCCCCATGCCGATGCCCTCCGCCGCATGGGGATGTCATGCCATGCGGCTTGGAGGAATGCCCAGTATGCCAAGTACACATACCGGTGGCGCGGCGGGGCGGGATTGAACCGCCCGCGCAGGGAAATCAGCCTGCGCTCTACCCAGCCGCCGCAAAGGCGGCCCATGCCGGGCCGCTTGACGGAGAATACTGCCTCTTGGTTGGCCGTCGCAACCGCAATCGTCGCCGTGCAGCTTGGGAGGCTTCGTTAAAGGCCATCCTAAAACCCATCCGTATTCTGGATAAATTCTGCGGTTTTGCGCCGCGCGCCGTCAGGAGTCGAACCATCAGGCTTGGGGAATCGAACCCCGCGTCACGCAGAATGGCGAGCCGCCGCATATGATCCAGGGCCTACGGAACATTGGAACGACGGGATGGAGTTGAACCATCCGGGCGAACGTCAGCAAATCCGCCCGCTGCCCAGCCGTCGTATGTCGCCGGTCTTTTCCCGGCTGTCAGCGCCTCCTAAATCGTTTGTGGGGTTGTATAGGGGCAGCTCTGATTTGGTCTCCCCTTGCGCGGCGGGCGGGAATCAAACCCGCCCCGTTTTCCGTTTGGCACATCCATCGTCCATGATCATTTCATGTTAATGGGGGGAAAACGGGCGATCTGCCGCCGCAGGCTGCTATACTTCCTCTATTTCCAGCCCCAGGCATTCGCGCATTTGTCTGCGTTTCAGCCTGTATACCTTGTCCCTGCGCGTAGCCTCGCTTTTAGCGTCGTACACCGTGTAAGAGCCGTCCGCATTAAATGTCACAAAATCGGCCATGTACTTGACCCCACCCGGCAGGTAAAAGGCTGCCTGACGGGCCAGCCCCTTAAATTCGCCGCTCCGGCAGCGCAGGCGCAAATCGTTGTATATCCGCGCCTCGTGCTTGCTGTCCAGCGTTTCGCCGTCCATCGTTACCTTTTCATTGCCGTATTTGCTGCGGCGGGCAGCGTTTTTTTCAAGCTCTGCGGGCACTTTCTGCCCCGTGCGCTTGCAGTAGTCGCGCACCCATTCCTCGCTTACAACCAGCGGCATGGTCGCATCCTCCCAATTCAGATGGTAGCAACTCCGGCAGCCGCGCACGCTGCCTTGTAGCGGCGCATGCGCTCGGCAAGCAGCTTGCCGATGTCCTCAATCAGCTTTTCTTCCCCGGCTTCTGCGCCGTCCTCTGCTTTGATGTACAGCGGCACGGCAGGCAAAAACTCGCCCGTTGCCGGATCGCGCATGGCCGTTACGCCAACCTGGATATACTTTTCCTGCTTAGCCATCCTCACACCGCCTTTGCACTTTCGTCGGAAAGTAGCTCATCCATGGAAATGTCAAAAACAGCGCATAGTTTCAAAAGAGATGGAATGCGTGGCATTTTTCGTCCATGCTCATAATCGCTAATTACGCCTTGCGAAACGCCAATACGTTCGGCCAATTCGGCTTGCGTCATTTTCCGTTCGCGGCGAAGCGCAAGCAACTTCGTCATCCTATCACCTCCGCAAATATCGCTGTTCCGATATAATAATATCGCTAAATTATATATTTGTCAATAGCTTTCAGCGATATTTTCTGATAAAATATAAATATCTTCCGAAAGCAAGGTGATACATCATGGCAGAAGTGGGAAAAAGAATTAGAGAAAAACGCAGAGAGCTGAGACTAACGCAGGTCGAGGTTGCCAAGCGTGCTGGTATATCGCAATCGGCTTTAAGCGATATTGAAAAGCTAACAAAGAATCCTTCTATTGCTACAATCGAGCTGCTTGCATCGGCACTTTCTTGTTCAGCCGCCGAACTTCTTGGCGATCCTGGGGCAAGCACTTCCGCAACCACTCCCGACGAAAGCGAGTTGCTTGCTCTTTACCGTCTTCTCAACTTTAATGGGAAACAGTTAGCAATAAAGACATTGCAGAATTTTTCGGAAAATCCCGTCATGCAAATTAACCATCAATCTGCATCCGCGTTAGCTCGTCAGCGTGCAGACGAGGCGGAGCAGTCAGCAGAAAAGACAAAAGCCCACGCATAAAGCGCGGGCTTCCGGCCAGATCAGGCGTTGGGCGTTTCGCTGTTCTCCTTGGGCACGATCATGATGATCCCTTCCGGTTCTTTGCAGGAAGTGTTGATGTAGATGGTTCCCGGTCGGTCAAGCAATGCAAACTTGGCAACGGTCGGCAGCTCAGGTACTTCAATATATACTTTCCGCATGGACGACACCCTTTCTCGTATTTCAGATCGGCGCCCAATCTGACTTGTCCATGCATGGGCTTGTAAATTATAACATTTTCTTCCACTGTTTTCATTGGTAATTATTGATAAGGCGGAATACGGAAAGAGTGTGATATATCTTGTTTCTTGCTTGGATGCTAACTAATCCTTGGATTCTAATCGGTATTGTGATAGTTTGCCTAGTTATTTGGATTAGGGTTTTGCGTAAAAGCAGAGATTCATCATATGACAAAAGAAATGCGACATTTTACGTAGCAGATGGCGATAGGGTTTTATCTTCCGCAACTGGTTCAACGGCGGACGAGGCGTTAAGGATTCTTTGCTCAAAACTATATGCTCAAGTTCAGTCGCTTACGAAACCGGAAGCGGTTCAAAGCCGAATTAATCAGATGTACTCGGCAATAAATAATGCACGGGGTATTGTGTCAGAATATACGATAGACTATTGTTCAAGACTGCTGATTCGCGCAAAAGAGAAGCATCGCCGTTTGTGCGATGAAAAAATGCATCGGGTTGAGAATGAAAACAGAAGTGCCATAGAAAAGCAGAACACCCATGGCAAAGAAGCGGATGCCCACAAGCGCATGATTGCTGAACAGCGCCGCCTTATGACAGATTCGCTAAGATATGATATTCTTGCTCGAGATGGGTTTCGCTGCAAAATTTGCGGAGCATCTGCCGCAGACGGTGCAAAGCTTCATGTTGATCACATTATACCAGTTTCAAAGGGCGGCAAGACTGAAAAGGCTAACCTGCGTACTCTCTGCGAACGCTGTAATCTCGGTAAGAGCAACAAAATAGAAAACGTTCCAGTTCCCGCTGTACCGACAAAGCAAATTAAGCCTCAGCTTCCAGCGCCGGAAGATGTTCCCGAAGAAAGCCATGACTTGCCGTTAAGCAAGGTTGAGCAGTTGCTAACAGATTCAGGTATTCGCTATGTCGATAATACAGGTCGAGGCGGTTGTTTCTGGATTGAATTAACATCGGAGAGCAAAGCGCTTTTGAATGGCAAAACGATTGACGGAAGAAAAATCTATATAGCTAAGAGCTCGAAAGCGTTTCCCGATTCCCCAGCTTTTTTCATCAAATAGAAACCTGTCCAAGTTTGCGCAATGTATATTGTAAACTGCAAAGCGTGTAAAACGGGAAAGGAAGTTTTATGAACGCCGTCATTTATGCCCGCTATTCTTCGCATAGCCAGACAGAGCAGTCCATTGAGGGGCAGCTTCGTGATTGCTATGAGTATGCCAGACGATATGATATAAACGTTGTTGGCGAGTATATTGACCGGGCTACATCCGGCATGACCGATGAGCGCCCGGATTTTCAGCGCATGATCGCCGATGCCGCCAAGAAACAGTTTGAGCGTGTTATTGTCTGGAAGCTGGATCGCTTTGCGCGCAATCGCTATGATTCCGCGCTTTATAAGCATAGGCTCAAACAGTACGGTATTCGCGTGATCTCTGCCATGGAAAACGTGGGAGAGGGGGACGAATCCATCCTGCTGGAAGCGCTGCTCGAAGCCTCGGCGGAGTATTATTCGCTTGACCTAAAAAAGAAAATCAAGCGCGGCCAGCGTGAAAATATCGCCAAAGGCAAATACTGCGGCGGCCCGATCCCCTATGGCTATAAGCTGATCGATGGAAAGCTCCGCGTGGATGATAAAACTGCGCCAACCGTGCGTTTCCTTTTCGAGCAGTATGCATCCGGCGTGCCCATGAAGGAGATCATTGATGAGCTAACCAGGCGCGGCGTGCGCGGTTCACGCGGCGGCGCGTTAACATACAATACCTTTTCTCGCGTGCTTACCAATACAACCTATATCGGCCAGTATAAATACAAGGGCGATGTTGTGCCCGATCTCGCGGAGCCGATGATTGATGCAGATTTGTTTGAGCGCACACAGGCTGTGGTAAAGGCCAATGCGCATGCGCCCGCCGCCAACAAGGCAGAGGTGGATTATCTCCTGCAAGGCAAGGCGTTTTGCGGCAAGTGTGGCTCTCATATGGTTGGCGAGTCAGGGCGCGGCAAGAACGGCGATACATATTACTATTACGCCTGCGCAAACCGCAAAAAGCGCCACACCTGCAAAAAGAAAAACGAAAAGAAGGATTTCATCGAATGGTACGTTGTCGAGCAAACCGTGCAGTATGTTCTTACACCGCAGCATATTGAGAACGTTGCTAAAGCCATCGTCGCTCAATATGACAAAGAGTTTTCGGGCAGCAAAATAGATGAATGCGAAAAACAGATACGCCAGCTTGACCGCGAGCTGAATAAACTGGTGGATGCGTTGATTGATGCGCCAAAGGCTGCGCACAAAAGAATCTATGAAAAAATGGAAAGTCTCGAAGCGCAGAAAGCAGCCGCCGAAAGCGATTTGATCAAGCTGCGTATTGCAAGTGATATTCGCCTGACCGAAAGCGAAGTTCGGGCGTGGCTTAAAAAATTCTGCACCGGAGACCTTTTCGATCCAGAATTTCGCCGCAATATCATCGACGCATTTATTAACTGCATCTATCTCTACGACGACCGCGTAATCATCTTTTATAACATCAAGGGAGGCAAACAAATCTCCTATATCGACCTCGAAAACACGCTCAATGAAGATTCTCCGGGAGCAGATTTTTCGGATATGATCGCAAATGCTCCACCA
>ENA-UOJG01000806-UOJG01000806.1-human-gut-metagenome-genome-assembly--contig:-C47-NODE-806-length-38997-cov-44.204612_pt1 | contig 38997 bp, 35 predicted proteins | sample MGYA00242340_ERZ723887 | MGnify/ENA metagenome assembly ERZ723887 | reverse complement strand
GCTATGTCTTCTTTTATGCGATTTTCAATTTGCGCAACTTATTTTACCTTATCGAACTGCCGCGCCTGAAGCGAACGGGGAGGATTCAAAAAAGGAATCGGCAGCCAGCTGGCTGCCGATTCCTTTTTCCTGCAAGAGAATGCTTCTTTTCCGCAGATGGTCAGATCATAGCGGCGGTGCTCCACGCGGCGCGGTTGCCGGTGAGCAGGTTGCCGGCCTGAAGCGAATCGCCGATGTTGTAGATTTCGGGCGCAACGCGCTCCTCTACGGCCTTGTAATACGGATCCTGATTGGCGGCGCGGCCCATGCACAGCACCACGAGGTCGGCGGGCAGGCTTTCGATCAGGCTCTCGGGACCCATCTTGGGCGCAAGCGGATTGTCAATATTCTTGGGGATCACGGGCGTCCAGGTGCAGTAGGGATCGGGTACGCCCTTGGAAATGTTGCGCTCGATCTTAACGGAGTTGTCGCCGCCGAAGCCAACGACCTTGGAGCAGTTGATGAGCTTGCCGCCGGCCTTTTCGAAGTAGTGAATCAGGTGGCCGCGGTTGGCGGTGCAGGCACCGTCCATCATGTATTTGAGCATTTCCACAACGGTCACATCGCAGCCGTGTTCATACTCCAGCCAATAAGCGGTTTCCATGCCCACGCTGCCGCCGCCGATGACAACGACCTTCTTGGCATCGCCAAGCTTTTCGGGGTGGTTGAGCAGATCTACGCCGTCCACAGTCTTCGCGTCCTGAATGCCGGGAATGGGCGGGAGCTTGTCGCTGCCCTGCGCGCCCACAGCAAAAACGATGACATCAAAGCCTTCAGCTTTAAGGAAGTCGTTATCGACCGCCGTGTTCAGATGGATGGTGACGCCCTCCGCCTTTTCGACCTGGGCGATGAGCCACTGCGTGTAGTTCATCATGTCGAATTTGACCAGCGGCCTGGAGGCGGGCCAGAGCTTGCCGCCGAGCCTGTCGCTCTTTTCGTAGATCTCGACCTGGTGGCCGCGCTTGGCGGCGACGAGGGCGAAGTTCATGCCTGCGCTGCCTCCGCCGACAACGGCAACGCGCTTGACCTTTTCCGCCTTCGGAAACTCCTTGGGCATGACATCCTCAAAGCCGGTGCGCGGATTGACGGCGCACTGGGGATGACCGCCCTCGACAAATTCGTTGACGCAGCCCTCCTGGCAGCCGATGCAGGGACGGATGTCCCCGACCTTTCCGGCATAGGCTTTATTGCACCAGTCGGGGTCGGCGAGTACGGGACGGCCGAGCATGACCATATCGCATTTTCCGTCGCGCAGGGCTTTTTCCGCAAGGTCGGGATAGCCGAGCTTGCCGACGGCGACAACGGGAACGGCCACGCCGACGTTGGACTTCACGCCGCGCGCAGCGAAGTATTCCTTGGCGACTTTGGAGATATCGAGGAAGCAGCCTGCCGGCATACCGGCGGGCGGATGCGGCAGCCACCAGTTGTCATAGCAGCCAAGGTCCACATCGAACATATCAACGCCCGCCTTGACGAGGTTTTCCATATAGTTCAGCGTATCGGCCACGGTGCGGCCGTTCTGGAAGTTCCGGAGGCTCTTGACCTTCTCCATGCGCTCGCCGTAGGTCTCGTTCAGGGCAAGGGAGAGGTCGATGCGGTACATGATGGGGAAGTAGGGACCCACGCGCTTGCGGATCTGCTTGATGAGGTCGATGCCGAAGCGCTGCCAGTCGGCATACTTGCCGGCCTTGCGGCGGTTGAAGGCGGGGGAGGTCAGCTGGTCGAGCAGATACCCCTCGTGACCGTGCAGATACACGCCGTCCATGCCCATGACCTTTGCGTCCAGCGCGGCCTGACCGGCGTTGCGGATGATCTTGTCGCACTCAAAGTCGATCAGCGGGCGGCAGGGGACTTCGGGCAGGTAGAAGTTGGGGTTGATCGAGGCGGAGACGGGCAGCTGATACTTGTTGAGCAGGCACGTCGGCGCGCCGACGCGGCCAAGACCCGGTGTGAGCTGGATAAAGATGCGGCTGCCGCGGGCGTGGACGCCCTGGGCAAGGTCGCGCCAGCCCATGTGGTTGGTGCGCGTGCCGTCGATACGCGGGAAGTAAGAGAAATTACCCTTTTCCGTCACGGTGGAGTCGATGTGATGGCTGATGGGGATCAGACCCGTGGTCAGCAGGCCTACGCCGCCTTCGGCGCGGGCAAAGAAATACTGGAGCATTTTGTCGTTGGGGCGGCCGGTCTCTTCCGCCATCTGGCAGTTGCCCATCGGCGCCATGACAAGGCGGTTTTTCACCTTCAGCCGGTTGATCTGGATGGGGGAGAAGAGCTTGTCGTAGGGATAAAGCTCCTGCGTCATACGCGCCGCGCCGCCGGCGCAATTGCCGGAATTGGTTTGGAACCAGTTACCGTAGCTGTCGATCAGCTGCTGTACCAATGCGTCAGTTTTCATGTGGGGATGTTCCTCGCTTCCTAAAAAAGTAGTTGGGCAATCACAGCTTGATTCAAAACGGGCAGGGGTCTCCTGCATAATGCTGGTAATATTTTAACATAGCAATGAAGAAGAATCAACAAAAAAATTGTCACCGATAGAAGAATTTTATGACAAAACGTCAAATAATGATTGTAAAATGAAGAAAGCTATGGTAAAATGATAATGATAAACAAATCGTTAAAATGCAGGAATAGGGGGAGTGCGATTCATGCCAGGCCATGCAAGGATCATTGCGCTCGCCGGTAAGGGCGGCGTGGGAAAAACGTCCGTCTCTGCGGCGATCGTGCGGCTGCTGGCACAGCAGCACCCGGATGCACGTATCCTCGCTGTTGATGCAGACCCCGCCGTTGGGCTTGCGACGGCGCTTGGCGTAGAAGTGCGCGAAACGCTGGACGATATCCGCAAGTCCATGTCCTCTTCCGCAACGAAGATGCAGACGGAGGAGCTTTTGAGCGAGGCGCGCTTCCGCCTGTTCGACGCGATGTGCGAAACGCGCGGCTTTGCGTTTCTCGCCATCGGCCGGCCGGAAACGGCGGGCTGCTACTGCACGGTCAATGGATACCTGAAGGAGGTCATTTCTCTTCTGGCAGGGGATTTTGACTATGTCGTCATCGACGGCGAGGCGGGGATCGAGCAGATCAACCGCCGTGTGATGGAAAAGGTGACGCACCTGCTGCTTGTTACCGATCAGAGCAGGAAGGGCTATCAGGTCGTCGGCACAATCAAAAAGGTCGCCGATGAGCTGGTGATGTATGAAAAATGCGGCGTGATCATCAACCGCGCCACGCGGCCCGATCTTGCCGCAGATCCGGAGATCGCCGGCGCGCCGGTGCTGGCAGTGATCGGCGCGGACGCACAGCAGGCAAAGAACGATGTGCAGGGCCGAAGCGTTTTCGACCTTCCGGAGGATTCCGATGTTATCAAAGGGGCGCGGGAGGCGCTCTCAAAGATAAATCTCTGAGGCGGCGCCCCGGCGGCTCCTCGACCATGGAAGAAAAAATGAAAAGAGGTGTACCATTTGAAGGATCTCAAGCATCTGATCTACTTTGAACAGCTCCTCGATGAAGCCAACAACGAACTGGTACAGCAGGCAAAGGCGGAGGGCAAGCTTGCCATCGGCTATACCTGCTTCCACATTCCCGAGGTACTGCTCAATCTGGACAACTGTTTCTCCGTGCGTCTGCGCGCACCGAGGACCGGTTCGATCGACATGGCGACCTACTATATGTCGAACTACACCTGCGAGTTTGCCCGCGCCCTGCTTGAGCGCGGTATGGAGGGAGGCTACAACTTCCTCGATGGTCTTGCAGGCGTGGACGCCTGCTCGATGATGAACCGCTTTTACGAGCATTTCGAAATACTCAAGCTCAACGAAAAGCCGAACTTCTTCGTCACGCACACCGATATGCCCTTCAAGGTGGAGGATTACACCATTCGCCAGTATGTCAAGCAGATGCGCATCCGCCTGCTCGACGTGATGGAAAAGAGCTACGGGATCGACACGTCCGACGCCGCCATCCGCAAGGCGGTGGAGGAACACAACGAGGTCTGCCGCATCATCAGCGAGATCGGCGAGCTGCGCAAGCTCGATAATGCTCCCATTACAGGCTACGAGTTCCACGTTCTCAACCTTGTCACCTACTGCTGTCCGAAGTACCTGATCCTGCCAAAGCTGCGCGAAACGCTGGAGGAGATCAAAACCCGCAAGGTGGACGCAAAGCCGTGGTATCGCGCCCGCGTTTCCATCGTCGGCAGCGAGATCGACGATCCCAGCCTGACAAAGATGATCGAGGATGTCGGCGCGTTTGTCGTGTCCGACCGTTATTGCTTCGGCTCCACGCCGGGGCGCGAGGTCATCGAGCTGAACGACCAGGAGGACGCGCTTACGCAGATCTGCCGCCACTGTATGCAGGTGTCCGAGTGCGCACGCTACATCGCCGACGACAAAGTCGCGCAGCGCCGCGCTACGGCGGACCGTCTGGCGCGCGAATTCCGCGCCGACGGCATCATCTACGAGCAGATGAAGTTCTGCGATTACTGGGGCTTTGAGCGCGCGCTCGTCAGCCACATCATGAACGAGGAAATGGGCTGGCCCGTGCTGTCGATCGACCGGCCGTACAACGCCCGCTCCTCCGGCCAGCTCCGCACGCGCTTCCAGGCGTTTGTGGAATCGCTTGAGATCAAACGCATCCAGAAAGAGGGAGGGAAGCAGTAATGGCAAAGCAGAAATATCCCAATCCCGCGATTTGGCGTCATAAGGACAACGTGGACTGGAAGGCGCAGGGGGAGAACCTCAAGGAGGTCGCCTCCATCGCCGTCGATCTCTTCAAGGAGACCGACTGGTCTGCCTTCAAGGCGCGCCAGCTCAGCAATCTGAAGGATACCGGCTCGCGCCTGCGCAGCGAGGCGAAGACGATCGCAGGCATGAGCAATGCCGAGCGCTGGGAGCTGCTGATTAACGGCGAAAAGCAGCTCGGCAAGCTCTACCGCAGCGGCGCGATGGCGACCGTCCGCCGCGAATGGCGCGGTGTCGGCTCCACGGCGATGGATTTCTATTACTGGTGCAGGATGTGGGGGATGCTGCTCGCCACATTCTCCAAGGATCTTGTCCCCGCGCTCAACAGCGTGCTTTATTACCGCTGGATGATGTCGTATATGTGCTGCGTGGGGTTCCTGGATAAGAATACGCTGGGGCAGCGCGGCAGCGCGCTGCGCATGAGCCACCTGATGATCTACGATATCTTCCGCTATGTGGCGGAGAACCTGGTCATTATGGCCAAGTGCGACCATAAGAACGGCAACAGCGAAAGCCTGAACAAAAAGGTCGTTCTTTTTGATGAAATGACCATGGGGCAGATCATGGCGGGCTTCCCCGATCTGGTCGGCGTGCCGTATCAGCTCTTCCCGGTCTTTCTCGTTTCCGAGATCGACCAGCTCACCTGTGTGCCGTATATCGATGCGGTGGAATCCTTTGGCCTGCCGGCAGATACCTGCCCGGTTCCCTCCAGCGAGTGCGGTGCGCTGGTGCTTGACGCGCTGCCGCATATGGGCAAGTGCTTCATCTCGTCCTCCATGCCGTGCGACGGTTCAACGATGGCCTCGGAGTATATGTCCCGCCGCTTCCCCGATCTGCCGGTCTTCCACCTTACGTTCCCTGTGCGCTACGAGTACGAGGAGACGGTGTCCGATGCGGCGGAGGACATCAAGCACTGCATCAGGTTCATTGAGGAGCAGACGGGGGCGAAGTGGAGCTGGGACGCATACTTTGCCGCCATGAAGCGCTTTAACCGCGAGACGAGCTTTGAGCTGCAGAAGTGGGAGGTCAACCAGACCCGTTATCCGCAGATCATCGGCCCGGCCTACGAGCTGTTCCGCAAGTGGAACTACGAGATGGACGGCGGCAGCGACCCGCGCGTGATGAAGACCTTTGAAAAGGTCAACAAGATCATGCTCAAGGCCTACGAAAAGAAGGAAGAGGCGTGGCGCGGCAAGATGAAGTACCGCGGGATCGTCTGGTCCTGCCCGGCGCACTATTACGCCAACTTCTCCAACTGGATCGCCAACTGCTGGGGCGTTGACATTCTGGTCGAGATGGAGAGCCTTAACTTTACCCGCCCCCTTGAAACTGAGGATCAGGGCAGAGCGCTCGAGGATCTCGCCCGCCTGTATGAGCGCATGGTCATGCGCCGCCACACCAACGGCGGCTACCAGAACGTCGTCAACGAGCTGTGGCGCCAGTGCGAGATCTGGAAGGTTGACCTGATCATCATGTATCAGAATGTGGCCTGCAAGAATATGGCGACACTGCAGGGCATCCTTGATGAGCAGGCGCGCCAGAAGGGTTATCATATGATCTGGATCGAACACGATCTGATGGATCCGCGCACTGTTTCCCGCAAGACCATGCGCGGTAAGGTCAATGAATATATGCGCACCGTCATGAAGGCGGAGCCTGTCGATCCGACGCTCGTCGAATTCGATGATGAAAACGCAATGTGATTCTGAATCTATAATTTATACAATACATTTGGGGGAAAATAACTATGAAGTATTTCGGCGGCTGTGACGTAGGCTCTACCTACACCAAGGCAGTGATCCTCGACGAGACCGGCAAAATCGTTGCCGATACCACCCTGCGCTCCAAGATCAATTCCGAGGTCAGCGCCACGCTGGCGATGGAAGAGGTCTGCAAAAAGGCGGGGCTGAACGATTCCAAGGATCTGGCATACCTGATCGGCACGGGCTACGGACGCAACAAGGTCCCGTTTGCCGATGAAAATATCTCCGAAATCTCCTGCCACGCCATGGGCGTGCATATCACCAATCCCGACGTCAAGGCCATCATCGATATCGGCGGACAGGACGTTAAGGGCATTTCCATTGATACCGACGGAACGGTGAAGAACTTTGCCATGAACGATAAGTGCGCTGCCGGCACCGGCCGCTTCTATGAGGCCATGGCCCGCTCGTTCGAGATGACGCTGCCGGAGTTTTCAAAGCTCTCGCTGAACGCCAAGAACGTCATCCCCATCACCGCCCAGTGTACCGTTTTTGCCGAATCTGAGGTCATCACGCTTGTCGGCGAGGGCAAGCCGATGGACGAGATCGCGGCCGGCATCCAGATGGCCGTCGCCAAGCGCTGCTTCGTTATGGCAAAGAAGGCCGGCGCGGTGGACGCCATTACGCTTACCGGAGGCTGCGCCAAGAACGATGGCCTCAAGCAGGCGATCGAGCGCGTACTCAAGCTCAAGGTCGTTGAGCTGAAGACCGATCCGCAGCTTATGGGCGCTCTCGGCGCTGCTGAGTATGCCCGCCAGAAGGGTCTTGCCAAGGCATGACAGCCTGGCGGCAAAGAACTGACAGGTCAAACTACTTTACGGTGCAGCGCCGCAGGCGCAGCACCGCATGGAGGCTCACATGAATAAGTTTTTTAAAGTCATTCTCAAGATCGCATCGCTGCTGTCCGTAATCGTCGGCGTGCTGTTCGTTGTTTATTTCTGGAATCTTGACCAGAAGCTGATGAGCTGGGTCTACATCCAGGTCAACCGCATCCACGACCGCAAGAACGTGGATATCAGATTCTGACGGATGGAGCTTTACAACGCACTGATCCGCGCGGTGCGCGGACTTTACGAGACTGCGCCGCTGCAGCGCTGGGAGTATTGTGAGGCCGACGCCTGGGCCGACAGCGGCGAGAGCGAGCTGGTCATGCTGCGCGATGCGGCGTATGAGCTGGGCGGATCCGGCAATCCGTCGGCGAACTTTACTTGCGCCACGAGCGATGAAGCGCTTGTTCCGCGCGACGAGATCCTGCTCTGCGGCAGAGATCTGCCGCAGCTGACGGGGGATGTGTCCTTTGCCCGCCTGGTTTTTTTACAGGTGGACGAGATCCTCGGAGAGGATGACGAGGCAACGTTTCAGGCCATCCGCGATATGGAGTTCATTAAGTACCACGTCTTTCCCAAGGGCTATATGGTACGCATTTCCAGCGAGAGCAACCGTGAGCAGGTGCGCGTCAGCCGCAATGCGCTGCGCAGCGGCATCAGCTTCCGCCGCATCGGCGCGAGCTACATCCGCGCCTACCACAGAAATCCGCACGTCAAGCGCGTGCAGGTGGTCTTTCTGACCGGTCATCCCGCCATTGCAGACCTGGCGCAGGCAGCAAAGAAGGTGGACGATATCACAAAGACGCTGACCCACATTCTGGAAGGCCTGCCGACCGACTGCGGCTCCTGCACCCTTAAGCCCATCTGCGACGAGGTGGAAGGGATGCGCGAGATGCATTTTGGAAAGGCAAAGCAGCAGAAAAAATGATAGACCATGAAAAAACGGAGTCCTTTGGACTCCGTTTTTTCTGCCTGGCGGCGCTTGCGCCGCTGCTAAGGATGTGTTAATATGAGAATGCCATGACAGGCGCGGGAAGGCGTTTCTGTCGGCTGTGCAGAGAAAATGCAAACGCTTTCAGGGATTCCCCGCATACGCAGAGAGGAAGGAAAGAGCAATGAACAGGCAGAGAAAAGCGGATATGATGCTGGTGCTTGCCACCGCCTTTTGGGGCGCTTCCACCTGCCTGACGGCGATCTGCCTGCGCGAGCTGCAGCCGCTGACGCTCAACGCTTTCCGATTTCTCACGGCGTTTCTCGTTCTGGGCGCCGTGTTCCATAAGCGCATCGCGCGCGCGAGCCGCGAGACACTCAAATACAGCTTGCTGATCGGCCTGTCGCTGGTGATGGTCTATGTTGGCGCGACTTACGGCGTGCTGTACACCTCGGTGTCTAACGCGGGCTTCATCGGTGCGATGACCGTACTGTTTACGCCGGTGTTTGAATTTATCCTCTACCACAAAAGACCGGGGAAGAGGTTTTCTTTTTCACTGCTGCTGTGCCTGATCGGTATCGCGCTGCTGACGCTGAATGAAACGCTCCAGCCCGCGCTGGGCGATATCATCTGCCTGCTGGTGCCGACGTTTTACGCCGTCGATCTGATGCTGACAGAGAAGGCCGTTGCGGAACCGGAAGTCGATCCCATTGCCCTTGGCGTGTGCGAGTTGATCGTTGTCGGCGTTGTGATGCTTGCGCTCTCGCTGGTTCTGGAAACGCCAACGCTGCCTGCCACACCGGGCGTGTGGGCGTCGGCGCTGTTCCTTGGCATTTTCTGCTCGGGCATCTGCTTTATCATTCAGAGCGTGGAGCAGCAGTTTACCACAGCCAGCCACGCAGGGCTGATCTTTACGCTTGAGCCGGTGTTTTCCGCTGTGTTTGCCTTTTTCCTGCTGGGCGAGCGGCTCGGCGTCAAGGGATATATCGGCGCGTCGCTGATGCTTCTGAGCCTTGTGCTGATGGAGCTGGACCTGCCGATGCTTTTCCGGAGAGACAAAAAGGAGAAATGAAACGCCTGCGCACAGAAACGCGGCAGGGAAGCGCGCAGCGACCGGCGTTCCGGCAGTTTGCTGGACGCCGAGCGGGGGAAGAGAAGCATGACGACTTTTGATAAGGTTTACGCCGCAGTCCGGCTCATTCCGCGCGGCAGCGTAGCGACCTATGGGCAGATCGCTGCGGCGCTTGGCAACAGGCGGCTTTCCCGTGTTGTTGGTTATGCGCTGCACAGCAATCCCGAGCCGGGCGTTATCCCGTGCCACCGCGTTGTCAAGCGCGATGGGGAGGTGTCGAGCGCTTTTGCCTTTGGCGGCGCGAACCGGCAGGTGGAGCTGCTGAAGGCGGAGGGCGTCGGCTTTGTCGATGACAGTCATGTCGATATGGCGCGCTTTTGCGTGCTGGCGCTGCCGCTTATTCTGGAAGAATGAGCGCGGAGAAGGCAGCGCTGCGGTGCGGCTTGCGCAGGAGCTGCTGCTCCGTTGAACGAATATGAAAAGTCCTGCGGGGGTATCCCCCCCCGCAGGACTTTTTTGCCGCGCATCGTGCGGTTACATCATGTCATACGGCTGTTCGAGCGGATTCTTCCGTTCCATCTTGTCATAGTGCTTGCAGAGGAACGGCTCAACCACATAGTAAAGAAGCTTACCGTCAAGATCAAAGTAGAAAATGGCGAACAGGAGCGCATAGACCGGTGCAAGGATGAGGGCAAGCTTGCTGAGAAGCTTTGCAAGGAAGCTGAAGCTCTTCCACAGCAGCCCGAATGCCTTACCGGCAAAGCGGCAGGCGCAGCAGCCCTTGCGCTCTTTACGGGTACGTTTCATATTGGCGTTCCTCCTTTACCAGCTGTCGCTGTCGTCAAAGTCGAGCAGGGAGGGATCGATCGGCTCTTCCTGCATAACGGTAGTCATATAATCGTTGATGATGCGGCGGATCTCCGCGCGGGAAACGGTGCGCTTGTCAGGCAGTGCGTGCGGCATCCAGATCGCATGGATGTTGCGCTTGCGGAACTCGTCTTCAAACAGCCCGTGAACGCCCTGCATTCCCTTGCACTGCAGCTGGTCGTACATCATCACCATGTCGCAGTTGAAGCGCTCCATATTCTCCCACAGCTCGAAAATATGGTGCATCCCGCCGACGGCCATGCGCCGCATGGGCGCCCACTCGTGGTAGCGCGCCATGTCCTCAAGCGTATGCTCGTAGCTGTCGGTACGCAGGGTCATGTCGAACATCAGCGAGTCCATATTGATGATCGTGTTAAGTCCCCAGCAGTTGTACGCCCAGGTACACCAGTTGGAGTAGTAGAGCGGCGCGCAGGACCATGCGATCACGCGGTGGCGCGTCAGCGGGAAGGTGTCGATCTTCTTCTCCACGCACTTGTAGAGAACCTTGCTGACGTGCTTGTCCACCTCGTGCCAGATGGGCAGATCGCCGTACTGCGACTGGTAGATGCGGTAGAGCGCCTGCGAGACGCCGTTGATGGGGTAAAAGCTCGTCTTGGCGGCAACGTCCCATTTCTCCCATTCAAAGCGCTGGAGGTCGTTCTGGCGTTCAAGCTTTTTGCACAGCTGCTCGTAGTCGAACGGCACGCCGGTCTGCTCCTCGATGAATTTCCACGCCTCTTCGATCTCCTTCTGGCAGTGCTTCTGCACCAGCGGGTCGTCGAATTGCATCGGCTGCGGCATGGCGAACAGCGGCTTGTTGATGAGCCAGTCCTGAATGATGGACGTGGCGACGCTGCCGTCGCACGCCTCGTTCGAGGTGATGACCGCCTTGTAGTAATCAGGCACATCGTCCAGCACGAACAGCCCTGCTTCTGCCTGGCACATCGGGCAGGGGTCGCCGGGAAGGCCGATGGACTGGATGGCATCGATATAGTTGAGTACCGTGTGGTTGTTGACGTGGCAGGTGACGAAATAGGGTACCATTTGCAGCGGGACGTTTTCCACCTCTTTGCTGAACGGATAGAAGATACCGCCCCACACCGTTTCATCGTGTGCAATGGTCTTGTCGTGACGCGCGCGCGCCTTTTCGCCGTTGATGTTCAGGTCGTTGCAGAACATCTGCATGAACTGGTAGATCGTGGCGTTGACCATGCCGCGGTAATGCCACGGGCAGGCGCGCAGCGCCTCGCCGCGCAGACCCTCCATGCCGCGGTCGAACCAGTGCATGACCGTGAGGTAGGTCTGCCCCATCCAGCGGTAGCGCCATACGCCCTTGAGGAATACCGGCAGACCGCCGTACTTGTTGATATCCATTACCATGTGGGCGTAGTTATAGAGCCACACCATATGGAAGTAGTAGAACGTGTCCTTCACGCCGCGCCATTCGCGGTGCCGGTAAAGCCCGGTCTTGGGGATGTAAAGGTCGCCCAGGCGGCGCTCGCCATGCGGCTTGCCGTACCAGAAATCGCGCGCAAGCTTTTTGTAGTCCACCGTAACGGAGGACTTTTTCTCCTGCTTTTTCGGCTCCGGCTTTTTGAATGCGGGCATTTTGATCTCCGGCAGTTTGAAATTGAACTTAGCCATTCTTCTGTCCCTCCTGCAGCTTCTTGATCTCCACGCTCTCGACAAACGCTTGGAAGCGCGTGCGGAGCTGGCCGGATGCGGAGTTGATGTATTCCTTTTCGATCGAACAAACGGGGAGGCCGAAGTCGCGCTGGAGGACAACGGTGTCGATCACGCGCTCATAGCTCCAGTATTCGCAGAACTTGTTGGAAGCCACGATCACGCCGTCGGCGTGATACTCTTTCGCGAGGTCGGCGATGAACTGCTTGCGGCGGCGCATCTCACTCTGCTCCATAAAGCGGGTGCAGTTGCTGTTGAACAGGTAATGGCGGGCGATGGCGCGCAGCGGCGTTTCTCCTGCGCGGATCTCGATCGGCTCGCGCGCCTCGACTGCGCCGTAGCAGAAACGGTCGGCCACAACAAGCGCGCCGCAGCTTTCGATGAGCTTGATAAAATCAGGATCGTCGTTTTCGCTGCCGGCCAGCACGACCTTGCAGCGGTAGGCGGGCTTCGCGTCCGGCTCGCGCGTTTTCAGCTCCTCAAGCGTTTCGCGCAGCTTGTCGAGGATCAGATCCTTCGGGCAGACCATCGTCACCAGTGTGATGACGTGGAATTCATATCCCGTGATGGTGGGCTGCGCAAGCTTGCGGAAATCGCCGATGGCGCGTACCAGACGGCAGACCTCGTTGTGTTCGTCCAGCGCCTTGAGAATGGCCTCGTCCGAGGTGTCCACGCCGTAGTTGTCACGCAGGAAGTTGAGAACGTGTTCCTGAAGCTGCGCCTCGTAGTGGTCGATGCTGTTTTCCGTTTTCTTGAAAGGAACGTCGGTAAATTCGCACTTGAAGCGCGGGTTGTTGATGACGCCGGGCATCCGCTGCAGATGCTCCTGAAAACGGCAGGTGACAGTACACGTCTCGGTGGCAAGCTGCGCATCGAGATAGTTGAAGCCGCCCTCGAGCGCACGCTCGAAGAGGCAACGCCCATAGTGGCAGGTGCGCGCAGACATATAGTAGGTTGCCACATCGGGCGAAGAGCAGCGCGGCGCGCGCAGACGCGAGGAGAAGCAGCCGGGCAGATCCAGCAGCACCTCCGGCATGAAATAGCAGGTGTAGCCCAGCGCAAGCTTGCCCGCATCCCTGGCCTGCTTGACCAGTTCGTTGTTTGCCTCTTGCAGGAGATTTTCAAAGTAGATCAGATGCTTGAGATCTCGCATAGGAAGAGTCCTCCCGGATGTTATTTTGTGACGGGTCCAAGGCGTTTCGCAAAGCCAGCCGCGCAAATGAGCGCAGTTTCCCTACAATTCACCATATTGTAACAATTTTACCAGTTTGCACAAAATTTGTCAACGAAATGTTCATAAATTCGTAACATTTTTTGCGGACGAAAGCAAAAAAGCGTTCCGCAGCACGCGGAACGCTTCGGTTTACAGAAATCTGCTCAGCAGGACCGGCAGAAATACGGCGGGAACGTAGTTCATCACCTTCAGCTTTGTCAGCCCCAGCATATTGAGCGAGAGACCCACGATCAGAATGGAGCCGACGCATTTCATCTCAAGAATGACGGCGGCAGTCAGATACGGCTCGATGACCGATGCGAGCAGCGCGATCAGCCCCTGATAAAGCAGCACTGGCAGCGCGGAAAGCGCCACGCCGATCCCCATGGCCGAGGAATAGACAATGGAGGTGATGCCGTCCAGCGTGGACTTGGCGTAAAGCGTAGAGTGGTCAAGCGTCAGCCCGGAGTCCAGCGCGCCCATAATCGCCATAGCGCCCACGCAGAAAAGCAGCGATGCGGACACAAAGCCTTCGGAAAGCGGCGTTTTCTGCTGCTTTCCGCCAAACCGCCGCTCCACCCAGTCGCCAAGCGCATGGATGCGGTCATCCAGCCGCAGTCCCTCGCCGATCAGTGCGCCGAGAACGATGGAAAGGATGGCGACGAGCGTTTTTTCGCCCGCAAGCATTCCATCCACGCCGATGTAGAACACGCACAGCGCAACGCCCTTCTCTACAGCGCTGCTCAGCCGCTCCGGAATAAACCTGCCCAGCAGGACGCCAACCAGACTGCCTGCCACGATGGCGGCGGCATTGACAAGCGTTCCGGTCATGATCATGCGCCTGCGCCGCCTTTCTCCCGGGCGGAGAGGGTGAGGATCACCTCGCCCGCCATCATCAATCCTGCGCAGCCCGGCACCCAGGCAAGGCTGGCCGGAACGCTGCGGCGCCCCGGAGGAGGGGCCTCCAGCGCTTCGGGCGATGCGGGCAGCTCGGGGGAAAAGACTACGCGCAGATGGGTGATGCCCCGGGCGCGCAGCTCCTTGCGCATCACGCGTGCCAGCGAACAGTTGAAGGTTTTGGAAATATCATCGATCCGCAGCTGCGACGGGTCGGTCTTGTTCCCCGTTCCCAGCGCGGAGAGGATCGGAATGTCCCGGGCAAGCGCCGTCTGGATCAGGTCGAGCTTGCTCGACACCGTGTCGATCGCATCGATGATATAGTCGTAGCGCGCGGAGAAAAACATCTCCCGGTGTTCCGCATCGTAGCGCGCGCAGATGGGATGGAGAAGGATGCCGGGGTTGATGTCGCGGCAGCGCGCGGCAACGGCGTCGGTCTTGCGTTGCCCAATGGTAGAGTGCAGCGCCTCCAGCTGGCGGTTGAGATTGGTGGGGCTGACCGCATCGTCGTCGATAAGCGTCAGCTCGCCGACGCCCGAGCGCGCCAGCGCCTCGACCGCGTAGCTGCCGACGCCGCCCAAACCGAACACCGCCACATGGCTGTGGTGCAGCGCCGCCATGGCGTCCTCGCCAAGCAGCATTTGCGTGCGTAAAAACTGATGATCCATGGTCGTTCTGTCCTGTCGAATAATTGAAGTGAGTAGGAGGGATACCGCAAAGCGGAAAATAAGGAAAGCTGCCGGTCATCGACCGGCAGCTTTTTGTGGTCAAGCGGGGAACTCAGCCAACGTACTTCATGCCGTCAAGCTGCTCTGCCTCAACGCCGTCGGTGATGCCGTTGTACCATTCGGTATAGGCGTTGCTCTTGAGATCAAGGTCGGCCTTATAGTACCAGCAGGGCTGGGGGTTGGTCTCGACAAAGTACATCACATGGAAGCCGTAGCTGGTTTCAACGATCTCAACATCGCCGCTCTGGCGTGCGGGATCAAAGCACCAGTTCTCAAAGGAGGCGACCATATCTCCTCTGCTGATGTTGGCGTACAGACCGCCGGAGCTGGCGTTGGAATCGGTGGAGTTGGCGGCGGCGAGGGCGGCAAAGGCATCCTCGGTCTTCTCGCCATCGTTATACTGCTGGAGGATATCCTTGGCCTTATCCTCATCGGAGACAAGAATGTGGCGCACAGAGACGGTGTGGTAATCGTTGCGCGTGCGGGAATGGAAGAGAACAGCGTAATAGCCGGTCTCGCCATTGGCGGCAACGGTGGTGTCGCCCTCAGTGCGCGCATCGTCAAACGCCCAGGTCAGCATTTCGGAGGTGCCGTTTTCGGCGTAGGCGATGTGGTTGTAGGTACCCTCCATATCTTCGCCGATGGCGTCGAACGCCTCGCCTTGCGCATAGCGCTCCAGCGCGGTCTCAGCCTTCTGCTTGGCCTCCTCAACGGCAGCGGCCTTCTCCTCGTCAGTCGCATCGTCGGCGGCGGTGGAGGTGAAGAGAATATACTCAATGTCGGCGCTCTGATAGCTCTTGGGGTCGGCGTCATAGGCGGCCTGCACCTCAGCATCGGTGTAAGAGAGGGAGTCGGAGTAGTCGCTGGAATATGCCTCGGCCAGCGCCATCATGCGGATGTTGCGGTCGAAGACCTTCTGGTTGACCAGCGGGCCGCACACCGCCGTGATATACTGCGCACGGGTGGTGTTGTTCGCAGCGGCGTAGGCGTCGATCTCCTCGTAGGTCTGAGTGACATAGTTCTCCACATACTCGCTGCCGTCAAAGCCGGCGGCCTCCGCAGCCTGCGCAAGCAGCGCGTAAGACTTCAGGCTTTCCAGCGCCTGATCGCGGAAATACTCGTACCAGGTGCCGTCGTTCACGACGCAGTCCTGATCCTTGAGCGACTTGCTGGTGTCCAGCCCATAGAGGCTCAGGTAGCTGGAATTCCGACGGACGAAGCTGTTGTAGATCGTGTAATAATGGTAATCCACATCGGCGGCGGAATAGGTTTCGCTGCCGATGGTGACCGCGTCGGCATTGCGCTGGATCACCTTGGAATTGGCGATGACGACAATGATCGCAACGATAACGAACGCAACGGCGACCGAAATGTAAAGGATGCTGCTGCGGCGCTGCATGGCCTTTTCTTCCTGCGCGCGCTTTGCCTTGGGATCAACATAGCCGTTTGTCAGCTGCTCCTGACGGGCCTTCTTCTCTCTGGATGCACTCATTTGTTTGTTCAGTCCTCTCAATTAGTGGGGTAGTTGTGCCGGAAATCAAAATGCCCAATCATTATAACGAATGAAACGCCATAATGCAATGACAAATTTGTGAAATCTCGAATAAAAACGGGCTTTCGCTTATTTTGTGCCAAAAATACGGTCGCCCGCATCGCCGAGGCCGGGGACGATATAGCCGTTTTCGTTGAGGTGGTCGTCCAGCGCGCCTGCATAGATGTTCACATCAGGGAACTTTTCCTGCACGGCGCGGATGCCCTCAGGCGCGGCGACAAGGACCATAAGCGTGATGTGCTTGCAGCCGCGCTTGACCATCTCGCCGATGGCCTCGCAGGCGGAGCCGCCGGTGGCGAGCATCGGATCGACGATCAGCACATCGCGTTCGGCAACATCCTTGGGCATTTTGCAGAAGTAGGGGTGCGGCTCAAGCGTTTCCTCATCGCGGTACATACCGATGTGGCCAACGCGCGCGGAGGGGACCATGCGCAGCACGCCGTCCACCAGGCCGAGACCTGCGCGCAGAATGGGGACGACAACGAATTTCTTTCCCGCAAGCGTGGGTGCGTCCATCTCGCAGATGGGCGTTTTGATGTGCTTGGTGGTCAGAGGAAGATCGCGCGTCGCCTCATAGGTGATGAGCATACCGATCTCGGAGACCAGCTCGCGGAAATCCTTGACGCTGGTGTTTTCGTCGCGCATGATGGTCAGCTTGTGGGCGACGAGGGGGTGGTTCATGATGTGTACTTTGTCGTTGAATTTTGTTTCCATTGAGCTGCAACCTCCGTAAAAGAATGATATGTTAATGTTGTTTTGCTTCCTGTTGCAGGGCGGCGCTGCGCAGCCGCTCCGCCTGCGCGGGGCGGAGGTAGACGGGCAGCAGCTCCTGCGCGCTGACCGCTTCGCCGCGCGCATAAGCGCGCTCTGCCGCCAGAGCTACGCCCACGGCGTTCTGATACAGCAGCGCGGCTGGGGCGAGCGAGCAGGGAACGCCGTGTTCGCTGAGGTACCGCCAGCAGAGCGTCCCGCCGTCGCCAAGCACGGTGATGCGCCGCGTTTCGCCGGCAAGTTCGCCTGCGAGATCCGCAAGAGCGATGGCGCGGTCGGCGCAAAGGCGCGTCAGCGCGCCGTCCTTCGCCTCGAAAACGGCGTTATAGACCTGGGAACGCCGCGCGTCCATCGCGCCGACGATCAGCCCGTCCATATGCGCGGTGTTTTCCGCCATGGCCTCCAGCGTTGAAACGCCGAGACACGGCTTTTCCTCCGCCCAGGCAAGTCCTTTGACCGCTGCGATGCCGATGCGCAGGCCGGTAAATGAGCCGGGACCGGCGGCTATGGCAAAAGCGCCGATATCCTCAAGCGTCAGCTCTGCATTTTTCAGCATGGCGTCCACCATGGGCAGCAGCGTCCGGCTGTGCGTCAGCCCGGTACACTGATAGGCCGATGCGAGCGGCGCGCTGTGTTCCACCACTGCGCAGGAGACGCTCTTTGCCGATGTTTCCAGCGCCAGGATCTTCATGCGAACCGACCTCCTCTGACGGTGATGACGCGCGTGTTTTCGTCCTGCGCGCCGCGCGCGATATCGATGAAAACGGTGTCCTCAGGCAGCGCATCGGACACGCGCTCACTCCATTCCACGGCGCATACGCCGCCGCGCGCAAGATAATCGTCCCAGCCGATGTCGAACAGTTCCTCCGATGAGCCGAGACGGTACATATCAAAATGAAACAGCGGCGTTTTTCCCTCGTATTCGTTCACGATGGTAAACGTTGGGCTTGTGACGCGGCCGCGGCAGCCAAGCCCACGCGCAAGCCCGCGGGTAAAGGCGGTCTTTCCCATGCCGAGCGCGCCGGTAAAAGCCAGCACGTCGCCTGCGCGCAGCCTGCGCGCCAGCATCTCGCCGATCTGTTCCGTTTCCTCCGTGCTGTGCGACAAGAACTGCATCGGTTCACCTCCAGACCCATTTCTGCCCATATTACTTGACAGTATACCACAGTGCGCGGCGCTTTACAATTCCTTTTGCGTCGATTCAGCAGAAAAGTGCGTTTACAGCCGTATGGATTTGTGTTACAATACATTGGAAGTTTGTGCGAAAGGAGCGTGAAGACATGGGACGGGTCAAAGGCTTTCTGAGCGACGTGGTGCGCCAGTCCGACCTTGTGCTGCTTGCGCTGTGTACCGTGTCCACGCTCTATGGCATGGTACTCATCGCCAGCGCAACGTATTTCCGCAATACGCTGCGCTACGTCGCCGTGCAGGGCTTCGGCCTGTTTCTCGGTATCCTGCTGTACTTTTTCCTCTCGGCGGTCGATGTGGCCGAGATCGGCAAAAAGTGGAAATGGCTGCTTGCGTTCAACTTCGGCTTTATCCTGCTGCTGCGCACGCCGCTGGGGCTGGTGCGCAACGGCAACCGCGCATGGCTCGGCGTGAACGACATTGGCGAAAGGCTCGGCGTCGCCTTTTTGAAAAACTTTCCCATCACTGTCCAGCCCGCTGAGATCGTGAAGATCACCTTCATCATCCTGCTGGCGCGCCAGCTTACAATGCTTTCGGAAAAGCGCGACCTCACGCGCTTTACAAATGTGATCCAGCCTGCGGCGCACACGGCAATCATGTTTGCCTTTTACTATGCTATCTCCAAGGACGCGGGCAGCGGCCTTGTCTACCTTTTTGTTTTCCTGTGCATGGCGTTCGCGGCAGGGTTTGCCCTGCGGTGGATATTCCTTGGCCTCAGCGGCGCTGCGGGCGGCTTCCTTGCCGCATGGAACCTGGGGCTGCTGCGCGGCGACTGGTACGACCGCATCAAGGTCATTTTCGACCACAGCTATCAGCCGGAGGGGAAGGGCTTCCAGCAGACGCGCGGGATGCTTGCCCTCGGCTCCGGCAAGTGGACGGGGGAGGGGCTTTTCAACGGCACGCAGACGCAGTCTGCTTCCAAATGGAGCCTGCCGGAACGGCAGACGGATTTCATCTTCTGCGTCTGCGGCGAGGAACTCGGCTTTGTCGGCTGTCTTCTTGTCATCATCCTGCTGCTGGCGATCATCGTCCGCTGTCTCATCGTGGCGCGCGAGGCGCCTACGCGCATGGAGGGGCTTGTATGCGTCGGCATGGCGGGAATGCTGATCTTTCAAACGGTCGCAAACATCGGAATGTGCCTTTTTCTGCTGCCCGTCATCGGGCTGACACTTCCGTTTTTCAGCTACGGCGGCTCCTCCATCGTCACGCTGTTCGCAGCGATGGGCGTGGTGTCCGGCATCAAAAAACGCTCGCGGCCGGAGTGGCTGATCAACTGATCCAAAAAAGCCTGCAAATAAAAGTCAAGTCCTGCCCGGGGCTTGGCTTTCTATTTGCAGACTTCAGCGGGAAACCGCTATAAGGAGGATAAATAAGCTTTTAAGATCTGAACGCGATCTTCCGTATCGATCCCATCTTTATTTTGAGGGACTGCAATTGTCCTGACGATCGAATCATCCGTGTTGCTTCTCACTACATAGGATGCGTTTTCACAAATGATATGCGTATCCGGATATGTCAATCTTTGCCCCATATCATCACGGGACAAATGCTCGTTATCCGCTATTTTCAAATACGGCATATATGTATTCTGCGACCATTGAGATTTTGTCTGCATCACCGAGTACAAATACGGATTTTCTTCCGGCTTGCTGTTGCTCAGTTTTCCATAACTGCCCGGCCGGAAGGCGCTGTACTTGACGTAATAGTATCGCCATGGATAAGCTTTGCGCAGCGCGAAAGCCTGCGGCGCTTTTACTCCCGCCCGTCCTTTTCGCCGCCGATGGCGTCTTCGGCCGCGCCGTAGGAGATGACGCTGCGGCCGTATTTTTGGCGCAGCGCGTCCATTGCGGATTCCACCGCCTCCTGCTTTTCCTGCTGCGCTTCGTCCGCGCCAAGCAGATCCAGCTGGCGGAAGGCCTGCGTTTCCTCCGTCAGATGCAGCGCAGTGACGGAGAGCAGCCGGATGGGATCGGGCGCTTTCCACAGCTCGCGGGCCAGCCGAAGGGCCGTGTCGTTGATCTCGCGCATCAGATGCGTGCTGTGGGGCAGCATCGTCTGGCGGGAGGAGACCTGAAAACGGCTGTTCTTGATGCCCACCTGTACGCCCCCGCAGTACAGCCCGTACCGCCGCAGGCGCATCGCCACGCTGTCAGACAGCAGGGATATCCCGCTTCGTATCTCGTCCCAGCGCGTCAGGTCGCGGCGGAACGTGGTCGAATTGCCGACCGATTTGACCGGCTCACGGTCGGCGTCTCCACGCACGGGAGATTCGTCCAGCCCGTTGGCATACCGGTGGAGCTGGCTGCCCGTCCTGCCCATCAGCGTTTCCAGCATCTCTTCGCTGCACGCCGCCAGCTCGCCGATCGTGCGCACGCCATAGCGCCCGAGGAGTTCCTGCGCACTGCGGCCGACAAACAGCAGATCGCCCACCGGAAGAGGAAAAACGATTTCCCGCCAGTTTTCACGCGCGATGACTGTGGTAGCGTCCGGCTTTTTATAGTCGCTGCCAAGCTTGGCAAAGACCTTGTTGAACGAAACGCCTACCGAGATCGTCAGCCCCAGCTCGCGCCGGATACGCGCGCGCAGCGTGTCGGCGAACGCTTTTGCATCGCCGCCAAAAAGGTGCAGCGAATGCGTCATATCCAGCCAGCTCTCGTCAATGCCGAACGGCTCGACAAGATCGGTGTATTCGCCGTAGATGGCGTTCACCCTTCTGGAGCAGGCGGCGTAGAGATCATGGTGCGGCGGCAGCAGCACCAGATCGGGGCATTTTTTCTTCGCCGCGTAGATCGTCTCCGCTGTTTTTACGCCGCAGCGCTTTGCCGGTTCGTTTTTGGCAAGGATGATGCCGTGGCGTTCCGCCGCCTCGCCGCATACCGCAACGGGGAGGTTTTTCAGCTCCGGCTGGCTCAGCAGCTCGCAGGAGGCGTAGAAGCAGTTGCAGTCGCAGTGCAGAATGATGCGGTCCATTGCGTTCACCTCGTTTCGACAACAATATACCACAAGGCAGAGAATAGAACAAGCGTTTTATAATAAAATCCCCGGCTGCGCCGCAGCCGGGGATTTGCCGCTTATCCGTTCTGCTTCATGCTGTGCAGCGCCGCGCCGATGGCGGTGGCGAAGGTTGCGTTTTCCGGAATGATGAATTCCACACCGTACAGCTTCTCGAAAAGGTCGAAGGTCTTGTGCGCGGGGGGCAGCATCGTCAGCGCGCCGGTCAGCACTACAGTGCTTGTTCCGCAGCATTTGCAAGCCAGTACCGACATTGTTCCGATGGATTGCAGAACAAGGTTCACAATGCCGAGCATCTTGTCCGAGGATGTTGCATCGTCGGCAAGCTTGGCAAAGTTGGCCGCCGTGGCCTCCGGCGGCAGGTTGCCTACCTGCTCGCGCGAAAGATCCCCAACCGTCAGGTCGATGTGGCTCAGGTCGCCGTCCTGGCACAGCTTGCGGATCAGCGCATACTGGTGTACGCCAGTTGTCAGCGAGCTTAAGCCTGCAAGCGTGCCGCCGCCCACGCCGCTGCCGATCAGGTGGCGCACCTCCTCGCCTTTGTTCGCCCAGAGAAAAGAGGTACCCGTCCCCATGCTTACGACCACCGCGTGTTCCTTGCCGGAAAGCGCCAGTCCGCCCGTGCCGACAGACGGGAACTCCGCGACCTTGATGGTCTTTACGCCGTAGATGTCGCCGTCCACATAGGAGGCTCCCACGCCCGTGAGCGCGATATGACGGATATCGGAGAGCTGCAAATGGTGGGTGGAAAGAAAATTGCCCATTGCACCGTAGAGCGAGGTGAGCGGATCCTCCGCCTTGACGCGCAGCATATCGATGACGGCGAGTTCCGGTGAAAGGCCAACGATCTTTGTGCTTGAGCCGCCGATGTCGATTCCTAAAATAACGCCCATGGTAAAGATGCTCCGTTTCTTCTTTCTTTGCGCGCGATGCGCGCGGTTTGCCGGGAAGTCTCTTTATCATAGGGGACGAGCCGCCCAAAGTCAAGCCGAAAAAGGATGAAATGGCGCAAAAGCCTTGCTTTCTCCGTCTCCGGAGGCTATAATGCAGGTATCACAAGGCGCGGCACAGCCCGCGCCGCGATACTATGAGGTGAATATGAAGACCGACCAGAAGCTGAACATGACCATGCTCTGCGACTTTTACGAGCTGACAATGGGCAACGGTTACTTGAAAGCCGGATTTCAGGATCGCATTACCTACTTCGATGTTTACTTCCGTTCCGTACCCGATGGCGGAGGCTATGCCATCGCGGCAGGCCTTGACCAGCTGATCGACTACATCGAGGATCTGCATTTCGACGAGCAGGATATCGAGTATCTGCGCGGCAGGGGCATTTTCAGCGAGGAGTTTCTCAGCTATCTGAAGCATTTCCGCTTCAGCGGCGATATCTACGCCGTTCCCGAGGGAACGCCTGTGTTCCCCAAAGAGCCGATGGTCGTTGTGCGCGCGCCGGCGATCGAGGCGCAGCTGCTGGAAACGTTCGCCCTGCTCACGGTGAACCACCAGAGCCTCATTGCCACCAAGGCGAACCGTATCGTCCGCGCCGCCAGAGGCCGCGCGGTGATGGAGTTCGGTTCCCGCCGCGCGCAGGGCAGCGCCGCCGCGATCGACGGCGCGCGCGCCGCCTACATTGCCGGCTGCTGCGGTACCGCCTGCACCATTTCCGACCAGCTCTACGGTACGCCCGCCCTCGGCACGATGGCGCACGCATGGGTGCAGATGTTCGACAGCGAGTATGAAGCATTTGCCGCTTATTGCAGATACTATCCTCATAACGCCGTACTGCTGGTCGATACCTATAATACGCTCAAGTCCGGCATTCCGAACGCCATCCGCGCCTTTAACGATGTACTCAAGCCGCTCGGCATCAAAAAGTGCGGCATCCGCCTCGACAGCGGCGATATCGCCTATCTTTCCCGCAAGGCGCGCAAAATGCTCGATGAAGCCGGCTGGACGGAATGCACCATCACCGTTTCCAACTCGCTCGACGAGTACCTTATCCAGGATCTCTGGATGCAGGACGCCAGGATCGACGCCTTTGGCGTAGGCGAACGGCTGATCACCGCCAAGAGCGAGCCGGTCTTCGGCTGCGTGTATAAGCTCGTGGCTGTGGAGGACGGCGAGGGCAATGTTATCCCCAAGATCAAGATCAGCGAAAACGTCGGCAAGATCACAACGCCGCACTTCAAAAAGCTCTACCGTTTCTACGGGCGGGATACCGGCAAGGCCATTGCCGACTATCTCTGCGTTCACGACGAGACGGTGGACGACAGCGGAGATCTTGAGATCTTCGACCCCGATGCTACCTGGAAGCGCAAGAAGGTCTACCATTTTGAGGCGCGCGAGCTGCTGACACCGATCTATCTCGGCGGGAAGCTCGTTTACAGGCGTCCCGGCATCGAGGAGATCAAGGCGTACTGCGCGCAGCAGGTCGATACGCTCTGGGATGAGGTCAAGCGCTTTGACAACCCGCACAACTACTATGTGGATCTCTCCCAGAAGCTTTACGACATCAAAACGCGCCTGCTGAACGAAAAGAACAGCTGAGCCGGAGCGTTCCGGCGTCCCCGCAGAACAGAGAACAGGAGGGATCTATGAGCAAGATGCATATCCAGCAGAAAGGGGAGCGGCGCATTTCGGCGGCGCTGCGCATCATGCTGGTTGTGGTGCTGGTGCTGGCGCAGATACTCTTTGTCGTGCTGCTTTCGCGCTTTCTGGAGCAGTATATGGCGCTGGCCTATGGCGCGCTGCAGATCTGCTCGCTGCTGCTCGCCATTCACATTTATAATACGCCAGAAGACCTCTCCTATAAGCTCAGCTGGTTCATCCTGATCCTGACCGTTCCGGTCGTAGGGCTGATCCTGTGGTTCCTCTGGGGCGGCGCAGCGCAGAAGCGCCACCTGCCGCAGCAGGCGCAGCGGCTGCCGCAGGAGCCGGAAAGCGTGCTGCTGCGCAGCGAGATGAACGCCGACAAGCTCACGCGCCAGCTGCCCGGCTGGTCGCGTACCGTGAGCTATCTGCGCCGCCGCGGGTTCCTCCTTTACCAGAACACGTGCGTGACCTATCTGCCGGAAGGCGCGCTGTTGCTGCGCGATATTATCAGCCGTGCGGCGCAGGCAGAGCGCTTTGTTTTTCTGGAGTATTTCATTCTGGCCGAAGGGGCGCTGTGGGACGAACTGGAGCAGATCCTGTGCGAAAAGGCGCGCGCGGGCGTTGAGGTCAAGGTTATCTTCGATGATTTCGGCAACATCAAGCGCTTCAGCGGCGAGACGATCGACCGTCTGCGGGAGGCGGGCGTTGAGGTGTTCATCTTCAATCCCGTACACGAGTATGTCAACCGGCTCTATTTCAACTACCGCGACCACCGCAAGATCGCCTGCATCGACGGCGACGCCGCCTATACCGGCGGGGTGAACATTGCCGATGAATACGCAAACCTCATTGAGCGCTTCGGCTACTGGAAGGACTCCGGCGTGCGGCTCGAAGGGGAGGGCACGTGGGGGCTTACACTGCAATTTATCCAGATGTGCGTCAACCTCGGCGGCGTGATGCACAACGAGCATGACTACTACCGCCCGCACACGCCGGTCAGGAGCGACGGCTTCTGCCAGCCCTTTACCGACGGCCCGCAGAACAACCCGGATAATCCCGCGGAGGATGTGTTCCTCCAGATGATCTCCGGCGCGCGCCGCTTCCTTTATCTTACAACGCCGTATTTCATTCCGGATGAGAGCATCCTGCGCGCCCTGTGCATCGCCGGCGACGGCGGCGTGGATGTTCGTCTGATGCTGCCCGGAACGCCGGATCACTGGTACGCGGACTTTGTGGCAGAGTCCTACTTCGGCGAGCTTTTGAGCCATGGCATCAAGATATACCGCTATACGCCCGGCTTTCTGCACGCCAAGAGCGTTATGGTGGACAGAGAGGCGGCGTTTGTCGGCTCGGTCAATATGGACTACCGAAGCTTTGAGCTGCACTATGAATGCGGCGTGATGATGTACGGCGCGCCGATGATCGAAGCGCTGCTGGAGGATATGGACGGCATCGTGGAGCAGAGCCACCTTGTCACGATGGATGAATGGCGGCGGCGCAGCTGGCTGCGCCGCGTGTCCGAACCGCTGCTGCGTTTGTTTGCCATCTGGATGTAAAAAACGCAGAGCCTGCAAAACAGAGAAAAGCCCGCAGCCGTGGCTGCGGGCTTTGTGCAGGGCGGGACGCCGCCCGTTTCTCCACTTGCAGGCGGGGCGTTTGGCAGAAAATGCCGATTGACCGGGATGGGAGAAAGAACGCTTATATATTTGTAAGCGAAGCCTTTCGCACAAAAAGCGGGAAAAAGAAAAGAGGCTGAAAACTTAAAGTTTTCAGCCTCTTCCGTTGGCAGCGGGAGAAGGATTTGAACCCTCACATACGGAGTCAGAGTCCGCTGTGCTACCATTACACAATCCCGCTATGTTCTGCTGTGTCGTTCAGCGAACAAATCTTATTATAGCGAAATGCCCGGATTTGTCAAGAGGGAATTTTCAAAAAGTAATAATTGCAGAAGATGCCGAAAATCCGGGAAAAAGAGAGGGGGCCATCCCCCTCTCTCTTCAGCTGCGGGAGGTCAGTCGATGCTCATGACCTCATAGCCGGCGTTTTCCACCGCTGCCTTGAGCGCATCGTTTTCCACCTGCGGCTCCGCATGGATCGTGGCAGTCTTTCCTTCCAGATCCACCGTGGCGCTCACGCCGTCAATCGCGTTGAGCGCTTTCTCCACGCGGGAAGAGCAGTGTGAACACATCATGCCCTCAATCTTCATGGTACGGGTCGTCATTGTGATGTCCTCCTTGTTGTGATCTGTATTTTCGGCTTGTGCAGGGACAGGCGCTTCTGCGCGGCGGGGCTTCCAGCCTCTCAGCCGCAGCGCGTTGGAAACCACGCACACGCTGCTCAACGACATGGCGGCGGCGGCAAACATCGGGTTGAGCTTGAAGTGGAACGCAGGGAAGAATGCGCCTGCCGCAATGGGAATACCGATGGCGTTGTAGAAAAACGCCCAGAAAAGATTCTCTTTGATGTTGCGGATGACTGCGCGCGAGAGCGAGATGGCAGAGGAAACATCGCGCAGGTCGCTCTTCATCAGCACCACGTCTGCCGACTCAATGGCGATGTCCGTTCCCGCACCGATGGCAAGGCCAACGTCTGCGCGCGCCAGCGCGGGCGCATCGTTGATGCCGTCGCCGACCATGGCGACGCAATGCCCTTCGCTCTGAAGTCTTGCGATGCAGCTCTCCTTATCCTGCGGCAGCACATCGGATAGAACCTCCGTAATGCCAAGCTTCTGCGCGATCGCCCGCGCGGTGCGAGCATTGTCGCCCGTGAGCAGAACAAGCTTTACGTTCATCTTCTGCAATTCGCGGATGGCGGTATAGCTGGTGTCCTTTATGCCGTCCGATATGGCAAAGATGCCGAGCAGACGCCCGCTTTCCGCAAAATAGAGCGGCGTTTTGCCTTCTTCGGCAAGACGCTGGGCGATGCTGCGGTACTGATCCAGATCAATGTTCTTCTGTCCCATCAGCCTTGCGTTGCCTCCGCAGACCAGGCTGCCGTGGACAAGCGCCTCCACGCCGCCTCCGGCAGTGGCGGAAAAGCCGGTCACATCGGATACGAGCGGGATGCCGCGCGCCTTCGCTTCCTCCACAATGGCGCGGGAGAGCGGATGCTCCGACTGCGCCTCGATGGACGCGGCGGTGCAGAGCAGCTCCTCGGCACTCACGCTGCCGAAGGGGATGATCTCGCTCACGCGGGGCTGCCCCTCTGTTACGGTGCCGGTCTTGTCCAGCACAACGGTGTCCACCTTGTGCAGCGTTTCCAGGCTCTCTGCGGATTTGATGAGGATCCCGTGTTCAGCCGCTTTTCCGGTGCCGACCATAATGGCAACGGGCGTGGCAAGCCCCAGCGCACAGGGACACGAGATGACCAGCACCGCAATGCCGATGGAAAGCGAGAAGCTGACGCTCTGATGCCCGGCAAAGAACCACAGCAGCGCGGAAATAAGCGCAATGGCCATCACCACCGGCACGAACACGCCGCTGACCTGGTCGGCAAGCTTGGCAATGGGGGCTTTGGAGGAGCTGGCCTCCTCCATCAGGCGCACGATCTGGGCAAGCGTCGTATCCTCGCCTACGCGGTCGGCGCGCAGCTTCAGGTAGCCGCTGCGGTTGATGGTCGCGGCGGTCACGCTATCGCCCGCGCGTTTTTCCACCGGCAGACTTTCGCCTGTGATGGCGGATTCATCCACGGCGGCCTCGCCGTCCAGAACTGTGCCATCCACCGGGATCTTGCCGCCCTGGCGAACGATCACCGTTTCGCCTGCGGCGACCTCGGCAAGAGGAACGGTCAGCTCCTTTCCGCCGCGCTCAACAACGGCGGAATCAGGCGCGAGCGCCAGCAGCGCGGAGATCGCGCCGGTGGTTTTGCCGCGCGAACGCTGCTCAAGATATTTGCCGATGGTGACAAGAGAGAGGATCATGCCGGCAGATTCAAAGTAGAGCTCCGGCATGCCCGAGCCGTTGTAGGTGAAGATGGTGATGACGCTGTAAACGATGCCTGCCGCTGCGCCGAGCGCAACGAGCGAATCCATGTTCGGCGCGCCGCGCAGCAGCCGCGAGAAGCCGACGGTGAAGTAGGCGCGGTTGACGATGAGGATGGGGAGGAGCAGCGCAATCTGCGTGCCGACAAAGAGCGGAAAGCTCATGTGGAACGCGGACGGCAGCGGCCAGCCCATCATATGCCCCATGGAAAGGTAAAACAGCGGCACAAGAAAGCAGACGGACAGGATCAGCCGCCGCTTCATCGCGCGCGTTGCCTCGTCCTGCTTTTCCTGCTGACGGTGGGCGCTGGTGTTGGAAGCCGGCTCCGCGCCGTAGCCGTCGGCGATCACGGCGCTGCAGATGGCGGCGGGAGAGGTTTTGCTTTCATCGAACGTGACGCTCATGCGCCCTGTCATCAGGTTGACCGCAACGCTTGAAACGCCGTCCACCCGGCTCACGGCGCGCTCAACGTGCGCCGAGCAGGCAGAGCAGGTCATGCCGGTTACCACAAAGTTCTCAGTCATGGCATACACCCCTTGGTGGGAAGAATTACCAATTTGCTTCCTTGGTTAGTTGCATCTTACCACAGCCGTTTTGAAATGTCAACGTTTGTCGCCGGGCTTGCACACAAGCGCCGTCAGCACGGCAAAAACGACCGCTGCGGCAATGCCGCCGGCCGTGGCGCTCAAGCCGCCGGTCATTACGCCCAGCCAGCCCTTTTCCGCCACAGCCTGCTTTACGCCGTTGGCCAGCGAATAGCCGAAGCCCAGCAGAGGAACGGTCGCGCCCGCGCCGCCCCACTGTACGACTGGCTCGTAAAGGCCGATGGCCGTGAGCAGCACGCCGCATACGACATAGCCTGTGAGGATGCGCGCGGGCGTAAGGGGCGTCCGGTCGATGAGGATCTGCCCCGCAGCGCAAAGCAGTCCGCCGCAGAGAAAGGCGTTAAGATAATCCATATCAGCTCTCCTTTTCAGTTGAAAGAATGACGGCGTGGCAAATGCCGGGGATGCTCTCGCCCTGGAAAGTGGACGTGGGGGAGAGCAGCGCGCCCGTTGGCGCGAAGATGACGCGCCGCCACTTGCCCGCACGCATCCCGCGCAGCAGATATCCGCACAGAACGCTTGCCGAGCAGCCGCACCCGCTGCCGCCGCAGTGCATATCCTGCTTTTCGCGGTCGTAGAGCAGCAGGCCGCAGTCGGTGTAGCGGTCGCCGAGCGGCAGCCCCTCGCGCGCAAAGAGATCGGAGACGATCCGGTGTCCCAGCGCGCCGAGATCGCCCGTGATGATGAGATCATAGTCGGAGGGGGAGGTCTGCGTGTCGCGGAAGAGCGCGGAGAGTGTGTCGTGGGCGGCGGGGGCCATTGCCGCGCCCATGTTGCTCGCGTCGGTCACGCCCGGGTCCACGATCCGCCCGGCGGTGACGTGGGTGATATACGGCCCGCCGCCGTTTGCGGCCAGAATGCAGCAGCCGCTGCACGTCGCCGTCCACTGCGCCGTTGGCGTGCGCTGCGAGCCGTAGGGGACCGGCATCCGGTACTGCCGCTCCGCCGTGCAGAAATGGGAGGAGGTGAGCGCGGCGGCGCGAGAGGCGAAGCCGCCGTCGATCATCAGCGCGGCCAGAGAAAGTCCCTCGCCCATGGTGGAGCAGGCGCCGTAAAGCCCGTAGAATGGGATGCGCGTGCCGCGCAGGGCGAACGACGAGCCGGTGCATTGGTTTAAAAGGTCCCCGGCAAAAATGAGATCAAGGTCGCGCTCGTGCAGCGCCGCCTTTTCCAGCGCCCGCGCAAGCGCGTGCCGCTGCATGACGCTTTCGCCCTTTTCCCATGTCTTTTCGCCAAAAAAATGATCCTCGCTCAGCTCGTCGAAATATTCATGCAGCGGCCCCTCGCGCTCAAAGCGCCCACCCACAGCGGCGAAAGAGACGACCGAAGGACAGGAGGGGAGACGGCGCGTCTGCGCGCCGGTCAGTTTCAGTTCCATGGCTGGCTTTCCTTTCCGGCTTGATGTGAATTCAATAAAAGTGCGGTTAGTTTTGCCAGCTTTTCCGGGAATATGAGTACTTGACGCAATATCCCCAAAATGCTATGATAAACTCACTTGAAAAGAGGAGGAATTTCCTGTGAAACGAGTGATCACCACTGCCGCCGCACCCAGCGCCATCGGCCCCTATTCCCAGGCGATCGAGGCCAACGGCTTTGTGTTTGTCTCCGGGCAGCTCCCGCTCGATCCGGCAACGGGCGCCTTTGTCGATGGCGGCATCGCCGAGCAGGCGGAGCAGAGCATCAAAAACCTTCTTGCCGTGCTGAAGGCTGCGGGCTGCACGGCAGACGATGTGGTAAAGACGACGGTCTTCATGATCGACATCGGCGATTTTGCTCTTGTCAATGAGATCTATGGCAGGTATTTTTCCGGCGAATGCCCCGCACGCTGCGCCATGCAGGCGGGCGCGCTGCCCAAAGGCGCGCTGATCGAGATCGAAGCGATCGCGGCCAAACCGTAAAAAAGAGAAAAAGAAAGGGAGAAGCGTTCGTTTCTCCCTTTCTTTTTGACACGCCGCGCGGTATAATATCAAAATTACCATGCGGGCGGCGACCGAGCTGCCCTTCCGGGAGGAAACAGGATGAAAGAAGAAATGCGGACCATCGGTTACCTCTGCCCTGCGTGCCACAGGCGCGTTGTGCAGCAGAGGAGCGTTTTTGCGCTCAGCGCATCGGGCGCGGCGGTAAATTGCACGTGCGGCGCATCGAGCCTGACGATCGATGCGGAGGAGAACGGCTTTCGCCTGAGCGTGCCGTGCGGCGTGTGCGGCGGCGAGCATACGGCGGAGTGCGGCGCACAGCGGCTGCTGCGCGGGCGAGGTATCGGGCTGGCCTGCCCGGAAACAAAGCAGCTATGCTGCTTTGTCGGAGAAGACTATGCCGTGGAGCATGAGATGGAGCAGCTGTCGCTGGCCGCCGCCAAGGAGCGCGAGCAGGGGGACGATCCCGCCGCCTTTGCCGACGGTGTAATCATGTACGAGGTGCTTTCGGAACTCAAGGAGATCGCCGCGCGCCCGGGAGGCATCCGCTGCGGCTGCGGCAGCAGCGAGTACGGCATGGAGATTCGCAGCACTTACGTTGATCTCATATGCAGAAAATGCGGCGCGCGGCTGCGCATTCCCGCGGCAACGGACGAAGATCTTGACCGGCTGTGCTGCCGCATGAAGCTGCGGATCGGGAGCGAAGGGTAAGGGAACCGGTATGATCAACTTTCTTGCCAGGCGGTTCATTAAGAATTATCGGGACGTTCAGTCGCCGAAGGTGCGCACGGCCTACGGCGTGCTTTGCGGCGCGGTGGGCATCGGCATCAACCTGCTGCTGTTCACGCTCAAGCTGATCGCCGGCGCGGCGGCGGGTTCCGTCGCCGTCACAGCAGATGCATTCAATAACCTCTCCGATGCGGGCGCGTCCATCGTCACGCTGCTGGGCTTTCGCCTTGCCGGACAGAAGCCGGATCCGGAGCATCCCTTCGGACACGGAAGGATCGAATACGTTTCCGGGTTGATCGTCTCGCTCATCATCCTGTTGATGGGGCTGGAGCTGCTGCGCGATGCGGCGGCGGCGATCCTGCACCCGGGCGCGGTGGAGTGCAGCGTGCTGACGGTGTCGGTTCTGCTGGCGTCCATTTGCGGAAAATTTTATATGTACTGCTACAACCGGAGCATAGGGAAGAAGATCGGCGCGGCGGCAATGCAGGCAACGGCGGCGGACAGCCTGTCCGACTGCGCGGCGACTGCCGCTGTGCTGCTGGCCACGCTGGCGGGTCACTTCTTCCAATGGCAGATCGACGGCTGGTGCGGGCTTGCCGTGTCGCTGCTCATTCTTTATGCGGGCTATCAGGCGGCGCGCGACACGCTTTCGCCGCTGCTGGGACAGCCGCCGACGCCCGAGTTCGTGCAGAAGATCCGCGACATTGTGCTGGCAAACGGCGCGGTATGCGGCATTCACGACCTTGTGGTGCATGACTACGGCCCGGGGCGCGTGATGATATCGCTGCACGCGGAGGTTCCGGCGCATGGCGATATTCTGGCCCTGCACGATGAGATAGACAACGTGGAAAAGGAGCTGCATGATAAGCTTGGATGCGAGGCGGTCATCCATATGGATCCCATCGTGACGAACGATGAGACCGTGAATGAGGCGCGGCATAAGATCGCTGCGCTGGTGCGCGGCATCGATGAAGGCATTTCCATCCATGATTTCCGCATGGTAACGGGGCCGACGCATACGAACGTGATCTTTGACGCGGTGGTGCCGTATGGCTGCCGCCTGAGCGACCGGGAAGCAGCGGAGGAGATCAGAAAAGCGGTTCGCAGGCTGGATGAGAATTATTATGCCATTGTGCAGATCGACAAAAGCTACGTGAGGTAAGCGCGGCGCGCGGAGGATGTATCATGACGGAAAAAATCCAAAAGCTGAAGGAACTGATCGACGGGACGGACAATATCGTTTTCTTCGGCGGCGCGGGCGTCTCCACCGAGAGCGGCATCCCGGATTTCCGCAGCGTGGACGGGTTGTACAGCCAGCAGTGGGACGATCCGCCGGAAACGATCCTGAGCCACACCTATTATGAGCGGTATCCGGAAAAGTTCTTTGCCTTCTACCGCGCAAAGCTTCTGTGCGAATGGGCAAAGCCGAATGCCGCGCACCGAAAGCTTGCCGAATGGGAGCGCGAGGGCAAGCTGCGCGCCGTGATCACGCAGAATATCGACGGGCTGCATCAGGCGGCAGGCAGCAGGAATGTTCTGGAGCTGCACGGCAGTACGCTGCGCAATTATTGCGAGAAGTGCGGAAAGCTTTACGGCGTGGAGTATATCAGAAGCAGCGACGGCGTGCCGCGCTGTTCCTGCGGCGGGCGCATCAAGCCGGACGTGGTGCTTTACGAGGAGGCTCTGGATGAGCGGACGCTTTATCGTGCGGTGGAATATATCCGCGCGGCGGACGTGCTGATCATTGCCGGAACGTCTCTTTCCGTCTATCCTGCGGCGGGACTGGTGCGGTACTATCGCGGAAACAAGCTGGTCGTTATCAACAAAACGCCGCTCGAAAACGGAGTGAGAGCTGATCTTGCGATCACCGGCGCGGTGGGAGAGACGCTTGCACAGCTTTAGGAACGGGAGAATACGACGGAATAGTTTGAGAAATTGCCCGTTTTTTCGGACTTCCGCTATACACCGGACATAATGAAAAAAGTTTGGATGGAAATGGAAAAAAAGGTTGACATCTGGCTGCAAATGGGCTTATAATAGCAAAGCGGTCGCTTGAAAGACTGATGAAATGCGGGTGTGCTGGAATTGGCAGACAGGCTAGCTTGAGGTGCTAGTGTTCGATTGGACGTGCGGGTTCAAGTCCCGCCATCCGCACCATCTTTTTTCAACAACTGCAAAACGCGCGAGTGGTGGAATTGGCAGACTCGCTAGATTCAGGTTCTAGTGCTCATTACGGGCGTGCGGGTTCAAGTCCCGCCTCGCGCACCACAAAATTGTCGGATATGGCTAAAAGAACGCCGTATCCGGCTTTTTATTTTAGCTAAGCCGCACAAGCCATTGTGGATATAATCGTTCTGTTCTAAAGCTGTTCTAAGGACGTTCTAATTGGATACTCTTTTCCGTCCCATGCGGCGCGTGTTTCACGCGCCGCATTTTCCCAATATTGAACCAGCCTTTTCCGCCATCTCGACCTTCGGCTTGTACTGAAGGTGCGAATAGATATTGGCTGTTGTTGCAATATCGCTGTGGCCGAGCCACTCCTGAATGTCCTTGAGTGAAAAGCCTAATTCCAACAGCAAAGATGCCGCGCTGTGCCGCAGGTCATGGAACCGGATCTTCGGCAATCCGTTTTCCCGGAGCAGCTTGTCAAACCGTCGGCTCTCATATTCCGGCTTGAGCGGTGAACCGTCCGGCCAGCAGCAAACATACCCGTCCTCCTCGCAGGACATACCAATCAGCTTTTGGGCATCTTCCTGCTGGGCTTTCAATGTCCGAAGATACTGCACCATTTCCGCGGTCAGCGGCAACGTGCGGTAGCTGGAGGCCGTTTTTGTCTTGTCTACACACTCAAACTTTGTTCCAACCATGACTGCGGCGCGGCGCACTGTGAGCGTCTTCTGATGAAAATCGACCGCGCTCCATTTCAGGCCGCATACCTCGCTCCGCCGAAAGCCGTACAAGGCTGTCAGCCGTATAACCGTCTCCAGGGTATCGCCTTGAACGACCCGCAATAATTCGTTGAGCTGCTCGACGTTGTAGTAGCTGGCAATATAGCGAGTTTTCTTTGGCAGCATAACATTGTCCGAGGGATTGTAGGCGATGAGCTGCAAAGCACAGGCGTACTTGAGCGCCTTATGGATATTTGAGTGGTGCTTGAGCACTGTGTTGGCCGAAAGTCCTTTTTCTAACAGCATATTGTAATAGCCCTGAATATGGCGCGGCTCGACCTTATCAAGCGAAAGTCGAAGCGGCTTGAAGTATGGCGTTATGTGATGGTTGACGACCAGACAGTAATATTTATAGGTATGTTCCCTTACCGCTGGCTTCATCGCGGCCAACCATTCCTGCAAATAGTCGGTGAACATGATTTTTTCGGTAAACAGGGTGTGCTGCTTCTCGCTGTCAGAAATCGCTTTTCGCAGGAACTCTTCTGCGCGACGCTTGTTGTTTTTTATCGGCAGCCCACTTGCGATCCATTTTTGATGGACCCGTCCTTCTTTGTCTGCGATATTGAGAACGGCATAATAATACCCTTTTTTGATTTGGAGGCTTCCTGTCATTATACGCTCCTTTCCGTGACAGAAACCACCTGCTGTTACAGTTTCAATTGTATCACAGCTTCTCCATCACTGCCCCGCTTTCTGACCGACGCAAGGTAGATATCCGTCACATCGGCGCGCTCATGACCGAGCAGACGAGAGACCGCATAGTGTGCGTCAATGGCGCTCATGCCGCCCTCCGTCAGCCTTGTGTACTTCTCCGCGGCATAGGTGTGCCGAAGCCCATGGAAGGTCAGACGGCGGTCCGAGCCCTCGTCGCTGATCTCGTTGCGGTAGCGGTAGATGAACAGCTCTAAAGCGTTGATGGCGCGGTCGGTGGGAACATCGTCCGGCACCAGCAGCTTGTGGCCACGCTCGGTCTGAGCCAACACTCTCTTCAACATCATTAGGATACGCTCGTCCTCGATGGGGACGGTGCGCACCTTGCCGCCCTTGCCCTTTACGGCGAGGGTGTTTTCGCGTAATGCCCGTTCTGCTGCCGCTGTGTCAATGCGGAAGCACTCATGAATACGAAGCCCCGCATAGCGCCCAAGGTAGAGGGCAAGAATGAAGTCATCACGGTTTTCGGCCATCGCCTTGCCGAGCAGACGGTTGAACTCCGGGCCGCTCCACGTCCGGTCAAGCTGCCCGAACCGGCGGCGCTCCAGCTCGACGCCTAACTCGCTGTTCGTTGGCAGCGTGTATTTGGGGCGGGACATTTTATCGTGGAAAAACCGAATGGCGGCAAGGTCGGTTTTCACGGTACTGGCAGACTTGCCGGTATCCTGCAAGTACAACACATAGCTTACCAGATGCTTGCCGCTGATGTTCTCCAGCTTTTGCAGATGGTACTCTGCGGCGAGGTAAGCGCAGAATCGTTTGCACGCTTCGTAATAGCGTTCTCTGGTGCGAAAGCTGTCTTGCCGGTTGTGCTGCGCCAGCTTGTCCAACTGCGCGGCAAGGGAGAGGAATATCCCTTTACTTTGAATAGTAGCCATATATGTAGATCTCCTTAGAAGTCGTTATCGTGTTCAGATGGGCGCACTTCACCCGTTGGCAAAGGCGTCCGTTTCCGCTTCTTTTCCGCGGAACGGAGGTCCTTGAACGGTGAAAAAGCCTTGCGGCGTCTACCGTTTTGCGGTGCAATCAAGAACCTGTCTCTTTTTGATTTTGCCTCGGTCAGTACGATACCGCGTGGGGCGTGCGCCCTGCCATCTGCGATGGCGGCGGTGAATACCAGACCGCTGAACTCGGCTGCAGCTGCTGACAAATCGGAAGCAGCTGCCGGTGTTCTTTGACCCGCACCGGCTGCGGATCGGGGATATGCTGTTCCTGCGGGGCCATGGCTGGCATTCCATGGCGGTCTCTATATAAAAAGACACGGAAAGAGGCGGTATCTCCAATGGATACCTCCATGCTTTTCGTGTCTTGACTATTCAGAATTGTTTCACTTCTGCCGTGCTGTTCGCAGCACAGCTCTTTCTTTATTCTGGTTCTTTTGAGTCCGGCAGAGGGCGCAATGGCCCCCTTTCTGTCGCCGTTCCGCCCTAACTTACTTCGCCCTTGAATACGATATCACTATATCAGACTTGCCCAGGGCTGTATAGTTGGAGTTTTTCCATAGTCTGCAGATACAAAAAGAGATCCACTTGACTTGCCCGATCCGTCGCCGTATAATCAGGGCAAATTTCAACTGCAAAGGAGCAAGAGCATGAATAAGACCAACACTCCGTTCCGTTACGACTACGTCGGCAGCTTCCTGCGCCCCGCGGCACTCAAGCAGGCGCGCGCCGACTTTCAGAGCGGCAGGATCGACGCCGCAGCGCTCAAAGCCGTGGAGGACGACGCCATCCGCGATCTCGTCGCCAAGCAGAAAGCGGCGGGTTACCACGTCATCACCGATGGTGAGTTCCGCCGCGCAACTTGGCACCTCGATTTCATGTGGGGCTTCCACGGCGTCGGCCACACACCGACCAAGACTGGCCTTCCGTTCCAGGGCGAGGCCGCGATGCTTGACGACACCTATCTTACGGGAAAGGTGAGCGTGGACGAGCATCCCTTTGTCGAACACTTCCGATTTGTCAAGGCGCTCGAAGATGAGAACACCGTCGCCAAGCTGACCATCCCCGCGCCCGCGCAGTTTTTGGAGCAGATGGTCATGCCCTTTGCGATGGAGAATACAAAGAGGTTCTACCCCTCCGTGCAGGAGCTGATGGATGACCTCGCCGTGGGCTACCGCAAGGTCATTGCAGACGTGTACGCCGCAGGCTGCCGCAATCTCCAATTTGACGATTGCAGCTGGGGGATGCTGGTCGATCCGCGCGCCTGCATGATCTTCGACACCGATGCCAAGGGCCTCGAGGAAATCAAGGAACAGATGTTGACCGTCAACAACATGGCGATCGGCGGTAAGCCGGATGACCTTGTTATCAACACGCATGTCTGCCGCGGCAACTTCCACTCGACCTATGCCAGCTCCGGCGCGTATGACAGCGTGGCGAAAACGCTGCTTGCGCGTGAGAATGTCAATGCCTATTACCTCGAGTTTGACGACGCGCGCAGCGGCGGCTTCGAGCCGTTGGCCTCTGTGAGTGGAGAGAAGAAGGTCGTGCTCGGTCTTGTGACGACCAAGCGCCCCGAGCTGGAAAGCAAGGACGCGGTCATCGTGCGCATCCACGAGGCGGCAAAGTACCTGCCGCTCGACCGCCTGTGTCTGAGTCCGCAATGCGGCTTCGCCAGCTGCGAGATCGGCAACAAGCTGACGGAAGCGCAGCAGTGGGCCAAGCTCGCGCTGGTCAAGGAGATCGCCGAGGAGGTCTGGGGTTGAGCAAAATGCTGTTGGGCAGGCCGCGCGGGCAGATGTCGGAATCCATGCTGACGGCGGCGTTCATCATTCTCTCCGGCGGCCTGCAGGACGCCTATACCTATCTCTGCCGCGGCAAGGTGTTTGCCAACGCGCAGACGGGCAACATCGTACTCTTCAGCGCCTATCTTTTCGATGGTGACTGGACGCACAGCCGACGCTATCTTGTGCCGGTGCTCTCGTTCATGCTGGGTATTTTCGTGGCTGAGTGTATTCATCGGCATTTCAAGCACATGGAGAGGGTACACTGGCGGCAGCTCATTCTTTTGGCGGAGATCGTGCTGCTGTTCCTTGTCGGCTTTCTGCCGCAGGAGGGCAGCACGGCTGCCAACGCGCTCGTTTCGTTCGTCTGCGCCATGCAGGTGCAGACCTTCCGCAAGGTGCGCGGCCACGCCTACGCGAGCACGATGTGCATCGGCAATATGCGCAGCGGCACGGAGGCGCTGTGCGTTTACTTCCACACGCGCGACCGCGAGGTGCTGCACAAGGCGCTGACCTACTTCGGCGTGATCGGACTTTTTGCCGTGGGCGCGGGTCTCGGCGCGCTGCTGACGAGGGCCTTTGCCGAGCGGGGGATATGGGTATCCTGCGCGCTGCTGGCAATCAGCTTTCTCATCATGTTCATCCGCGAGGAGGAAACGAAATGAGCCGTATGTTCCCGCCTATCGGCGACACGGACGCTTACACCGCGAATAACCCCTTCATGGCGTACAACCATATTCAGATCACCGTGATTGGAGAAGACGCGAACGGCGATCACTATGCAGAGGTCAGTGTGGAACTGCGGCCTGAATCGATGAACCTGCACGGCGCGGTCCACGGCGGACTGCTCTACGGCCTTGCCGACTGTGTGGCAGGCATCGCCGCGCGCTGCGACGGCAGCGATTATGTGACGCAGAGCGCCCACATCAATTTCCTGCGCAACACCAATCATGGAACGGTTTTCGCTCGTGCGGAAGTCATTCGCCGCGGGCGGCGTATGGCGGTCATCCATGTGACGGTGCGCGACGGAGAAGACAACCTTCTTGCCGACTGCGCGGTAGACATGATGCGCATGGAGACGTAGTGATAGTTTTTGAAAAGTGCCTGCCGCATTCCGCGCAAGAACACAAAGGAGGCTGCGTGACGAAAGTCACGCAGCCTCCTTTCAGTCTGTCGAGGAACCCGGTCTGCACTCAGGAGCAGGCTGGGTCTCGAACATATATGAGCGAAAAAACAGCAAAGCGAAACGAAGGTAACAGGTCCCTCTATTTCCGTGTGGCCAATTTTTTCAAGTTCATGGCAACAAACTTAAGCTTCACCCAGTTTGTGACCTGAGCCAAGCCTCTGTATTGCGTATAACGCATCGCGTGTTTTTCCTTGGCGTCCGCGAAGACCCGTTCAATGGTTTCCTTTCGGCACTTGTAGAGCTGCGCGTACGCAGGCGTATATCTGGCATCGTCCGCCAATTCCTCATAGTCCTTCCAGATATGCCGCTGCACCGTTTTGATACAG